>Ga0070708_100000315_pt1 | contig 36417 bp, 32 predicted proteins | sample KBSK5503metaG_FD_65469 | JGI IMG/M metagenome (GOLD analysis project Ga0070708, IMG submission 65469) | Corn, switchgrass and miscanthus rhizosphere microbial communities from Kellogg Biological Station, Michigan, USA - KBS K5-50-3 metaG | ecosystem: Host-associated > Plants > Roots >... | reverse complement strand
GGCGAATATCGCGAATATTCGCAAGCCGAGCAACAAAGCAGACGCGCTTTTTGGCAGCAACCCGAAGGGACGGGGCCCTTTGGGCGCATTTCTGCGTTACTCGCCCTCACCATATTGGCGATATGCTTTCGGGCTCGCGCCTTAAACTGCGCCCAAATCGCCTCCGTCGCATGCGCGAAACCAAGTCCGACAGGCTCCTAGGCTCCTTATGATCGAACTGGGTGTAAACATCGACCACATTGCGACGCTGCGCGAGGCGCGGCGGACCTACGAGCCGGATCCCTTGTGGGCGGCGGTCGAAGCACACCTGGGTGGCGCCGATGGCATTACCGTGCACCTGCGCGAGGACCGGAGGCACATCCAGGACGACGACGTGCGCCGGCTGCGCGAGTTGGTCCACATCAAGCTCAACCTCGAAATGGCGGCGACGGAGGAAATGCTCGGCATCGCGTGCAAGTTGCGCCCCGAGATGGCCATGCTGGTTCCCGAGGGACGCGAGGAGGTCACGACCGAAGGCGGGCTCGATGTGGCGGGCCTCGAGGCCAAGCTTGCTCCGGCCGTGGCGCGCCTTGCCGACGCCGGTATCGTGACGTCGGTGTTCATCGACGCCGTGCCGGCCCAGATCGACGCCGCGGCGCGCATCGGCGCCAAGGTCTGCGAAATCCACACAGGCCCCTACGCGCACGCGTTCTATGCCAAAGGTCGTGATCCGGAAGGCCCGGCCGTCGTCGCGGAGCTTGCGAAGATTCGTGCGGCCGGGGAGGCCGTGCGCGCGCACGGGATGCGCTTCAATGCGGGCCACGCACTCAACTATTTCAACGTGCAGCCCGTCGCGGCATTGCCGGGCGTGCGCGAATTGCACATCGGCCACGCGATCGTGTCGCGCGCGGTGTTCGTCGGATTGCGTGAAGCGGTGCGCCAGATGAAGGCGCTGTTGCGCGAGGCGGCGGCCGTCGGCCACGCGACGAAACCCGCACAATCGTGACCGGCGCTTCGCTCCCTCGCGGGCCGGTCGTGTTGGGACTCGAGGGCACGTCGCTCGGTGCGGCTGACCGGATGCGCTTGCTGCATCCGCTCACCGGCGGCGCGATCCTCTTCTCGCGCAATTTCGAATCGTGCGCCCAACTCCGGGCGCTGACGGCGTCGATCCGCGCGCTGCGCACGCCGTCGCTGCTGATCTGCGTCGACCACGAAGGTGGACGCGTGCAGCGCTTCCGCGAAGGCTTCACCACCATTCCGCCGATGCGCACGCTGGGCGCAGTGTGGGACAGCGATGTGGCCGCTGCGGCCGCCGAGGCGCGGCGGCTGGGCGAACTCATCGCACGCGAGTTGCGCGCGCATGGCGTGGACTTCAGCTTCACACCTGTGCTCGATCTCGACTTCGGCCGCAGCGCGGTGATCGGCGACCGCGCGTTTCACGGCAATCCCAACGCGGTGGCGCATCTCGCGTCGGCCTTAAGGCACGGCCTCAACGCTGGAGGCTGTGCCGCTGTCGGCAAGCACTTTCCGGGGCACGGCTTTGTCGCCGCCGATTCGCACGTCGACTTGCCCGTCGACGAGCGCGCGCTCGACGCGCTGGTGGCCGACGATCTCATTCCTTTTGCCGTGCTGGCGAAGGAGGGCTTGGAGGCCCTGATGCCCGCGCACGTGGTCTATCCCGCCGTGGACACTGTCGCCGCCGGCTATTCGCGCGTCTGGCTGCAGGACATCGCGCGCGGGCGGCTCCAGTTCGACGGACTCATTTTTTCCGATGATTTGGGCATGGCCGCCGCTCAGGCCGCGGGCGACATCGTGTCGCGCGCGGACGCAGCCGTCACGGCGGGCTGCGACATGGTGCTGGCCTGCAACGACTTTGCGGCAGCGGATGAGCTGCTTTCGAGGTGGCAACCGGATGCGCAACCGGATCTCGCGCGCCGAACTGCCGCGATGGAAGGAAAATAGCGTCTTGCCTTGACGGCGCCTGCATTTCTGGCGACGTCAGACCAAAACGCCGCCCCCTGGCGGCGTTTTCGCATTTCGGTTTTTCGTCGCTCTTAATGCGGCCACTTGCCCCCAAGCCGATGCGTCAGCTCCTCGGCCGTGTGCGCGACGAGCGGCCCTAACTGCTTGATGCGCTCGTCTGGCAGCCGCGACGACGGTCCGGCGAGCGAGATCGCCCCGAGTGTTTCGGCGTGCTCGTCGTAGATCGGCGAGCCGACGCAGCGCGTGCCGATCGCGTGCTCCTCGTCGTCGAACGACCAGCCCCGCTGCCTGATGACGCGCACGCTCGCCCACATCGTCTCGGGCGTCGTGATCGTGTTCCCGGTGATGCGCGGCAGGCCGCGGACCTTGAGGATCGCATCGATCTGGTCGTCGGGGAGTGACGCGAAAATCGCCTTGCCCACGCCGGACGCGTGCAATGGCGCGCGGCTGCCCAGCTTCACGATCGTGCGCATCATTTCGCGGCACTGGACCTGATCCACGAAAACCGCCTCGGTCACATCGAGGATCGCGAGGTTGACCGTTTCCCCCGACTGATCCATGAGGCGCCGCATGTAAGGGTGACTCTGCGCGACGAAATCGCGACTCGCCAGGAAACTGGTGCCGACCGAGAAAGCCTGCAGGCCGACGTACCATCGGCCGAGCTCGCCGGCCTGGTACACGTAGCCCATCTTCTCGAGTGTGGCGAGCAGGCGGTGCACGGTCGACGGTGGCAACTGCACGCGCTGGCCTACGTCGGTCAGCGTGAGCCCGCCCTCTGCCTTGGCGAGGCACTCGAGGATCGACAGCCCGCGCGTGAGGCTTTGCACCTGGCCGGTGAGGGCGCCGGCCTTGCCGGGCGCGCGGCCCCGCGAAGGCGGCGGTACGGACGGGCGCTGCGTCATGGCGTCAGGTCGGCTCAGTGGCTGAGGATCTTGCTCAGGAAATCGCGCGTGCGCTCGCTCTTCGGATGCGCGAAGAATTCCGCCGGCGTGTTCTGCTCGACGATCTGTCCCTGGTCCATGAAGATCACGCGGTCCGCGACCGAACGCGCAAAGCCCATCTCGTGGGTCACGCACAGCATCGTGATGCCCAGGCCCGCGAGCTCGATCATCACGTCGAGCACTTCCTTGATCATTTCCGGATCCAGCGCCGACGTCGGCTCGTCGAACAGCATGATCTTGGGCGTCATGCACAGCGACCGCGCGATGGCGACGCGCTGCTGCTGGCCGCCTGAGAGCTGCAGCGGATACTTGCCGGCCTGCTCGGCGATGCGCACGCGCGCCAATTGCGCCATGGCGCGCTCGTCGGCTTCCTTCTTCGGCACGCGGCCCACCCACATCGGGGCGAGCGTCAAATTCTCGAGCACGGTGAGATGCGGAAAGAGGTTGAACTGCTGGAAAACCATGCCGACGTTCTTGCGCACCGTCTCGATGGCCTTCACGTCGTCCTTGATTTCGACGCCGTCGACCGTCAGCCGGCCTTCCTGATACTCCTCCAGCGCGTTGATGCAGCGGATCAGCGTCGACTTGCCGGAGCCCGAGGGGCCGCAGATGACGACGCGCTCACCCCTTGCTATGGACAGGTCGATGTCGCGCAGCGCATGGAATTCGCCATACCATTTGCTGACTTTTTCGAAAGCGATGATCGTCTCGCTCATGATGGGTTCGCTCATGATGGGTTCGGCGTCATCGTTTGTTGCCGACGTTGAGATGCCGCTCGACCCACTGGCTGTAGCGTGACATCGCAAAACAGAACATCCAGTAGATGGCGGCGATGAAAAGGTAGCCCTCGAGATAGAACTGCCGCCAGTTGGCGTCGCCGCCCAGCGCCAGCGCCAGTGACCCGGTGAGGTCGTAGAGGCTGACGATCGTCACGAGCGAGGTATCCTTGAACGTGCTGATGAAGCTGTTCATGATCGACGGCACGACCATGCGCAACGCCTGCGGCAGGACGATCTTGCGCTGCGTCTGCCAGTAGGTGAGTCCCATGGCCGCGGCTGCCTCGAGCTGCCCTTTCGGTACCGCCTGCAGGCCACCGCGCACGACCTCGGCCAAGTAGGCGGCCGCAAACAGCGTGATGCCGACCAGCACGCGCACCAGCACGTCGACGCTGATGCCCGGCGGAATGAACAGCGGAAACATGAACGATGCCATGAACAGCACGGAGATGAGCGGCACGCCTCGGATCAGTTCGACGTAGACGACGCACAGAGTGCGGATTGCCGGAAGGTGCGAGCGGCGTCCCAGCGCCACCAGGATCGCGATCGGAAAGGCCGCGGCGATGCTCAGCGTGGACAAGAGCATCGTCAGCGGCACACCGCCCCAGCGCGCGGTCTCGACCGGAGTCAAGCCCGCGATGCCGCCGCGCATCAGCACAAAAAAGACCGCCAGAACCGCGAGCCACGCCACGGCCAGCCACCGGCTCCACAGCACGCGCGTGCAGCTTGCGACCAGCATCGCGACCATGAGAAGTGTTGCGACGAGCGGGCGCCACTGCTCGGCGAACGGATAGCGGCCGAAAAGGATCAATCGATATTTTTCGGCGATGACACCCCAGCAGGCGCCGGAATGTTCGAGTGCCCGGCAGGCGGCGTTATCCGGCTGCGTCACACTGCGCGCAACGCCCCATCCGTACAGGTCCGGCAGCAATCGCGCAATGACGACGGCAATGACGATCGTCGCCAGCGTGCTTTTCCATCCGCCAAAGAGGTTGGCGCGCAGCCACGCGAGCGGGCCGGCCGTGCGCGAAGGCGGCGGGCGGGCGATGACCGGTGCGTGGAGGGCGGTGTCCATGGAGTGGCGGAAAAATCAGCGCTCGCGGATCGCCGATCTCGCGTTGTACCAGTTCATCAAAGCGGCGGTGACGAGCGACAGCGTCAGATAGACCGCCATGATGACGGCAATGCATTCGACGGCGCGCCCGGTCTGGTTCAGCGTCGTGTTGGAGATCGACACCAGGTCCGGGTAGCCCACCGCCACCGCGAGCGACGAGTTCTTGGTGAGGTTGAGGTACTGGTTCGTGAGCGGCGGAATGATGACGCGCAACGCCTGCGGCAGCAGCACGAGCTTCAGTGCCTTCCCGCGCGAGAGGCCGAGCGCGCCGGCGGCCTCGGTCTGCCCCCAAGGCACTGCCTGGATGCCGGAGCGCACGATCTCGGCGACGAACGAAGCCGTGTAGATCGTGAGTCCGAGGGTCACCGCGAGGAATTCGGGCGTCACGGCGCCGCCGCCGGAAACGTTCAAGTCGTTGCGGACCGGTAATTCCAGCGCGGTCGGCGCGCCGCCGGCGAGCCACCCCAGCAGCGTGCCGGCAATAACGATCGCGAATGCAGGCCAGATCATCGGACGCGCGATCCCGGTCTTCTCGAAGGCCGCGCGCGCCCAGTGCCGGTAACCCCAAGCGCACGCGATGCCGAGTGCCAGGCCCACCGCCGTCACCAGATGGCCGCGCTCCCATTCGGGAACAGGAAACGACATCCCGCTCTTGCTCAAAAAGATTCCCGGCAGCGGATTCAGCGCGTCGGATACCGGCGGCAGCCATTCGTTCAGCACGAAATACCACATCAGCAGTTGCAGCAGGACGGGGATATTGCGGAACAATTCGACGTATCCGGTGCACAGGCCGCGCAGCAGAAAGTTGCGTGACAGCCGCCCGATGCCGATCAGCGTTCCGAGGATCGTCGTGAGCACGATGCCGACGACGGCCGCACGCAGCGTGTTCGACAGGCCGACGAGAAACGCCTTCCAATACGGATCGGCCGAGTCGAAATTGAAGACGCTTTCGCCGATGTCAAAGCCGGCGGGTTGCGAAAAGAATCCGAAGCCGCTCTGAATCCCGCGCACGCGCATGTTCTCGAGCGTGTTGTGTGCGAGGAACCAGACGGCGGCGGCGATCACCGCCACCGCAACCGCCTGGTAGATGAGGCCGCGAGTCGCCCGGCTGCGCCAGGACCAATCGCGTTTTCTGGCAGCCATTCGCAGCTGCCGGGCGAGTTACCGAATCGGCGGCGCGTACTGGATGCCGCCCTTGTTCCAGAGATTGTTGAGGCCGCGCGGCAGCTTGAGCGCCGACTGGGGTCCCACGTTGCGCTCGAAGATCTCGCCGTAATTGCCGACCGCCTTGATCTCGCGGTATGCCCATTCCTTGTCCAGGCCCAGCAGCTTGCCGGTGTCCTCGGATGTGCCCAGGATGCGCTGCACCGGCGGGTCCTGGCTCGATCTCATCTGGTCGACGTTCGCCTGCGTGATGCCGTATTCCTCGGCTTCGAGCAGCGCATAGATGGTCCACTTGACGATCGTGAACCATTCGTCGTCGCCGCGCCGCACCATCGGTCCCAGCGGCTCCTTGGAGATCAGTTCCGGCAGGATCACGTAATCGTCGGGATTCGACGCTTCCTTGTTGCGGATCGACGCCAAACCGGAGGCATCGGTCGTATACGCCTGGCAGCGGCCCGAGAAGAACGCCTTCACGCTGGCCTCGAAGCCTTCGAAGACGACCGGCTTGATCTTGACGTTGATCGATTTGAAGTAATCGGTCAGGTTTTTCTCGGTCGTGGTGCCGGATTGCACGCAGACCTCGGCGTTCTTGAGTTGCTTGGCGCTCGTGATCTTGCCCTTCTTCGTCACGATGAACCCTTGGCCGTCGTAGTAGGTCACCACGGTGTCGTAGAGTCCGAGCGACGCGTCGCGCGTCAGCGTGAACGTCGTATTGCGCGACAGGATGTCGACCTCGCCCGATTGCAGGGCGGTGAAGCGCTGCTGCGCGTTCAGCGGAACCCACTTCACTTTCTTCGCGTCGCCCAGCACCGCGGCGGCGATGGCCTTGCAGACGTCGACGTCGAGGCCAACCCAGTTGCCCTGGCTGTCAGCGGCCGAAAATCCGGCGAGGCCCGTGTTGACGCCGCAGACGACCTGGTCGCGCTGCTTGATCGCGTCGAGCGTTTTGCCGGCGTGCGCGCTGGCGGCAAAGACAGCCCCGCCGATGACGAGCAGCGATGCGGCGACAATTTGCATGTCCGATTTGCGCATGGGAATCCCCTCCAGAAGGAACGTGTGGCGCCGGCGAGACTACGGGCGGGTCGGCTAAGGACCCCGCCGAACCGGATAATGACAAACCTGGCCGCGCAACACAATGACGCGTCGGGTTCAGGCCAGCTTGACGTGCGCGGTCACCGCGCAGACCTGGCCGGCCAAGTCCACCTCAAAGCTCGCCGCCAGCAGCGCGGCGTCGGTTGAAGGCGACTCTGTGCGCGCATAGCCCATCGCGATCGCGCGGCCGTATTTGCGGCTGTACCCCGCGGACGTCAGCTCGCCGACGTTGCGCCCGTCCATCAGGATCGGCTCGCCGCCCCAGGGGAATGCATCGGCATCGTCGAACGTGAACACGAGGAGATGCTTGCGCAGCCCTGTTTCGCGTTGCTTCGCGAGCGCCGCGCGGCCGATGAACGGCGCGGCCTTGTCCATTTTCACGGCGTACCCGAGGCCCGCTTCCCACGGCGTCTCGTCCGGCGAGAGCTCGGCGCCCCAGGCGCGCCGCCCGGCCTCGATGCGCAGCGCGTCGATCGTGTAGTAGCCCGCATCCTTGAGGCCGCACGATTCGCCCGCACTCCACAGGGCGTCATAGAGCGTGACGCACTGGTCGGTCGGCACGACCATTTCATAGCCCGGCCCGCCGACGTAGCTCATCCTGGCGGCGCGAACGCGCGCGTGCCCGACGTCGACGTCGGCGGTCATCGAGAACGGCAGTCCGATCTTGGAGAAGTCGTCGGGGGACAGTTTGCCGAGCAACGCCTCCGACTTCGGGCCCATCAGCGAAATCACGGAATAGGCGCTGGTGACGTCGACCAGCGATGCGAATTCGTCGGGATCGAGGTGCCGTTCGATCCACGATGCGTCGCGCGTTGCCTGTCCGGAACCGGTGAGGATGAAGAACGTGTCGGGCGCTAAGCGCGTGATCGTGAGGTCGCTCTCGAATCCGCCGCGCTCGTTCAGCAGGGCCGTGTACACCATCTTGCCGACCGGCACGTCGATTTCGTTGGCGCACAGCCGCTGCAGAACCGCGAGCGCATCGCGGCCCTTGAGGATGAATTTGGAAAACGATGTCTGGTCGAAGACGACGACGTCGTGGCGACACGCGCGTTGCTCTTCGAGAATGTGGGGAAGCCAACCCGGCGCGCCGAACGTGTAGGGCGGCGCGCCCGCATCCGGCGGAAGGAAATAATTCGCGCGCTCCCAGTTGAGCTTGGTGCCGAACACTGCGCGCCTTGCGCGGAGGCGGTCGTACAGCGGCGAGCGGCGCAGCGGACGCACCGTCTGCAATTCCTCGCGGGGCCAGCGCATCGCGTAATGCAGGCCGAGCGACTCCACCGTGCGATCGGCCAGATGCTTGCGATTGGCGTGGAAGGGTGCAAAACGCCTGACATCCACATCCCAGAGGTCGAGCGGGGCTTCGCCGCCAATGATCCATTCCGCGATCAGTCGCCCGGCGCCGCCGGCATTGGCAATGCCCGCGGAGTTGAAGCCCGCGCAGACGAAATAGCCCGCGACCTCCGGCGCCTCGCCGAGGATAAAATTGCCGTCCCCGGTGAAGCTCTCCGGGCCGTTCAGCAGCATCCTGATTTCGGCGGTTTCGAGGCACGGCGTGCGGTGGATCGCGTTCGTCATCAGGACTTCGAACTGTTCCCAGTCTTCCGGCAGCAGCTGAAACTCGAACCCGTCGGGGATCCGCGGCGGATTCCACGGCTTGGCGACCGGCTCGAATCCGCCCATCACCAGGCCGCCGACTTCCTCCTTGTAGTAGATGAAGCCGTCCGGATCGCGGATCACCGGCAGTGCGGGCGTAACACCGGCAATCGGCTTGGTGACGATGTAGAAGTGCTCGGCAGAATAGAGCGGAACATTCACGCCGGCCATGCGCCCGAATTCGCGCGCCCATTGGCCGCCGCAGTTGACGAGCGTCTCGCAGACGATTTCGCCTTCATCGTCGCTGCTTTTCCAAGCGACGCCCGTTACGCGGGACCGCGGGCCCGAAGCCATCCTCACGCCGGTCACTTTCACGCCCTCGAATATCGCGGCGCCGCGCGCGCGTGCGCCCTTGGCGAGCGACTGCGTGAGATCGGTGGGATTGGCCTTCCCGTCGCCGGGAATCCACACGGCGCCGGCAAGATCGTCGGTGCGCAGGATCGGCGCGATCGTCGCAGCCTCGGCCGGCGTCACGTAATCGAAGGCGATACCGAAGCTTTTCGCGCGCGCCATTTGGCGCCTGATCAACTGCATGCGCTCCGGCGTCTTCGCGACGTTCAAGCTGCCGCATTGCTTCCAGCCGGTGGCCAGCCCCGTTTCCTGCTCCAGCGTCGAGTAGAGCTCGATGCCGTATTGACTCATGCGCGTGGCGTTGCGGGTGGCGCGAGTCTGCCCGACAAGGCCTGCCGCGTGCCACGTCGTGCCGCACGTGAGCTTGCCCTGCTCGAGCACGACGACGTCCGTGACGCCCATCTTGGCGAGGTGATAGGCGGTCGACGCGCCGGCGATGCCGCCGCCGACGACGACGACGCGTGCGTGTTTCGGGATCGTGGGCATGTTGGGTCGGGTCGGTAAGTGCAAATTCAAAAGTCCTGAACCACAGAGAACACAGAGAGCACAGAGAACATCTGAAGATCATCGGGCCGGTTGTGGCTCCAATCGGCTGGGTCCGACAAACCTGTTTGGGTTCAGCTGAATTGGCTTTCTCTGTGCTCTCTGTGCCCTCTGTGGTTCATATTTTCGACGTTACAGCTTCAATGTGGCCACGCCGACGACGACTGTCGCGGCGCCCGCCAGGCGCGCGAGTCCGAAGCCTTCTTTCAGCCACAGCGCGCCGATCAATGCCGCGAAGATCACCGAAGTCTCGCGCAACGCCGACACTGCGGCGACAGGCGCTCGCGTCATCGCCCACAGCACGATGCCATAGGCGGCGACGCTGCAGAATCCGCCGACAAGGCCGCGCCGCCACTGGTTGCGGACATAGGCGACGGCCGCGCCGCCGCGGCGCCAATGAATCCACGCGAGGAAGACGATGCCTTCGATGACCGTCAGGTACAGCACGTAGCCGAACGCGCTGCCCGACGCGCGTGCGCCGGCGCCGTCGACCAGAGTGTAGACGCCGATGATGCCGGCATTGGCGAAGGCCCACCAGGCTGCAGCGGGCGGATGGCGCTCGCGTTGCGCGAAGGCGATGCCGATGATGCCGACCGAGATCAGCAGGATGCCGGCGAACACGTGCGCCGACGGCAGCTCGCGCAGGAAGATCGCGCCGAGCACAGTGACAATCAGCGGCGCAGTGCCGCGCATCAGCGGATAGGCGAACGACAGGTCGCCGGTGCGGTAGGCCTGCGCCAGCGTGAGGTAGTAGCCGAAATGGATCACGCCCGACGCCGCAACGAAAGGCCACGCGCCCGCCAGCGGCGGCGGAAAGAACGGAAGCGCAACAAGCGAACACACGGTCGATCCGGCAACGACGGTCGCCGTGTCGAGCAGCGAATCGCCACCGCCGGCCGACTTGAGAAGCGCGTTCCAGCCGGCGTGGAGCATCCCTGCGCCCAGGACCGCGAAAGTGACGCCCAGTGTGAGTTCCACGTGCGAGAAGATACTTTAAGCGGGCTGACGGATCAGGGAAGTGCGCGTGCAGGGCCGGCGAGCAAAGCACGCTCTGTTGACAATTGCGCAGCCTCCAGCGCCGCGACGAAATGCGCGAGTGGAGGCGTCGCGGCGCCTTCGATCTTGGCCAGGTCATCCCAGAGCCGGACTCGTACGGCGTCCTGCGCAAACGGTTGCGCGATGTACGCGTCCGCCTGCTCAGCCGTGAACGGGCCGCCCTGCAGCACGAGACTGCGTTTGGAATCCGCGGACAGCGCCTCGTAATAGCCGTCGCGCGTCGCGCAGAGATACCGCTTGGCGTCGACATGCAGCTTGATCGGCGCCAGCACATCATCGGCGAACAGCGGGCGAAGAAACGGCAACGCCACGAACTGATGCAGGTCATCGACACCGCGCATCGTCGGCGTTTCGCCCTGGTCGTTCAAAAGGTGGCCCAAGTCGTGCAGGAGTGCGGCGGCCACCAGGGAGGGCGCAGCACCTTCGTCCTCCGCGCGCATCGCTGTCTGCAGCGCGTGCTCGATCTGCGTGACGGGTTCGCCGTCGTACGCGCGGCCGCCTTTGCGGGCGAACAGGATGCAGATATCGGAGATCGACAGGGCCATGGCGGAGTCAGGCGGCCTTGGGCTTGCGCTTCGACCACTCGGCCTTGCCGTTGCGCGCCTTGGCAGGGACAGGATCGTCGTCGGGGGGTGTGGCGGGCTCGGGTTCCTTGAGCCGCGTGCGCGCCAGCACGCCCGCTTCCTCGAGGATTGGATAGGCAATCGAGCAGATGTGCGAGTTGATGCGCTTCAAGTCGGAAATGAGATCGAGGTGCAGCGACGACGTCTCGATGCTTTCCAGCGTGTTGCCCGCAAGGCGAGTCAAATGCGTATCGGCGTAGGCGCGCTCGAGGTCCCGGAACAACACCTTTTGCGCCAGCAGCTCCTGCGCACTCTTCAGATCGCCGTTCAGGAACACGCTCATGCCGAGGCGCAGGTTGGCGACGAGGCGCGCGTGCAGGTCGCAGATCTCGGCCATCCCGGCGTCCGAAAAACTGCGGTGCTTGTCGATCTTTTTCTCCTCGAGGTCGATCAGCACACGCTCGATGATGTCGCCGACCTGCTCCAGGTTGATCGTGAACGACACGATGTCCGCCCAGCGCCGGCCTTCCTTGTCATCGAGCGCTTCGCGCGAAATCTGCGTGAGATAGAGCTTTACCGCCGTATAAAGCTCGTCGACGATGTCGTCCTTCTGCCGCAGCCTTCCGGCGAGCGCGCGGTCGTTCGTCTTCATGACCGTCAGCATGCCGTTCAGCATGTCTTCGACGACGTCGCCGATGCGCATCGCCTCGCGCGCCGCATTGGCGATCGCCAGCGTGGGCGTGGTCAGCGCGGAAGGGTCCAGGTGCCGCGGCAGCGAAGGGTTGTCGGCCACCCGCCGGGCAGGTAACAGCCGCTCGGCGACGCGCGCGATCTTTTCGGTCCAGAAGATGAACAACAGCGCCAACGCGATGTTATAGCCCAGGTGGAACAGCACGACCTCGCGCGCCTTGTCGAGCGCCAGCGTGTCAATCCAGGTCTCGACATGGAGCAGGAGCGGCATGGCGATCACACAACCGATCAACTTGAACAGGAAATTGCCGAGCGTGACGCGCCGGGCCTCGGGCGGGGAGCGCAGCGTCGACAGCATACCCAGCAGGCCGCTGCCCAAGTTCGCGCCCAGCACCAACCCGAGCGCTACCGGAAGCGCGATGACATGCAAAGACGCCAGCGCGGCGACCAGAAGGACGACGGCCAGGCTCGAGTAGCAGAGCATCGTGAAGAGTGCCGCGACCAGCATGTCGAGCACAATGTCACCGGTCAGCGAGGCGAAGATCACCTTGACGCCGGCGGCTTGCACGAACGGCTTGGCGGCGACAGAAATCCACTGCAGCGCGAACATGATGAGGCCCAAGCCGATCAGGATGCGGCCGAAGCGTCCGACGTTCGTCGCCTGCAGCGTCAAGAACAGCGTCACGCCGACGAAGATCAGGAGCGGGGCGAGCCACGACAGGTCGAACGACAGGATCACCGTGACGAGCGACGTGCCGACGTCGGCGCCGAGCATCACCGCGAGCGCCGGCGCGGTGCCGATGAGGCCCTGGCCGGCGAAAGCGGCGACGATCAGCGCCGTGGCCGTGCTGCTCTGGATCAGGCCCGTGACGCCCAGCCCTGCAACGAACGCCGAAAAACGGTGACTGATGCTCCTGCGCAGCACGCGGCGCAGGTCCGCGCCATACAGCCTCAGGATTCCCGTACGCACGATGTGCGTGCCCCAGACGAGCAGCGATACACCGGCCAGAAGGTTGAGCAGCGTCGGCATTGTCAGATGCGTGTCACCACGGCAGAGAGTAGGTCTTGGTATTGGTGAAGCTCTTCATCGCTTCCTGCACGCCTTCCTTGTAGCCCAATCCGGAATCCTTGATCCCTCCGAAGGGCGTGAGTTCGAGCCGGTAACCGGGAACCTCGCGCACGTTGACAGTACCGACATTCAATTCGGTCACGAGTTTCGTGATGTAGTCGAGACGATTCGTGCACACCGCCGACGACAGGCCGTAGACAGTGCCATTGGCCATGTGAATGGCCTCGTCGATATCGCGGAAGCGGATGACTGGAGACACCGGCCCGAACGTCTCGGTCTTCACGACGTTCATTTCCGGCCGCACGCGGTCGATGACCGTGGGTGAATAGAGCGCGCCACGGCGGACGTTGCCGGCGAGCAGCTGCGCGCCTTGCGCGACGGCGTCGTTCACGCGCCGCTCGAAATTCTGCGCGGCCGCCTCGTCGATCACCGTGCCCATGTCGAGCGTCGCGTCCGTCGGGTCGCCGTAGCTCCAGGCTTTCGTCTTTGCCACGAGGCGGGCGACGAAATCGTCGGCGACGGCTTCGTGCACGAGCATCCGCTTGACTGCGGTGCAGCGCTGCCCGGAATTCTTGTACGAGCCCGCGGCCGCGAGGGTTGCCGCCTCCTCGATGTCGGCGTCCTCCATCACGATCAGCGGGTCGTTGCCGCCCAGTTCGAGCACCTGGCGCTTGTAGACGGCCTTCGCGGCGATGTACTTGCCGACCGCCACGCCGCCGGTGAACGTGACCAGGTCGACATCGGCGTGGGTCAACATCTCGTCGGCGATCTCTCGCGGATCCCCGGTGACGACCGAAAACATCGGCGGCGGCAGGCCAGCCTCGTACAGAATGTCGGCGAGCAGAAGCGCGGTCAGCGGTGTCTTTTCGGTCGGCTTTAACACCATCCGGTTGTTGGTCGCGATCGATGGGGCCACCTTGTGCGCGACCTGATTCAGTGGATGGTTGAACGGCGTGATGGCGGAAATCACGCCCTGCAGCGGCTCGCGCAGCGTGTAGACCTTGCGCGATTTTCCATGCGGCGTTAAGTCGCACGAGAAAATCTGGCCGTCATCGGACAAAGCTGCGTTGCCGGCGAACGTGAAGACGTCGCACGCACGGCCCACTTCGTAGCGCGAATCCTTCTTGCCGATGCCGGATTCCGCGGTAATGAGGTCGGAGATCGCCTCGCCGCGGGCACGGATCAGCGCGGCCGCCTTGGCGAGAATTTCGCTGCGCTCGTACCGTGTCAGCTTCGCCCGGTAGCCGTGGGCCGCAGCGAAAGCCGCGCGAACGTCCTCGACGGTGGCCTTGGGCACGGTGCCGACAAGCGCGCTGGTATAGGGGTTGCGGACCTCGATGACGCGCAGTCCTCCGACCTCCTTCCCCGCGATGCGCATCTTCGCCTCGATCACCGCGCCGCGCTTCACGTCCGTAAGGTCGGTCATCATGTTCATTGCAGGTGATTCAACCCCAGGTCGAACGCGTCGAAGTTGCGCCAGCGCCTGCCCTCGACGTGGGCCGATTTGCGGTTGGCGATCAGCGGCACGCGCTGCTCGGACGTTCCGCCGTGCGAGCGCAGCGGCGCATCCAGTCCCGAGAGGTCGTGGCGGTCGCGTGTGGTGCCGATCACCGTCAAGCGTTCGGAAACGATGACCAGGTCGCCGACGCGGTCGGGCGGGAGCTCGAACTTCGCGCACGCCTGTTCGCGCGTAAACACGCCCTCGACACCGGCCAGCGCCGCGATGTGGCGAATCGCGTGGTCGCGCGTGGGCCCGTGGCCCAGATACACGGTCGCATAGGAGCCGAGCGCGCCGTGATGCACGACGTACGGATCGGTGATGGGCAGGATCACGCGCGTCACGGCCTTGCCATACCACTCGTCCAGCCGATCCTGCAGGAAGATGATGTTGGGGCGCCCGAAGGCGTCCGTCTTGGCGTTCATCCCATGATCGGCGGTGACGACGACCGTCGCGCCCAGCGCGTCGAGTTGCGACAGGTAGTTGTCCAGCATCGCCGTGAAGTCGTTGGCGGCGGTGGTTCCTGGTGCGGCCTTGTGCTGTACATAATCGGTCGTCGACAGGTACATGATGTCGGGCCGCTCGCGTTTGAGCAACGCGACACCCGCTGCGAACACGAATTCCGAAAGCGCCGCGCTGTAGACCGATGGCACCGGCAGGCCGGTCAGCGCGAGCGCGTCCGCGATGCCGTTGGCTTCCTGCGTCACTTCGCCCGCTTTTTCCGACGAAAAACAGATGCCCGAAAGCTTGTGGCCGAGGAGGGCGCGCAGCTTGTCCTTGGCGGTGATGACAGCCACCTTGGCTCCCGCATCCGCCAACGCAGCGAGCAGCGTGCCGGCGCGCAGATACTTCGCGTCGTTCATCATGACTTCAGCGCCGGCATCCGGGTCCCAGAAATAATTGCCGCAGATTCCGTGCACCGACGGCGGCGCGCCGGTCACGATCGACAGGTTGTTGGGATTGGTGAACGACGGCACGACGCAGTCGGCGGTGAGGCAGGTTCCGCGTTGGGCAAGGGATGAAAGAAATGGGGCGCGCCCGGCCGAAATGGCCTGCGTGATGTAGTCGGGCTCGCAGCCGTCGACGCAGACAACCACCAACGGGCGATCCGGCCAGCGGTACGTGCGGCCGTTCGCGGTGACGGTGCGTTGGGGCTGCGGGGTCATCGTCGCGTCCGCGTCGTCGCGCGCGCAGGCTTGGCCGCGGGAGCGTGGGCGTCCTGGATGCGGTGCATTCGCTCGCGACTGCCCATCACGTGGTCGTACAGCGCGCGCCCGGCCGCCGCCGCCTGCCCGCTCGCGATCTTCTCGACGATGTCGTGATGCTCGCGCGTCGAGACCGGCAGGGCGCCCGCCTGCGCGAGGCTGGCTCGCCGATAGAGATGCAACTCATTGACGAGGCGGCGGTAGGTGGCGAGCAGCTTGGCATTGCCGGCGAGTTCGACCAGGCGATCATGGAATTTCAGGTTCGCGCGGTGATAGGCGTCGAGCTCGTCGCGCGCCGCCGCACGATCCATGCGCTCCACCAGCGCGCGCAGATCGCGTACGCCGGCTGCGGCGGCTCTTTGCGCAACGCGCCGGCCGGCGAATTCGTCGAGTGCGGCACGCAGCTCGTAGATCTCGTCGGCTTCCTCGACGCTGACCTGGCGCACGAAAACGCCGCGATTCTTCTCGAGCCGCACGAGGCCCGACTCCTCGAGCGACCGGAACGCCTCGCGCACCGGACCGCGCGACACGCCGAGCATGTCGGCAATGGTGGCTTCGTTGAGTTTGGCGCCGGCGCCCAGCTCGCCGGCCAGGATCCTTCGCTCGAGCTCGCGCTGCACCAGCATGGACAGCGAGTTGGTTTGGAGCAGGGCGATGGCGCCATCCGGGGACGCGGCGCGGCGGGGAGCGGGCGACGCGGGCGCTGGCACTCGCGCGGCTCCCGCGCTTTGGGATTTCAACATGTTGCGATTAGACGGCCGGATGTGTAGATTGTCAACAATCTGCAATCCCGGCGGGGTAGGCTTAAGGCCGGAAGATAGGGTCCGCAGATGTCGGTGTCGTGACGGACGGGCGGGTTTGGCGGGCGTTGCCCGCGATGTCGGGGGCGCGTAGCATCGTCGCACCCGATCCGCCGCGCGCGACACCTTCAGTCATCCCTTAGAATCGCGCCGTCGCAGAATTTTCCCAACCCGTTCGCTTTGAAGGAGCAATCGATGAAATCCCACCGAGGCATTCGCTGGCTATCGTCCATCCTCGCTACCGCGGCGTGTGCCGTGCTCGCGAGCGGGACCGCGTTGGCGCAAAAGACGCAACTCCTCGTCTACACCGCCTTCGAGACCGACCAGATGAAGGCTTACGAAGAGGGTTTCACCAAGGCGGTGCCGGACGTGGAAATCAAATGGGTCCGCGATTCGACCGGCGTCATCACGGCGAAACTCCTGGCCGAGAAAGCCAATCCGCAGGCCGATGTCATCTGGGGCCTCGCCGCGACGAGCCTCGTGCTGTTCGAGACCGAGGGCATGCTGCAGCCGTATGCGCCGGTGGGCCTTGCCAACATCCCCGCGCAATACAAGGACAGCAAGAATCCGCCGTACTGGTGGGGATTCGACGTGTGGGGGGCGACCGTTTGCTTCAACACCGTCGAAGCCGCCAAGATGAACCTGCCCAAGCCCGAAACGTGGCAGGACCTGACCAAGCCGGTCTACAAGGGCAAGATCGTCATGCCCAATCCGGCTTCGTCCGGCACCGGCTACCTCGACGTGACGGCGTGGCTGCAGATCTATGGCGAAAAGGACGGCTGGAAATTCATGGACGCGCTGCACGAGAACATCGCGCAGTACACGCATTCGGGCAGCAAGCCCTGCGTTCAGGCCGGCAACGGCGAATTCCCGATCGGCATCTCGTTCGAATACCGCGCCAATACGATCAAGGCGAAGGGTGGACCGATCGACCTCATCTTCCCGAAGGAGGGCTTGGGCTGGGACCTCGAGGCGTACGGCATCCTCAAGACGACCAAGAAGCTCGACGCCGCGAAGAAACTCGCGGACTGGGCATCGACACGGCCGGCGATGGAGCTCTACGCCAAGAACTACGCGATCGTCGCCATGCCGGGTGTAGCCCAACCGTTGCCCAACGTTCCCGCGGACTACGAGAAGCGGCTGGTCAAGAACGACTTCGCGTGGGCCGCCAACAACCGCGACAAGATCCTCGCGGAATGGACCAAGCGCTACGACGTCAAGTCCGAGCCGAAGAAGTAGGCACGACATGAACGACCGCGCCCCGCCCTCCGCGGGGCGCAGTCCATCCGGGACGAAAGGCTGCGTGACCGACGACTCCTTCCTGCGACTCGCGGGCATCCACAAGAGCTTCGGCAAGTTCGAGGCGTTGAAGAACATCGCGCTCGACGTCGCGCGCGGCGAACTGATGGTCTTCCTCGGCCCTTCCGGCTGCGGCAAGACGACGCTGCTGCGGATCATCGCGGGCCTCGAAACGCAGGACACCGGAACGATCCGGCAGGACGGCCGCGATATTTCGCGGCTGCCTGCGATCCGGCGCGACTACGGGATCGTGTTCCAGTCCTACGCGCTGTTTCCCAACCTCACGATCTTCGCCAACGTCGCGTACGGACTGGTCAACCGGCGCCAGGCGCGCGATACGATCGGGAAGCGCGTCGCCGAGCTTTTGAATCTCGTCGGACTTCCCGACGCCGGGCGCAAATACCCGGGGCAGCTTTCCGGTGGTCAGCAACAACGGATCGCGCTCGCGCGTGCGCTCGCTACCGCGCCCGGATTGCTTTTGCTGGACGAGCCGCTGTCGGCGCTCGATGCACTGGAGCGCGTGCGGTTGCGCGGCGAGATTCGCGCGCTGCAACAAAGGCTGGGCGTGACGACGGTGATGGTCACGCACGACCAGGAGGAAGCCCTTTCCATGGCCGATCGCATCGTGGTCATGCATACGGGGGAAATCGAACAGGTCGGCACACCTCGCGAAATCTACGAAGCGCCCGCGACGCCTTTCGTCGCCGACTTCGTGGGCAAGATCAACGTCCTTCCCGCGGTGGCGGAAGGCGGCGGCCAATTCCGCGTCGGCGCGGTCTCCCTCGCGGTGGCGCGGCCGGACATTGCTGCCGGCACCGCGGTGAAACTCTACCTTCGCCCCGAAGAAATCGAGTTGAATGCCGCCGATAACATGAACGGCAACACGCTTGGGGCGCGGATCGCCAAGGTCGAATTCCTGGGCGCCTTTTGCATGGTGGGTCTGACGCTCGATGCAGGCGGCGCCCCGGCGCTGGTCGCCAATGTGCCGCGCCACGATGTCGACGTCGGGCGGATGGCGGCCGGGCAGGCGGTCAGGGTGAGCCTGCCTCCCGATGCGCTACGCGTGCTGGGCTAGGCCAAGTGGGGACACCTGCCGTTGCACTGCCGGGCCACGTCGCGCGGTCCGCGACACGTCCGCGCGTTCACTGGCACGACCGGTTGGCGCAGGTCCTGCTGCTCGCATGCTGCGCGGTGCTCGCCCTGTTCCTGTTGGGCCCGATGGCGGCAATCCTGGTCAAGAGCGTCCAGGACAAGTCCGGCGCCTTCGTGGGGCTCCTGCAATTCCGCGAATATTTCGCCACGCCGGCGTTGCAAAGCTCGATCTGGAACACGTTCTGGGTGGCCTTCGTGGTGACGGCGATCACGATTCCGCTCGCGTTCGCCTATGCCTATGCGCTCACCCGCTCGTGCATCCGCGGGAAGATCCTTTTCCGCGTCATCGCGTTGACGCCGATCCTGGCGCCTTCGCTGATGTCCGCCATTTCATTCATCCAGTGGTTCGGAAACCAGGGGGCGCTGAAAATGCTCCTGGGCGGCGCCAGCGTGTACGGGCCGCTGGGCATTATTCTTTCGTCGATTTACGCCACGTTCCCGCACGCGCTGATGATCGTACTGACGGCATTGCTGCTGGCCGACGGGCGGCTCTACGAGGCCGCCGAGTCGCTGCGCACGCCGACGCTGCGCAAGTTCCTCACGATCACGCTGCCCGGCGCCAAATTCGGGCTGGTCAGCGCGACGATGGTCGTATTCTCGTACACCGTCAGCGACTTCGGCATCCCCAAGGTGATCGGCGGCAATTTCAATGTGCTGGCCGTCGATGTCTACAAGCAGGTGATCGGCCAGCAGAATTTCAACAAGGGCGCGGTCGTGGGCCTCGTGCTGCTGGTCCCGGTGTTGATCGCCTTCATCGTCGACTGGATGATGCAGCGGCGGCTGCAGGCGCAGTTCTCGGCGCGCGCCGTGCCGTACGCGCCGAAACCCTCGCCGTGGTTCGACCGGGCGATGTTCGGTTACTGCCTGATCGTGGCCTTGCTCATGCTTGCCGTGCTGGGCATGGCGGTGTACACGTCGTTCATCAAGTTCTGGCCGTACGACAAATCCTTGAGCCTGCGCCATTACCAGTTCGGCCTGATCGATGCGGGCGTTTTCTCGTCGTACTTCAACAGTCTCAAGATGGCGCTGTGGGTGGCGGTCGGCGGCACGATGTTCATCTTCGGATGCGCGTACCTGCTGGAAAAAACGCGCGGCATGCCGCTCACCAAATCGGCGGTGCGGCTGCTGGCGGCCGTTCCGATGGGCGTTCCCGGCATGGTGCTGGGCTTAGGCTATATCCTGTTCTTCAACGACCCCGCCAATCCACTCAGCGGGATGTACGGAGGCATGACGATCCTCGTGCTGTCGACGGTGGTCCACTATTACACGTCGAGCCACCTCACGGCGGTGACGGCGTTGAAAGCGCTCGACAACGAATTCGAGTCGGTGTCGGCCTCGCTCAAGGTCCCGTTCTACAAGACGTTCTTCCGCGTCACGGTGCCCGTGTGCCTGCCTGCCATTCTCGACATCGGCCGCTACATGTTCGTCAATGCGATGGTGACGATCTCCGCGGTCGTATTCCTGTACTCGGCGGAAACCCAGCTTGCCTCCGTCGCCATACTGAACCTGGATGAGGCAGGGGAGATCGGGCCGGCGGCGGCGATGGCGACGTTGATCGTCACCGCGTCTACCGCCATCTGCCTTGTCTACGCAATATTGACGCGGGTCATCGTTACGCGGACGCAAGCGTGGCGAACGCCGGTGGTGATGTAGGACAATCGAAATCCCTGGCCATTGGCAGAAGGAAACCCCCATGAGTCTCCATTCCCGCGACCCCATTCTGCTGACGCCCGGTCCGCTGACGACGTCGCTCCCGACCAAGATGGCGATGCTGCGCGATTGGGGCTCGTGGGATGCTGCGTTCAATGCCGTCACCGCGCAGATCAGGGACAAGCTCACCGCCATTGTCCACGCGAGGGACACCCATACCTGCGTTCCGATGCAGGGAAGCGGGACGTTCGCGATCGAGGCCGCGGTCAACACGCTGGTCCCACGCGCGGGCCATGTGCTGGTGCTGATCAACGGCGCTTACGGCAAGCGCTTCGCGAAATTGACGCAGATGATGGGGCGAAGGCTGACCACCTTCGAGACGGCCGACGACGTGCCGACCACCGCGGACGACGTCGAGCGGACGCTCGCGGCGGATTCATCGATCACGCACGTCGGCCTCATCCATTGCGAGACGTCGACCGGCATCCTCAATCCGCTCGCTGCGATTGCCGATGTGGTCGCGCGGCACGGCAAGGGCCTCATCGTCGACGCGATGAGCTCGTTCGGCGCGCTTCCCATCGACGCCCGCGCGACGCGGTTCGACGCATTGATCGCCGCGTCGGGCAAGTGCGTCGAAGGTCCGCCCGGCATGGGCTTCGTGCTGGTGCGCAAGGGACTGTTGGAACAATGCGCCGGCAATTCGACGTCGCTGGCACTGGACCTGGCCGACCAGTGGGCGTACATGGAGAAGACGACGCAGTGGCGGTTCACGCCGCCCACGCACGTCGTCGTGGCGCTCAATGCGGCGCTCGATCAATACGTGGGCGAGGGCGGGCAACCCGCGCGGCTTGCGCGCTATTCGGCCAACTGCGAGACGCTCGTCGCGGGAATGCGCGAGCTGGGATTCAAGCCATTCCTCGATCCCGCCATCCAGGCGCCGATCATCGTCACGTTCCACGCGCCCGCCGATTCAAGGTACGCGTTCAAGGAGTTCTACGACCGCGTCCGCGACAAGGGCTTCATCCTGTATCCGGGCAAGCTCACGCAGCTCGAGACGTTTCGCGTCGGATGCATCGGCGCGATCGGGCCGGATGAGATGCGGCACGCGGTCAACGCCGTGCGCGACACGCTGGCGGAAATGGGCATCAAGCACGTCGCGCCCGCTCACGTACGGCGCGCAGCCGCTTGAGGGTGGAGCAGCGCTTTCAGTTTGTCGCAGACCGGCGACGTGGAATCGATCGCGCCGTCCCGCAACAGAAAGTCGAGAACGACCAGGCTCGCGTCGGCGGTGACCTTGTCCGGTCCCTCAGCCACGGCGATGAGGCGCGCCGCATCGGTGATCCGTACTCGCCGATGCTCAACCGCTTCACCATCCTGATTGGCGGGCACGAAAGTTTCAGGCACCCAGAGGTCGTGGACGAAGATCGTCTCGTTGTGCAGGCCGTCGGATTGTTCGCGCCAGAGTTGGACGGCGCCGACGGGACGCGCGCGCGCAGCGAGCTCGGCGGGAATGCCGGCCTCCTCCCACGCTTCCTTGACCAGCGTTGCGGCGACCGTCGCGCCGGCGGCGATGCCGCCGCCCACCAGATTGTCGAGCATGCCGGGATCGATCGCCTTGCCGGGACTGCGGCGGGCGAACCACATCTGCGGCTCCGGCGATCCGCGGACGACACCGTTGGCGTGCGCGGCCCACGTATGCACGCCGAAATAGCGCGCGGCGGCGCGCTCGAGCAGGAACCACGGCGGGGCTCCGAATTCCGGCGCCACCGCGTAGAGTTCATCGCGCCACGCCGTGAGCGCGCCCTCGTCGGCCAGCGCTTCAGCGACGCTGGCGATCGCTTCACTGCGCGATCGCTCGTCGCGCAGCGCGGGAACGAAGTCCATGCGATCGCTGTTGACGGCAAAGACGTCCGTGAAGCCCGCAAGCCGCGCGGCGCGCTCCTCGTCGAGCCAACCCGCGACAGCCGCGTCCACGCGCAGGGGAATGCAGCAACGACGTGGCGCCGCCAATTCGGGGGCGAGCCGGGCGAGAATCGCGTTCGCGGTGGCGTCGTCGATCACGCATCGGATTCTAGTCTCTAACTAAGAAAGCTCGTCACTCAATGACTCACGACGTCATTGCGCTGTTCGACCTCGACCACACGCTGCTGCCGCACGACAGCGACGAGCAGTGGGTCGAATTCCTGCTGGAGCGGGGCAAGCTCGACCGGTCGACCTTCGAATCCGCCAATCTTGCGCTGTCTGAACGTTACCGGCGCGGCGAGGCGAGCGCCATCGAATTCACCGAGTTCTACCTGTCGACGCTGAAGCCGTTCACGACGGCCGAGTTGGACGATCTGCATCGCACGTTCATGCGTGAGCGCATCCTGCCGTCGATTGCGCCCGCGGCACGCAACTTGATTGCCAAGCACCGCAAGCTCGACCATTTCATGATTCTCACCACGGCGACCAGCCGCTTTCTCACCGCTCCCATCGCCCGCGAACTGGGCTTCGAGAACCACATCGCGACAGAGCCCGAGATCAAAGAGGGCCGGTACACCGGGCGCGTGAGCGGCGTGCCCAACATGCAGGAAGGCAAGGTCGAGCGGTTGCTGGCATGGCTCGCCGAACGCAGCATGAAATTATCCGACTTTCGCGAGAGCTGGTTCTACAGCGATTCGCAGAACGATCTGCCGCTGCTGTCCCATGTGACGCATCCGGTGGCGGTGAACGCAGAGCCGGTCCTCGCCGCGCATGCGCGCCTTCAGGGGTGGCCGCAGATCGTGATCGGATAGTCGGAATCCAGGCATTCGCCTCAAGCCAATTGGGCCTCACATCGGTTTCGGTGTCCGCAACCCGTACCAATTCACTTTACGGGTGAGCATCATCGCCGCTGCGATCGCCACGAAGACCAGCAGCGATCCCAGCAGCAGCGCATTGTCTTCGGAAACGAGCAATCCATAGAGCGCGCCGTACAGCGCGGTCAACATCGCAGAGAACGAGAGGCCACCGCGAACGCCGTGAAGCACTGCGCTCAAGTAATGCGCCAGAAGTGCAATGCAGGCGACGGAGGCGATAAGATAGGCGGCCCAGAACACGATGTGTTCCGAAAGGCCGATCAACAACAGGAAGAACGTTGCCAGCGAGAGTCCGACGAGCAAATATTGCGCCGGGTGGATCGACAGCCCTTTCAGGATCTCGAAGAGGACCAGGCAACCGAATGTGAAGCCGACGAACAGGAAGCCGTATTTCAATGCGCGGTCGGAAAGTGAGTAGATGTCGATCGGCTCGATGAAGCGCACCTCGACGCGATCGGCACAAAGGCCTTCGCTGCGGCATTCCTGCGCTCCGTCCAGGATCGCGAGCAGTTGCTGCTGTGTCTTGGAGGCCAGCGCCGTGACGGCCCATTGCGCATCAAAGCCGTCGCGTCGTCGCTGATAGGTCTCCGGCGAGGGCAGGAATTGGCCGCCGAAGCTGGGGTGCGGCCAGTCGGAATGCAAGCCTAATCGATCGTCGGCGGCAAGCGGCACGATGGACAGCGACTCCGTCCCGCGCAGGGCTATGCCGAGCGCGTATCCGAATCTCTGGGGCTTCCCCGGATCGAATTCGGGCAGGCTCGCGTGCAGCCCGCCTGCGAGATGGGGGAGCGCGCTGCCGCGCTCGAGGGTCATGGCCTGGCCGGACCAGTCCAGCGTGGGTGGGCCTTGCAATCCGCGTGGATCATCGAGCAGCACGCTGACCACCGGCTTACCCCAGACGATGCGCGAATCCGCGCGCGTGCGCCGGAACTCGGGCTTGCCGTCGAACACGAATTCGCCACGCGCGGTGGCGTGCCAGCTGAATACGCGAGCCTTGAACAGTCCGCGCGACTTGGTTTCGACCGTCGCCTCGCTGTCGATCGCGTTGCTTGCCGGAAAGAAGCGCGCGACACCCTCGGCCCGCCGCTTCTCCAATTTCGTCCCGCGGTTGTCGGTAATCGTCTCCGTGTACTCCTCGACGAATGGGACAGACAACAGGGGTCCCGCCAGAATGGGTGTGCCATAGCTTCCTTCGGCCAGCTCGTGCACGACAGCACGCTGCCGCGCCGAACGCTCCGCGACAATGCCATTGATCATTATCAGCGGAATCTGCAGGGCCAGAAAGACCGCGGCGATCAGCAACGCCTTGAGGAAAAGTGATTTCTGCATGGTCCAGCCCCGGTGCGCGGAAGTTCCCAGCGTGCAGGATCTTTCTGGCGCAGCCCGGGCGGAATTCGGATGAAATGTGGCCTTCGAATGGCGTTTGGATGGCACGCGTAACCGCTCATCAAGCGTAACGGCGAGCTTGCGCGTCCGAGGCGCTCGTGCCACGATGGTCTCCGGGGTTTGCTGTAATTCTTTCGCTCCCGGAGGGCAAACCATGAATCCGAATCGCGCGAATCTGCAGCGTTCGCTTTTCATGCTCGCGGCGCTCTGCTTCTCGCCCAGTCTCGGCGCGACGACCTATGTCTATACGGGCGCGCCTTATACCGCTGTCTTCAACTTTACGAGCCCCTGTGGGACCGGACCGTGCGCGAACTACGTCGTCGGCGAGAAGGTAACCGGACAATTCACGACCACCGCGCCATTGGGGTCCAACCTGGTAGGTCAGAATGTCTTTCCAAGCGTGACGAGCTACTCCTTCTCGGATGGACTCGTTGCGTACTCCAGCGCCGATCCGAACTCCCGAGTCGACAATCTCGTCGTGAGCACGGACGCGATTGGAGGAATCGTCGCGTTTGACGTGGTGGTCATGCGTTGGCAGACGGGGAGCAGTCCTCACGTTGCGGGCGACAGGCTGGCTCGCTTTTTCGTCAGTTCGTCCAGTGTCGACGTCACGGAAAACAACGCGCCGTGCGCCGCAGTCGTAACCGCGCCAAGCGGAGTCCCCGATGCCTGCGTTGCCTTCGCCCCGGACACTTCGACAAGCTTCGGCGATGCGCTCGCACACGGATCGTTCTCGGTGCTAGCTACGCCCCCATCGGCCATTCCTGCCCTCTCAGTTGGGGCGACGATCCTGCTGTCGCTGCTCGTGGCGGGGAGTCTGTTGGCATCCCGCGGTATCGCGCGACCGTACTCCGGGTGACGCGTCACGCTACCTTTCGCGATTAGGTTGCAAGACGCGGAGTGGTAGCCGTCTAATCTTACAATCCGTGGTGCAAGGGGGATGCCGGTATGAGCAGAGTGACCAGGGCGGAACTTGACGGTGCTGTGCGCGATGGGATCGTAAGCACCGATCAGGCGGAAAGGTTACTGGAGTATTTCGGCGGTTCAGCCAGCCACGAACAGCCGCGCTTCTCGTTCGTGCATGTGCTCTATTACCTCGGCGGCATGATAGCAATCGGCGCGATGTCGCTCTTCATGACGCTTGGGTGGAACTCGCTCGGAGGCTGGGGTGGATTCGCCACATCGATTCTTTACGGGGCGCTTGCGCTGTTGCTCTCGCACTGGTTCCTGGAGCAGAAGCATCTCTACATACCGGCCGGCATCCTCGCGACACTCGCGGTGGTTACGGTGCCACTTGCGATATTCGCTGCGCAGATGGCTCTGGGCTACTGGGGCGAGGACAAACCCTTCCGCGACTATCACGTCTTCATCGACTGGCGCTGGATCATGATGGAGTTCGGAACGCTCGCCATCGGGGTAATCCTGCTGTGGCGCTATCGTTTTCCGTTCATGCTCATGCCGATCGCGGTGACGCTGTGGTACATGAGCATGGATCTGGTGCCGTTCCTCGCCGGCGCGGATAAGGTGTACGACTGGGAACTCCGCAAATTCATTTCGGTGTACTTCGGCCTGGCCATGACGTTGCTGGCGTTCTGGGTGGATCTGCGCTCGCGCGCTTCGCGCGATTACGCGTTCTGGCTGTATGTCTTTGGCGTACTGACATTCTGGGGCGGGCTCTCGCTGCTCGAATCGGGCAGCGAGCTCGGCAAGCTGGCCTACTGCGGCATCAACGTGCTGATGATTCTTGTCGGCACGGTGCTCGGGCGGCGCGTCTTTGCAGTGTTCGGTGGCTTGGGCATCGCGTTTTATCTCGGGCACCTTTCCTGGCGGGTGTTCAAGGACAGTCTCGTTTTTCCGCTGGCGCTCTCGCTGATCGGGTTCGCGATCATCTGGCTCGGCGTGTTGTGGCAGCGGCACGAAGCGCAGTGGTCGGCGCGGTTACGCGGTTTCCTTCCCGTGCCGCTTCGCGAGCTGGTCGAGGCACGGGCGGTGCGTTAAGCGTTCGCTTGCCGGGTGGGGAATTCATGCGGCGTGCGAAAATGCGCCACTTCCGGATCCCGAATACCCATCCCCGATGAGCGCCCGCATCCTCGACGGCAAGGCCGTCGCCCAACGCGTGACCGATGAGGTTCGCGCCAATGTCGCCGCGCACGTTGCCGCAGGTGGCGCCCCACCAGGCCTCGCCGTCGTCCTTGTCGGCGACAGCGCCGCGTCGCAGGTCTACGTCCGCAACAAGCGCAAGACGACCGAGACCGTCGGGATGCGCTCCTTCGCGCACGACCTTCCCGCGACCGCCAGCGAAGCGGAGCTCCTGGCGCTCGTCGATCGCCTCAACGCCGATCCCGCGGTCAATGCCATCCTCGTCCAGTTACCGTTACCGAAGCACGTCAACCCCGAACGGGTAATCGAGCGCATCGACCCGAAAAAGGACGTCGATGGCTTCCACCCCTACAACATCGGCCGCCTGGTGCTCAAGATGCCCACGCTGCGCCCGTGCACGCCGTTCGGCTGCATGCGCCTTCTGCTGGAGACCGGCGAAGACCTTGTCGGCAAGCATGCGGTGGTCATCGGCCAATCGAACATCGTCGGGCGGCCGATGGCGCTGGAACTGCTGATGGCGCGCTGCACGGTGACGATCTGCCATTCGGCGACGCGCGACCTGCCGGACATCGTGCGCCAGGGCGATATCGTCGTCGCCGGTATCGGCAAGCCGAAATTCGTGCAGGGGAATTGGATCAAGCCGGGCGCGACCGTCGTCGACGTCGGCATCAACCGGTTGGCCGATGGAAAGCTGTGCGGCGATGTCGACTTCGACTCGGCGAAGGACGTTGCCGGATGGATCACGCCGGTGCCGGGCGGCGTAGGCCCGATGACGATTGCCACGCTGCTCGCGAATACATTGCGCGCGGCGCAGTGGCAGGCGGGCCAGGCTCCCTAAGCTTCCCGCAGGTGCCAGGCCTTCGGCCGCGTGAACGTCTGGATCCCGTACGTCGACAGCGTCAGGCCGATGCCCGAATGCTTGACGCCTGACCAGGGCAAGCGCGGACTGACGCGGTCGCAGCAGTTCCAGTAGACGCTGCCCGCCTGCACCTTGCTCAGGACTTTCTTCGCCCGCTTCTCGCTCTTCGTGTAGACGCCCGCGGTGAGGCCATACTCGGTGTCGTTCATGAGGTCGATCGCCGCTTCGTCGTCGGCGACGGCCTGCAAGCCGATGACCGGGCCGAAGGTCTCGTCGCGCATCACGAGCATCGAATGATCGGCATCGGCGAGCACCGTGGGCGCGTACCAGTTGCCCTTGGCTTTGAGGACGTGGCCGCCCAGCAGCAGCTTGGCCCCTTTCTTCTTCGCGTCTGCCACCTGCGCCTTCAGGACGGCGAGCTGCGGCTTGCGGGTGATGGCGCCCACATACGTCGTGTCGTCCATCGGATCGCCGATCTTGAAACTCTTCACCTCTGCCACGAAGGCGGCGACGAACGCGTCGTAGATCTGCTCATGGACGTAGACGCGCTCGACCGAGCAGCACGACTGGCCGGTGTTGTAGAACGCGCCGTCGGCAATGCTCGCCGCTGCGGCCTTCACATCGACGTCCTCGCAGACATAGATCGGATCCTTGCCGCCCAGCTCGAGCTGCGTCTTGATCATCCGGCGGCCGGTGCTGGCCGCGATCTTTGCACCGGTGCTGTACGAACCCGTGAAAAACACGCCGTCCACCGGCTGCCGCAAGAGCGCCGCGCCCGTCGCGCCGTCGCCGATGACGGCGATGAAGACATCGCGCGGCACGCCGGCTTCGTGGAGCAGGTCCGCGATGTGCTGGCCGGTGAGCGTGGCGAACTCGGACGGCTTGTACAGGACGGCGTTCCCGGCGGCCAGCGCCGGGACGAACACGTTGCCGCCGACGAAATACGGATAATTCCACGCCGAAATGTTGGCGACGACGCCCAGCGGAACGTGGCCGATCCGCTCCTCGAGCTTGCCCGCGGCATCGGCGAACACCCTTTCGTCGCGCAGCGCGCGTTCGGTTTCGGCGAGGAAGAAATCGATACGCGCGGTGAGCCCGTTGAGCTCGTTGCGCGACTGCCGGATCGGCTTGCCGACTTCGGAGGTCAGCGTCCTGGCCAGCGTGTCTTGCCTCGCGATCAGCAGCTCGCGGAATTTTCGGAGGACGGCAAGGCGCTTCGCGATGGGCACGGCCGCCCACTTTGGCTGCGCCGCGCGTGCCAATTCATATTTCGCGCGCACCGTTTTGAGATTGTCGGCGGCGACCTCGGCGATGACGAGTCCGGTCGCGGGATTGGTGATTCTCATCGTTGCACCTTTCGTCTCCGGTGTCATTCCGAGCCGAGCGAGGAATCTGCTGTTCCATGAAAGGCCGCGGACTTGTGCTTTGCCGCGGCCGCGAGAAAATCATCGAGGAGCGGAGTGTCGTCGATGAATGTCGCGTCGTTTGTCGGGTGGAACTCGGGATGCCACTGGACGCCGAAGAGATACGAAGGGCCGTCCCAGCGGAGCGCCTCGACGATGCGATCCGGCTCGGACCACGCCTCGACCGCGAGTCCCGAGCCCAAATCCTTCACCGCCTGATGATGGACGGAATTGGTCTTCACGAGCGACGAACCCGGATACAGTCTGGCCAGCTCCGTGCCCGGCACAATGGATGTCGCATGGCAGTTCTTGTCGTAGATCGATTGCATTCGATGCCGCAATGCGTCCGGACGCTGCGTCGGAATGTCCTGGTAGAGCGTTCCGCCCATCGCGACGTTGATCACCTGCGTGCCGCGGCACAATCCGAGCACGGGCTTGCGCTGCGCCATGAAGGCCCGCAACAGCGAAATCTCGTAGACGTCGCGGATGCGGTCGCCGTTCCACGCGGGGTTGAGCGCCGTCTCACCGTAAGTTTCCGGGCACACGTCCGACCCGCCCATCAGCACCAGCGCATCGATCTCGCGCGCGTAGTCGTCGACAGTGACTCCGCTTCCCGGCCGCCGCGTCGATCCGTCGGGCGAGGGCACCATGAACGCCAATACGTCGCGCTGCATCAACCAGTGCGCGACATTCTGCTCGATGTATTGCAGCGTCATCCCCTGAAACAGCGTGCGCGGCTGGTCGCTGTGCAGGAACGACGCGGATATGCCGATCTTGAGCATTAAGGAACGTGACCCTCAGAGCGCCGCGGCGAACAGCGTCTCGAAATCCGCCGCCGAACATTTGCGCGGATTGGTCTGATGGCAGATGTCGGCCGTGGCGACCTCCACGAGGCGCGGGATGTCCGCCTTGGTCACGGGCCGCGTCCCCCGGTAGTCGGAGACCTTCGCCGGAATTCCCAGCGCGGACTTCAAGGTCGTCAACCACGCGATAAATGCGATGGCGCGCGCTTCGGTGGTTCCGTCTTCGGCGCCGGGCACATCGGCCGCGTGCGCGAGTTCGGCCATCTTGGCCGTCGCCGCCTGCAGGTTGAAGCGCATGACATGGTCGATCATGATGCCGTTGGCGAGGCCGTGGTGCAGGTCAGCGACCGTCGACAACGCATGCGCGCACGAATGCACGGCGCCCAGGTCCTTCTGGAATGCGATCGCGCCCATCATCGAGCTCATCAGCATGTCGGCGCGCGCCTCGAGGTCGTGGCCGTTCTTGACCGCGCGCGGCAACGCCCGTGCAGCGATACGCACGCCCTCCAGCGCAATGCCATCGCAGATGGGGTGATAGGCCGACGACAGGTACGACTCGACGTTGTGCGTCAGCGCGTCCATGCCGGTCGCCGCCGTGATGGAGGCGGGCAGGTCGAGGGTCAGTTCCGGATCGGCGAACACAGCCTTGGCCAACAGCGCCGGCGAGAAAATGATCTTCTTGATGTGTGTCTGGTCGTCCGAGACGACGGCCGAGCGGCCGACTTCTGAACCGGTTCCCGCGGTCGTCGGCAACGCGACGAACCAGGGGATCGGTTGCGTGATCGCGCGTACCTTCGGGTGGTCCCATGCATATTCGAGGATGTCGCCGTCGTGGTGCGCCATCAATGCGATGGCCTTGGCCACGTCGAGCGCCGCGCCGCCCCCAACGCCGATGACCGCATCCGCACGATGCGCCTTGTAAGCCGCGGCGCCGGCCACGACCTGGCTTCTCACCGGGTTACCGAAGATGTCGGAGAACACCGCGACGTCGAGCCCGGACAGATCGGCCACCAATGCGCTGAGCATCGGCAGCGCAGCGATGCCGCGATCGGTGACAAGCAGCGGGCGCGCGACGCGTTGCGCCTTCAGATGGTCGGCGACGAGCTTGCGTGCGCCGGCGCCGAAATGGATGGTCGTCGGGAAGCTGAAACGTTCGATGCTCATGGCGGCCCCGAAAGGAAAAGAATCATGTGCTCTTTATCGAAGTATTCGCCGTCAACCTTGAGGGCGCGTGGCTCGATGCCAAACGAGGTGAATCCGGTGGCGCGGAACAGGTCGCCCGCCGCCGCGTTCGATCGTGTCACCGTCAACACCAACTGCTCCAGTCCCGCCACATCCCGCGCATGGTCGATCACCGCCTGCAACAGCGCACTCCCCAGCCCCCGGCGGACGAATTCGGGCGCGACGTACATCGCCACGACCCGGCCCTTGTGCCGGTTCTTCGCGCGAGGCTCGCACGTCAAGCCGACCATCCCCACGAGGTTGCCTTCGACGAACGCGCCCCAGAAAGCATTGCCGCCGTCCCCGGTGAGACGCTTCTCCACCGCGGCAACGGGCTGGCGCACGTCGTGTTCATAGCTCGACGTAAAGGCCTGCGCGTGTTCCTTCAACGCCCGCAGGCGCAATTCACGAAACGCCGCAGCATCCGCGGGCGTCAGCGGCCGCACGGCCATCAGATGATCTCGAAGTAGCGCTTCAACTCCCAATCGGTCACGCCGTCCAGCCACTGCCGCCACTCCCATTCCCGCGTGGCGGCGAAATGGTCGACGAAGTCGTCGCCGAAGAAGTCGCGCGCGATGTCCGACTTCTGGAAAATGCGCGTCGTCTCGATCAGCGTGCGCGGCGCGCGCGGAATATTTTCCGCGCCCTGGTTGGTTCCGGTGATCGGCTTTGCGGTCAGCTTGAGGCCTTTTTCCAGGCCGTGGATGCCGGCCGCGATGACGGCCGCCATCGCAAGGTACGGATTGACGTCGGCGCCGGGGCAGCGCGTCTCCAGTCGCGTGGATTTCGGCGAGCCGGGGATCACGCGAAAGCTCGCCGTGCGGTTGTCCACGCCCCACGTCGGTTTCACCGGCGCCCAGAAGCCATCGACGAGCCGCTTGTAGCTGTTGATCGTCGGCCAGAACATCGGCGCGAACTCCATCAGCACGGCGACCTGCCCAGCGAGATAAGTTTCGAAGAGCTTGCTCATCCCGTGCTTGGCCCTGGGATCGTAGAAGCGATTCGTCTTGCCGTCGGACAGCGACTGGTGGATGTGGCCGGAGCACCCTGGATAATGCTGGCTCCACTTCGCCATGAAGCTCGGCATGATGTCGAAGTGCGACGCGATTTCCTTGGTGCCCGTCTTGAACAGGATCGCGCGGTCGGCCTGCTCGAGCGCTTCCGAGAACAGGATGGCCGCCTCGTACACGCCCGGACCGGTTTCGGTATGCAGGCCCTCGATGGGCACGCCGAACGCGGCCATTTCATTGAACAGCGCCTCGAAGAACGGTTGTGCGGCATTCGCGCGCAACAGCGAATAGCCGAACATGCCCGGCGTGATCGGTTCCGGCCCGACGCCTTTCTTCTCGGCCCACGACTGCGGCGTTTCGGAAAAGTTGAACCATTCGTATTCCATGCCGCACATCACCGTGAAGCCCAGCTTCTCGGCGCGCCGCAGCACGCGCTTCAATACCTGCCGCGGGCACAGCGGGAACGGCGCTTCCTTGCCGTCTTTCTGCCACACGAACTCGCCCAGGAAGAACGGCACGTTGTCGTCCCACGGCACCTGGCGATGCGTGCCGAGGTCGAGACGCGCAACGACGTCGGGATAGCCCTTGTGCCAGCCGGTGAGCTTGGTGTTGTCATAACAGACGTCCTGCGAATCCCAGCCGAAGACGACGTCGCAGAAACCGAATCCGCCTTCCGCAGCGGAGACGAACTTGTCCTTGTGCAGATATTTGCCGCGCAGGATGCCGTCGATGTCCGAGCATGCGACCTTGACGCGGCTGCCGGGGGCCTTGCGAACGGCGTCGATGACCTTGGCGGGCGTGACCGGCGTGGGCATGTCTGCTCCTGTTGGGTGTGTGCTGCCGCGCCGATTCTAGCAGCCGACGCTGGTCGTCCGCGAATGAGCGCGCCGTGATGGCATCATGGCGCCGGACCAAAGTCTCGCCATGACGCCCCATCCGAGCCCTCTGACGCCCGCCACGTCGCTCGTCGCACTCCACGTCGCGGTCGCGCTGTTCGGCTTCGCGGGATTGTTCGGCAAGTGGCTTGACTGGGATCCGGTCGCGATCGTGTTCGGGCGCACCGTGGTCGCGGCGCTGGTGCTGGGGCTCGTCGTGGCCGCGAGACGCACGGAACGCGTCGGGCCGAGTTGGACGCTTGCGGGCAACGGCGCGATCCTGGCGCTGCACTGGGTCGCGTTCTTTGCGGCGATCGAAGTCTCGACCGTGGCCATCGGCCTCGTGGGGTTTGCAAGTTTCCCGCTGTTCGTCATCGTGCTCGAGCGTTTCATGCTTGGGCGCCGGTGGAAAGCGCCCGAAGCCATCACCGCATTGCTGGTCGTCGCGGGCCTCACGTTGCCGGTTCCGGCGTTCACGTTCGCGGATCGAACCGTGCAGGGACTCGCGTGGGGCGTGCTCTCCGGATTCACGTTCGCGTTGCTGGCCGTGCGCAATCGGGCGCTGCGAAACGGGCTTCCGGCGGTTTCGCTGGCGCTCTGGCAGAACGCGTTCGCGGCACTCTGCCTCGCGCCGCTTGTCTTTCGCCCCGGCGGCGCGCAATTCGAGCTCACGGCGACAACACTGGTCCTCATCGTGTTGCTGGGCGCCCTGTGCACGGCGCTCGCGCACACGCTCTTCATCGCGAGCCTTGCCCGGCTGTCCGCGCACACGGCAAGCGTCGTGACCGCGCTGGAATCGGTTTATGGAATCGCTCTTGCGGCGCTCTTGCTGGGCCAACTGCCGACTGTGCGTACGTGCGCGGGCGCGGCGTTGCTCGTCGGCGCAGCCGTGGTTGCGTCACGGCGGTCGCTTGCTGCCGACGCGCAATGACGTCGATGGCGTCGCGCGGCGCGATTCGGTAGCATCCTGGGCTTTGGAGTCGGTGTGATCGTCCTTCTCATGGGTGTCAGCGGTTCCGGCAAGACCACGATCGGACGCGCGCTGGCCGATGCACTCGGCTGGCCGTTCTTCGATGGCGACGACTTTCACCCGCAGGCCAATGTGGCGAAGATGGCCGCGGGGCAGGCGTTGACCGACGACGACCGCTGGCCCTGGCTCGATCGCATCGCCGACGAAATGCGCGCAATTCTGGCGCGGTCGGAGAACGCCGTATTCGCCTGCTCCGCGCTGAAGGAGGCTTATCGCCGCCGACTGCAACGCGCGGGCGACGTGCGCATCGTCTTCCTCAAAGGGGACGCCGCGACGATCGGGGCGCGCCTTGCCGAGCGGGCGCACCGCTACATGCCGGCGTCGTTGCTGCCATCGCAGTTCGCCACGCTCGAGGAGCCCGGCGACGCACTCGTTATCGACATTCGCGAGTCCGCCGCGGTGCAGATGAAGCAGATCCGCGAAGGATTGGCCATCGACATGCCGGAACGATCATAAGCCGATATGAGCGATAGGCCGCCACGAAAGAAGGCCACGCAGGTCGGCCACCTGGGGCGCGCGCCACGCAAGTTCCTGGGCGCCGTGAACACGCCGGTGTTTCGCGCCAGCACGATACTGTTCTCGACAGTGGCCGACCTCGAAGCCTCGACTCGCGGAGAATATGCCGGGATCAGCTACGGCCTGCACGGCCTCCCGACCGTCACCGACCTGCAAGCCGCCATTGCGACGCTCGAAGGCGGGCACGCCGCGCTGGCCGTACCGTCGGGTTTGACCGCGACGACGCTGCCGCTGCTCGCGTTGACGCAGCCCGGCGATCACGTCCTCGTGACCGACTCGGTGTACGGACCCACGCGCCGCTTCTGCGAATTGCATTTGAAGCGCCTCGGCGTCGAGGTGAGTTACTACGACCCGCTGCTGGGTGGCGACCTTGCCCGCGAATTTCGGCGCAACACGCGCATCGTATTCGTCGAATCGCCCGGCTCGCTCACGTTCGACGTGCAGGACGTCCCGGCCATCGCCGCAGTCGCTCACGCCAGGAATGCGCTCGTCATCCTCGACAACTCGTGGGCAACGCCGTTGTATTTCCGCGCATTCGATTTCGGCGTCGATGTGTCGGTGCACGCGGCAACCAAATACATCGGCGGCCATTCCGACGTCCTGGTGGGGATCATTGTCGGCAGCGAGGCCACGTTTCCGCTGCTGCACAGGCTGTGGACCGACATGGGCGTCACTGCTTCGAGCGACGATTGCTACCTGGCCTTGCGCGGCCTGCGCACGCTGGCGATCCGCCTCGCGCGCCACCAGGCCAGCGCCACCAGGATTGCCGAGTGGCTGCGCACGCGGCCCGAGGTGAACGAAGTCATCTATCCCGCGCTGCCCGGTTCGCGCGGGCACGAATTATGGAAGCGCGATTTCCAGGGCGCAACGTCGCTGTTCGGAGTCGTGCTCAATCCTGTTGCTAAGGAGCGCATCGACGCGATGCTCGACAGCCTGCGAATCTTCAGCATGGGCTGGAGCTGGGGCGGCTTCGAGAGCCTGATCATTCCGACCTATCCGGAACGCGTGCGCACCGCATCGCGCTGGGAGGTTGGCGGGCCTTCGCTGCGGCTGTACATCGGCCTCGAGGACCCCGACGATCTGATCGCGGATCTGACCGAAGGCTTTGCGCTTCTCGCCGATCAGGCGGGAACGCCGAGATAGACCGCCTGCACGCGCGGATCGGCGCGAATGGCCGCGGGCGAGCCTTCGGCGATGATCCTGCCGCGGTCGAGCACGATCACGCGATCCGCGAATCCGAACACGACGTCCATGTCGTGCTCGGTGAAAAGCACGGCGATGCGGTCCTGTTGCGCGAGGTCCGAGGCAAGCCGCATCAGCGCCGCGCGGGCGTCCTGCGCCATGCCGGCGGTCGGCTCGTCCATCAGCAACAACGTCGGCGCGCCGGCAAGCGCCAGTGCCAGCTCGACGCGCTTCAGATCGCCGTACGCGAGCGTGGCGCAGTGCGTCGCCGCGATGTCGAGACAGCCGACGCGCGCAAGCAGCACGTCCGCGCGGTCGGCAAATTCGCTCGTCGAGCCGCCAAGCATCACGCGATGCTTGCCGGCGTGGGCGAGAAGCGCGAGCGCGACGTTCTCGCGGACGGTCATCGAGGCGAATGTCGCCGCGACCTGGAACGTCCGCCCGATGCCGCGCCGCGCGATCACTTGCGACGCCAGGCCGTCGATGCGCTGCGCCGCGAGGCCAATCGTGCCGGCATCGGGCCGCAACTGCCCGTTGACCAGGTTGAAGCACGTCGTCTTGCCGGCGCCATTGGGTCCGATCAGCGCGACGCGCTCGCCGGCCGCGACGTGAAAGCT
>Ga0070708_100000314_pt1 | contig 36480 bp, 35 predicted proteins | sample KBSK5503metaG_FD_65469 | JGI IMG/M metagenome (GOLD analysis project Ga0070708, IMG submission 65469) | Corn, switchgrass and miscanthus rhizosphere microbial communities from Kellogg Biological Station, Michigan, USA - KBS K5-50-3 metaG | ecosystem: Host-associated > Plants > Roots >... | reverse complement strand
AGAAGCAAGCACAACAAGAAGAGCATCTGAAGATACCGAGGATGAGAGAAAAGAGCACAAACTTTCAGTGTACCACCATTGCTATCAGCAAGGTTGCGTAACAATCGTTTTTAGTTGAAGAATGGAGTACGATTACGCGCAGAGGTATCTAGCACTCCATGCGGCCCCAGACGCATGAGAAGGAGCGACGCATGAAGACGTTTGCCTTTGAGCAGTGGTGTAATCGGCTTCAGCTTCCGACTGCCACGCGTGACTTCCTCCTTTGAACCACCAGAAGGAAAAGAAGCAGACATGCCTGCGCCCATTCTCGCCACGAAACTGTATTTCCCTCGGCTTCGGCCGAACGCGGTCAGCCGCCCTCGCCTGATCGAGCGGTTGAACGAGGGTCTGCACCGCAAACTGACCCTTATCTCTGCCCCCGCAGGCTTTGGGAAAACCACGCTGGTCACTGCATGGGTCGAGGGCATCAAGCGACCAACCGCCTGGCTATCTCTGGACGATCAGGAGAACGATCCTACCCGCTTTCTGATCTACCTCATCGCGGCTGTGCAGACGATTGCGCCCACGCTTGGCGAAGGGGTCTTGCGTGCGCTCCAATCAAGTCAGCCACCACCCCCCGAAGCGATGCTGACGGCCCTGCTCAATGACCTGGCGAGCATCAAAGATCCGTTCGTCCTCATCCTGGACGACTAGCACGTGATTGAGGCCCAATCGGTTGACCAGGTCCTGACCTATCTCGTCGAACATCTGCCCCCGCACATGCACCTGGTCATCACCACTCGTGAAGACCCACATCTCCCCCTGGCCCGCTTACGCGCCCGGGGCCACCTGACCGAACTGCGCGCCGCCGACTTGCGGTTTACCTCCTCCGAAGCTGCCGCCTTTCTCAACCAGGTCATGGGCCTCACCCTCTCCACACAGGACATCGCCCGACTTTCAGACCGCACCGAGGGCTGGATTGCTGGCCTGCAATTAGCCGCGCTTTCCCTGCAGGGCCACCAGGATGTTCCCGGCTTCATCCAGGCATTCGCTGGAGACCACCGCTACATCGTGGACTATCTGGTCGAAGAGGTCTTGCAGCGGCAGCCCGAACCGGTGCGCAACTTCTTACTCCAGACCTCCATTCTCGACCGGTTGAGTGGTCCGCTGTGCGATGCCGTCACTGGTCAGGAAGAAGGCAGCGCGCGGTTGGAAGTCCTGGAGCGAGGCAACTTCTTTGTCGTTCCGCTGGATGACAAGCGCCACTGGTATCGCTATCACCACCTCTTTGCTGACGTGCTCGCTGCGCATTTGCTGGCAGAGCAGCCCGAGCAGGTCTCGACACTACACCGGCGCGCGAGCGCGTGGTACGAACGTCATGGTTCGGCGGGCGATGCGATCCGCCACGCGCTGGAAGCCTTTGACTTCGAGCGAGCGGCGGACCTGGTCGAGCTGGCAATCCCGGAAATGCGCAGGAGTAGACAGGATGCCACGTTGCTTGGCTGGCTCAAGGCGCTCCCCGACGAGCTGTTTCACTTCAGGCCCGTGCTCAGCGTTGGGTATGCCTATGCATTACTGGCTAGCGGCGAGCTCGAGGCCGTCCACGCGCGCCTCTCGGACGCCGAACGGTGGCTGGATACGACGGCAGACACGAGTGCGTTTGCGCTTGCTCCATCAACTGAGATGGTCGTCGCGGACGAAGAGGAATTTCGCCAGCTCCCGGCTTTGATAGCCGTGTACCGTGCCGCGCGTGCCCAGGTCCTGGGCGATGTGCCCGACACCATAAAATATGCCCGGCGGGTGCTCGACCTCGTACCTGAGGAAGACCATCTCGGGCGCGGAGCGGCAGTAGCGCTCCTGGGGCTCGCATTCTGGACGAGCGGGGATCTAGAGGCAGCGCACCGGACTTTTGCCGATGGCATAGCGAGTGTGCGGATGGCCGGGAACATCTCTGACGCCATCAATGGCACCATCGCCCTGGCTGATATACGGATTGCGCAAGGTCGTCTCCGCGAGGCCATGCATACATACGAGCGCTCTCTGCAGGGGGCTCTAGAGCAGGGCGAACCTGTCTTGCGGGGAACGGCAGACCTGTATGTGGGCATGAGCGAGCTCCACCGGGAGCATAACGATCTGCACGCCGCCACGCAGTACTTGCTGAGAAGCAAGGAGCTAGGCGAGCGCACGGGGTTACCGCAAAACCAGTCTCGTTGGTGCGTTGCTATGGCTCGCATACGGGATGCCCAGGGAGACCTGAACGGCGCTCTCGACCTGCTCGGTGAGGCAGAGCGCCTGTATGTGAGAGACTTCTTCCCCAATGTGCGCCCGGTAGCGGCGCTCGTAACACGGGTGTGGGTCGCGCAGGGCAGGTTGGGCGAAGCCCTCGGCTGGGCGCGTGAGCAGGGCCTCTCCGTTTCGGACGACCTGAACTACCTGCGCGAGTTCGAGCACATCACCCTGGCCAGGGTGCTCCTGGCCCGGTCTAAGAGTGACCGTGCAGACCGCTCCCTGCTTGAGGCAATGGGACTGCTCTCGCGCCTCCTGAAAGCAGCGGAAGAAGGTGAGAGGATGGGAAGCGTTATCGAAATCCTGGTACTGCAGGCGCTCGCCCACCAGGCGCAAGGCGATATCCCTGCTGCTCTCATGGCGCTGCAACAGGCACTCTCGCTGGCTGAGCCGGAGGGCTACGTCCGCATGTTTGTGGACGAAGGCCCACCCATGACGGTCCTGCTAGAAGGAGCCGCGAAACACGGGATTGCTCCGAACTATGTCCGTCAACTCCTGACAGCCTTGGGCTCAGCTTCAGACAGAACGCCTGTCAAACAGGTTTTGATCGCGCCCCTCTCGGAACGTGAGCTTGAAGTGCTTCGGCTGCTCAGAACCGATTTGAACGGCCCGGAAATGGCCGGCGAACTCATCGTATCCCTGAACACCTTGCGTACCCACACCAAAAACATTTTCAGCAAGCTCGGAGTGAATAACCGCCGGGCAGCGGTCCGCCGGGCTGAGGAACTCGATTTGTTCTAACGAACCCGGCCCCACCAACCCCGGCAGATGTGTCGAACCACTGCCGGGGCTTTTTCTCTCCCTCACAGCCTCCTGATTACCAAATCACCACATCAATCACCACCTGTGGTGATGCCTTCTCACCACATTCATGGGTATATTTTGATCAAAGAAAAGAACGCATGCGACGGCGTGGAGATTGATCCATATGAGAAAAATGCACGAGCCACAACATTACGAGATTCGCATCAAGGGACACCTTGAGAACCGATGGGCCGACTGGTTTTCTGGCCTGACCATCACGCGAGAAGACCGAGGCGAGACGGTGTTAACCGGCCCGGTCGATCAGGCCGCGTTGCATAGCTTGCTGAGAAAAGTGCGTGATCTAGGCATGCCACTGCTCTTGGTCATTCGCGTTGAACCCGAACCGGCAGATCTGCCGGATATCAACCCTTGACACGTATCACTCTTATTCAAAAAAGGAGACAAATACATGACTACCACCGAGCAAACCACGCAGACTCCAAAATCAAAGCGCATCGTCAGTGCCAAGCAGCGCAGGGCAGAAATCGTGATTGCCGCGCTTTTCCTGGTGACTGCGGCTACCAGTATCCCCGGAGCTTTTGTCCTGGATTCGATTCTGAACGCCTCCAACTATCTGGCCCAGGTTTTTCCGAACAGGGGAGCTATCGAATTGGGGGCCCTGATGTGGTCGATCAACAACATCGGGATCGTCTTCATCGCAGTGTTTGTGTTTGGCTTGCTCAGAAAACTCAATGAAGCCCTCGCGGTCGGGTATCTGGCTTCCCGGATCATCGAGGGCACCATCATGATGGTCGGCATCGCCGCTACCTTGCTGCTGATCCCGTTGAGCCAGGAGTTCCTCCAGGCTGCTGCCCCCCAAGGCTCGTGGTTTCTGACTATTGGCGACGTCCTCAAGCAGGCGAAATTCCTTGGCCTGACCGGGCTCTCTTTGCCGATGCTCGGGCTGGGTGGATTGCTCTTTACCTGGATGTTGTTCCGGTTCCGACTCGTTCCGCGAGGTATCTCGGTGGTGGGTTTGATCGGCTACGCCGTGGTGTTGTTCGGGAGCATTGCCGGCTGGTTCGGTCTGATCGACGTGGCACCGGGAGGCAACGGGACGATCTTTGCCCTTCCCGTCGCAACGTTCGAGATCATCCTTCTCCCCTTCTGGCTGTTGTTCATGGGCTTCAAGACACCGGAAGCCCCCGAGCGCATCGTCGCCGCGAAGTGAACGCTCCCGCAGCCGGTGGCCCCTCTCATGGCCGCCGGTGCGGAGTGCCTACTTTCTGATAAAGTACACTGAAAAGGATCAAGACCAGAATTTGACACATATTCCCGCCATTTTCTTTCTCTGACGCATATCTCGGCTCATGTCCACTTTTGGGGATGGATGAGCTTATCAGGGGGGAATTTGCCAGGCGATGATAGATTACCTGTGAGGAAGAAACATTTTCGATATGGCAAATGCAGTCAAGAAAGAGGATAATGAAACAAGCAGCACTACTTGCCCTCCCAGAAGGAATGGAAATTGACCAGATCCACATCACAGAGACGGGCCTGGAAGTCTCTGTGATCGCAACCCATCCTCAGTCCTGTTGTCCGCTCTGTTTACAGCCCTCGTCTCAGATCCACAGCCACTACCATCGCACCTTGAAAGATGCGCCCTGTGTCGGACGCCAGCTTCAGCTTTCTCTGACGGTTCGTAAATTCTTTTGCCGGAACCTGACCTGTTCGCAGAAAGTATTTACCGAGCGCATTCCAGAACTGGCCGAGCCATGGGCGCGCATGACGATTAGACTCAAGGAACACATCACCTCGATTGGTCTGGCGACGTGTGGCAAGGGTGGAGTTCGATTAGCTGATCGCTTAGGGATACAGACCTCTCGCAACACGACCTTGCGCCGCATTATGGACGTGCCCGATGATGCAAGAGCGAGAGACCGTGTATCTGGGCGTTGATGACTTTTCTTTCCGGTGCGGCTATCAGTTCGGCACGATTCTTGTCGATCTGGAGAGCCACCGTCCGATTGATTTGTTACCGAATCGTCAAGCGGAAACCGCGGCAACATGGATGGCAGACAATCCAGAGATTCACGTAGTGAGTCGGGATCGTGGCACTGCGTATGCTTCGGCTGCAACCCAAGGCGCTCCCCAGGCCATTCAAGTGGCCGACCGCTTCCATATCTGTAAGAATCTGACAGAGGCAACCCAACTGCTTCTCGCTCGCTGTCAGCCAGAAATCGCAGCGGGAAGTCGACATAGAAAAGCCAGCACCCAACGAGAGCGGCAAACCCATCATCTCCATCGAAGAATGGCGTCCAAAAGAACCTGCCTAGGTAAAGAAAAGACGCTTAACTCGGCGGGCCGGACGCCAGGCCTGCTATGAGCAGGTGATGGAGCGGCACTCACAGGGAGTGTCTGCAAAAGAGATTGCATGTCAACTGGGCATGAGCCAACGGACCGTGCAGACATGGTTGGCCGCTGGAACTTTTCCGGAAGCCAAAAAACGGCGCAAGAAGCGCAGTGACTTTGATGTGTTAGCTCCCTATGTCCTCAAACGATGGCGGGAAGGAGAGCGAAATGGTCTGACGCTGTGGCGTGAAATCCACACACAGGGCTACACCGGCTCAGAGCGGACCGTCTATCGCCATATCGAAACACTCAAGCAAGCGAGCGTTCAGGCTACATTCAATCCCGATCGTCTCCACACGTTTACCGCCAGCACCACCGTCTGGCTGTTTGTCCGTGACAAGAAGAGCTTGGATGAAATCGAACAAGAGGATCTGGCGACGTTCTGTCAAGCCAGTCCCACGCTCAAACGGACCTATGATCTCGTTCAAGATTTTATGCAGATGGCCCGCAAGAGAGAAGGATATCGGCTCGACGACTGGTTTAGAACGGGTGGCAAGCAGCGATCTGGCCGAGCTTCAGCAATTTGCAAATGGGGTAAAGAAAGATAAAGCTGCTGTCAAAGCGGGCTTAACCTGGTCCATCAACAACGGGCAGGTCGAGGGGCAAGTGACGAAATTAAAGCTCATCAAGCGGCAAATGTACGGAAAGGCTGGATTTGCCCTGCTGCGTCAGCGCGTGCTCCATGCGCTGTAGAAAGAACCAAATTGCTTCGCACGCACCGGCCAGGAGAGGTGACACATCTTGCGCGTTTGAAACATCTTAACTCTACTGGCTTCTAACATCTGGAAGAAAAAGGAAAAAAGCCATGTCTGTTTCACCTACCATCTTTATGCAAGAAGCGCTTCAGGTCGCCACAGAGGGTTTAAAGAACGGTGAACTGCCTATTGGAGCGGTGGTTGTGCTCAACGATCAGATTATCGCTCGTGCCTACACGACAGAACGGACAGAGAGGCGCCTCCTCGTTCACGCTGAACTCCGCGCACTCCTCGAGGCGGACCATCTCTCGCCCTTTCCGGGAAGGCGCTCGGATGTGGCCCTTTTTACTACCCTCGAACCCTGTCTCATGTGCATGGGAGCAGCGATGTCTTTCTTTCTCGGCAAGATCTACTATGCCCTGGAAGCTCCCGCAGATGGTGCTACCGCTCTCGTTTCTGGGTGGCAGCGAAAGAACGAGGACTTTCCTGCCTACCGTGTTCCTGTTATCACGGGTGGGTTGCTCAAGCAAGAGAGCCTGGACCTCTTCAAAGCCTTTGTCGCACAACATCCTTCTTCATCTGGACCGCTGTGGGAATATGCCAAAGCATTGATTGGAAGTGTTCAACAAAAAAGAAGCTGAGAAGCCTCACTCATACGAGCACAAACAATAGTCTTCTATAGCGCTTTGGAGACAACTCTTCGGGAAAAACAGATCATTCCCCGGTTCGTGCCTAAAGGGTTGTCCATGCCATCAGAATAAGCTCATCTATCCCCAAAAGTGGCCATGAGCCAATTTATGTGTCAAACGACACTCTCGCTAATGAGTCTTCGGATTAAGCTATTGCCATCAATTTTGGGTTCTGAGGCAATATGTACCATTACACAAAATTTGATATGGCATCTAACATCCTCCTCCTTGATACTTAAAACTACCGCATCGGAAATAACCCGAAAAAATATTGTCTTGTTCGGTCGAAGATTAGAAAAATACAGAACAAGAACAATACATGCGACAACCGTTCCATTTATCACGAAGACAGGGTTGGCAAATGCAATAAGAGGAATAAGGACAGCAATAACAGAAACTATAACACCTATAAACTGCCATAGTGGATCACGTAGAATTTTCAACGCTTGCAACCTCTTTCGACAGATTTGCATTATTATACAGCAAAAGTATGTACTTGTGAAAAATTAAACGATCAAATTTGAGGAGAATAAGAAGATAGATTGGGGCTTCCTGCATATTAAGACAATAATAAGTGATTTCGAGCGGCTACAATAGAGCGACCTAATGCACCGTACTAACTCCTCGCTCCCTACTGTCAAAAGTAAGCTCCGCCTGTTTTTATGCAGGCGGAGCTTTTCATCTTAAAGGTCAAGAGCAACCTGTTTGAATGTCTACCACCTTTCGTGCTTGAAAAAGATGGAACATCTTTACGAAAGTCGAATTCGCCAACAACGAGTCATGCGTCGCCGACGCACCACCGCGCATGAAATTGATTTGCCCTGCCCCTAATTTCAGGGGGATATCTTAATGCAGTTGTACCCAGTTACGAGTGACGGGTTATTTTTTCGGTTGCGGGTCGAGAACTGTTCATGTTGCGGTTTCAGTTTCATGGTAGAGGTAACTTATATGGAACTTGTATGTATATGATTTATTTTTTCAAGTGAAACGCTTGTTCGTGGCCCTGGTAGCGCGGGATGGGGGGGATTATGATATGTAGAGATATCCCCTTCTCAGCCGCGTCCCTTAGCTCCTTCCTCGTCTGGGGGGAAACATCCTCCTCAACTCCGCATAGTTCACGAGCCTGGTGCGTTCATCGTATGGATTATGCCGGGTCTCTATTCTGTTAAGCGCTGCCAACCTGGATATTTTGCTCAAGTTGATTCCCAACCTTCTGGCAGCTTCGCTCATCGTGATCCAATCGTCTTGAACTTCATCGTGCTCGGTCATGATCCACTCCCTACAAGAATTGTTTGGAATGATTATAGCATACACTGTATACTCTTGAATTTCTTGCAATATTATGATATTATTCATTAGTAGCATTGTTTTCATTGCTATCGTTACAATGTAAGATATAAATCATCCCTATGATCGGGCGAGGAGGTCGGATAGATGATCGAACACGTCGTTGATGGCTGTAATTGCTCAGGTAAACGGTGTCCCGGCTGTGAACAGGTCAAATGCCGTGGTGCGTTTGACCGCAGCCTTCTCAGGTTTGATGGCTTGCAACCTTATTGTGGGGAGTGCCGACGTGAAAAGAGGAGGGAGAGTCGCGGCAGGGACATTAACAGGGAAGCGAACAAGCGCTGGCGTCAAAATCATCGCGATTACAACCGGGAGCGGAATAGACCGCACGTCAGGAACTATTGGGAGAGAAACCAGGAGAAGTACAGAGCACAGAGCAGAGCATACTACGAAGCGAATCAAGACAGGCTTAGAGAACAGAAGGATACATACCGCCGAAATAACCTCGAAGCATATGCCGTCCGTGAAGCCAATCGCAGAGCACGCAAGGCAAAGACGGGGAGGTCATTTACGCAGCAAGAATGGCATGACCTTTGTGCGTACTATGACTATACCTGCTTGCGATGTGGCAGGCAAGAACCCGATATCGAGCTTACCGTGGATCATGTGATTCCCCTCTCCCAGGGCGGTTCGAATGACATTTCAAACTTGCAACCACTTTGCGGTGCCTGCAATACTAGAAAGCACACAAAGACCATTGACTATCGCCAGGCATTTCGTAGGTAGACCCCATAAGAAGGTTCGTAAAGCAGCCTCTGAAGAGCGGTGGGAGTCGCGCCATTGCCACCAAGCTCGTACACGCCTCCCGCCTGACCAATCATCTTGTGACCACTGGCTACCTCCGATTGTACGCCGTGTGGTCGCCTCTGTACAAGCCCATCTGTGGACCAGAAAGGTAGGGAGCATCACATGCAACACCTCAGAGATCTCCGGCAGTACATCACGGACCTGGCCTCCATCCCGCGTCTCTCCCCCGAGGAAACCCGTCTGCTCACTTCCCGCCTGGCGGCTGCCCGCCAGGGGACGCTCTCCCCGGGGCAGGCAGCACACGCGAAACAACGGCTCATCGAGGGGCATCTGTGGTTGGCTGTCGCGCTCGTCAAGCGCTCCGGCGCACGCCTCCGTTCGCTCTCGCCGCTCGATCTCGTGCAGCAAGGCAACCTCGGCCTCCTGCGCGCCTGCGATCGCTTTGACTTTGCCTCCGGTGGCAACTTCACCGCCTATGCCTCGACCACCATCTACTACGCCATCCTGGATGCTCTGCCCATGGAAAACACCATCCGGCTGAGTCAGGACCTGACCTGGCGCAACCGCACCGACGAGCGCGTTGAGGCGCTCCGCGCCCTGCAACCGCTCAGTCTGGATGCCATGCACGGGGAAGAGGACTGCGCCTTTGTGGACCTGCTGGCGGCTCCCCCGCTCGTGCTGCCTGACCCGGCAGAAGAAGAGGAGCAACAGCAGGACAAATGCGCCCAGGTCGAGGCGTTGCTCGCGCGGCTCACCCCGCGCGAACAGCAGGTGCTGCGCCTGCGCTACGGGCTGGACGAGGCCGACGGACGCTGCCATGCTCCCACGGCCATCGCCCGGCAGTTGGGTCTCGATTGCTCGACTGTGTGCAACCTGGAACGGGGCGCCTTGCAGAAGCTGCGTGCTCTAGAGGACCCGGAAGCGGAGCAAGCTTGCCAGCCCCGAATGTGCAGGCGACCGGCCTCGCCTCGTTCTCCCAAGGAGCAGATCCGACGCCTCGAAGCCGCCTGCGCCGAATTGAGAGCGCAAGGCATCCCCATCTGTGTGCGCACCCTTGCCCGCACATCGCATGTCGATAAGAAGGTCATCGGGCCCTTTGTGCGTCTGTATTGGGACCAGCAGGGCAGCGAGCAGGAACGCCTGGAGGCCGCCTGCGCCGAACTCGAAGCCGAGGGCACACCTGTCACGATGGCGCGGCTATGCAGCAGGGCGCATGTCGGGAGCAGGGCTGCCGCCGTCTTCTTGAAGCACTACCACCCCGTCGCCAGGCCGAAGCCGTGTCCAGCAGCCAAGACCAAGCCAGCCTGCCCCGCGAAAGCGTCCTCGCAGGAACGGCTGAGCGAGGCATACACCCACCTGATTGTGCAGGGCGAGCCAGTCACCAGGGCGCGACTGCGGCAGAAAGCCAGGGTCAGCACGGACGCCGCAGGCGCGTTCCTACGGGCACAACGCGCAGGCGATGCACGCCCAGACCGACCATCAATCGAGCGGCGAGAACAGGCAGGCCTGATGGTGCCTGTGCTGGATGGATGAGCGTATGCAGCAGATCATCACCGCCAAACTGAAATTGCTCACGATCCCTGAGCAACAGCAGGCGCTCAGGCAGACCCAGTTGGCCTACCGTGACGCGCTCAACTACGTCAGTCGCTACGCCTTCGAGCATGGGAAGACATCGAGTAATGAACGCTTGCAACAGGGAACGTATCGGGAGATTCGTACTTTGTTCGGTCTCCCCTCGCAGATGGCGTGTAATGTCCCGCGACAGGTCGCGGCCACGTACAAGGGGTTATGGACGAAGCTCAAGCAGAACCTTGTGCATCGTAAGGCAGGGCACACGAAAAAGCGGTACAAGGGACTGGACCAGCCGCCGAAGTACGTGTCTCCAACCGTCACTTACAACTACGGCTATGACTATACGTTCAAAGCAGGACAGCAGGTCAGTGTGCTGACGCTCCACGGGCGGATCGTCCTCCCCTACCAGGGCTACGACCGGCATGTCGCGCTCATCCAACACGGCGCAACCATTGGCGGGGCCAAGCTCTGGTATGACAAGCCCCACAAGCAGTTTTACTTGCTGGTCTCGCTGGAACTGGACATCCCCGACCCGACGCCCGAAGCACTCCCTGATGTAGTCGGCGTCGATGTCGGGATGCGCTACCTCGCAACCACTGCAACCATGACTAACGACAATCACTTTTATCCTGGAAAACGAGTGCGGGCGCGTGCTGACCACGAGGCCCGACTCCAGAAACGCTTGCAGAAGAAAGGCACTCGCTCGGCGACACGCCGCAAGATCGCGCTCGGCGGGCGAGAGAGACGGTTGAAACTGCAAACCAATCACCGCATCGCGAAATCGATTGTGAAAGCGCACCCCCATACCTTGATCGGCCTGGAAGAACTCACCGGTATCCGTGAACGCACGAAACGGCGCAAGAAGAACGGGAAAGGCACCGAACCCGTTTCTCCCAAAGCACGCAGGGCCAATCGCCACGCAGCGAAGTGGGCCTTTGCCGAACTGCAGGAGATGATTGCCTACAAGGCAGCCCTGTCCCGTTCGTCGCTTGCCATCAAGGTCGATGCGGACTACACCAGTCAAGCCTGTCCCCTGTGCGGTTACACAGACAAACGCAACCGCCCGGGCAAGGGCTTGCTGTTCATCTGTCGGAACAAGCAGTGTGTCTACCGTTTACAGAAAGGGCGGCCCTACACCCTGCACGCGGATCTCATCGGTGCGCGCAACATCGCGATGCGAACGCTTCTCATTCGGCAGGACTGGGTGAGAACGGGGCACTTGTCAGTTGCCCCTGATGTGTCGGACCGTGAAACCAAAGCGGCACGCCTTGCGCGCTATGCCGAATTGCGGTGGAGTTCGGATACAAGCCCCTCCCTTGAGGGATGAGGTAACTGACATATGTTCGATTGCTATAGTTAACACGGGCAAGTATCTGCACAAAGCCGTAGGGGTCTCAATCATTATATACCACGCGACTGGGATCTGTTGCCGTACCTGGTGCAGAATCAAGAGCCCTTTTCGGCAATGAGCGGCAATCCCCGACTATCTCCCCTGATGCTGTACGAGGTTATACAGCGATACAACTGATACAAGCGATGCAACTGATACAACTGATACAACTGATACAAACCTCATTGAAGACACACTGGGGAGGTTTCCGGTACAAGTGGGAACTTGAACAATTCTCCATGTTCAAAGGTAGATACGTAGTTTGTCTTGATTAGTGGAGCATGTGAACAACTTCACACTATTTCGGGAGTGATTCGCGCGTGCTAGACGTCTTCATAGTAGTCCCGGTTGCACGCACCGGATATGCCCAGGCATATGCTGTATCATGAGAAATAAGATCATCGCGAGATGTTTCCTTTTCCTTTTAAAGGAATTGCTCGTATGTCGATGCAGGTGCACGCGTACACGCGGCCTAAACTGTTCTTTCTTCCATCTATGGGGATTTTGTGCCTGCTCCTGGCCAGCATGCTTGCGGGGTGCAATCTCTCGCCCGGCGCGCAGGGGCACACGTTCCAAGGCAAGCTGAACCTGTTGCAGGTGCCCGCACCGTACAGTCTACCCGGCCAGATCGTGCTGGGACCGGACGGCAATCTGTGGTTCCCGGCTGTAGCGTACGAGAATTTCACTACCGGCAAGCCTAGCGGAGCGATTGGGCAGCTCACCCCTGCTGGCACGTTCCATCTGTTCCCCATGCCTACACCCAATACCTATCCCCTCGATATCGCCTTCGGGCACGATAGGAAGCTCTGGTTTAGCGCGTTCCAGGGCAACGGCAAGCTTGCCCCAAACGTCGATCAAGCGCCGAGGTTCAGCGGCGGGCACAGCGAGCTCGGCCAGATGAGCCAGGACGGCAATTTTCATATGTTCACCTTGCCCTCGCCCACGATCTCCCCCGGTTCGATCGCCGTCGGCGCAGACGGCAATCTCTGGTTCACTGATGTCAGCAGCCTAGGAGAAAGTGCGAACTGTGCCTGGGTGAACAAAATTGGCCGCGTCACGTCCTCCGGCGTCTTCACCGAGTTTCCGCTGACCTTGCGTAAAGCGACCGATTTCATCGACCTGCTCATCGCCGGGCCGGATGGCAATCTCTGGTTCAGCATCAAGAGCTACCTGCCGGACTATAGCACGTTCGGCGAGATGGGTCGCATCACGCCGCAGGGTGCGGTGACGATCTTCACCCTGGGCAAGTTTGCTGAGCCGCGCGACATGACGGTCGGGCCGGATAACAACATTTGGTTCAGCGGTGGCGGCTTCATCGGGCGCATCACGATGCATGGACAGGTGCACCTGTTTACCCCCGATCCGCAGGCCAATGCGTTTAACCGGATCTATACCAGTGGGATCACCACTGGTAGCGACGGTGCGCTCTGGTTCGCTACACAGAACGTCGCGGTTGGGCGCGTCACCACCGCCGGCGCGTTCAAGTTCTACCCTTTCCCACCCAACACTTACTTCGACAACGGGAGTAGCTCGCTTGACATGGGCAACCTGCGGGGCATCGTCGCAGGCGGGGACGGCACGCTCTGGTTGACCAACGATGGGCAGATCGGGCATTTTGTGTAGGAGTGATCCTGATTCAACAAACAGAAGAAAGGCCGGGTGTGTAAACATTTGTCCACGCACCCGGCTCTTTTCTCTGGTTTATGCCATCTCATCCAGCTCTATACGCGCCAGCGAAACATGTCCCAGGGCCACCCAGAGCACTTTGCTGTCACTGAGGCGTATAGCCTCCACACCCGCCGTTGTGGTAACATACAGCGTTCCCTGGCTCGCTACCGTTAGCTGTGGTGTAAAATTGCTGGGAAGCTGCCGGCACCACTGAGCCGACCCATCCGCGGCACTTACAGCACAGAAACGAGAGACTATCGCATACTTCTGTAGTAAGGTGCGCAAGTTCGTGCTGGTCACGAGAGTCGGTTGTGAGGGCGGCTGATTGGAACCTGACGCAGATGTTGTCTCGGTGATGTAGTAGAGACTGCCATCACGTACACCACTGAACGAAAGACCATCGTATTGCTTGTGCCAGAGCACCGTGTCATCGCTGCTCCGTACGGCATAGACATCCTCAGAAGTACTATAATCTCCACTCCGGAGATAGACTGTATTCCCGTCAGTTATCATATCAAAAGGGTTGACCCGCGGAAGGTCAGGCGTGTTAAGGAGCCGCCCGGTATCGGCCTGCAAAACTCGCATAGGGCCACTGTCATTAGGGCCGCCGCCATAGGAGGCGACATAGACATGGTTTTGCGCCACAACCAGCGTCGTACTGCTCACTTTTGCATCATTCCAGCGCATTGAGCCATCTGTGGCATTCAGCGCGTATAAGCCGTCAAGGTATACATAGACAATGCCATGGTTAACGGTGGCTACTTCTGGCGCGCATACACCCCACAGTGTGCCGCAAGTCTTGGGCACCGGGTAATTCCAGAGTTGCTGGCCGTCGCTTGCTTTCCACGCGTAGATGCCCTTCGGAGTTCCGAAGTAGATTGCATTTCCATCGCTGGCAGGATACGGGGCGATCTCTACTGTCTGATTGCCCACCGTCGTAAGATCTTTGTAGGAACGCTTCCAGAGCAGTTGACCATTACTTGCCTGGAGGGCGTACAGGTAGTAATCGCCAGAACCAAGGAAGATTTTCCCGCCGGAGATGAGAAATTGCTCACTTGCTTTCGTATGCAGCGGCGTGCTCCAGATGATCTTGCCGCTGCCAGCATCGACGGCATAGACTGTGCCAGTGGACGAGACGGCATAGACCGTGCCGGACGCATTTGCCCCAGTTGAATTTGAGGTATGCCGCGAGGAGAACAGCGCGAATGCACTCCCGGCTAACGCTATTACAATCAGCACCGCTGCCAGCAGGCTCGCCCGGCGCTCTAACCGAGCCAGGCGAGTCGGCGCGCGCACAGGCAGAGCAGGCCGCTCCTGGACAACGGCGGGAGGCTTCAGGTGAGGATTGTTCTGGGTCTGGTCGGCAATCGATGCTTCCAGTCGAGCAATCTGTTGAAGCGACGGCTGCACTGCTGGCAGGCTCAGGATACGGGCGTCTACCTCCTGGTAGGCAGCATATACTGCCGCGCAAGCGGGACAGCTAGCGAGGTGATTCTTCACTGCTGTCTGCTCGTCAGGCGTGAGATCGTTGGGATGGAGTGCGGCCAGTCGATTCGCCCACGCTGTGCAGGGAACCGGTAAGGACTGTGTGTGCGGCGTCTTCATGCTGTATCTCCTTTCAAACTGGCATAGCTATGACGGAACTGTTCGCGTGCACGGCAGACATTGCTACCCACACTCTTCTCACTGATACCCAGCAAAAGCGCGATGTCGCGCTGTGAGAATCCCCCGACGACTTGCAGCAGCAGGCACGTGCGATACTGGGGGGAGAGGCAGAGGAGTATTTTGCGAATGATGTCGGCCTCGCTCACCCGCTCTTCTGGTCCCTCAATGCTGAGCGCCTTCAGCGAAGCCCCCTCCTCCGCCTGCGTCCATGGGAGCCAGCGGATCAGGCGAGCGCGGCGCAGATGGGAACGGGCTAGGTTCGTGGCAATGCGATAGAGCCAGGCTTTGAAGTGCTGGTCTGCGCGCAGTTCTGGCAAGCTGGTCCAGGCGCGAATGAGCGTTTCTTGCATCAGGTCACGCCCCAGCTCATCGTTGCCCACCATGCGAGCTATATAGCTGCAAAGCGGGACTTGCAAATCGCGCACCAGTTCGCTAAAGGCGCTTCCATCGCCCTCACGCGCGCGCCGCAGACGTTCATCGTGCGTGTCTCTTGCCTGGGCAGAGGAGTCGTCGGGGGGACCATCAGCGGAATCATCCTGTACTCCTTGTTCAAGCATGCTTACTTTTCCTTCCTACTGTGGTATCTATTTTACCTTCAACCCTATGACGTTTCGGAAGCGTCAAAACCTGCGTGTTTCTTATTAGAGATACAGATGAATTGACTGTGGTAATCTCTGTAGTGATGAACAAGAGCGTTGTTAACTTTTGCGAGTGACCAGAAAGGATGACATGGTGGACAATTCCATGCTTGAGCGTATCCTGCGGGAGGCAGGTGTTCCCGAATTGATCGATGTGCTTGTCGAGCGTCTCGCCCCAACGGATCTGCAGTCGCTCCTCTTAGAGAGCTACCGGCGTCGTGTAGTCGCGGTTAAACCCAGCCAACTCCTTGAGCGCTATGAGCGGGATCGGTTTGTTCGTCCATCTCATTTGGCCCCCTTGACGATGGCAGATTTTGACCGCCTCGTGTGGTCACTGCTCCCAGACGCTTACACTCCAGTCGAGTTATCACCCGTTTGTCCGCTGGGTACCAACGCCGCCGTTGCGACAGTGGATCAAAACAAAGTCGTGACAACGATTCGCAACACCGAGGTGGTGGCCGACGCAACGAACGTCCTCGCACTCGAATGCGCCTCGCGCCGCCGTCGTCTCCTCCGCGCTGATCCTCGGAACCGGGAACGTGTACGGCTCTGCACGTCCCATCGCGTGGTACGCGGGCAGGCTTACAGCAATCCTGGCGCGCTCCCTCACTTTCGTCTCCTTGGACTGTGCGTCGCCGGGCGTGACGAGGGCTCGTTTCAATTCGAGACAACGAGCCTTGTCGAACAGATCGCCTTTTACTTGCGTTTGTTGCGTGAGGCCACCCGACTTGGCCACCCAGTTCATGGGATGCGGGTCACTATCACTGATCTCGAACGAGGTCGGCGGGAGCAGGCCCTCAATGCACATGTGCTGGAACCTTTGGCAACCAACTACCCAGGCGTCCGCTGTGAACTCGACCCTGATAGAGAGACCGGGCGCGGGTATTACGTTGGTGTCTGCTTCCATGTGTACGCGACAAACCTGGCGGGAATCGAGTTTGAGCTGATCGACGGCGGCTTCACCACCTGGACCCAGCAACTGCTCAGTAATACCAAAGAAAGGCTGCTCATCAGTGGCCTCGGCATTGAACGCTTCTGTAGCCAGTTTTGCGCTACGCCTGCAGGGGGCGATTAGTGTCAGATCATCGGCCAAAACGGTTGCACGTTCTCCGTGTCCACCAATGTTGGCAAGGCGAACCGAGAGGAACGCTCCAAAGTTTTCTTAAGCGGCTTCCCTTTATTATGACCTCTCCACAAATGTGGCTGCTGCGCGTGCGGCAGCCACGTTGCTTTCATAGACCAGTGCACCGGCAGCTTCGAGCGCCTTGCGCTGCATCGAGAGGCGCTGCGGATCGCTCTCGGTGCCGCAGAGCGAGATAATCACGGGCAGCGACCGTCCGGCTGCCGCTGCCGTGGCTTGCGCCTGGCTGATTGCCGGTACATGCGCGGCGGCCGGATTCGGGTGCGCGCAGAACCCCAGGACGATATCCAGCAGGATCACGGCGGTCTCCGGGTCTTGCGCGGCGCGTGCCAGGTACTGCAAGCGCAGTGCTGGGTCGATCATCGGGTGCGGCCGGCCTCGCGTGAATTCATCGGAACCCAGGTCAAGCGCGGTATGGCCGCGGAAGGTCTCGCCAGCTGCGAGTGCCCACTCGGGGCGTAGGGGGATGTTGGATGCGACTGCTCCCACCTGTTCGCTGAGCAGCAGCATTGCCTCGTCACAGAGCGTGCCGCCCGAATAGAGTGCGCGAATATAGCGCTGCGATGGGGCCAGCTTTGCGCGCTCTGCTGCCAGGTTGTATTTGTGCAGTGTGCCCTCGCCTGGTACACGCGTGCGGTCACCACCTGCCAGCGAGACCGCCAGTTCTGCGCCCCCGGTCAGCGTGCGCGCCAGGTGGGCTTTCCCGGCTGCGGTGGCGAAGTGCTCGGGCGCGGTACCAAGGAAGACGACCACCACCGGTTTGGCAAGCTGTGCCGCTGCCAGGATCTCGCGCGCTACCCGCTCAGCCGGTGGCTTTGAGACCAGGACGATGACCTCTGTTTGGGGGTCGTTAGCCAATAATGCCAGGCCGCTGCGCATCATGACGCCGCCGATGGCCTCGGACAGGTCGCGTCCGCCGGTGCCGATGGCCTGGGAGATGCCCATGCCTGAAGCGGCGATCAGGCAGATGAGCTGCTGCATCCCGGTACCCGATGCCCCGACGATGCCTATGGAACCGCGCGGCGCCACGTTACTGAAACCCAACCCGACACCGTTGATAATGGCTGTGCCGCAGTCAGGCCCCATCAGCAGGAGTCCCTTCTTGACTGCCAGGGCTTTGAGTCGCTGCTCCTGCTCAATGGACACGTTGTCGCTGAAGAGGAAGACGTGCAGCCCATGTCGCAGGGCCTGCTCTGCTTCGAGCCAGGCGTGCTCGCCGGCCACAGAGATCAAGGCTAGATTGGCGGTCTTATCATGTTGCAGAGCCAGCTCCAGCGAGCGTACCAGTAGGGGTGCCGCGCTGTCTGTAGCGCCCCGGTCGCCGCGCGAGGTCAGGCGTTGCTCGGCTGCGGCCAGTGCTGCTTGCGCCTGAGCTTCATCCGAGGCACGCACAACGATCAGCAGGTCCTCCGGGCCAGGCGGCGTCTGCTGCTCGGCGAGGAAGACAACGGGCAGCAAGTCGGAGTTTTGCAGTAGCTCGCAGTTGATCGATGTCGCCATGACGGCGCCAACGTCCTCTACTCCTGGAAGGTCTTTGACGGCCTGAGCCACGGACATGAGAGCAATCGAATCATAGTAGGTATTACGCTTGAGGAGTGCACGTAGGGCCATGGGTTGTCTCCTTTTTCGTTCTTGACAGGCATGTGCGTTTCTGGTAGGCGACTCCTTCATTCCCATGTTCTAGACTGATTGATCTGTTCTTTCGCACGGAAGGCCTGTTCCAAATCGACCTGGAAACAGTTCGCCAGGTCCAAGAGGTAGCTGAGCACATCGGCAAATTCTTCTTCCAGGGAGATATCGCGTGGTTTGGCTCGCTCTTCGTACAGTCCGGCCGCCTTGCGCAGAGCTTTAGCGAGTTCGCCGACTTCTTCGATAAAGAGCACAAACTTCTCGGAGGGGCTGTCTTTGATCCAGCCGCGTTCCTGACAAATCTCAGCAAGGTAGTGTTGAAGCTCTTTCAAGGTGGAGTTGTCTTTCAGATGGGCCATCCATTTCCTCCTAGTTGCCCGAGCGATCTAGAGAACGAAGATCAACAATGTGCATGGCTGCTTTCCCTTCTCTGTTACTTATCTAAGGATAGCACATACAGGTGAGGACCTGGTACGATCGGATCACTGCTGTATTATCGAGTTTGACTACGGTTTGTTGGACCAGTCGATTTCACCCTCCAGCGCTCGCAGAGCCAGCAGCATACCCAACAAGGTATCGCCACCAGAGTTCGCACCAAAGGACAGGACATGATTTGCGGCGTGCAGCACAGCTTCAGACGCTTCAGCAGGCAGCGCCAGGGCCAGCAGCAGATTTCCCAGGTGCTCCGCCACCTCGCCCTGGGCGGCATGCGCCAGGAAGACAGCACTGAGGGCCGTGGTGCGTGGCCGCGCCACCCTGGCAATGGTCGCGGCGATATCGTCACGGGGCGCAGCGTCAGCGCTTAGGTATGGGCTGAGCAACGTCATGACGGCGGCGAACCCTGCCAGCGCATCGTCGCCGGAGGGTGTGAGGCCAGGCCCGAGGCCGGCCAGCCCGCACGTGGCTTCAGCGACACCTGCGCTGTCCCGCCGCCAGCTTGCCAGTGCTAACATACGCAAGGCTGGCAGCGCCATGCGTGATAGCGGCGTCTCAGGTGCGGGTTGCCCCAGCAGTAGTGGTCCGATCAGGGGAGCAAGCCCGTCTCGCTGGGGCTGAGCAACGAGATGGTGAGCAAGCAAGCGTATATGATGTATGACCGTCTTGCGGCTCCAACGATAATCCGCTATTCCTGGTCGCGGTTCCCAGGGAGGTGTTTGGGGCAGATAGAGTGAGAAGTCACGGGCCGGAATGTGCAGGCTTGCGTTGCAAATCCAGACTTGCATGCCTGGACGCAGGCCGTGAAGTAATTCCTCCGCCACAACTGGTGGCAGCCTCGCGCTGTTTGGCATACGTGGCAACTCGCTGCTCAACAGAGCCAGTATCGTATCATCAAGAGTGATATTTACGGCGTGGTGAAAGGCGCTGTGGATGGAGCCGGCCCGTGACGCCTGCGCGAACAGCGGCTGGATGGGCCGGCTATAATCCAGGGCTAGCAGGGAAATGGTCATGCCGCACCTCTTGGTGATACCTGTCAGCGATGATGCCAAAATATTACCACATTTACAGCCGGTTGCGATTGTGTCGCATCCCCTTAACTCGCCGGGTCCAACTGACCCGCAACAGGCTCTGCTCAGCAGAACCATGATTCGGTCAGGTGAGGCAAGATCTTGCGCGGCCCGTAGCTACGCAGCGCGCACGAAACACACATATCCTGACTACTAGCAGCAAGCGCCAGTGCCTTGACGTGGAAAAATGTTTCGATAGGGTCTGCCTGCACACGCTGGGCTTTCTCTACCAACGCTGCCACTTGACCCTGGAGGTCATCCATACGCGGGTCGGGATGCGCCCAGCGATAGGTGTAAGCGGCGGCATCAAGCTCTCCAAACCAGTTCTGGGTATCGGGTGCATCGAGCAGTGCAGAACCAGGGGGTACCAGCAGGCGAATCGAGAAATGCACAGGATCAACGTGTTCGACCAGCCGGTGTTCCTCAAAGAAGTGCAGCAGTGCTATATAGCTCTCAAGTGTTTCCCACGGCGAGAATGGCAGCAGTGATGGCCGCAAAGGGATGCCAACCTGTTCCATCAAGTCAAATACCTCTGCCACGTTTGCACCGGTGTGTCCTTTGTTCAAGTGGCGGAGGACATCATCATTGATCGACTCGACGGCTGAGACAATGAAGGCACACCCCAGTTCTCGAAGCTCGGGGAGCAGGTGTCGATGCTTGAGCAGGTGCTCGATTTTGATAGTTGCATCGAAGGTGACGCCCGGAAACTCTTGATGCATGGCGCCGGTGATACGCATGGCGTGGGTAGGTCCATTGAAGAAGTCGGGGTCGCCAAAGGTGATATGATGTACACCCTGGGCTACTTGTGCGCGGATGTCTGCCAGCACGATCTCGGCTGGTATGGCGAAGAAGCGGCCACGGTAGATTGGCGTGATGGGGCAATGTAGGCAGGTATGCTTGCAGCCGCGCGTCGTTTCAGTATATCCCGTGAGCAGCAGATCTCCATTCAACTCCAGGCGGGCGTAGCGCTCGGGGGATGGGAGTTGATGGCGGTCGGGTATCGCGAACGTAGGGCGCTGAATCCACGGCGTGCTGCTCTGTAGACGCGTGCTGACGCCAGGGATTGAAATGGGTTGATCGTTCTCCAGAGCGGCGATCAGTTTGAGTAGTGGGACTTCAAATTCTCCCCCAATGGCCGAATCGATGCAATCTTGCAAGAGGTAGTCCGCGTTGAGCGAGGCGTAGAGGCCGTAAAAACAAATATGCGCTGCTGGATTGAGCGAGCGCACGCGCTTTGCAATCTGCTGTCCCAAACGCAGGGCTGTGTGCATGGGTACCGAGACACCAACAAACTTAGCCGTAGTGATCGCCTCGCCGGTCAGCTTCTCCACGGCGGTATCTATGGGTATGGGAGTATAACCTGCCTGTTGGAGCAAGCTTTGGAGCGAGGCAAGATGAAGTGGTTGATGGCCCAGTTCATAGCATGAAATGAGCAGGATGTCGCCAGCGGCTTTCATTTCTTACGGGACGGGCCGCCTCCACCTTTAGCACTCGGGCCGGCACCTGCACCAGCGGTTTCAGGTACCCATCCTTCGGGCATTTTGGCATCTTCGCCGAAGAAGAACTCTTCCATTTGCTCTCGCAAAATCTTGCGTGCTTCCGGGTCGGCCATGTTCAGCCCATAATGGTTGATGATGAGCGTGCTCTGCGCGGGCCACATATCCCAGGCCTCTTGTGAGACATGCTCATAGATGCGCTGCCCAAGCCCACCGGGGAAAGGAGGTTTGTCCAACCCTGGAAGTTCGCGACCTAGTTTGACACACATTACCATACGTGGCATGATAATAACTCCTGATAGATGTTACTTTGTGCTCTATAGTGAATACTACAAGATAGCATGTCGCATGTCAAATTCCACATCTCCACCACGCATCATATTTCTGGGGATGCAGGGCAATTTTTCACATCCGCCTCTGCGTGCTGTGTTGGAAGCCGGCATTGAGGTATGTGCAGTCGTCGTTCCTGCTGCACAGGGCCTGGTACAGCATGAATTACCAGCCATCAGGAGGCGAGAGCAGCCCCAGGCATTTCGCTCGCCGCTGACTGTATTAGAATCTTCGCTTCACACCTCTATCCTGCAACTGGCCTGGGAGCAGCATATCCCGCTATGGGAAGTGCAACGACTGCCGGATCCCGAGACCATTGCGACGCTGGCGGGATATCAACCAGATATAATCTGTGTTGCTTGCTTCTCAAGGCGTATCCCGCGTGCCATGCTTGACATTGCACGCCTCGGGTGCCTGAACGTCCATCCATCATTACTGCCAGCCAATCGCGGGCCGGAGCCATTATTCTGGACGTTTCGCGAGGGCAGCCGGCGCACTGGCGTTACCATTCACCTGATGGATGAGGGTATGGATACAGGCCCGATTGTGGCGCAGGAGGCCTTAGAGGTGCCCGATGGGATCAGCTATGCTCAGTTGGAGACGCAGTGTGCCATGCTCGGCGGAAGGTTGCTTGCACGCAGCGTATGGGATCTCTATGACGGACTGGTCATACCAGTAGCGCAGGATGAGACGAAAAGCAACTATCATGGATTTCCCACCGACGATGATTTTGCCGTGCCCGTGGCCGAATGGAGCGCGCGTCACGTTTATAACTTTATTTGCGGGGTAGCATCGTGGGGTACGCCTGTTACCCTGCATGTTGGTAAGCAAAAGATCCTCGTCAAAGATGCTATTTCATATAGCCATGAGAATATGAGTGAAAGAGACAGCGATGTTATAGATGGTCAGTTGAGGGGAGAAGTGTGGGTGCGCTGCAAAGAGGGGGCAGTGAGGGTGAGAAGATCTTTTTCATGAAACGTTTGAGAAACGCCCTGCAATGTATACTGACTGTAGGCTAAGCTTGTCACAGGAATAATATGATGAAACAAGGAGCAAGGGCGTGAGCACACAACAACTTCTTCGCGTTACCGGGGAGTTAGTCAAAGTAGGTGAGGTACAACCAGGAATACAACCACGGGAATCACTCCCTTCGAAGACGCGCAGGATTCTCTTCCTGCTGGCGGCGAGTATTGCCCTGATGATGACCGGCTATGGCATTGTCCTGCCTGTTTTTGCCAAACGGCTGGGCGAACTCGGATCGGGAGTGGCAGCACTGGGGCTGATGTCTATGGGTTTCGCTTTTGCGCAACTCCTGCTCTCACCTTTTATGGGATCATTCGCAGACCGTTTCGGCAGAAAACCACTGATCCTCATCGCGCTGGCTGGCGAGGTCGTTGCTAATAGTACGTTCGTGCTGGCGCATTCAACCAGCTTGTATATAGCGGTGCGTGTCTTCCAGGGTGCCATTACTGCAGGGCTGCTCCCGGCGGTCATGGGTGTGGTCGCAGATACAGTCCCAGAACGGCAGCGGGCCCGTTGGATGGGGATTGTGATGGGGAGTTACGGCGCTGGATTCATTTTTGGCCCGGCGCTTGGCGGGTTTCTCTTCGACCACTGGGGTTTCGTTGCGCCCTTTGGCGTTTCCGCAGCCCTGGCGTTAGTAGCATTGATACTTGCCTTTGTAATGGTTCCTGAGACGCTGTCTGCTTCGGTACATGCGCAAAAACAGAATCCTGGCGCAGGACGCAGAGGATTGTTCGCAACATTGCCCAGGCCCATGTACCTCTTTGCTACGTTGTTACTGCTGGATTTCATCGCCACCTTTGGCTTTGCGTTCATCGAGCCACAGATGATGTTCTACATGTACAACCAGCTCTTCTTGTCGCCCACGCAACTCGGTATCATTGTGGGCGGGTATGGGCTGGCAATGCTGGTGGGGCAGGCAAGTCTTGGCCAGTTGAGCGACCGCTATGGGAGAAAGCCATTGATCGTGCTTGGCCTACTCCTGAGCTTCATGCTCTATCCTGGCCTGATCTTCATTCATCAGTTCGGCTTGATCTTCGTGGTTGCTGCGGTGGCGGGGACAGGCGGCGCACTCGTTAGCCCGGCGTTAAGCGCTGCTTACCTGGATATTGCAGAAGCGGAACATCGCTCGCAAGTGATGGGGATAAGGGGATCAAGCGCCGCGCTTGGTGCGGTAATGGGCCCTATGCTGGTTGCCGTGGTGAGCCTATGGACAACGCCACAGGGCATCTTTGCCATCTCGGGAGGGGTGACGCTGGTGGCGGTCTTCCTGGCTCTGGTGGTGTTGAAGGGGCGTGCTCGCAGTGATATGCTGCCAGCAAATGAGGAGTTCAAGGCAGCACCTCTTGACGACGGGGGCTTGCAGGAGCCAGAACTTGTGAACGGGTAGTTATGTTGGCGCCTCAAGCCACTGCTTGAGGCGCCACTGTCAGCTAAGAATATTAAGTATGAAGAAGAGCCATATGGAAACACCGGTGATTCGTCGAGCCGTGGAGGAAGATATCAAGGGACTTATCCCGCTCTATGCCGAATTTCACGATTTTCATGTACGTGGAGTTCCTGATCGTTTGTGCAACCCCGCTTCAATGACTGACACTGATGAGACAACTCTAGTTAACTTGTTGCGTTCGATCTTGCAGCAGGATGATGCTGCTCTATTTGTTGCTGATGCCGGTGGCACGCTTGTCGGCCTTGCAGAAGTGTATCTGCGCCAGGATGAACCCCACCCTCTAATCGTTGCACATCGATATGGCTATCTCCAAAGCCTGATCGTCTCAGCTCAATTTAGAAGGAGCGGCATGGGAAGGCAGCTTGTTGTTGTATCGCATAAGTGGGCGAAAGAACGGGGAGCGACGGAGATGCAGCTTGACATTTGGGAATTCCCCGCAGGGCCACTCCATTTCTATGAACATCTTGGGTATCGTACATTGAAACGACACCTGGTAGTCGATCTGATTTGATACAAAGCTTGCGGACTGATGAGACCCAGACTGAAGAATCGAGTCGAAGCTGATACCAGCGTGAGCGCAAAAGCTTCGGTACCCATTGCACGCATCCTTTCAATTCTTGGTGTGACAGACTTACCTGTCTACATACCATATCCATTCTCACTCCAAAAAGCAATTGGGATTTCAAGCGAGCTGGCGATGCATAGCCGCGCTACTTCCCAAAGAGGCGTTGTGTCAGCGTTGCAATAAATGTGACTTCGATGAGCAGTTCGACAAAGGCTTCAAGAGCGGCAAGGACAGTGAGGGGATCGTCAAGTTGGATGCCGCCAGGGAAGAATCCACGGCCATGAAATGAAGTCATGCTGAAGACGAATGCTCCTAACGGTGATAGAACTGGCCCGATTGTGTGCTCAATCATAAAATACACTGTGGCAAATGCTGTAATCACCAGGAGATATGCAAGAAAGCTCCGCCAGGGCTTATAACCGTAGCCTGCTAAGAGATCGAGGAAGAGTGAGAATAGGATGTAACCTCTTATATATATTAGCAGGTATATGTAGCTACAGCAAGGAAGGATACATAAGCTTGTCAGCTCAACGCAACTACAGGCATAGGTGAGAGTATCGAAACATGTTTTAAAAAATATGGACAAATATAGCCAAATGTGGACTTTTATTCCACGTTTTTAGCCTCTCTCCGAGACTTGACTTTCCCCTCAAACCATGCAGATTGATCTAGTGGTCAGTCCGCTTTGCTTTTAGAGGTGTGGTATACTGAGCGAGAAAAAGAACGTCTCGCACAAACTCCCGCGCTTTTGAAAAGGACGAGGAAATGCATCGAGGGAATCCCTCCCTGACCGGGGTGGTTCAGAGTTCCGGCCTCCGTCGCTTCCAGCAGGTGAAATGGGAGTTGGAAGGACAGTTTGCCGTCCATCTCCCGCTCGTTGCGGGTCACGACCTGATCTACGCAACCTGGCTGACAGGGATGCACGTGGAAATCCATGCGATGGAGAAAGCAACGGGAACGGTGCGATGGCTATGGAAACCCGGCCAGAATGAATATGCCGGCCAGGCCCATCTTCACCTGGACCAGGGCATGCTCTATTATCCGGTGTATGCTGTGCAAGCACAACCGGGCACACATGTAGCCCTCCTCAGGGAGGCTTTCCTCTCTGCCTTCGATGCGCAAACGGGGCAGGTTCTCAGACATATCCCCATTCCCCCGCTCGGGAACAGACTCATGGGCAAGCTGTTCACGATGCACGAGGGGGTGGTCTATCTCAATGGCATGGATAGTGCCCCTTCTCCGTCCGCTCATTATTCCTGCGCAGCCGTCGATCTGCAGACAGAGAAGCTCCTGTGGATGACCGATATGGGAGTCCGGCTGTATTCCACCTCCCCGGTTGTGGCTCACGGGATGGTCTATCTTCAGACCTATGATGCTGCACGAGGGCGTCAAAGCCTAATGCATCTGCACGCGCTCAACGCTCAGACGGGAGCACACGTCTGGGAGTACGAGTGCGAAAGAGGACTCGTCCGCGATTTTGCCGTTGCTGGAACAGATATTTTTGTGATCAGCGGTGGTCTTGAGGTGATTGACGCTCTTCGTGGAACAAGGAAGTGGCACCTGCCTTTCCAGAGGTCGGCACTCAATGGCCCACCGACTATTACTGATGAGTTTATTTATCTCAGTTATGAGGGATTTCCGACCTGGATCGAAGGGAAGCCACACCAGACAGGAGAAATGGTGGTTCTGGAGAGGGCAAGCAGACAGCAGCAGTGGTCGGCCAAAGCAGACGAGGGACAGTCTGGGACAGAGGGGGCAATTGTGGCCGGTGAACTGCTTTATGCCGTATGGGAGCAGTTTGATGCGCGCCCTGCGGTCATCAATGCCACGCTGTTTGCTCTGGACCTCGGCACGGGACAGGAATATTGGCGCTTTGATGCTACAGAGCTTTCCGTTCCCCTGGTGACAGATGGAAACGTGTTTCTGGTGAGGGGGCAAGGGGAAGGGATGAGCACCTTTCTCTGTGCGCTCACGTAGCAATGGATCGTTGCTTATTGCACCGGTAGGAACTGGTTGTCAGCACAAGTAGTTCCTGTCCTTGTCGATTCAAGCTTGTGATGAGCATCATGCGAGGTGAACTGCCAGCAGATGCAGCGCCGCCCGGCGTTACGCTCCGTTTCTACCGCCAGCACCCTGCGACGCAACGTCTCCTCATCTTCCAAGCGTCGTGACAGCGCATTGCGCTCCAAGATCGCAATCTCGATCTCAGCCATATTTAACCAATTGCCGTGTTTGGGGGTGTAGTGGAACTCCAGGTGTTGCAGAATACGGCGAGCTTCACTGGGCGGGAACGTCTCATACAAGACAGCGGACGTATGGGTATTGAGATTATCCTGGACGAGTCGAATGTACTCCGCATGCGGATAGACCTCATCCACCAACCAGCGCACGACTTTGGCGTAGTCCTGCATCGTCCGTTGAGTAGTCACTTCGACGTGCCGCCAGCCGGCGAGCGGCTCCACCAGCACAAACAAATTGCACGTGCCACGGCGTTCGTATTCGTAATCCACCCGCTCCGGCTTCCCTGGCTCAACGGGAACCGGAGGGTGAACATCCGCGTGCAACACGACCGGCTTCTCATCCAAGCAGACGGTTGGGTACTGCGGGTCATACGGTTCTTCATAGAGATCCAGCACGTCTTCCATAGCCGCTACCCGCCTCGCCTCCGACTGCGGGCAGGCACCAGTGTTCATGTTGCCAGGGCTTCAGTTCGTTTTTTTGAGCAGGTCGTGAATGGTCGTGGGCGAAATGTTCGTCACAAACCCCAACTCGAACGCTTTCTGCGCCAGCAAGCGCACGGTCCAGTGGTCATGTCCATCGGGGGCTGCGCTACAGGCCACGGCCATCGATCCTCTCCTGATTTTTCTTCAGCGTAGCACTTTCTGTCAACATTTCTTCGAGCTTATCACATCTCCAGCCCTGTGATACACTACTTCTGAAAGACGGCATGTCCGAGATCGTGGGAAGAGAGGGAACAGACGATGGAGCACAAGAGCAATCGCTACGATGACTTTGCCTCCCAGTATGCTGAGCTCGTCGCGGCACGGGAGGAAGCAGGCATCGAGCATGACCCGATCATGCCTCGCTTTCTCACGCTCCTTGGCGATGTCTCGGGTCTTCTTACCTTAGATGCCGGCTGTGGTGAGGGCTATGTTTCCCGCATCCTTGCTCGTCATGGAGCACAGGTCACAGGGATAGATATCGCTGCGTCTCTCATCGAGATCGCTCGTGCGAAAGATCCAGCAGGCAGCATTGTCTACCAGGTGGCTGATCTGAGCCAGCCACTTCCTGCGTATCAGAGCTACTTCGACCTGATTGTCAGCCATCTGGTCCTCAACGATGTGTACGACTATCAAGGGTTCCTCACCACTTTAGGAGCAGTTGCCAAGCCAGGGGGACACCTCGTGCTGTCTCTGAATACTCCCTATTCCTATGTGGTTCGCGGCCATATTACCAATTACTTTGAGAGTGGCAAGGCGTTCTCCTATCGAGGCATGGCAGAAGCAGGGGTCAAGGTCCACTTTTATCAACGGACATTGGAGGAGTATCTGGAGGCCAGCGTGAGCGCAGGATTTCAGTTGCAACACCTGCTAGACATCCCGACCCCTGAAGGCACCTTCACACGTCGGAGTGATACATTACTCCCCGTGGGCTATCAATTCCCTTTCTTTATGATCTTGAGCCTCAGGAAGCCTTGCGTGTGAAGCTTGATAGCGATCTCTGTTCCCCTCCTCTCAGGATGTGGGATCCTGTCTTGCCAAAAGCTAAGCGGACTGACTACTAGTGTTGTTGGGAAAAGTTTGCTCCTGTTCGACTTTCAGCGTATGATTCATTGTAAGATGCGCTTGACGAAGTGTCTACACGTGGCGCGATCGAATAGATTGAGGTGGTTATCATGGCCTATTTTCTCGCGAAGACTGATCCAGATCATTATTCTCTTGACAATCTAGAGCATGACAAGACGGCTGTCTGGGATGGCGTACGCAGCCCGGCCGCGTTAAAGGCCATTCGAGCAATGCATCCCGGTGACGAGGTTTTGATCTATCATAGCCAGGGTGAGGCCGCAATTGTAGGCCTGGCGCGTGTTGCCTCTGAGCCGAGACCTGATCCGAATGATCCTAAGAGCTGGGTGGTGGATATGGCGTTTGAGCGCCGGCTAAAGCAGCCTGTGACGCTGCGCGAGATCAAAGAGAGCCACCTGTTTGACGATTGGGCTTTGGTGCGCCAGGGTCGCCTTTCGACCATGAGCGTTCCAGGCGACGTGGTAGGGTGGCTTAAAGAGAAGCAGGTGCTCTAGCATATGGACAACAATGCGTGGTGGTATGCCGGCGGGCGCTGGGTGCATCCCAACGAGGCTACCCTGTCGGTAAATGACATCGCTGTGTTAAGGGGCTACAGTGTATTTGAGTCGATGCGCACGTATGATCGTCGCCCTTTTCACCTGGATGAGCACCTGCTGCGCCTGTATCGTTCAGCCGTATTGATTGAATTGGACATCCCCTGGTCACGTCAGTACATCGCTGATGTTGTGCGAGAAACCATTGCACGCAATAGCTACCAGCATGCTGCGATCCGGCTGCTCATTACAGGCGGTGAGAGCGAAGATGGTGTGCTGCCTTCAGGAAAACCTACGCTGGTCGTACTGATTACGCCATTGGGGGAGCGCGATATGGAGCGGTTTGCCAGGGGATACTGGCTGATAACGACCGGGTTGCAGCGTGTGTCGCCGGAGGCGAAAACGGCGAATTATGTTGCTGCGGTGCGTGCATTGAAGGAGGCGGAGCGGCGAGGTGCGGCGGATGCGCTGTTTGTCAATGAGCAGGGGCATGTGCTGGAAGGAACACGCAGCAACTTCTTCATTTTCAGGAGCGATACGCTGGTTACCCCACGCGAGGGCATCCTGATCGGTGTCACGCGCAATGTTGTGCTGGAACTGGCACGAGGTCGCTTTGCTATCGAGGAACGGCCCATACTCCTCGATGAATTGGCGCTGGCTGGCGAGGCCTTTATCACATCGTCATCGAGGGAGATCACGCCAGTTGTACGGATTGATGATCTGATGATTGGTGACGGCAAACCCGGCCCACGTACCTATGAACTGGAGCAGCGTTTTATCGAGATGGTGGAACGGGGCAATCACCCCGAGTGATTGCCCCGTAAGGAGGGTTAGCTGACAGAAGATGTTGCGGCTGCCGCTTCTGCAACAGTGGTAATGGCATCCTCGAAGATATCAAGGCCCCTGTTCAATTGCTCATCGGTGACGCAGAGTGGTACGAGCACGCGCAACACATTGTCGTACATGCCGGCCTTGATCAGCACCAGGCCCCGGTGGTGCGCTGCTGCCAGTGTGTCGCTGGCCGCGTGTGAATCTGGTTCTTTGGTGGTGCGGTCCTTGACGAGTTCCATAGCGACCATACCACCCAGACCTCGTACATCACCGATCATGGGGAAGCTCTCTTGCAGCTTCAGGAAGCGTTGGGTAATGACATGTCCAATCTCGCGAGAACGAGCCGCAAGATCTTCTTTTTCATAGAGGTCAAGGACTGCCAGCGCTGCAGCGCAGGCTACCGGGTTGCCGCTATAGGTGCCGCCGAGCGTGCCGGGAGATGGCGCGTCCATGATTTCAGCACGTCCAACGACGCCACTGATTGGCATGCCAGCGCCCATGGACTTGGCAATAATCATGAGGTCGGGTTCTACTCCGTCGTGTTCGACAGCGAACATTCTACCAGTGCGGCAGAAACCCGATTGAATCTCGTCGGCGACAAAAAGCATGTTGTACTTTTCGCAGACCGCTTTGAGCGCTCGTAAGAATCCAGGAGGGGCAACCATGAAGCCGCCCTCGCCCTGTACAGGTTCAATGATGACCGCCGCAACCTGGTCCGGTGCAACCTCGCCGACAAACATACGCTCAAGCTCTTGAATACAAAATGCTGTGGCTTCTTGCGGCGTCATGTTCATGCGATAAGGATAGGGATATGGCGCTCGGTAGACCTCCGGGGCGTAGGGGCCAAAGCGATACTTATAGGGCTGCACCTTGGAAGTCATGGTCATGGTCATCAAGGTACGACCGTGAAAGGCATTATCGAAAACAATGATCGCGGGTCGGCCTGTGGCCCAGCGAGCAATTTTGACGGCATTTTCGACAGCCTCGGCGCCACTGTTAAAGAAGATAGCCTTCTTCGGGAACTCGCCTGGAGTCAGCTTGACAAGGCGCTCGGCCAACGCGATATACGGTTCGTACATCATGACACTGAAGCAGGTATGCGTGAATTTGGCCGCTTGCTCGGTGATGGCCCGCGTAACTTCTGGGCGCGTGTGCCCAATATTCATTACGCCGATGCCGCCTGCAAAGTCGATATAGCGATTGCCATCAACATCTTCGATGATGGCCCCGTCAGCTTTGGCTGCAAATACGTTCATGGTGGAAGCGACACCGCGCGCCACAAACTGCTGGCGGCGTGCCAGCAGTTCACGTGATTTTGGACCCGGGATGTCGAGATATGGAATGTTGTCGGACATAGAAGCCTCCTAGTTTGAGAAGACAGAAACGAAAAAGGTTAGATGTGCACTACTCAGAGCGTTTGTAGTCCCTGAATACAATTCTATCATATCTACCGGGAGGCTAGAACGGCCAAATTATCTACATTCGATCAGCCAGGGGATGTACTGCATTATGGAGCTTAAGCCACTCCTCCGAGCTGGGCATTTCGCTGCTTGCCTAATAGTTGTGCAGCTGCTTCTTTCAGGCGTCCCTCGCTGCGTACTCCAAATCCGGGGAGTTTGCGTATACGCTGCTGCTGTGCTGCCCACCACAGCTTTTCGAGTGTATCGATGCCAAGTTCTTCGTACAAGCGAGTTGCGGTATGTGGCCCAACATGCTCAACTGCCATCAACGAGCGTACGGCGGGTGGAAGCGACTGCATGAAAAGGTCGTTGTAGAAGGTCATGGTGCCGGTGTGGACGAGTTCCGCAATTCGAATTCGTAGGCGTCGCCCCAGCCCTGGAACGGGTAATGGCTCTCCACGGGCTAAGATGGCAGCGGCGGATTCGGTGAGTTCGAGCACTCCGCGGGCTGCATTGCGGTAAGCCTGGATACGATAAGGGTTGCTGTTTTGAAACTCCAGGAGGTTTGCAATGCTTGAAAGAACCTCTGCAATCTGACGGTTCGTGACCACGGGAGGTGCAGTTTGCTCTGGCTCCAAACCCGGCAGTGTAGGCTGCATGGAGGACTTACTCGATTGGTAGTAAGTGGGAGGCAGGATATGGATTGTTTGTGTGAGCTGCATGATACTCATGTTTTTCAGCTCCTTTCCTTCACGGGCAAATCGGTTTGTCTCTTTTATAGTATTCTTTTGGACGCTATAAAATATGGAAAGCTGTTCATTAGTGTACAAAATACATAGAAATCGTGTTCTAATTATATCACGGTGCACGAGGGAAGTCAAATACCGTGTGCGGGCATTTTTGCAGTGGTAGCGTGAGGATACAGCGCTTAAGCTGGCATGATTCTCACCTGTCGAGCCGGGTCCGCACCAGAGAGAATGGGAGGGGTTTCCCTATTGTGAATGCAGTCGGCCAGGAGTTTGCCTGACATCGGGCCTTGCTCAAAGCCGGAGGAGCCTAAACCGGTAAGTATGTAAAGATATTCAAGCTGGGGGATCTTACCGATGATCGGCTCCAGGTTGCGCGTGAAGGGCATCAGGCCCGCCCAGGTCCTTTTGATGGGAAGCTCGCGCAGAAAAGGGAAAATTTCAATGGTATGGTTGCGATTGACCTCAATCCCTTCTTTATCGGGGGTTTTGACACTGCTTAACTGCCTATCGCCTCCAATAATGATTTCGCCGGCGTGCGTCTGGCGTCCGTAGAGGTGCCGGGTGAGCCGGATGTTGTCCCGGTGTGTAAGCTCCAGTGGGGTATCCTCACTGCTATTTGGATGATTGTGCCAGTAAAGCGTGGATTCTGCCGCTCCAAGCGCATGGAACAGGCGAGTAGGTACGGGGCCTGTCGACCACATCTGGCCGCGCACAGGGAAAACGGGGATGTGCAGGCCTAGCATAGACCCGAGGGATCGGGACCACGGCCCGGCCGCTAATACAAGGGTTTTTGTATAGAAGTCTCCTTGCCGTGTGACGACCTTGTAGCTGCCATTGTCAAGGCGTTCAATAGCAGAGACCTCGTGGTTGAGCAGCATACGCGCCCCGTGCTGCTGTGCTGCTGAAGCAAATGCGCGCGTTGTTTTTACCGGATTTGCGTTGCCGCCCAGAGGATAGTACATACTCCCCAATAGTTCAGGGCTTAGTTCGGGTTCGAGGCTGCGAGCATCGCGTGTCGTCAAAAGCTCGATGCTGTATCCCTTAGACCTGAGGTTGTGGATTTCTTTTTGAAAGAAATCAAGTTGTTCTTCAGTCTGAATTGCCTTCAAAGCGCCGGACTGGCGGAACTCGAGATCATAGCCAAGATCAAACTGTAGCGTTTTGAGTATCTCCAGTCCTCCCATGCTGAGCGTAGATGAGAGGCTGGGAGGTGCACCCCAACCTATTTGCCACAAGGTGCCAGCATTGAGGCCCGAGGCTTCGGTCGCTAGCTCGCTGCGCTCGAGCAGGGTTACCTCGTGCCCATATTGGGCTAAATAATAAGCGGTCGAGGTTCCTGCGATGCCGCCGCCGATAATCAGGATGTCAGTGTTAGCACTATGAGATAGCAACAGCTTACTCCTCCTTTGCCATTATACCACTGCGCCATCCCAACATCAGCGAGCTTGCGGGTTAGCTATAAATTGGTAAGAGTTACAAAAGAGCAGCCGGTTGGACAATTCTAGACCGCATGGGCTATACTGTTGCAGGAAAAATAGGTAGTACCAGCAAGTGGGCGACTCTCGTGGTCGCTCGCTCTTATGCTTGCGACGTGAAGAAGGGTTTTCCATGCCGGACGAGTGTGATGTGTTAATTGCCGGTGGTGGCCCGGCGGGCCTGGCTGCCGCCGAAGCTGCTGCCAGGCTGGGTGTACGCACGATTTTATTAGAGCGCCAGAACGAGATCGGGTACCCGGTGCATACCAGCGGAGGAAGCTGGATCAGTGATATGAAGGCGCTTGCTATTCCCGAGAACCTGTATCATCCGATAACTAGGGTAGTATTTGTTTCTCCTCATCGCGAAGTACCACTTTCTTATCATCCCGCGGTTGCCTGTGTAATGGATGTGCGCGGCGTCTACCAGCATCTTGCGGGGCGCGCTGTTGCCGCTGGCGCTACATTGCGCGTGCGCCATACAGTTGAACAGACGATTGTGGAAAATGGGCGTGTTCTGGGGGTGACGGCTAAGAATCATGCAGGTGAGCGAGTAAACGTACGAGCGGCGGTAACCATCGATGCCAGCGGTTTTGCGCGTCATATAGGGGTGCGTACTGAGATGGGTAAGGCATTCCATCGTTATGGTTACGGGGCGGAATACGATATGTACGCGCCGGACTATCCCCAGGATGAGCTATTTTTGATTATGGGCAGCCAGTTCGCGCCACGCGGGTATGCATGGGCTTTTCCACGCGGGAACGGGCGCGTGCGTCTCGGGGTGGGCGTGCTGCATCCTGATTGTGACGACGATGCGCGAGTGTATCTTGACCGGATAGCACGAGAGCTGCCCCAGTTATCAGATAAATTTAGTGGTGCCAGTCCAATAGAGTATCATACGGGCCTGTTTCCATCGGAGGGGCCGCTTGAGCGCTTCTCGCGCGACGGCCTGCTGCTTGCGGGAGACGCGGGCGGACATGGTTCGACACTGGTGGGTGAGGGCATTCGCTTTGCGATGTACGCGGGCCGGATGGCCGGCTCGGTCGCTGCCGAAGCCGTCAAGGCGGGCGATACCTCGGCTGCTTTTCTTGGGCGTTTTGACAAAAAATGGCGAGCGCGATTCGGTCGCGATATGGATGTCTCCTACATGATTAATAAGCGTATTGCTAACTATGATGATGACCAGTGGGATAATGCGCTTGACCTGATGAAGCGTCTCACGCCTGCGCAGGTGGCGCAGGCGCTGCGCGCTGACTTTAGCGCGGGTCTGGTGCTGGGTGTACTCGCACGCAATCCCGGACTCGTGGCAAGCGGCAGCAAAAAGTTCCTCGACCTGCTGCTGCAACGCATCAACAAGCCGGTAGGGAATATCTTACAGTAAACACGTGTTGACATGAATGATGAGCATATTTTTCACCCGGATTATCTCAAGGAGTCATTTGTGCAGCAAATTCAATCTAATTCTTCGGCGAATGAGAAAATGATAAAGGTGTATGCCACCAATTGGTGTGGTGATTGCCGCATGGCAAGGCGTTGGTTTGACGCTCATGGTGTACCTTATGAGTATATCAACATCGAGGAGGATGATAGGGCGGCAGAATATGTCGTGCGCGTGAACCACGGTGCGCGAAGCGTGCCGACTATTGTCTTCCCAGATGGTTCGATACTGGTTGAGCCATCCCCTCGCGAGCTTGCTTCTAAGCTCACACAGTGAAAATTTGAAATTGATCAGGGCGACTTTCTGCAGTCGCCCTGATTTTTTCTCCACTTACCTGCTGAGGGGCATTGGGTCATATCGTATAGCTGAACTCCCACCAACCGCTCATAGGACTCTGCCGGCCAGCGGCATCTACCGCCCAGACTCTCCAGCAGCCGGGTTGGGCGCCAACAAAGTCAAAAGTGTAGCTGGTGCCTGTAATGTTGGGCGCCAGGTAGTCTGGCGCGCCGCCTGTGCACGTGGTGTCGCCTGGCTGATAGTAGTAGACCTGGACGGTATACGATGCCGCGCCTGGCACAGCCGACCACTGCAAGGTCGTTGTGCGGGGATAATTGTTGAAAACGGTGCCGTTGGCTGGAGAAAGCTGTACAGGTGTCGATAATGTACAGTTCCAGGTCACATTGGCCTTGCTTATGGGGCCTTTGAAGGTGAAAGTATCGTTGCAATCACTGAGTGGTATAGCGATGCTGACCTGTGTGGTCTTCCCTGGAGAAAGCGTGCCGCCAGCTTGAGTGAAGGTCACTCCGGTCAAAGCGGAGGATGCAGACCATTGTAGATTGCCATTGGCATTTTGGGCTTCTGAGAGTGTCTCAGTGCACGTCCAGCCTTGACTGGTAAGCGCGCATTGATTAGGACTGAAACTGCTTGAGGCGACGTCAGGCCCTGAGGGTGGTGAGGGCGTTGGCGGCGGCGTTACAGTTACTGGCGTCGACGTCGATATGACCGGTGTTGGCGTCGACAAAGACGTCGATGCTGGCAATGACGCCCGCGTTGCTTTCGCTGTTGATGTCGGTTTTGGCAGAGATGTTCGCGTTGCTGCTGGCAAAGCACCGTTTGACGTTAATGGAGTTCCAGCACCATTAGCATTTGGGCTTTTTGATGTGCCAGAACCTGTCAAAAGAGGAAGCGAAGCAATCATAGCGATTATCACAACACAGATGGCAATGACAATTGGCCATTTCGATGCCCGGCGTGAACCTGAATATGCAGAACCGCCCTCTTTC
>Ga0070708_100000313_pt1 | contig 36516 bp, 29 predicted proteins | sample KBSK5503metaG_FD_65469 | JGI IMG/M metagenome (GOLD analysis project Ga0070708, IMG submission 65469) | Corn, switchgrass and miscanthus rhizosphere microbial communities from Kellogg Biological Station, Michigan, USA - KBS K5-50-3 metaG | ecosystem: Host-associated > Plants > Roots >... | reverse complement strand
TAGCCGAAATCGGTCAAGAGGATCACGTCTGGATCGGCCTGGGCGATCACTTCGGGGGACATCTGCACCATGCCCCGTTCCCCGGTGATGGGGATCTCGCCTCCGGCCCATTCGATCATCTTTCCCGCGGTGCTGGATCGGGTGATGGTGAGGTAGATGTTGCTCGCCTGGCCAAAGTGGATCACCACCACCTTGGGTTTGGTCCGATAGGTATTCGACCGGCGAAGCGCCTTCGCCATGTCGAGAGCGAGCTTCTCATTCAGGCTCCGCGCCCGCGTTTCTTGGTGAAAAAAGCGCCCCATCTCGCTCACCAGTTCCTCGGTGGTCGGGATGTCCACGCCTTTGGCTTCGAACACCTTCATCGGTATTTTGAGCTGCTCCAGCTGCCGCATCACCTGCTCGGGCCCCACGTTGTTGTCGTGGAGAATCAGCGTAGGCTTGACCGAAACGATCCCCTCCGCGCTCAGCGCCCGGTGGTAGCCCACCGTCGGCAGTGCTTTAATCTCCGGCGGGTAGGTGCTGGACAGGTCCACGGCCACCAGATCCTGGGTGGCTCCAAGCGCAAACAGAATTTCGCTGTATTGCTTGGTCAGGCAAACGATCCGCTCGCGGTGCTCCTTCTTGTCCTCGTTCTTGAACCGGCATCCGGACACCAGAAGAGCCGCCGAAGCCAATGCCACGTACCGACTCATGCTTCGGTTCTTTCTAGAGCGCGTAGCTCAAGTTCACGCCGCCGTAGAACGTGGGCTTGTACGAGCCGTTCAGGTAGACGTTCGGAGAAATCGGGCCCGTGGGGCTGGTATAGCTCGCATTGAGAAACACCATCGTGTAGTAGAGATTGCCGAGCAAGTTATTGCCACCGGCGTAGGCATCCAGGCGGAAATGGCCGCCGAGCTCCCTTCGGTATCCCAGCTTCGCGCTGAGCAGGGAATAACTCTGTGCCCAGTGCAGACTGTCGTAGGTGAGGGGCATCGAGTCCACGTACTGAAACGTGCTGTAGACATAGAACCCGGAGCGCAGGGCAAAGTCCAACCCCAAGTTGAGAACGTTGGCCGGCACGCCCACCACCTTCTTGCCCGAGTAGTCGATGGTGCTCGCATTGTTGTTGTTGTTGTCGCTCTTGAAGTTGTCGTAGCGAAAGGCCGAAAACGCGTAGGAAGCAAAAGGTTGGATCAGGGTCACCGGTCCGGTCTTGTCCTGGATCAGATTGTATCGCAGCACCAGCTCCACACCCCGGTTGTCCTGGGTTCCCGCGTTGGTGGTGATGGTGTAGAGCACCGATCCGGTGTCGCTGGTAACCGACTGGGGCGTGAGCTTGTCCTGGACGTGCATCTCGAACAGAGCCAGCTCGCAGGCAAAGCGTCCTTGCAGCAGAAGCCCCTTGGCGCCGACCTCGTACAGCGTCGCGCGCTCCGGCTTGAGATTGGTGTTGACCTGGCCGGTCTGGGGGATCACTGCGCTCCCCGAGCTGGGCGGAGAATAGCCCTGGCTCACCTGGCCATAGAGCGAAAGGGGAGAGCCGAACGTCTTGAGCACCGCCACGCGAGGCGTCACCACCGGCGTAAAGCTTTTCACCCCAGACTGGTCCGGATGGGGCGGAGCAGGGGGGGCTGTGACGAGGCGATCTCTGATGCTGTAGTGGACGAAATTCAAGCTGGCGCCGGCGGTGAGGGTGAAGTCGTAAGGCAGCAACAGGTCCCACTGCATGAACGTGTTGGATTGAAGCGCGATGACTTGAAGGTCGCCACGGATCGGACCGAGCACACCGACGTTCAGCGGGTAGCTCTTCTTGAATGCGTTGGTCTGTTGAACCTCGGTGCCGAGAACGCCATTCAGCCCCAAGCCCGGTTGTCCGAACGCCAGGTTGATTTCCGTTCTGCCGCCGAAGTTCAGTGCCAGATTGTCGCTGCGGCCGCCGGCAAAGGTCTGGTCCAACTGGTAGCCGCTGCCATAGACGCTGGTGATGTTGTTCACCGCGGGATGAAATTCGTAGCTGTGGGTCGCACCGAGGCGGATGCTGTCGATCGCGACGTGCGCGTCATTCTCCAGATACGGAGGTTCAGCGTAGTTTTGTTTGGCGTTGAATTGCTCCTCGGTCAACTGTCCGGCCAGCTGCTCGTAGGAGCGGTTGAAGGCGCCGTAGAAGGAGAGGGATTGCTTTGCGCTGGGCTGGACCTCCGCGGAGAGGAGCGCGTAGTTCTTTCGCGACTCGTTGTGGATGCGGTAGCCGTCTGAATGTTGGTAGCCGTAGTTGAGGAGGATGGACGAGTTGTCGCCGGCCGATTCGACGCGGCTGTTGGTTCGGATCAGCGTCTGGGTGCCTCCGATCAGCTCCTGCGTGAATCGCGTGGCTTGAGGTTCCGGCCGCAAGGTGAACATCCTGATCACTCCGCCGATGCCGGTGCCGTACAAGCTGGATGCCGGGCCCTTGATCACCGCCACTCGCCCGAGGGTGGAGATATCGACGTCGTCGAGAATGGTATTTCCCTCGGCGTCGGTGAGAGGAATGCCGTTGAGATAGGCCTTGTATCCCGTCCCGTTGAAGTTGGTGCTGTTGCCATAACCCCGGATGGTGATTCGCTGGCCCCCCGAGAGGGAGCGACTCTCCATCCGCACCCCGGGAACCAGATTGATCGCGTCTTCGAGGAACAGCCCGTCGTTTCTCTTCAAGTCCTGTCGGGTGACGACCCCGATCGCCTGGGCCTGGTTGAGGATGGGGGCGCGGCGCAGCCTCTCTCCCCGCACTTCGATCTCTTCCTGGCCTGAAGCCTTTTTCCCGCTCTCGGGCTCAATCGGTTCGACCAGAGGGGGCGGCGATTTTTCCTCGGGGGAATCGGAGATCGCGGGGGGAGGCGCTGCGTCGCCTTCGGCTGGGCTGTCTTCCGCCAGCGCGAGCGAATGGATGAAGAGAATCGAGACGAGAATACACGAGTAGCGAGCAGCGCCGCGGAGGATCATCGAGGAGGATTGCCCCTTTCGCCGCTCCCTCTAGCAGATCGGTGGCGTGTGCCCGCTGCGGCATTTCGTCGCACCCGGCGAAAAAATGCTGGCCTGCGCTGGTGATACGGGGCTCGCGCGAAATCCTCGTTGCCGCGGAACAAAACGTACAACAGATGCGAAGCGCGCACCTGGCCGGGCGGTAGGCCTTCGCTCGGTGTTCGTCAGATCTCCTCGCCCCGGCGGGGCGCGTTACCACCGCCAGATTCGATCGTAGGCGGAGAAGAGGCCGGGCAGCCCGGCGCGGGAAACTCCCCGGACGCCATCGACCAGGTCCGCTCGTTCGAGCCCACGAGCCGCGACGTCGTCCTCCACCGCATAGACCTCCGCCCCCTTGGCGATAAGGCGCCGGATGTCCTCTTCAATCCGGGCCGGTTGGGTCTGGGCCCTTCCGCCGAACGACAAGCCGGAGGCATCCTGTCCCCGAGCGGCGTAATTGACCGCGCCGGCCTCGAGGAGCACGTGCGCGTTCGCGCCGGCCCCCCTCATTGCCTGGATGATCCAGAGCACCGGGTCGTCCTGCTCTTCCACATTGCAGCGGTATGCGGTGGTCACGATTTGCAGGGTCTTCATCTCATGCTCCTTCAGCGCGTGCCGATGACCAGCGTGTTGTCCGATGCTTCGGCCGCCTTCCACAGATCCGCGGGGCTGCCCCGCCGCGCGCCGGGGATCGCCTCGCCGACCCCCCGCTCATCGACGCACAGCCCGCAGTTGACCCAGTCCAGGCGCCCCCCGTTCAGCTGTGCGGCTTCCATCAGCGCGGCGATCCAGTCCTTGGGCAGCGGGTGGTCCTCCTGAACGGCGTCGCGGCCGTGCACTGCGTTGGCGTGCGGCGCCTGCTTGGCGAAGGTCAGCGCGACCGCTCCCTCGTAGGCGAAAACGGTCACCTCGTGCCCTCGCCGGATCGCCGCGTCGAGCAGCCGCAGCCCGGTGACCGTGCGGGCGTTCTCGAAGGGGGCGTCCATCAGCACCAGCGTCAATTTCTTGGTTGCCATCTCGAGTCTCCTCACAGCCACAGGGCCTTGCGGCCCTCGGCGAGCTGGTCCATCGCCATGTCCAGGTTGGCGACCTTGACCCCCGCGGCGAGACGCGAAGGCGGGATCCCGCATTCTCGCAGCGAGAAGTCGTCCGCCAGGACTTCCACTCCCGCCTCGACCACCCGGGCAACGGCGTCAGTCCTCAGTCCGCGTCGGGCTGCGGTCACCCCGTTCTGAACCAGAAACACCGTCACCTTGTTTCCTGCCTTCTTGAGGCCGGCGGCCAGCTCGTAGTGGAGCGGCACCTGCGCCGATTCGAGTGGCCCCTGGGACTCGAAGAGTAGATAGCTGTCCATGCGATTCTCCTTTGGGCGCTCCACTGAGGGCGCCTCTTGGATAAACGCGCAAAGCGGGGGAAAAAGCTGTCCGAGTCAGGAGATCAGAGCTTTTCGAGCCGGTGATACAGCCAGGCCTTGGTGAGCCGCCACTGTCGGGCCACGGTGGAAGGCGACACCCCGAGCACCTCTCCGGCTTCCTCGACGCTCAGCCCGCCGAAAAACCGCAGCTCGACCAGCCGGACCTTTTCCGGGTCGATCTCTTGCAGCTCCTCCAGGGCGGTATTGAGGGCAATCACGTCCAATTCGCGGGGGTCCTTCGCCCCCGCCATTCCCTCGTCCAGGCTCACGCGCTCCCAGCCGCCTGCGCGCTTGCGTGCCAGGTGGGCCCGGGCGTGGTCCAGCAGGACGCGGCGCATCGCCTGGGCGGCGAGGGCGAAGAACTGGGCGCGGTTTTGGAATGCGCCCTCTTGCTGATCGACCATCTTCAAGAAGGCCTCATGCACCAGCGCGGTCGGCCGCAGCGTGTGATCGCCGCGCTCGGCGCGCAGGTGGCGCGCCGCCAGGCCCCGAAGCTCGTCATAGACGATGGGAATCAGCTTCTCCGCAGCGTCTGGGTTTCCGCCGCTCCAGGCGCGGAGCAGAGCAGTTACCTGCTCGCTAATACTGCTGCCCACGTCGCAACCCCCCGCGCGGAAAAAAGCACCGGCAAATGTTCGCACGCCGGACGCGACACAGTCAAAACCGACCTGATATGGTGCAGAGCGATACTGGCTCGACTCTGCCAGGACAAACCGGGCGTCGACCGGCAATCCATCCATGCGAAGACCTCCCGAATGGCACTCGCTTTCCTCGCCGCCAACTTGCAGTGAGCAAACCCGGTCGCTAGGCCAATGCACGCAACGAGGCGAACGGGGTTTTCAGGCGTGCTTGCGCGCTTGGCTCGCCTCTCTCGTTGAGGCACGATGAGATAGATGGGCGAGACTCCCTACTACGATCTGGTGGTCATCGGAAGCGGACCGGCCGGCCAGAAGGCCGCGGTCTGCGCGGCGAAGCTCCGCAAACGCGTCGCGGTGATCGATCGCCCGAGAATGGTGGGCGGCGTGTCCGTCCATACCGGAACCATTCCCAGCAAGACCCTCCGCGAAGCCATCTTGTACCTGACCGGCTTCGCCGAGCGAACCTTCTACGGCCGCGACTACTCCTTGAAAGACAAGATCTCCGTCCAGGATCTCGCCTTCCGCGTCACCGGCCTGGTGGAACGGGAAACCCAGATCATTCGCGCCCAGCTCAAGCGAAATGAGATCGCCATCTTCGAGGGCTCGGCGCGCTTTCGAGATCCACACACTCTGGACGTGGAAGGACCCACCGGTCCGTTCACGCTGAGCGGTGAGCGCATCCTCATCGCCTGCGGAACCCGCCCGGCCCATGGTGACGGCATTCCATTTGACGGACAACGGATTCTCGACACCGACCAGATGCATCGGATCGACCGCCTGCCGCGGACGGCGATCGTCGTGGGGTCCGGGGTGATCGGGTTGGAGTTCGCCTCGTTCCTGGCCGCCCTCGGCGCGAAAGTGACATTGATCGAGCAGAGGTCCACCATCCTCGATTTCGTCGATCAGGAAATCGTGCAGGCGCTCACCTATCACCTGCGCGCCCTCGGAATGACCTTCCGCCTCGGAGAGAAGGTGACTTCGGTCGGGATCGAGCCGGACCGCGACCGGGTCTTCGCCGAGTTGGAGAGCGGAAAGCGGGTCCAGGGAGACGCTCTGCTGTACGCGGTAGGCCGGCAGGCCAACGGGGATCGGCTCAATCTCGCGGCCGTGGGCCTGGAACCGGACAGTCGGGGCAGGGTGAAGGTCAATGCGTCTTTTCAAACCGCGGTCCCGAACATCTACGCGGCGGGGGACGTCATCGGCTTTCCCGCGCTCGCCAGCACCTCGATGGAACAGGGGCGATTGGCGGGGAACCACATGTTTGGAGTCTCCGTGTCACAGGTACCGGAGCTGATTCCCTACGGCATCTATACCATCCCGGAGATCTCGATGGTCGGACAGACCGAGGAAATGCTCACCGCCGCCAAGATCCGCTACGAGGTCGGGGTCGCCAAGTATGCGGAATTGGCGAAGAGCCTGATGCTCGGCGACGAGGACGGAATGCTGAAGCTGCTCTTCGAGCGGAAGACGCTCAAGTTGCTCGGCGTTCACGCCATCGGCGAGCGCGCCACTGAGATCATCCACATCGGGCAGGCGGTGATCTGCTTCGGGGGCACGATCGAGTACTTCCGCGACGCCGTCTTCAACTATCCGACGCTGGCCGAGGCGTACAAGGTCGCCGCGCTGGACGGCCTGAACAAGCTCTAAGGCTCGAGGCGACGAATCTCTGATCCATGTCCGGAGGGCACGCCTCTGCTATGGGTGCGCCTGTTGGCGCAACTGGGCTTCGATCTTCGCGCGAACGTCGGGAGGCAGGCTCTCCAGTCCCCGCATTCCGCCCGCCATGTTCGGCGGTGGGGGCGGTAATTTCTTGAACATCTCGACGCCGGAATTGAAGCGCGAGCGCGTGCCCTCGGAAATCGCATAGGTCAAGTGGTCGGCGGAACCCTTCGCGTAGACCTCTTTGCCTTTGTCGCTCTTCGCCTCTTTCCCGAACGCCAGCGACTGGGGGGCTCCGCCCTCGAGCGTCACCTCCACCTGGGTGGTCGGCTTGGACAGACCGGACTGAGCCGGATCCACCTTGCCCTCGATCACCCGCGAGGCCTTCAGGCCGCGAAGCATGTTCAGCTCGGAGGTGACCCGAGCCGGATCAAACTCGAACCCGGCCGGCAGCTTCTTCGGTTCGACGATCTTCCAGCTGTCGCCCTCCTTGGCGACCACGGTCTTCTTTCCCGCGGAGAGGACGGAGAGCTTGCTCACCTTTTGCGGATCGAACGAGAGGAGCGACAGATCCCTCAGGTCGGCGGCCCGCTTCTGCAACGTATTCGCGGTGAAGGGAGGCACCAGGTAGACCTGGGGGTCGCCCTCCACTCTCGCGACGACCGACCTCAGCTTGTTCTCGCTGCCTTCCTGTTCCCGGCCGAGGTGGACCTTGATCTGCTTGCCGTCGTTGAGCTTCGCCTCGAGGAACGAATGCGGACCGGCAAGGCCGAGCGACTCATCGCTTCCCGGCGAATCGACGAAGTCCTGCGCTCGCAGGTTGACCAGCTGCTGGACCAGGCCCTGGCCCGCGGATGCGTCGTAGCGGAATTTATCCGGCAGCTTCGGTCCCTCGTTCAGCTTCCAGCCGGCGCCTTCGCCGCCTTTGGTCAGGACATACGGCTCCGAATCTTTTGGATGGACGGCGACCTCCGCCACGTCGTCCAGCTTGGCGGCGATGATGCTCTTCTTGCGCCAGGCGGAGACATCCCTTTTGACCATCCAGAAGAATCGACCCTCGGAGGTGAAAACGGCGTTGCTCTTCGCCTGTCGAAGGTAGGCCCCTCCGCTCTTGGTCGGCTTGCCCAACAACAGCTCTACGCTCGGGGCCCCCTGGCTGGTGATCTTCACTCTCAACGCCTTGGCGTCGTCGATCTCGAATTCCGTCTGTCTCTCGGCTTTGTCGCTCACCAGATCGTGAACCTTGGTCTCTTTGTAGGCATCGAGGGCGGAATTGATCTGCTGGTCATCGGCGGGATGCTTCTGGTCCGGCTTGCCCGGATCCGCCACCGTCCACCCTCTGCCCTCCTTCTTGAGACTCGCGGCTTTCGGTCCGGTGATCTCGATCGCGACGACCTTGTCCTTATCGATCGCAGGCAGCTCGAATTTGACCACGCCCACGCTCACCTGCCGCTCGCGGGTGGCCAGGACGATCAACAACAAAACCGCGAACACCCCGATCAGAATCAGCGTTCCCTTTTTCATGGTCACTCACCCTCTAGATGCTCACCGCGGCGCGCCGCGCTTCTCGCATGCGCCATCGAACGATTCCATAAAGCACGAGCAGCAAAGGAAGGCCCAGCGTATTGCCGTATTTCACCGCGCCCCGGGTCGCATCGCTGATGTCCGCTTGAAGAGGCGCTTCGGCGAGGCCGCGCGTTCGCATCGCCAGCAGAGCGGGATCCAGCAGCAGCCAATCGGCGACGTTGAGCAGCAGCGCCTGGTTGGGCCGAGACATGAAATCATCCCAGAACAAGGCCGACCCGCCGACCGCGATCACCCGCGCCTCGGACTTGCTCTCGGCGAGCACGTTTCCTCCGGAAGCCTGGGCGTCCGAGGCGAAGTGGCTGGGCAATTTCCCGCTCACCTGCACCATCAGGGTGTAGGGCCCGGTGGTGGTGATCGTCTCCGACCGCCAATCCCGCCGAGGGTCGGTGTTGAAAGGCTGCGGCTCGAGCCAGCTCTTGGCGGTGGACTTGGCGAGCAGGGCCACCTGCCGGCCTTCCGCGGGGGTTGCCGCGACCGAGCTCACGAAGGGGAAGGTGACTCCGCTCAGGCCCTTGGTAATCGGGCTGTCCCCTTCCAGATGGGTGAGCTGTGGAATGAAGGGATAGGGGGCCGGCACCGAGACGACCATGAACCCCCGCCGCTCCTGGACGTTGATGTGCGCCGATTGAACGTCGGCCACCAATTTATCGTCGACGACGATCCCATAGGTCGCGAGGAGCGGGGCCAGCCCGTGTTCGACGGGGGTCGGCTGGAAGGTCCTGAGATCGACCTGGACCGTATCGAGAAAAAATGCCGCGCTCTTCCCCTGCATCAGGAATTGATCGATCGCCTTGATCTCGCTGTCCTTGAGCGGCTGGGCGGGGCCGATCACCATCAAGGCGTCGACGTCCTCGTCCACCTTGTCCTTGGACGCCAGATCGAGCGGTTTGACCTGATAGGTCTGGCTCAGGATCGTTTGCGCCCGCCTCAGCTTCTCCTCGAGCTTGGGCTCCCCGTGCCCGGTGAGAACGGCGATCACCGGAGTCTTCGGGCGGGTCATCTTCCGGATCAGCGAAGTGAGATCGTACTCCAGCGTGCGGGTGTCCTGGACGAGGGGAATGACCTCCTTCTTCTCTTGATACGTGATGACAATCGCCATGAAGGCCCGCTTGGTCTGCATTTGATCCGATTTGACTTCGCGGATTTCCACCGGCTGAACCCCCGCACTGGCGAGCTCCTTCTCCAGGCCGGTCGGCTCCCGGAACTGCCGGCCGAAGATGTCGCGTTTCATCTCCTTCTTCGATTCCTTGTCCTGGGCCGTCTCCTGGCTCGCCGGATCGATAAACTCGAAGCCGAGCTGCCCTTTCGACGCCGCGCGGAACTCCTCGAGCAGGTCTCGAACGTAGCGCGCGTTTGCCGAGTAGGGAGGGGGAAGCTTTTCGGTGAAGTAGGCCTTGACGTGGATCGGGTCCTGCAGCGACCTCATCGTCTCCCTCGATGCCGGGGAGAGCGTGTACGTTTTGTCGCGCGTCACGTCGAAGCGGAGAAACGCGCGCAGTCCGATGACGTTGAGCAGGATCAGGCTGCCGATGCCCGCGAGGAGAAAGACGGTTGCATTTCGAGAACCGATGCGCATCGAGTGCCTCATTGCCTCGCAGCGGCGAGGGACCGGGTGGTGAGCAGCAGCCCCACCCCGGTAAGAGAGAGATAGAAGAGGACGTCGCGGGTGTCGAAAACCCCCCGGGCGATGTTTTCGAAGTGGTAGTCGACGGAGAGGAACTGGAGAACCTCGCCCAACGACGAGGGGAGAACCATCGCGAATTTGTCCACGAAATAGAAGCCGAAGCAGAGCAGCAGCCCGATGATGAACCCGACGATCTGGTTCCGGCTCAGCGCGCTCGCCCACAGGCCAAGCGCAAGAAAGCTGGAAGCGAGCAGCAGCAGGCCGAAGTACCCTCCGAGCACCGGGCCCCAATCGAAGCTCGCGCCCTTGGCGGTCAGGCTCGAAACCGACAGCGCGTAGGGCAGGGTCCAGAGCAGGCCGACCCCGACCATCGCCAGGGCGGCGGCGAACTTACCGATCACCACTTCCCAGTCCTGGATCGGCATGCTCAGCAGCAGCTCCAGCGTCCCCGACTTTCGCTCTTCGGCGAGCAGCCGCATCGTCACCGCGGGGGCGAAGACGACGAAAAGGACCGGCGCGATTCCGAAAAATGCGCGCAGCGACGCGCTGCCGCTGAGGAAGAGCGTGCTGAAATAAAGCCACCCGGCGACGAGCAGGAAAACGCCGATCACGATGTAGGCGATCGGGGATTGGAAGAACGTTTTGAATTCTCGCCTGGCGACTGCGAGTGCGGTGCTCATCTAAGACCTCTCGGCGATAGGGTTAGGCCGCCGCAGCGGAGGGGGTGGAGGGCGACGCCTCGCCGGCGGTGAGCTTGCGGAAGGTCTCTTCGAGGCTGACGTGCTTGCGCCGGACCTCGAGGAGCAGCAAACCGTGTTTCACGGCCGTTTCGAACAGAGCGCGCCGCGGGTCCTCTTTCCCGTAGCGCAGGGCGAAGCCGAGGGTTCCATTCCCTTCCGAGTCGGCGGGTTCCACCGAGGAGACCCCCGGGATGCGCTCGAGGATGCCGCGCACGTCCGCCGCCTGCAGCGCCGCCCCCACCCGCGAGGCGAGCACCACGTAGACCGTGCCGCCTTCGCCGACCGCGAGCCGTTCAGGCGAGTCGTCGGCTACCAGCTTGCCCTCGCTGATGATCAGCACCCGACCGCAAGTGCTCTGGACCTCGCTGAGGATGTGGGTGCTGAGGATGACCGTCTTCTGGCGGCCGAGCTCCTTGATCAGGTTCCGGATTTCGACGATCTGGTTCGGATCCAGGCCGCTGGTGGGCTCGTCCAGGATCAGTAGATCCGGGTCGTGGAGGATGGCCTGCGCCAACCCCACACGCTGGCGAAAGCCCTTCGAGAGCTGCCCGATGTCCCTGCCGATGACGGTCTTCAGGCCGCAGTGCTCGACCGCATTGTGGATGCGCTGGCGCTGCTCGCCCGCGGGAACGCCCCGGACCCGCGCGACGAACTGCAGGAAGTCCAGGACCATCATCTCTTCGTAGAGCGGATTGTTTTCGGGCAGGTAGCCGATCATCCGGCGGGAGGCGATCGGGTCGAGCACCACGTCGATTCCCGCGACCTTGGCGGTGCCGGCGGTGGGCACGGCGTAACCGGCGAGAATCCTCATCATCGTGGTCTTTCCCGCCCCGTTGGGGCCGAGAAATCCAACCACCTGCCCCCGGGGAACTTCGAAACTGACGCCGCGGAGCGCCTGGGTCGCTCCGTACGCCTTGGTCAAACCCTCGATGCTGATCATCGGTTGCGACATATCCTCTTCGTCCCCTTGGAGCGCAGAGCCTACCAAAATCCGGCGGCAGCGCTCGCAAAGTAGAAATCAGGCGGCGCCTGAATCAACGGCCTTCTGCAACAATCCGGCTGCCGTGGCAAGAGGGAATAATTTCCAGTGACCAAGGCTTCTCGACCGATCGGGGGAAGCTTCCATTCCGCAGCAGCTCGAACCCGGGCGAAGGCGAGCACCGGCGCCGCGAGGGCATCAAGGATCCCGCAGGAAGGTCAGCGCCGAGGCCCGGACCTCCGGCGAAATCGCTATTGCCTCAGTCCAAACGCGGTGATCCGATCGGTGCCGGTAAACACGTTTCCATACGCCACGACCACCGAGTTGTACTTCCCACCGGCGTAGGCGAAGTCTGCCGGGCTGCTGGTGTACAAGATGCTGAGCGGCGTCAGGTCCTGCGCGGAGATCGCGATCAGCGAGGGTGGATAGGGGCCTTGCAGGCTCTGGTCCCGCTTGCGATGTGGCTCGAGCACCCAGATGATCGCGCTGGTGATGTCCGGGCCGTTGCTGCTGATCACCGGGCTGCTCGGGCTTTCGAAAATCAGCGTCTGGTCGACCGCGTCGATCTTCAAGTACGAGGGCAACGTCGGATCGCCCGGCAGCTGCACTTTGAGCCGGGCCACCGAGGGCCAGGTGGACGTGGTGGAGCAGGTTCCCGTCTTCGTCGAACCGGTGAAGAAGACATAGGTGCTTCCGTCGTTGGTCTGGAGGTAGGCGGGCGTGCTCCGCGCCCGGGCGAAGTTCGAGTTCATGCAGCTCTCGTGGTACGGGCCGAACACATCGAGCGGTCCGCGCCTGGGCTGGTTCGATCCGTCCTCGCTGCGGTACCAGGGATAAACGTCCGGCCCGAAGAGCGAGCCATCGGCCGGAGTTGCGGTCGGGTCCAACGGTCGGTCGATGTCGGCCGGGTTTTCGTGACACGGGGGCCTGGAGGTCAGGCCGCCCGGCATGTGGTCGCGATCCAGAAGGTACGCCAGGCCCTGCTTGCCGCCGAAGGCAATCAGGTTCGGTGTCGATGTCTGGTTTGGATCGACGCCGAAGACAACCGCCGCTCCTCCGGCGAGGTCGGTATCCGCGCGATCCATCTGGCAATGGTTCCAGGGGGTGTAGGTCCCGGCGAGCTGCAACGGCAGCCCGGGGGCCCAGGCCAGGAGGGACTCGCCCCAGTAGTTGGGAGCCGCGCCGCGAACGGTGAGGTCATTTCCGGTGGTGGCGTAGACGACGCCGTTCTCGTCGATCGCGGGTCCGCCGGAAGACCACAAGCCGCCATTGGCCTCCGAGGTAGTGCCGGAGCGGGAAGAGGCGAATGCGCTCACGACGGAGGGCGCCCGGCCCGAGACCGCGCCAGTATCGATGGCGACGAGGAAGCCCGCGGCCGTGTCGTTGTATCCGCCGAACGGCACGTAGAGCGTGCTGCTGTCCAAGCTGATGTTCAGGCCGCCTCGCTGAGACATCGTCCCGGTGTCTTGAAACCGCGTCGGTCCATTCTGTTGAACGCCGGGCGGCGCGGTCATCCCCGCCGTACCGTCATTTACCGCCAACGGCCATCCGGGGAGGATCCCTCCGTTCGTCAAGTCGAGCCCGAAGACCCACCAGTTTCTCGCGCGCGGGGTAGACACGTCGCCAACAACGTAAACGGTGGGTGGAATGGTATTGAGATCGATCGCCGGGGTTCCGAGGACGCCCCAGGAGACGCCGTCGCCGCCGCCGGCCGGTCGACCCAGGTAGGTAGACCAGAGGACTCTACCCGGGGGGATTCCATTCGCATCGAAAGCGTTGATCGCGTACACGTACCCCGCGGTGCTGGCGGCGATCACCGCGTGGAACGCCAGTCCCCTCAAATCCGGCGTCGTCAACGTGACGGAGTCGACGAAGAGCGGCGATGCGTAGAAGTGCGGCGGGTTGCCGCTCGGATCCAGGTCGAGTCGGCCGGTGTCCCAGAGCTTGCCGAAATTCCCAGTGGCCACCGGGCTGGGGGACAGAATCCATTCGGCGGCATTCCAACCGCTTCGGGTCCGGTCGCCGTGAAACATCAGCCAATTGACACTGGAGCCGTCCGCCGCGCCGCGTCTCGCGGAGAGCGGGGATGGTTTTTCCCCCGCGCAGGAAGCGAGGATGATGGCGAAGATTCCGGCAAGGCATTTGCCGATCAGTGCAAACCGCGTCATTGGCTGTGACACTGGCCCTCCCGGGGCGGGGACCCCGCGTCGGATCGAAGGTTAAAGCAGCGGCGGTGAAGAGTCGCAAGGAAGAGTCGCGAATGGACGTCCTCCTATCTGACTGAGAAGAACACCGACCGTTTCACTTCCCACAGACGTGTGGTACTGGGCTGATCCGTCGAACGGGGGTGAACGATGCAGACTTCAGCTTCGATCCGCATTCTGGTGTCTGTCGCGGTCTTTGGTGTTCTTGGGTGCAGCGAGTCGCAAATACCCAGCGGCGTGATGTCTCAGCAGTCCGCGGTCGCAAACGCCGGGCCGATCCAGTTCAGGAAGGTCGTCATCGAAACGGTTTTCCGGTCGGAGGGTGTCACCGCCTTCGACGTCAGCGGCACCGGGTCGGGACAACTCGACATCGTGACTCGGCAGTACCGCTACCCGTTTCCGCCGGACATCTCCACGCGCCGCGAGATCTCGACTCCGAGGACGTGGACCACCGGCGAGTACAGCAACAGCTATGCGAACTGGAACGCGGACGTCGATGGCGATGGCCTGATCGACCTGATCGTCCTTCCCCGGCAGCAGCAGGACAACCCATCGCTCGACCCGATCTACTGGTTCAAGAATCCGGGCCCGGACGTCGATCGGCACTGGGACTCGTTCATGATCGCCCCGAGCACTCTCGGCGAGAGACCTTTTTATGAAGACCTCTTCGGAGACGGCAACAGGGAGCTCGTCTTCGTCTCCTGCCAGGCCCCGCTGTCGCAATGCCCGAGCTCGAACACGCTCGTGTGGGCGGTCCCCGGCGCGGACCCGACCCAGCCGTGGGTGACCACGGCGATCAGCGATCCGGGTTCGAGGGACGTCGGGCTGGACCATCATGGCATGGGAGTGGGCGACATCAATGGAGATGGCCGCAAGGACATCATCGTCGCGACCGGTTGGTTCGAGGGCCCGGAAGATCCCTCGACCAGCCCCTGGGTCTTTCATCGCGAAACCTGGCTGCCGGAATTCTGCATCAGCAATCCACCCAGGGATCCCGAAAGCTGCTGCGCCGATATGTATGCCTATGATGTGAACTCGGATGGCCTGGCGGACATTTTGTGCACCCGGCCGCACAACCGGGGTCGGTGGTGGATCGAGCAAATCGCCGGTGGCGGCTGGCTCGAGCACGCCATGGATCCGGAGCCGTTCACCTCCACGACGCCTTACTCCGAGAGCCACGCCGCGCGCTTCGAGGATCTCGACGGCGACGGAATTCCCGAGCTCATCACCGGCAAGCGCAAGTTCGCGCACGGAACGGGTGGAGAGGGCTACGCGGAGCCCGGAGTGCTGGTCTACTACAAGCTCCGCGTCGACCAGACCGGCGTCAACTGGGATCGCTTCGACATCGATCTGGAGCAGGCATCGGGCGTGGGGACGCAGTTCGAAGTGAGGGACGTCAACGGCGATGGATTGCTCGACGTCATCATTTCAAACAAGACTGGCCTGTATTACTTCGAGCAGATCCCCCGGTAGACGCGAGTATCAACGAGTCTTGCTTCCAGTGCGAAGCTTTAGCGCTTCTTGAACCCTTCGGACGAAATCGTCAGGGTCTTCGTCGACATCCTTCCAACTCGCGTGCATGACGCGCCATCCGTCCGCCGCAAGCTTGTTCAGTCGGTCTCGATCATGGGTCCAAGCTCGGAAGTCTTGATGATAACGATAGCCATCGGCCTCGATGATCAATCGTTGTTTGGGGTACGCGAAATCGACTCGGCCAATGAGCTCTTCATCGGTGGTGACCATGAATTGTCGCTCGGGCCGGGGTAGCCCTGCCTCGAGAAGGATTTGAAGCACCCGAGCTTCCAGCGCACTGTCGGTCAGTGCTTTTCCTGGTTTCCGCATCGACAAGAGTCGGCAGAGATACCGGGAACCCGAGCGCGTGCTTCCCAAGATCCGAAGGCGACGCTCGACCCATGGCACGTTGATCAGCCGCCGACGCAGAGCATCCTCGAGGGCAAGCTCGAGTTGCCGCTCTTCAAGTGCTGATGCCAGGTCAATAATCGTTCGAGCGGCGCGGGTGCATGGAATTCCCTCGATGACGGCTCTGTCTTCGGCGGGTAAAGATTGCGAGCGGTGTACCACCACACCCCTGCGCTGCGCATTGCGCTGTTTTGACGTCGTGACTTCAATCGCGGTGACGGGTACCCCGTCGAGCTTCAGCAATGCGGCGGCTGAGGTATGGGATGCGACTGCTTCGGGGCCAACCGATAGGCAGGCGGCCATCAATTCCTGGCGCCAACTGCTGGCGACGGCGCCTACGCGATAGACACCTGGTCGGATGGCCGACCATAGGCCCGATTGTATCCGTCGGTCGATCCCCGAACGGCTGAACTTCAGTTCCACCGCCTGCTCTCCGGAGATCAGCCCATGCTGCTGACTGGCCTTCTCCATCAGTCGACGATTTCGTCCTGGGCTCGAAGGTTGGCGTCAGGGCGAGGTTCGTCCGGGCCAATCGAAATCCATTACAACAGCGAGAGCAGGGTGCCCATGAGCGTTGGCGATCGCCGTGCGCTGGGCCTCGGGAGTCGCGCGACGATAGGTTGCAGCATCAACGTGTATGGCTTGCTCGTTCCGTCATCCAGCGCTCGACGCGTGTCGTCGATGGGGGCGCTACTTGGCTTCCGCGCTCGAGGCTTTGGTGGTCGTCCGGCTCGGCGCACAGGCGACGTCGGGGATATTCTCTCGGGACTCGCAGCGAGGCCCTACAATCTGCACCTCGCCACTGCCGATAAAAATGTTTCGGGAGACGTTGGTATACCCGCCGGAGGTGATTTGAACCGCGTTCTCGCCCTGGATCCGGTTCTCTGCGACCCTGGTTTCACCTTCACCGGAGGAGGTAATGGCGATGGTGTCCCCCGCCCGGATGACTCCATTCCCACGAGCGCGGGTTCGCCCAAGGTCGCCGGTCTGGATTGCGATCGAGCCGCCCGCGAGTAGCGAAGTGCCTTCGACATCGACAGTGCCTCGGCGCAAGCTGAGACTCGCCGTAACGTTGATGTCCGTCGCGGCGAGCAGGATTGACGACCTCACCTGGACGATCCCCTCTTCAAAATTTCCAGATGCGCCGAGTTTGACGTCTTCGGATCCGGATCTCAGAAGGGTCAATCCGACGTGCATCACGCCCCGATCGCCCATGCCGGTTTCCAGGTGAATGGAGCCATCAAAGTCAACCACAGTCGAGTCGAGGGTCACGTGATGCGCGCGCAAGAGGACGTTGATCGGCCCCTCTTTGCTGCTTTGAGCCAGCGTGCTCCGTTCAATCCGAAGCTCTCCGCCGGGCTGACCGTCGATCAGAAAAAAGCCGCTGGCGGAGAGTTGGATCCGGTCGATGACCAGTCGGGAAAAATCCAGCACGATGTGACACCCTTCGGTCTGGGCCGCGCCGCCCACCACGTGCAAATCGGTATGGAGCGTGAGCACCCCGCCCGCGTCAGCGCAGCGCGCCACTAACTCCTGTGCATCAATGGTTGCTTCATCGCCTCGTTGAGGCACTTGCAGCGCCACGGCGGCCAAGATGGTTGGAATGATCATCGTGCTCTCCGCGCCAGCCCTGGAGTCTTCCGCCTGAACTACTGAGAACAGCCAACGTCGGGAATGTTATCGCTCGCTCGGCAGCGGAGACCTTGAATGAGCACTGGTCCACCGTCGGAGAAGTTGTTCTCCCTCACCCTCGTCCAGCCCAGGGATCGGACTTCCGTGCCCTCGTTGGCCAGAATCCGGTTTTCGTCGACCTTGACCCTTCCGCCCGCTTCCGAGGTGATCGTGGCGGTCCTATCGGCATGGATACCCTGGAAGGTTTCGTCGAGGTCGACGGTCCGATTGTTCTCCCGAATCTCGGTCACGCCGTCCTCGCCCGTTCGCAGTAGAACCGTAGCCCGGGCGACGATGGCGCTCCCCTCGATGAGGACTCGGCCCGCGCCGTGGGGAGGCAGAAAGCTTGCTTGAATGGAAACGTCTCCCTCGGAAATCAGCTCGGAGTCCCTCACCGTGATCCGCCCGTGGTGGCTGGTCTGTCCGGATGCCCCGATATGGAGGACGGTCGGAGACCGAACCCTGACTCGGACGTTTTCGACCAGCACATCCGAACGGTCGGCATCGCCGCCCCTCAAAATGACGTGTCCGAACGAGTCGATCGTCGTGTCGTGGGCCCGGAGTCGGTGGGCGATCAGGTCGATGTTCACCGCCTGCTCGGCGCGTTCACTTTGGGAAATCTGGCTGTGCTCGATGCGGAGCTCTCCCCCCGCCATCCCGCCGTTGACGAAGAAGGGCCCGATTGACAAAAAGCGCGCCTGCTGAATTTCCAGGCGGAAGGGTCCGAGCTCCATTCGACACGGCCCCAACTCCGCGGTTCCGCCCACGACCGAGAGGTTTCCGGCCAGCGTCAGGTTTCCCTCGGCGTCCGCACAGCGCGCCGCGAAGCCCTCCGCGGTGAGGGTGTCCTCCGCAAGGGCCTGACGCGTCGTCCAGGAGGTTACGGCGAGCAATATCCCGATCGCGCAATGAGCTCTGTTCATGGTCTTCCCCTCACGGAGCATCCGCGCCGCGGGGCGCACGGATGCGTCGGTTCTACCCAGGGGGACACCACTCACAGTACCGCGTTGCACCTCGCTCAGAGCGCCGTGGCGTCGAGGCTCACGTTGTGCAAGGTGAATTGAAAACTCTGGGGATAAAACACGCCCGAGGTGATGTTTGCGTGCCAACCATCAACGATGCCTGCGGTGTATGCGCCAAGCGGAAGAGCGGGTGACTCGAACGATGGATTTATCACTTCGACTTGGCAAAGTGTCCCAACCGGTTTTACGTCTTGAAGAACTTGACGAACTCCGTGAATACCTGCCCGGGCGGGTCTCGCCAGACGACCGGGTGTATCGCCAGACACCAGAACAGCGCCACTCCGCGCAGCCAGGCGCCGATATGATTCGTGGAAGCCGCGCGGATTCCGATCGAGAGAGGAACGAACAGCACCATCGCGCCGTGCCACCAGAAGTTCTGAACCTCCAGCTCGGCGAGCCCAACGACGATCGCCAGCGTCGCCGCGGCGAGATACTCACCGGCCCTGAGGAGAATGGCCGCCGCAACGAGCGACATGACGATGACGACGCCCTGAGCATTGGGATTGCCCAGGACGCGCACCGCCTCCGCTCTGAAAGCAGCGGTCGCCGGATACATCAGAGCGAAGCTGACGACGCAAATCACGCCGGACGCCGAAAGCAGGACGAGGGTCCGCCAGGGCCAGGCTTCCGGCCAGCGTCTGCCCCGGATGGCCCGCAGGAATGCGTACGCGGCCAGCGGGATCAGCACCGCGGATCGGAAATGCAGGAGCGACGCGGCCGAGAACCACTGCAGCGCGCGCTCATTCTCGTCCCGTCTGATCGCCGCGATCATGTATCCGCCGCAGGCGATATACGCTGAATCGAAAAAACCCTGGAGGCCCATCTGGGACAGGATGAGCCAGGCCAGGATCCCGGTGGCGAATCGCGATCCCCGAGGAAGCGCTTGAAGCGCCTTGATCACGGAGTGAAAGGCCAAGGCGGCAAGCGCGAGCATCCACAACACCCCGCACACACCGAAAGCGCGAGGTGAAAGAATCCCCGGTTTGCCGATGATCACCAGCGGAAGGAAGACGACAAATATGCCCGGTGGGTAGGCGTAACCGGGCATGTTCCCCCAGGTCCTCAGAGGGTAGGGCCAACCGGTGTCCGACCATAGGGTCTGAAACTGCTCGGTGTAGATCGCCAGCCCTCTCTTGATCGCCACCCAGGTGGCAAAGCTGTGATGCAGATGATCGGTGTACCAGTGAGAGAGATCGCCGTACGGGCTGCTGTTGGCGATCGGTATCCAGGCGAGGGTTAGAAAAAATGCCCATCCCAGTTGTCGAGCAATGTCGCTCGGCGCGTGGGTCGAAGAGCCGGGCTCAACGACGGAGGACTTTGCTCGGGACCAGATCATTGCCGCGGCCGGCAGTATCGTACTCCGGGACCACCGCGACCATTTTTCGGTGATACGACTTCCGGCGATCCGATGGATGCCTTTTATCGGATGGAGAGGACCGCGGCGCCCCGCACCTTGCCACTTCGCACGCTCGCCACCGCATCGTTGGCGGCGGTGAGCGGAAAGCTCTGGATCTCGGTGCGCACCGGAATCTTCGGAGCCAGCGCGAGGAACTCGATCGCGTCCGCCCGGGTGAGGTTCGCGACCGAGCGGAGGACTCGTTCGCCCCAGAGCAGCCGATAGGCAAAGGAGGGGATGTCGCTCATGTGGATTCCTCCGCAAACGATCACGCCGCCCTTGGTCACCGCCCGAAGCGCGACCGGGACGAGCGATCCGACCGGCGCGAAGATGATTGCCGCATCGAGCGGCATCGGCGGGTTCTCGTCCGAGCCGCCGGCCCACTCCGCCCCCAGCTCCCGCGCGAACGCTTGCCCCGCTTCGTCGCCGGGCCTGGTGAAGGCGAAGACGCGCCGGCCCTGGTAACGAGCGACCTGAATCAGGATGTGGGCCGCGGCGCCGATGCCGTAGATGCCGAGGCGCTCGGCGTCTCCCGCGAGCTTCAGGCTTCGATAGCCGATCAGCCCCGCGCACATCAGCGGCGCCGCTTCCTGGTCCCCGTAGCGATCCGGAACCGGGAAACAGAAGCGGGCGTCGGCGACGGTGTATTCCGCGAATCCGCCGTCCCGGTCGAAGCCGGTGAATCGCGCCCGATCGCAAAGGTTCTCTCGCGACGAAAGGCAGAATGGACAGACTCCGCACGTCCAGGCGAGCCAGGGGACGCCGACCCGGGTCCCTTCAGGCAGAGGCGTCGCACCTTCCGATCGGACGATCCGGCCGATGATCTCGTGACCTGGGATCAGGGGAAACCTGGATGGTGAAAGCTCCCCATCGACGATGTGCAAGTCCGTCCGACAGACTGCGCACGCGTCGATCCGGATCAAGACCTCATCCGAGTTGGGTTGCGGGATGGGCCGCTCCTCGCGCCGAAGGGGCAGGCGGGCACGGTCGAGGACCATCGCGAGCATCGTTCCAGTATTCGAGGGACCAGGCACGGCACGCCGGTCATAACAGGACAGGCAGCCGGATCGGCGGGCATGTGTTCGCGAACGCCAACCTGTCGACAGCCGGGCGACGCTCTTAGATAGCGAAAGCCATCCGCCGGCCCCTCGCCGCTCGGGTCAGAAGGCGAATGCGGCGCGCTTCCCGATTCGCGCCAGCGTGGGCGAGAGCATCGACAACCGCTTCGCAATGGGCAGGAAGTGCTCGCGGAAGCGGATCACCGATGGGTAGCGACCGGCGGCGACTTGCTGCTCTCCATACGTCTCGTAGAAGGGCTTTTGCTGCTCGAAGGGGAGCTCCCAGCGATCGTGCGGCGTGGCGGCGAAGAGGTACTCGCGCGCAAATGCCTGTTGCCCGAGCTTCCGGATCGAGGCGTCCATCTCTCGCCCGGCGGTGGACCCACCCCGTTCCGCGTACTCCCGCATCGCCTGGAGCTTTCGCTGAAAGACCGCCGGGCTCAGCTCTATTTCGCGCACCTCCGATGCCTGGGAGCGGGGAGGTTTTCGCGGGTCGCCCATCAGGGGAATGGTGTAGTGCCGGCAGGGCCGCCCGGTATTGGCGGCCGTGGCCACGGCCGCTCGGGTTAACAGCTCGCAGAGGTCGCAGACCGGGTTGTAGCCCTCGATCCCATCGCTGACGACGGTGTCGATCTCCTCCTCCAGAATGAGCTGAGCCAGACGCCGGCCGACGGCCTCGAGGGGCGCCGATTCCTGGTCTAGGATGTGCTCGTAGACGCGGCGATCGCTGAGGTCGCCGCAGATCGGCGTCGTCTTCGCGCCGAGCGCTTCCAGAATGCCGATCGAGTGTTCGATCCGGGAAACGCCGTCGCTGCCTGAACCATCGGTCAAGATGCACACCCAGGGGCGGACCTGCGCGGTCCAGCCGTACACCCGGAGCTCGTGTCCGGGATGTGCGATCACCAAGAGATACCGCGTCGGTCCTCCAACGTTTTCCAAATCCGTCTCCAGCTTGACTGAAACGCGCCGAACGAGATCCCCCGGATCAGATCCAAGCGGCTACTGAAGCCCAACCCGCTGGGCGCGATCTGGTGCCGAAGCGATCCGTTTTAAAGACTATCGCCGTTCAACTCTGAAGCCCAACGGCTACCTTGCGCACCCCACTCGAGACAGTGAGATCGGATTCTTAAGTCCAGTGACACACGGTGCGGATTCAATTCCTGGCGATGTTTCGCAGCTTCGCCATCACCGGTGTCATCTGTAATCATCGGGCGGCCGTCGATGTGGAATGGCGCTTCCCCTGATATCATCGGAACCTGCGCTCGAGCGGAGCTTGCTCTCAAGCCATTCGCCGGCGAAGTCGTCAAAGGTGCGCGAATGTGTATGAAACAAGCAAAGTTTGCATTCCGGGGTGGGTTAATGACCCCCCGGCGCGTCCCCGGCGTCCCACGAGACCTCCAATGATTTCACGCACCCACGTCTGGAATTTCACGGTCTACAGATTGCTGTAGGCCAGGAACATCATGGCTCACACGAACCGACAATCTTCCAAAGCAGGCATCAAGTCTGGAGTCCTCGCGCTCGGCCTGACGATGCTCCTCGCGACGGCTGCGCGGGCGGACAACGCGACGTTTGCCAGCGGTTCGCTGATCATCCCGATGCAGTCCAACTTCCAAGACTCCTGCGGCGTCACCTCGGCGTACGGTCTGGTCTGGCAGATCCTCCGGGCCAATCAGCCCGGACACTACTTCGCGAACGCCAACCACCTCGTCACCGTCTACGTGGTGATCAATGGAGGCAAGACATCTCCCAATCGCTGCGTTCCTTCTAATCTCACTCCGGCGCCGACTCCCAACGCCGCGGGTCCGAGCGGCGCGGCCAATCACTGGGACGATCCGAAGTGGAACGACGGTTGCGATATGTCGATCACCACCCTGGGACAGCAGCCGGTGATTCCCGTCGACTACACCGCGAATCCGCCGTGGCCCGCGACCGGAAAGTTTCCCTATGGCACCATCCCCTGGCTCAATACCTCCAGCCTGACGATCACCGGAACGATTTGGGACAACGGCTGGGATTTTGCCTCGCCTAAGTTGGCGGCGACCACGCTGAACAACACGGCGACCCCGGCCTTCAGCACGGTCCAGTACATGGGAGCACCTTTCGTAATCGACGGCGCGGATGCGCCTTACGTGATGCAGTTCCTTCGAAACGGCGACGCCTACACGACCGCGGCCTACTTACAGCGATTCACCGCGACCACCGATCCGGTATCCGCGTTGACCGCCTGCCCGAACGGAGGCACGACGCCGAGCGCAGACTACCATCACGTCAACATGCACCAGGCGATGATTCAATTCACCGCGCCGGTGGGCCAGCGGCTCAATTCGATTCCGCCCAAGATCGCGCTCCTGGATACCGGCGCGGGAGTCAAGTGGTACGGCTACGGCCAGGGCGGCCATCGCGTCCTCGATATGTACCTCAAGAACGCGAACCTCTTTTTCACCGGCTCGATCGGCTGTCCTCCGGGCTCCTTCGCCGGTTGCACCCTCAACAGCGGGCAGACCGGGCTGATCTACGATCAATTCAACGCCTACGCCGACCTGATCAGCACCTCCTCCAACCCATACGGGCTCTTGAACGCGAAAGATGTCAACGGCCAGCCCTTGTATCGAATCTTCTGGGCGCCCCACTGGGAGCCGAACAACATGAACCCCTGGGTCAACTCGGACTGGGACACCAACCAGGACCTGACTCCCAACTTCGCCCAGTACGTGGCCAACGGCGACGGCGCAACGAGCCAGCAGCAGAACGCGTTCAACAACGTCTCTTATTTCAACAACCAGCTGAACCACGGCATGATGGCGGAGTGCGTCAGCCTGGGGGCCTTCGAGGGCCAGCTCGGGGCTCCGGTGGCCAACTCGACCCGCTTCCTCTTCTCCAACGGCATCACCGTCAACGATCTTTCGGTTCCGTGGACCGGGTTCGATGGACGCAATTGTTCCGACCCGAGCTACACGTCGGGCGACTGCATCTTGTATGATCAGGCCGCGCCCGATCCCTTCGCGCAGCTGGGCGACTACCATTTCGTCTCGCTGTACGGGGCGGTGAGCGACTTCAATCCGTGGAGCGGCGCAACTCCGGCTTCCAGCTATCGTCCAGGCGTGGACCGGTTGGCGGTATCCTGGAACAATTACACGCCCGGCGCCGCGGCGAACCTCTCCAGCTATGCATCCAACGGTCGAAACGGTTGGGACTTCTTCGATTTTGGATACAAGAACAACGACAGCCGCAAAGGCGCGATCGTCTACATCTCGGGTCACGAGTACTCGGACTCCACCGGCGGAAACCGGATCGTCCTCAACACCCTCTTGCACCTCGGCTCCGTGCCGTCACGCAGTGAGCGCGCCCTCTCGCACCCGGTGGCGTACAACGATCCGAACGGCACCACGGACCCTCAGAAAGCGCTGGTGTTCGCCTCCACCTACACCGCGGTGAACGGGATCTCGCCGAGCAGCAAGCAATTCAGTTACAGCGTCGCTTCAAAGTGGCAATTCCCATACATCCGAGGCCATCTGCGAGCCCATTCTCTCCTCGGGGTCAACCAACTCGCCCTGGGAGAGAATGATTTCACCGCGGCGTCGCTCTGGGACGCCGACGACATGATGCCGCTTCCGGCAAACCGGAACCTGTTCACCTACTTCGGCGGAACCATCAAGGCCAACCCGAGCGCGACGGACCTCGGAGGCGTTGGGCGGGTGGCGGCGAACAACGTGGCGCAGCTCGGCTGGGTGCCGGCGAACATCGCCGGGACCGCGATTGGCACCGGGTGCGTGGACGTGATGAAGCTCGGGGTGACGCCCGACGGCTCGTGCGGAATGATTCCCGGCAGCGACGGAATCTGCGACCTCCAGGAAACGCTGCAGTATACGAAGTTGAACCTCGGCACCGACTGTGGAGTGTCCGAGGTGGCGGCCAACCAGACCAGCCTCGTAGGCGCGTTGAATCCGACCCAGCAGCTGCTGCAGATCGTGCGCGGCTTCTGCGCGGCGACCCCCGGCCAGATGGACGGCTCCGGCACGCCCATCCTGGTTCCGGCGGACAACCAATGCAACGACCCGGAAGGGATCCAGACCAACCGGGCCCACATCGGAGGGCTGGTCCACTCCAGCCCGGCGATCGTTCCAGCGAGCGCGAACGTCAACGATAGCTCGATCCACCGCCCCACCGTCGCCTACGTCGCCGGCCTGGACGGACAGATCCACGCGATCTACGTCTCGGGTGGATCCGGATACAACCCGACGCCCGGGCTGCTGAATTTCCTCAACCCCTCCGCGAACACCGTCTTCGTCAACGATTGGTCGGCCAACGTGGCGGGTTTCCAACCCCCCGCGCCGGGCACCGAGCTCTGGGCATTCATGCCCTCGAGTCAGCTCCCCTGGCTCCAGACGAGCGACGCGCAGGTGGATTCGTCGCCGGTCGTCCAGGACGTCTTCGTCGATTTCGTCGGCAGGGGAGTTCGTGAATGGCACACCGTGCTCGTCGCATCGGTCGGCGGCTTGAACCGGGAAGTCGTCGCCCTGGACGTCTCCAACCCCCTGAAGCCGGTTCTCCTCTGGGACATCGTCGGGAGCCTCCGCAAGTCCGCCCAGTACCCCTACTACTCGCCCACCGTCCTCGCCAACGGCGGCTCACCCGCCGGGACGACCACCGCGACGCGCTGGAGGGAACCAGACGCGGCATTCAATGGGCCGTGCAACGGCACCAACGGATGCGATCTCAACGGCCTCTATGACTTCACCGGCCTGGGTGGCGGAGTCGGGCACTCGATCGCGGAATTCCGCCGCGGGCTCGAGCCGGTGACGGCGACGTTCGTCTCGACCAATTCATCGGGAGTGAACGGCATCAGCTCGGGGCTCGACGTGTTTGCGATCGATGTCTCCAACGGCCAAAAGCTCTGGGAATGGGTGGAGCCATACGCCGTGACCACCGACAACACGGTCCCGGCTCCGCCATCGGTGATGAGAAGCCCCGACGGCGCGGTCCGCGTGTACGTGGGCGACATGGAAGGCAAGGTCTGGGAGCTCGATTCGACGACCGGGATGAACGTCAACGTCTACTACGGAACGAGCGTCTGCACGTCCGGGTGCAAGTTCCCCGCGTTCAGCACCCAGTCGTCGTCGACCAACCAGCAGCCGATCACCACGAATCTTGGATTGGCGCGGATCCCCAACCTCCCGTCCACCTCCACCAGCGTCTTCGCGCCGTTCGCGAACTCGAACATCCTGGTCTTTGGAACCGCGGGAGCCAACTGGGTGCCCTTCACCTATCCGGGCCAGCTCCACGTGGCCTTCGTCGACGATCGATACCGCAAGCCCTACAAGGTATCGGGCAGCGCGGTGACCGATATGGTGAATGGCCTGACCAAGACCCAGCAGGGATGGGTCGACTCGGCCAACCTGAGCGGCGTGCTGAGCGAGAAGTCGCCGACCTTCCCGCTGCAGTTCACCGGCGCCCACCTGTATGGCTCGGTGACGATCTCCGGCCAGACGGTCTTTTTCGAGACGACGCAGGACAAGGTGCCGCAGGACATCAACTGGTTGAGCGGGACGATCGCCGGCGGCACCTACTCGATCGATCTCGGAGCGGTCGCCAGCACCGCCACCGGCGACGGCATGGCCGCCAGCTTCGGCACCCTGGCGAACTACGGCGGCGTGACCGTGTATCACGACACATCCGCCTCTACGCCCACCGACTACGTCCTCTCGTCCGAAGTGAGCAAGATCGCCAAGACCTCGATGGGGACGAGCACCTCGGCGTCGAAAAACGCCGCCCTCGATCCGAACTCCAGGGGCACCGGCGTCTTCTATGCGGTCAAGGGTCTGCTGCAGCGTTTCTTCGATCCGAGCAATCCGTGAGGAGACCGATGCGAGAACATAGACCACCCTGTCGGCGCGGTTTCACCCTGATCGAGGCGATGATCGCGATGAGCATCCTGGCGATCGCGCTCCTCGGGACGTTCATCGGCCTGGTGGAAGCCGCGCGCGTCGCCCGCGAAGGCCAGCTTCGTCAATACAAGACCGAGCTGATCGACGCGAAGATCCAGCGGCTCCTCCTGGCCGACAAGATCCTCCTGCCGACGATGGTAGGTGGGCTGCAGACCGTCTCGAACACCGTCAACGCGCGCGACATCGCCATCGGCACCGCGCCCTGGATCATCGATCCCTCCGCGCCCGATTCGACCGCGATTCCGTCCACCGGCCCGATGCCGGGCGACCTCGGAGTGGGCGCCATCTTCCGCGTCATGCCGGACGGTGAGATTCGACCCCTCGCCGGTACCTTCACGTCCTGCGCCGACGCGACGATCCCGACGGGCGCCTACTGCCGCGAGCTGCTCCTCCAGAACAAAATCGTGCTCCCGACCTCGGCGCAGAACACATCGATCCAGGCGCAGGTCGACGCGGTGAACGCTCGCACCACCACGCTCTGGATCCGCATCTCGAGAGTGGGCGAGCCCCGCAATTTCGCCGTCGTTGAACGCAAGGTCCTGGTGCTCTGATGAAGAGAGATCGCGCGACAACAGAGAATCGGGGATTCACCCTGATCGAGATGCTCGTCTCGATGAGCATCATGATGGTGGCCATCGTCGCCACCGCGATGATCCTCGTCGAGGGGCAACGGTTCACCCGCAATGCCGAGGAGGTCTCCAACAGCAACGACAACGCGCGGATCGCGGGCGAGCTGATCGCCAGCGCGCTGCGGGTGGCGGGGATGGGTGGCGCCCTCGGGGTGTGGATCAACAACGCTGGAACGCCGCGGCTGATCAGCCCGGTCTTCGGCATCGATGCGATCGCGACGGAAGGAAACACCGACGACATCTGGATGATCCTCACCGACCGCCGGGCCTTCAAAGACAACAATTGCGTGTCCAACACCGGCGGCGCCGTTTCGCTGGTGCAGGGAGGGGTCGGCGTGCTCAACGTGAACTGCACGCGGAGCCTGCTGCCGGTGGGGCTGGGCAATCCTCCGATGATTCTGGTGGCGAATTTCACCAACCCGGCAGCTCTTCTAACCCAGCCGCATCCGACGACCCCGTCCGACGGAACGTTGGTGGGCATCATCGACTACGCCGAGTCCGCCCTGGCCGGCTTCCCGCCGCGCGGGTTCCAGCAGGGCGACAGCGCCTACGGCGCCTCGGTGGTCCGATTCTTCGTCCATCGGGACGCCGGCGTCAGCTCGCTCTATCGCGAGACGGGAACGTTGAGCGGACAAACCCCGCCGTCCTTCGTGGCCGCCAGCGTCACCCGAACGCTGCTCCAACGAAACATCGAAGATCTACAGATTGCCTACGGCGTGGATCCGACGGGAACGAATCAACCGGATCAATACGTCTTCAGCAACGGCTTCGCCGACGGCTTTGCCTTGCCGCTTCGGGCGGTGAGGGTCAGCGTGGTCGCGATCCACGACCGGCAGCTGAAGAACGGAGATACGTCGTCGATCACCCGATATCACCCGATTTCGCCGCTCGAAAACCACGACCAGACGCTGGCGCCGAACGACGCATACAGACGGAGCCTCTATACCCGGCGGGTCGAGCTGCCCAACCTTTCCTTGGGGGCCCTATGAGGATGCAACGCCACCGCGAGCGGGGAAGCGCGCTGCTCGTCGCCGCCGCCTTCACCACCGTCTTGCTGACGGTCGCCGCCGGGCTGATCTATTACGCCACCCGTTCCCGGGTGAGGGCGATCAGCGTCTCCCGTGGGACCTCACGGATCTCCTGCGCGGACTCCGGCCTCCAGCTCGCCCGAGCGTACTACGGTCGCAACTATTCGATGTGGAACACCACGTTCCTTCCCAACGCCAGCATCTACAATGCGCCCAACGCGATCGCGACCAATGCGACCAGCCGAGCCAACTTGATCGGGACCCACCCCGAGCTCTTCGCCGACCTGGACGGCGATGGCATCGTGGACGTCTATCTTTACGTTCATGACAATCTCGATGAGTTCCTGCCCAACCTCAACAATATGTCTCGCGACAACGACCTGACGGTGATCGTCGGCGCGGTCTGTTTTTCACAGACGCTGATGCCGAGGAACGAGAACGGGCAGTCGGCAAATCCGATGATGGCGGAAGCGTTGCTCAGCTACAATCCGACCGGCACCTATGGCTCGCAGGGCTACCACGGTGCGTCGGGTACCGGGAACCTCAACTCCGAGAACTGATTCTCGTGAAGCTCATTTCGCGTCGTAAGATCGGCCATGCCTGCCCGCGCGCCGCGCGCCGGGGATTCGCGGTTCTCATCCTGGCGGCGCTGGCGCTCTCCTGCCGCTCCTCGCGATACACGAAGATCGACGTGCACAGCCACCTTGCGGCGGAGGCGTTGCCGCGCGCGATCGAGCTGATGGATCGAAACGGAATTGCCGCGGCGGTGAACCTGTCCGGCGGCGTGCCGGGCCGGGGTCTCGAGGAGCAGCTCAAGGCGGCGGCGAAATACCCCGGACGAATCATCGTCTTCGCGGAGCTCGACTGGTACGAGCCGTCGCTCGGGCGTGGCTATGGCGAGCGGATGGCAAAAAGCGTCGTCCGAGCGCACGAGCTGGGCGCCGCCGGGCTGCAGATACCGAGGGGACTCGGGATCGGATTTCGCGATTTCAATGGCGATCTGATTCGGATCGACCAGGTGGACCTCGATCCGATCTTCGAGAAGGCCGCCGAGCTGGGAATGCCGGTCGCGATCCACACCGGAGCGCCGGTCGCCTTCTGGCAGCCGGCGATCGCCCGGAACGAGCGGTACGAGGAGCTCAAGGTGCAGCCGGAGCTGTCGCTCTACGACGCGGCGCCGCCCTGGGAGACATTGTTCCTCGGATTGGAGCGGCGGATCGCGCGCCATCCGAAGTGCAAGTTCATCTCGGTTCACTTCGGCAATGCCGCGGAGTATCCCGAGCGCGTGGCGGGGCTCCTAAACAAGTATCCCAACCTCTATATCGACACCGCCGGCCGCGTTCCGGAGTTGGGCCGCCATCCGGCGCCGGAGATGAGCCGGCTGATCGCGGGGCACGCCGATCGCATTCTCTTCGGCAGCGATTTGACGCTGGGACGAGACGCGAACGATATCGTGCTCAGCTCGCGCGGCGCCTCGCCCCCGACTCAAGCGGAGATCGACCATTTCTTTTCCGCTACCTGGAAGTACTTCGAGTCCAAGGCCGAGGGCTTTGACCACCCGACGCCGATTCAGGGCAAGTGGAAGATCAGCGGCGTGGGACTGCCCGCGGATGTGCTTCAAAAGATCTACGCCGCAAACGCCAGAAGGCTGCTCAAGCTCACCAATCCCTGAACATCTCAGTTGGACGGGCGTTGGGTTTCGTATAATCGCTCGTCTGTCTCGTGTTCAACGGTGAAAGCTTGAAGTGACATACCAGCCGGCCCATGCCTGTAGTCTCGGCGCCACACGAGGCACACGGGACCGAACGACATTCTGGGACAAAGGAGGAGGGAACATGAAGCGGCCAAGCCTACTGGGGATTGGGCTGTTCGTTTTCTCTTGGGTCTGGGGATCCACTGCCGGCACGCCGACCGGATTCGCGGAAGAACGCGCGATGCCCAGGACCCGCGCCGACATCATTCTGTACAACGGAAGGATCGCGACCATCGACGAGCACGATTCGTTTGTGGAAGCGGTCGCCATCCGGGATGGGAAGATCCTGGCCGTCGGGAGCAACGGGCAGATCCGTTCCCGCGCAAGGCACGACACTCAGATGATCAATTTGCAAGGCCGCACGGTGGTGCCGGGGCTCATCGATGGCCACCTCCACGGCCTCCGGAACGGCTATCACTGCTTCACGCAGGCGGTGCGGCTGGACAACGTCTTTTCCCGAGCCCAGGCCCTGCAGACGTACCGAGCGAAAGGGGAGCAGCTCAGCGGCAACACCTGGATCTTCACCACCGCCGGCTGGACGGTGAGGCAGCTCGACCAGCCGGGAATGTTCACGCTGGCAGAGCTCGACGCGGCGCTGCCGGCGACACCCGTCTTTGTGCTCGGGAACAGTTTCTCCGGCGTGCAGGTGAACTCACGCGCCCTGCAACTCCTCGGCCTCACGGCCGGCTCGCCTGGTGTTGTGCTTGACGACATGGGAAATCCGACAGGGCAGTTGATCGATGAGGCACAGACAACAGCAGGCATGGCGGTTGTGGCGCAGCTCGATACGCATTCGATAGATGAACAGGCCGCGTGTCTGGAGGACTTCATCCGGGCGGCGAACGCCCTCGGCTTGACGTCCTGGAACGACCCCGAGGGCAACCAGGCGCCGTTCATCACGGGATTGACCGGAAGCTGCCAAGAGTTCGCCCAAGGCGTGCACGACCACCAGGCGGTGATTCATCTTCGGCGAGAGGACCGGTTGAACGCGCGGATCTCCTTCCATCTGATGAACAATTTTTCGGGGCTCAATCAGTTGCTTCAGGACCACCGACATACTCTCGGCTTCATTGGCGACGACATGCTCCGCTACCTGGGCGTCGGCGAAGAGGTGTTTTGTCCGGGGAACGAACCCCCACGAAACCCGCAGGAGTATCAGGCGATCGTGAACTTCCTGGCTTCCAATCGGATGAGCTTCGAGCACCATGCCAGTGCGGACGCGACCCAGGCGGCCGAGCTCGACGCTTGGGAGCAGGCCGACAAGATCTATCCCCTCGCGAAGCTCCACTGGACTATCGCTCACCCGGGAGAGGACGGCGTCAGCCCGACCGATCGTACGCTCGCGCGTGCTAAAGCGCTCGGGATCGGGATGACACCGAGCACCTCAGGGACGCTCACTACCGCTGGTGGCCGTACGCCGCGCTTCAAGAGCATGTTCGACAGCGGGATCCACCTCTGTCTCTCCACTGACGCGATGAACGTTGCGCCCTATCCGCCGTTCATTGGGCTTTGGTACGTTGTCAGTGGGAGGACGCTCGATCCCGCAGTGGCTGGCGTTCCCCCCGAACAGCGACTGACGCGAATGGAGGCGCTCCGCGCGAGGACTGTCAACTGCGCCTGGAATCTTGTGCAGGAAGGACGCCTCGGGTCGCTCGAGGCCGGGAAGCACGCGGACTTGATTGTCCTGAGCGCCGACTATTTCACCGTGCCTACCAGCGACATCCGCTCCATCACCTCGGTGCTCACCATTGTGGGTGGGAAGATTGTACACGACGCAGGCGCCCTGACGATAAGGCCGTGACAGCATTAAGGGGGTGCGCAAGCCTTTCTTACTCGAAAACCGCAATCTCATACTCGACCATCAACGCCCCAATGGCTCAGGGTAACCTCGGGATTGCTTGGCGCGGGGGACGCGGGCGCTGGGGGCTTACTTCCGCCCGCCGGTGGTGATCCTCGTTTTGTAGATGCTGCCCCCGAAGTCGGAACGGAACCCCGCGCACCAGATGTCCATCGTATCCGCCGACACGGGGACCACGCGGACGGTTTTGATCTCGGTGTGGGCGTCCAGATCGAGATTCCAGGTCTCGCCGCCGTCGAGGGTACTGTAGATGCCGCCGACGCCGGAGTAGAGGTTACCACCGACGGCGAATCCGGTACTGGAATCAAGGAACTGAATTGCCCGGATCGGGAACGGCGTTTCCAGAATGCGGCCGCTCCAGGTCTGTCCACCATCGGTGGTGCGGTGAATCCAGCCGCGAACTTCCGGCGAGATCGAACCGCCGGCGACCCAGCCGTTCATTCCATCGGGAAACGAAATACCACCGCCGTCGAAGACAGGATCCACGCTGGTTCGGCACTCCCAGCTGGCCCCGTGATCCTGGCTGTGACAGAGCTTGATGCCGGAAACCCAGACGTTGCCGTCTGGCTGATAGGTGAAATTGCCGCCGTACCAGCCGTCCATATGGGCCTGCACCCGCGTCCAATCGTCAGCGGTTCCGCCGCCGGTTTCGGTGCGAAAGTTCACCGCTGTAAACGAGGAGAGCACGATCCCATTCAGATCGTCGATGAACTCCATCCGGTCCAGCCAGCGGATGGCGCCCTTGCCGGGAAGAATGATGTCGTCGGACCACGTGTCGCCGCCGTCCGTGGTCCAGCGCTCGATTCCATCGCCGGTCTGATTGTTGAAACCGGAGATCACCGCGCGCGTCGCATCGAAGGTGTGAACTCCGTACCAGTAATATGGAAATCCGAGGTTGAGCACGATGTCCCAGTTTTCGCCGCCATCCTGGGTGCGAAGCACGCGGCCCAACTCGGCGACGGCGAAGCCGTGATCCACGTCGCCAAAGGAAAGGTCCTCGAACACCCAGTTGCTTCCCCTGAACTTCTCCGTCCAGGTGAAGCCACCGAGTGGCTTGTCGATCGAAGCCGATTGGGCGGACGGAGTCGCCGAACGGGGAGCTTGGTCTACGCGCTGCCCCGACAGGAACACGCTCTCAGAAAGATAATCGCCTTTCCCTCGATAGAGGCGCTCTTCAGCGGCAACAGGGCAAGCGATGACGGCGATGACGACAAATTGAAACAGTCTTTCCATGATGTTTCCCCTCAGTTGGGTCTCTGATGACGGCACTCTCGTCCAGCGGGCGAAGAGAAGCAACAGGTTTGCATCGCACTGGGAAAGCCTTGTTCTGCCCGCTCGAGCAGTGTAGATGAGCTACCGTTTTGCAGCTCTTCGCAGCGGTGCCGGCGCGATTTGATTGTCTTGCTGCGGGGTATTCAAGTTGGCTAAGGCTGCCCGACTTCGCCGGTGAGCCCAATGAATCTCCGCCGGGTACCGGAGAACGCGATCTTCTTGGCCCAGGTGCTTTGAACGGTGGCTACTTCGTCGCGCGCCGCGTACTGCGCTCGAATCTGAAATCCAGCCTTCGCATACTCAGCTTCGAGCCAGCGAAGGATGGAAGATGTTCCGAGGGCGGGTAACCCCTCCTCGATCTCGCGGGCGTCCTTCTCCGGGTCATAGCCAAAGAGAAACCTGACCCGGGCCCCGGCTTTCCCGATGGCGGCCAGCTTGAGCAATGCTCCGGGCTCGGCGGTCGCCACGGCGCGAAGCAGCGAACCCCAGGGGAAGAGGATGGTCAGGACGTCGGCGATCCGGATGAGTTCGCCCGGCGCGTCCTCCAACGCCACCCGTCCAAACATCACGTTCGACAACCCGCCGCGGGCCGGCTTCCGGGAAGCTTTGTGAGAGACCTCGCGCAGCGACGCCCCGTTAGCGTCGACACCGATTATCAAATCTTCGGGCCGATGCTTGGCCGTCCAGTAGGCGAAAGCGCCATCCCCGGTGCCAAAGTCGACCTGGACCTTGGCAAATGGCCGGGCGCGCTCAGCCAGTCATCAACGGTCTACCCAGCGCTCGCGTCTTCCTTGCACGACATTCATGGTGGGCAGATTGCCAATGCGAACGGCACAGGTCAACGCCATCACGCGTCGTGATGCGGTGAAAATCGGACGAACCTACCCCTGCCGGGATATGGTCCCGGCCATGCGCATCCTCCACACGATGCTTCGGGTAAGCGATCTCGAGCAGTCGCTGGCTTTCTACACGGGCGTGCTGGGCATGAAGCTGCTTCGCAGGAAGGACTACGAGGGCGGCCGCTTCACCCTTGCCTTCGTCGGCTACGGCGACGAGGAATCGACAGCGGTCCTCGAGCTCACCCACAACTGGGATACCAAGGCTACGCACTGGGCGATGCCTTCGGTCACGTCGCGATCGGCACCGATGACGTCTATGCCAGCTGCGATCGCATCCGGGCCGCGGGCGGCAAAATCGTGCGCGAGCCTGGCCCGATGAAGCTCGGCAGCACGGTCATCGCCTTCGTCGAGGATCCGAACGGCTATCGGATCGAGCTGATCGAAAGCAGGCGCCGGGAGACGCAGCGGCCGTAGGTCCTTCCATCCCCGTGCGGCCGGGGCACCGGGTTGAATTCGCGAAATCCCTGCCGAAGTCGACACTCGAAAATCGGAGGGACTTACCTTTCATCCGGCTTGCTTGCTCGGCTATGTTGCGCCGCTCATCAGGAGAGGATCTCATGCACCCGCGCCATTCGGCCCCGACGACACTGCTGCTCACCCTGCTGCTTTCCGCTGGACCCGCCCTGGCGCTCAAGCTCGAGCGCGTCGAAGGCAACGAAGTGGTTGCCAACGAGGTCCTCGTCAAGTTTCGCACTGAGACCACCGAGGGTCTGTCCGAAGCGGTCAGCGCGAACAACGTCGAGAGCGTGGAGCGGGTGACGAAGTCGTTGGTTCTGATGCGCTCGCGGGACAAGGACGTGATCGCCTTGATGCAGGACCTGGCCGCCCGCGGCGACGTCGAGTTCGCGGAGCCGAACTACCTTCTCTATCCCGATGCCCACCCGAACGATCCCCTGTTCGGCCAACAGTACGCACTGGAGAACACCGGTCAGATCATCGGCGGAACGGTGGGAGTTCCCGGCGCGGACATCAGCGCAGTCCCGGCCTGGGACATCAGCACCGGCTCCCGGGCGAACGTCGTCGCCGTGGTGGACACCGGGATCAACTACCAGCATCCGGATCTGGTCGACAACGTCTGGTCGGCTCCCGCCGATTTCACGGTGACCGTCGGCGGCATGGACATCACCTGCCCGGTGGGGTCCCACGGTTTCAACGCCATCACCAACAGCTGTGACCCGCTTGATGACAACGGCCATGGCACGCACTGCTCTGGGGTCATCGGCGCGGCGGGCGACAACGGGCTTGGGATCGCGGGAATCAATTGGAGCGCCAGCATCATGGGCGCCAAGTTCCTTCCTGCCTCGGGCGGGGGAACCACGGCCAACGCGATCAAGGCGATCGACTTCACCGTTCAGGCGAAGCTCGCGTTTGCCGACACCGCGGAGGCCAACGTGCGCATCCTTTCCAACAGCTGGGGCGGAGGAGGCTTTTCTCAATCGCTGGCGGATGCGATCGACCGCGCCCAGGACAACAACATCCTGTTTGTCGTCGCCGCGGGCAACGGAGGCCGAGACATCGATACCGCACCGCTCTATCCGGCAAGCTACGGCGTGGGAAACGAGGTGGTCGTCGCGGGAACGAACAACCGGGACGGGCGATACCAAAACACCAACTACGGAATCAACACCGTGCACCTGGGGGCGCCCGGAGTCAGGGTCGTCTCGACCTATGGCTCGGGCTACGCCTCTCTCACCGGAACGTCGATGGCCACGCCGCACGTCGCCGGCGCGGCCGCGCTGGCGCTCTCGGTCTGCGACTTGAGCACCGACGCCTTGAAGCAACTGCTGCTCGACACCGTGGATCCGATTCCGTCGATGAGCGGCATCACCGTCACCGGTGGGCGACTGAACGTCTTCAATGCGCTGTCCGCCTGCACGTCGGCCGCCGGGCAATAGCGTTGGACATGCGCCCGATGGGCGACTGAACGTTTTCAATGCGCTGGTGGCCTTGTCCCGCGGGCACCGGCGGTAGCGTTGGACACGCGCCCGGTGGGCGACTGAACATTTTCAACGCCCTGGTGGCCTGTCCCGCGGGCGCCAGGCGGTAGCGTTGGACACGCGCCCGCCTTGAATCGCCGGGCGAGCTGCTGCACCGCGGTACATCGCTGATCAACGACCGCATCCCGACAAGCCGGGCCATGAGTCCCATCCCTGGATCCGGTTACCGTACTCATCTGTTGTACATTTTCCCCCGGTTTCCGGGGCAAAACGTACAACAGTTGGGCCTTAACGCCTGGGTCCA
>Ga0070708_100000312_pt1 | contig 36574 bp, 26 predicted proteins | sample KBSK5503metaG_FD_65469 | JGI IMG/M metagenome (GOLD analysis project Ga0070708, IMG submission 65469) | Corn, switchgrass and miscanthus rhizosphere microbial communities from Kellogg Biological Station, Michigan, USA - KBS K5-50-3 metaG | ecosystem: Host-associated > Plants > Roots >... | reverse complement strand
GATAGTTGGTTCCAGGTTCTTCTTATTGCACCGGCGCACGCGTTGGCAAATTGATTTGAACATGCCACTGCTTCGTCCATTTACAGAGGTATCGCCGACAAGCGGCAGCGGCTGCCGGCCCGCAAGCGTCCTATCTGCGGTTGAGCTACTTGGCGATTGGAATAAATCAGGCATCACGTTCCAGCTTTCTTGTGTGGGCGCGTCAGCAACATCGACCGCAGAAGGAATAAGGATCTCGTCAGCGTAGCACCAGCGCCAGCCCTCGTCCGCTTCAAGAGACTCGATGAGGGGGTGACTAGTTGATTTAAAGTGCGCCGTAGCATGCTTGTTCTTTGAGTCATCGCAACAACCAACGTGTCCGCAGTATAGGCAGAGCCGCAGATGCACCCACTCATCTCCCGTCCGCAGACACTCTTCACACCCATCGGTGCGCGGTGTTATTTCGCGAGCTTGATCAATGTGGCCGCATTTCTTTGCCACGAGCACTCCAGGTTTATGGCGTGCAAACAGACCCCGCTATTGTCTGCACGCACTTGTGAATCACTACTTCGTTGCGGTGCGCGCCTTCACGCCAGCGGGATTGCGTGACGGTGGCGCATAAACACGGGCGGGTGCCCAGGGATACACACTAGTCTCGCCGCTGATCCTCCCCTGCATCTCAGGGTTGAAAAACAGGTACGGATGACCTGGCTCAAGTGCACTTACCTCGTCGAGTTGCTTTCGCAGTTCCTGCGGAATCTCGAACTCGACACAGCGCAAGTTCTCTTCGAGCTGCACCGGTTTCGAAGCGCCTATAATCGTTGAAGTAATGCCAGGTTGAGTTGCTGACCAGTTCAATGCGACTTGCGCCGGCGATTTGTTGATCTGCTTCGCCACGTCAAGAACGACATCGAGAATCTTCCAATTACGTTCCTTGAATCTTTGGAAAGCGGGAATGTCCTTCGTGATCTCCAGCCGCCCTTCTCCCTGTCCTGTATTGCCCTGACGTTTGTACTTTCCACTCAGAAAACCGCCGGCCAGCGGACTCCAGGGCGTAATACCAATTCCAAGCTCCTGAGCCACTGGAACGTGTTCACGCTCGATGCCCCGCTCGACCAGCGAGTATTCAAGTTGTATCGCCACCAGACGTTCCTTGCCTTCTTTTTCAGCCAGCGTCTGCGCGCGCGCAACGTACCAGGCCGGCGTATCGGAAAAACCGTAGTGTCGAATCTTTCCCGTGCGCACCAGATCGTTAAGAGTTGAGACTACTTCTTCGACCGGCGTCACTGTGTCCCAGGCATGCAGCCAGTAGAGATCGATGTAGTCAGTTTGCAGCCGTCGTAGCGAGCCTTCGAGAGCGCGGTAGATATTCTTACGGCCGTTACCGCCTGCATTCGGATTGCCTGGTTCGCTATTGAAGGTGAACTTAGTCGCCAGCACAATACGGTCGCGCAGGGCACGTTCGCTGATGAACTTCCCCACCAACTCTTCACTGTGCCCCTCGGTGTAAAGGTCCGCTGTATCAATGAAGTTCCCGCCCGCATCTACGTAGTGATCGAAAATGGCGTGCGCTATCTGTTCCTCGGAGCCCCAACCCCATTCGTTACCAAAGGTCATGGTGCCCAGGCAGAGCGGGCTTACCCGCAGCCCTGAACGCCCCAGCGTCACATAGTCATTCAGATTTTTGCTCATCCGTTTATCCTTTCTGGAAAATCATTGTTGCCAGCCGCCGCCCAGAGCCTTATACAATTGGACCAACGACAGCAACTCGTTGCGCCGGGTTTGAGCCAGGCTCAATTGAGCATTAAAGAGATCGCGATCAGCATCCAGGGCGTTGAGCAGTGTATCGACACCACCCTGATATCTCAGATAAGCCAGCCGTGAGCGATCCTGCAGCGTGGTTACCAGCAATTCCTGCTGTGTGCGAATCTCCTTCACTTTGCGATACTGAACGAGAGCATCTGACACCTCTCGGAACGCCGTTTGGATTGTTTGCTGGTACTGCACCACTGCGAACTCTTGTTGCGCCTTGGCAAACTTCACATTTGATTTGAGTCTACCGGCCGTAAAGATTGGCTGAGTGATCTGCGGCACAAAGCTCCAGGCCTTAGTCGAACCAGTAAAAAGATTCGAGAGCTGACTGCTTTGAAAACCAAAGAACCCTGTCAAACTAATTGTCGGGAAGTAGGCCTTTCTGGCCGCGGAAACAAGCGCGCGTTGAGCAACCAGATTCTCTTCGGCTGCGCGAATGTCTGGTCTGCGTTCCAGCAGCGAAGAAGGCAATCCCGTGGGTACCGCCGGTAGTTCCTGTTGCTCCGTCAAGGATTTGCCACGTGGGATCGGTCCCGGATTGTTGCCCAACAGTAGACTGATCAGGTTTTCGGTCTGTTCAATTAACCGCTGGCTGTCGGGAATGGTTTGGGACGCCTGGTAGACCAGCTCTTCTGCCTGGCGCACATCCAACATCGTCGCGACTCCTCCTTGCTGGCGCAGCCTGATCAGCCGTAGCGAATCCTCTCGCGTAGCCAGCGTGCGCTTGGCAATATCCAGTTCGCTGTCCAGTTCGATTAGGCTGAAATATCCAGTAGCAACATCGCCCACAACTGTGGTCATCACGGCCTTGCGATCTTCCTCGGAAGCCCGTAACTGGGCGCGCGCTGCTTTGGTTTCCTGGCGCCGACGTCCCCAGATGTCCAACTCAAAACTAAGGAGATTCAGTAACACGCTCCCGACGCTCCGAGTTCGACCTCCCACACCGGGGAAGGCGAACTGACCATTACTTGACGTGTGGGTGGTAGTGAGATCAGCACTAGCCTCAACTTGTGGGAACTGGTTCGATCGAACAAGCCCAAGGTTCGCGCGTTCGGCGTTTATCCGGGCGACCGCCGCGCGGAGATCATAATTCTGGACGAACGCTGTTTTGAGGAGTTTCTGTAGCTCTTCGTCTTTGAAAACTTCGAACCATTTGAGGTCGCCGATGGAATTCTGATCGGTTGGGATGGTTGCGTCGGTTCCCCGAAATGTGTCAGGCGTTTTGACGGCCGGCGGTTGATATTGCTTTTGACCAGCGACGCTGCCCCCTAACAAACTGACGACCACAATTGCCGTTATAAACGTTTTCAAGCTTAATCTCCTGCTTCCGGTCCAGGTGTGGGGGTATTGATCTCGGGTGTGTGTGCCTTGCCAAACCTCATCGTCAACTTTTCCACGAGGTAGAACGTAACCGGGATAATGAAAATCGCGATCGTGGTTGCGGCCAGCATTCCGACGATCACCACCGTGCCAAGGATCCGCCGCGACGCTGCGCCCGCGCCAGACGCGATCCATAGCGGCGCCGATCCCAGGATGAAAGCAAAGGATGTCATCAAGATCGGTCGCAGGCGAAGACGTGCGCCCTCAAGTGCGGCGTCAACCAAAGGACGTCCCTTCTCTAATTCGGCCTTGGCAAATTCTACTATCAGGATCGCGTTCTTCGCAGCGAGACCAATCAGCACGATCAGGCCGATCTGAGCGTAAACATCAAGGTCATAGCCTCGTAGCCACAGACCCAGGAACGCCCCAAAGATCGCGATCGGTACCGTCAGCAGAACGGAGAATGGCAGCGACCAGCTTTCGTAAAGAGCCGCGAGGATTAGGAACACGAAGACAAGCGACAGCGCAAATACGGCGGTAGCTGCTCCCGAAGCTTTCCTTTCCTGATAAGAGAGATCGGCCCAATCATAACTGATCTCAGGCGGCAGTTCCTGCTTCGCCACTTCTTCAAGAGCGGCCATGGCCTGTCCTGAACTGTAGCCCGGGGCGGCTGCTCCGATGACCTGCGCTGCGCGATAGACATTGAAGCGGTTCGTATACTCCGGTCCCGATATTTTTTTCGTCGTTACCAGGGCTGAAAGAGGGACCATGTTGCCGTCGTTGTTTCGCACGTAATACTGTTCGATATCGCGATCGCTGAGGCGCTCTTCGCCCTCCGCCTGAAGGAAGACGCGCCACTGTCGGCCGAAGCGGTTGAATTGATTCAGAAAGAGACCGCCAAGATAAGCCTGCAAGGTTTGATACACATCGGCCACAGCCACGCCCTGCTTCAACACCTTGTCGCGATCCACGTCTGCGTAAATCTGCGGCGCCGCTGCGGAGAACTGCGAGCCCACTCCGGCAAGCTCCGGACGTTTGCGGGCCGCAGCGAGAAACTTCTGCAGATTCTTGTCGAGGAAGTCGACGGAAGCTCCGCTACGATCCTGAAGCCAGAACGAGAATCCACCCGAGTTCCCAAGTCCGGGAATCGCGGGCGGCATGAAGGCAAAGGCCATTGCTTCGGGTACGTCGGTCGCAAGCGCTCCATTGATCTTCGCCAGAATTTCTTTTGCTTCGAGCTTGCGCTCACCCCACGGCTTCAACGCTACAAAAAAGAAACCGTTGTAGCTCGCCGACACTCTATTTAACAGACTGAATCCACCGATAGTGTTGTAGTACTGAACGCCCTCTGTCTTTGCTAGGATGCCCTCGATCTTTCGCGACACCTGATCTGTTCTCTCGAGCGAGGCAGCGGCTGGAAGCTGGACGTTCATGAACAGATATCCGTAATCCTCTTCAGGAACAAAGCTCGCTGGCAGCCTTTTGCCAACAATGCCATCCACAAGTCCGAAGCCGGCGAGAATCAACACACCAATAACAGCCTTACGGATCAACGCATGACTCCAACTGATGTAGCCGTGTGTGGCCGTTGCGAACCAACGGTTGAAAGCGCGGAAGAAACCTGCCAGCGGACCCCTTGATTCCTTTCGCGGCCGCAGCAACAGGGCTGAAAGGGCCGGTGACAGCGTTAAGGCATTGAAGGCCGAGATGAGGACAGAGATCGCGATTGTGACGGCGAACTGTTTATTCAAACGACCCTGGATGCCGCCCATGAAGGCCACCGGAATAAATACTGAGGCAAGGATCAAGGCGATACTAATCACAGGCCCTGACACTTCTTGCATTGCCTTAAGGGTGGCGTCACGCGGACTCATGCCTTCCTCGATGTGGTGCTCGACCGCCTCCACGACAACGATTGCATCGTCGACCACCAGACCGATGGCAAGCACGAGAGCAAAAAGCGACAGCGTATTGATCGAGAAACCAAGAAACGGGAAGAATGCGAAGGTACCGATCAAGGAAACAGGTACGGCGATCATTGGGATAAGCGTCGCTCGCCAGTTTTGCAGAAAGATGAAGACCACCAGAATGACCAGCACGATCGCAATCAACAGCGTCTGGACGATCTCGGCGATGCCCTCGGTAACCGAACGTGTGGTGTCGAGTGAGACTGCATAGTCGAGGTCTGAGGGGAACCGCTGTTTCAGATCCGCCATCGTCTGCTTGACGCCATCGGCTACGGCGAGCGCATTTGATCCGGGCGATTGAAAAACCGCGATGATGCCCGACGGCTGGCTGTTGAATCGAGCGATCTGCTGATAGTTTTGCGCGCCGAGTTCGATCCGGGCTACGTCCTTCAGCCGCACGACTGAGCCATCCGGATTTGAGCGAACAACGATCTGGCCGAACTCTTCCGGTGTCTGCAAGCGGCCTTGTGCCCGCAAAGTGTAGGTCATCTCCTTTCCCTTTGGTCCGGGCTCGGCGGAAAACTGGCCGGCGGGGTTGACTGTGCTCTGTTGCTGCACCGCGCGTGCTAGATCGGGAACAGTCAAACCGAGTTTGGCGAGCAGATCGGGTTTGACCCAGATGCGCATCGCGTAGTCGCTGGCGCCGAACAGTCTGACCTCGCCAACACCCGGCACGCGGTAGAGCGCGTCATTGATGTTGATGTTTGCGTAGTTGGCCAGAAAGAGCGAATCATGTGTCTGCTTTGGTGAAAAAAACGAAATGACCAGGGTTGGCAGTCCGGTAGACTTCCGCATACTCACGCCGAATTGGTTAACGTCCGCCGGCAGATTGGGCTGGGCCTGCGCCACCCTGTTCTGTACGTTAACTTGATCGATGTTCGGGTTTGTATCAACGTCAAAAGTAACGGTCAGGGCCATCGTTCCGTCGTTCGCGTTGGTCGACTGCATGTAGAGCATGTCGTCGACGCCACTCATCTGCTGCTCGAGCGGCGTGGCCACTGACTGTTCGATGGTGACTGCATCGGCTCCCGTGAAGGTGGTACTAACGATAATTTGCGGTGGCACGATATCCGGAAACTGGGCCACCGGCAGTCCTCGCATCGCAACCAGACCTCCGATGACCGTGATGATGGCAATAACCATCGCCACGATGGGCCGGTCAATGAAAAGCTTCGAAATCATCGATTAGGTCCTCTTAAGTGTCCTATAAAGTTCTTCAGTTTGTCGTTTACATTAACGAGTCTGTTTCCCGAGACAACGACAAACTGAAGTTTATCGGACATTCCCCGCCGTCCCACCTACATAGGGCTTTGGGTTTACCACGGTGCCTGGCTTAACTTTCTGTGTACCTTCCGCAACCACGATTTCACCCGACTTCAATCCGTCTTCGATAATCCACATCGTGCCGGTGCGGTCGCTAACCTTAACCGTGCGGATTTCGATCTTGTTATCGGCGCCCACGACCGCCACCTGGTAACTGCCTTGCAACTCAGTGACTGCTCGTTGCGGAACAAGCAATGCTTCCTCTTTCGTGCTAATCACCGCACGAACACGACCGTACTGCCCTGGGCGCAAAACATTTCCCGGATTCGGAAAGATCCCAGCCAGCCGGATCGCGCCAGTCTTGGGATCGACTTGCCGATCCGCGAAGAAGAAACTTCCTTTTTGTGGATAGCTGGTTCCGTCAGCCAGGAGCAACTCCAGTTCGAGTTGCTCCACGCTCGCTCCCTGCTGCGCGTCAATCAGATTGCGCTTTGTGAAGTTGAGATAATCCCGCTCATTGAGGGTGAAAAATACCTTGATCGGATCAACCGTCGAAACCGTTGTTAGCGGACTGCTCGTCGTGCTGATCAAGTTGCCGACCTGTGCCTGGGCGATACCGGCAACACCATCAATGGGCGAGATGATGCGAGTGAAACCTAAGTTGAGTTCGGCCGTCCTGACAGATGCCCTGGCGTTTTCAACTTGGCCCTTTGCCGTCGCAATTGTCGCCTTGGCAGTACCGATCTGCGCATTGGCGGCGCGCACTTGCGCGCGCGCAGTCTCGACTCCAGCTTTGGCTGCCTCCACTTGAGCTTTGGCAACAACGTTAGACTGCACGGCATTGTCATAGTCCTGTTGAGTAACGGCCTTCTGCTCAGCCAGTGGAGCGTACTTGTTTACATCGAGCTGTGTCTTAACCTGATTAGCCTGTGCCTGGGCAAGCTGAGCTTGTGCCTGCAAGAGCTGACTATTGGCCTGCCCCACTTGCGCCTCTGCCTGCGTGACTTGAGAATTGGCCTGCTCGAGTTGTCCCAGAAACTGCGCCACCTGGCCGTTTGCCTGGTCCAACGCCGCCTGAAATGGCCGTGGGTCGATCTCAAACAACAACTGCCCTTTCTTTACAAAAGAGCCTTCCTTGTAATCCTGCCTGAGCAGATAGCCGGTCACTTGCGCCTTAATCTCAGCGTTCACCATTCCGTCGGTTGTCCCGATCCATTCGCTGTAGATTGGTACGTCCTGCTGCTCGACTTTTATCACCTCGACATCGAGTGGTCGCGGAGAGGCCTGGGCCGACTTGCCCGAGCGTCCAGCAACGATTAGAGCTCCAAGAATCAAAATGATCGCGACAGCGATTGTGGAGATTAGTAGCTTGTGTCTTGGCAAAATCTCTCGTAGTCGAACTCGCATGGAAACCCCATTGCTTTCCGCTCGATTCAATTGAAGGTTTACAATTTCAGATCTGTGTGGAGATGCCGTTTGAATGTTCATTTTATCAGCGTGGAAATGTGCGTTCTTCGGCGCGCCTTCGCTGCTCCAGTTCCGCTATCCAGCCTTTCACTCTGCTCGCAATTTCACGTTGGCCCTGTCGTCCGGTCTCTGCCTCAGGGCCGGTTTCCAGGTTCTTCAGTTCTCGAGCTCCGCGTTTTACAATTTTCACAACAGGACTCATAAGACCTTTCATCACTTCGATTAGAATTTGCTTAGCAGGCTCTTCCGGCTCTGCCCACTATGACGAATCGAGCGTTTAGCGATGCGATATTCGATCTCGTCAAATATCGTCTCCAGTATCTTCGACACTTTGGTCGCCATGAATTGGAACATGACACACTTGAACCCCCTTCGATATTCCACGTTGTCCCGGTGTTGCTGAGAGGTTGGTTCCACGTTGGAACCAACGAGAATCTTAGAGAGTGGGTGGAATCGCGGCAGAAGACCTACTTAAAGACCACCCACTCTCTTCCACAGGCCTGCCCCCCTGACTGCCTGTGTTTATGACTGAAGGCCTTCCATTTTCGGCCTTCTCCACCGCGCTATGAAAGCTCATGTCTCTGTCACTAGCAATAATCTTGCCAGTCTGACGCGGCGCGAGAAACGCTATGTTTGGTTGCGTTTATTAGTGATAATTGGTTGCGTTTATTAGTGATAAATAGCGTGGAAGTTAATACTTAGTTAATGAGGACAGCAGACGAGGTGACGATATGCGGCCAAGAGTGACGAGTTGTCGTCACGACTATTGCAATTGCGGTCGAGTAATGCCGAGTTTGCGCAGGCGGTGATTGAGGGTTGTGCGATTTACGCCGAGGCGGGCGGCGGCGCCGTTGGGACCACCAATCACCCAGTTCAACTCGCTCAATATACGAAGAATATGATCGCGCTCCACGGCTTCGAGAGTTGTCGATCCGTTATTGTGATTTGCTACTTTGTTCGAAGGCTTCAACTCAGTGAGAGGTATCTCCAGACTGGAACCGCGAGACAGAATTACGCCGCGCTCGATAAGGTTTTGTAATTCCCGGATGTTTCCCGGCCAGTGATAGCTCGTCAGCGCGGCCATCGTCTCCTTGGGAACGCTCTCGATTCTTCGTTTCATCTGTTGCGCAAACTTCTGTGCAAAGAAATGCACGAGCATGGGAATATCTTCGGGCCGCTCACGCAGCGGTGGTACGTTAATCGGAAAGACATTCAGGCGATAATAAAGATCGCTGCGAAATTTCTTTTCAGCCACTAGTTCGGCCAAATCGCTATTAGTAGCAGCTACCACGCGAACCGATACTCGAAGCGTGCGCGAACTGCCTAAACGTTCGAATTCCTGTTCTTGAAGCACCCGCAGCAATTTCGATTGCAACTCGAGCGGAATGTCCTCGACTTCATCAAGAAAGATCGTCCCCTGGTTCGCCAGTTCGAACCGTCCGATACGCCGATCGATCGCGCCAGTAAAAGCACCTTTCTCGTGCCCAAAGAACTCGCTTTCCAGCAGACCCGTTGGAATGGCAGCGCAATTCACCTTGACCAAAGTGCGTTCGCGGCGTTGGCTTAAATTGTGAATGGCATGAGCGATCAGTTCCTTCCCGGTGCCGGTTTCGCCATAAATCAACACAGTTGAGTCAGTGGCTGCAACGGTCTTTACATCCTGGAGTGCGCGCTTGAGGGCCGGGCTATTGCCAATGATTTCCTCGAAGTTGTATTCAGTCCGAATCTCCTCTTCGAGGTAGAGCTTCTCTTCTTCCAGTTTGTTTTTCAGCGTTTCAATCTCGCGATATGCGAGTGCGTTCTCCACTGCAATCGCAACCTGTTTGGCAACTTGGCCAAGCAGTTCCGCGTCCTCCTGAGAAAATGCGTTTTCACGCAGGCTCTTGATGCTCAGGACACCAAGTGCTCGATCGCGAAAAAGTAGCGGCGCTGTGCAACCAGACTTAAGACCAGTACTGATAATGCGTGCGTCCTCAGTTTTGGAGTAGTCGCTCAAAACGGGTTCCCTGGTGGTCAAGGCTACCCCGGCGGGAGTCCCGTCGAGGGGAATGACGTCCCCTGGCGCGCACGGCTCATCGTGGGCCGGAAAGTCTAGGGCTGTCAGACGAAGTTGCTTCAGCGACTCGTCGTAAAGCGCAAGCGCTGCCGCATCGTGAGGCATTACTGTGTTCAGACATTGAGATATGGCCGATAACAACTCGTGGAGATTCAGATTGGAAACTAGTGTGTTGTTGATCTCCAATAGCAGTTGCGAACGATCGCGCTCACGTGCCAGTTTCTGTTGATGAAACTGGGCCTCCATTGCTACCGCTATCTGGGCCGCCACTAGTTTTGCAAATTCGAGGTCGAGTTGATCATAGGCCCCTACGTGGTCGCTCCAGAAGTTTATGACTCCCAACCGCTGGTGGGCCGTAGTAAGAGGAAGACTACAAACTGAGTTGACGGAAGGGAGGAGGGTCTTTGCGACAGGAAACCGACTTTCCAGTTCGAGATCGCGGACTACAAGGGGTTCCTGGCTCTGCCAGACCCAACCAGCAATCGAACCTTCAATCGGAATGTCGGTGGGCTTTTCCCATCCTGTCGGCTCGCACGTTTCTAGAAGGTGCAACTGCATGACGTTTCGCGAGCTGTCATGAAGCAGAACGCCAAGATAGCGAAAATTGAAAAGATTCTGCAACCGGCACGCAAGATCGTGAAACAAGCCTTTCAAGTCGCGATGTGATGCTATGGCTTTTGAGAGTTCAAGCAGCGTCAGATATTTTTTCGTTTGCACGTCAGGGACGGCAACCTGAGTGGTCTTTGTGTTCACGTCGTACTTATCTTCCTCATGAGAATAAGGATCTTTCCAGGCGTTTGGCCAACTCGATTCTCCAGCTTGCCTAAGAGGATACTTGACCGAATATATTCGGGCAACTGCTCTCGATTCAATTCGCACAATTTTGCCATTAATGACGACGATATGCCGTCATCTGGCCGGCGGCGGTCACCCTACGGCCAGTGACAGACCTACTAATCTTTCGGATTCCACCCTGATCAACAGCAATATTGGACCCGGTAATGGTTCTGGTCATGTGGCAGCCGAGTTGCGATTGGCTCTCCGCAGAGTGGAGGTGGAAGTGTTCAGGATTACAAGTCGTCATGACAAAGGGGCCACGAGCTTGATTGTCGAAGGGAAGCTGATAGGCGCGTGCGTGGAAGAACTCGAGAAATGTTGGCGAGCAGCTACAGGTGCCGAACCATACGAACCAATTTCGGTCGATCTAACGAGTGTTTGTTTCATTGATGACTCCGGCAAACAACTCTTGACGCGAATGCACGAGCGAGGCACCAAATTTATCGCTGCGGGACTACTGGCAAAACTCCTCATCGAAGAGATTGAATGTGCCGAGAGCATTTCCACCGGCCCAACGAAGGCTTCATACTCGCCGGAGTGAAGCATTATCTGAGTCAATGCTTCGCTTGGGAGGCAAGCGCCGTCTTTATCTTTGCCACCACCGTTCGTGTCTGATCCGCAAACTCTCCTTTCGGTTCGATCCTTAGGTATGCGTCAAACTCGGCCAGCGCGTCCTGAGCGCGTTTTGCCCGCAGTAATAGATCGCCTTTCAACAAATGCGCATCGCCGAAATCGGGTTTGAGTTGTAGCGCATGTTTGGCCTGCTCATATGACTTTTCGAACAACATTCTCGCTTGCCCTTCGTCTTTCGTCGCCATCGCCATGCTCCAATAAACACGACCCAACGCGAGGTGGCCCTGCCATGAATGGTCTTCGATCTGAAGCCCCTGCAATAGCACCCTCTCGGCCTGGTCATCTTTCTTTTGGCGCCGGTAGATCTCGCCCAGCGCCAACAGGGCGTTGGCGGTTCTGGGGTTAAGTTCCAGAACCTCGCGCAGGGCTTGCTCGGCCTTCAACCATTCGCCAAGATCCATCCTTGCTGTAGCCAGCTTCAACTGGGCCTCTAAAAACGGGGGATATAAGCTAACTGCTTTTTCGAGATGACGAACTCCTTCCTCAATCTTCTCTTTCTTTCCGCTCGCCAACGCTTCCTCGCCTTTCTCGAATTCCTTACGCGCCTCCTGAGGAACGTTCGCATCAATAACTTCTGAGGTGGGTGCAGCACGCTTTGGCGAACCGTCTGACCTGAGCAGGATCTGAAGATACTGATCAGGCGTTTGTTGTAGCTCGACCGTTTGTCGTTCCTCAATGTATCCAGGAAGTCGAACAGTAATCACGTATTGATCCAGATTGATATTTCGGAACTGAAACTTGCCATTGCGATCTGTATTCTCCTGGGCGACCAGACCCCCGCTAAACGCATCGCAACTAACCAGCACATTAAACGCGGGCTGGCCACCCGGGCGTAGCGAACCTGGCCGCTAATGTTACCTGTGGTACGACCTTCAAACTGTCGCTGGGCCGATACTGCCAACACAGCAAAGGCGCCTAGCACGAAAACTGCCGACATGCGAAATGCTAAACACACGATTTGAGGTCCGTCATGCTCTTCAAAAAAGGGAGGGAAACTAAAGTCACCCTCCCTGAAACACCGAAGCCTGGAGACAGGATCGGCTCGATTAAAATTCCAGCCTGAGTCCCAGGCGCATGTTAAACGGCAGATAGAACAGCTGGGGTTTCAGGAAGTCCACATTGGGAATTCCATTGTTCAGCTGATTGTTCTGGTTCGGCAAGCGAACCTTCGTGCTGTTGAAGATGTTGAAGAAGTCGCCAACAAAATTCAGCTTCAACCGCTCAGTAATGCGCCAGGGATAGTTGGCGTGCATATCGAACCGGAAGTAAGGTGCGGTTCTGCCGAGAGCGCCGCGGCCACCAATCGGGATCTCACCAGCATTGAGATAAGCCGGATGCGCGTCGAATTCGCTGATGGGCACTCCCGTTTCAAAGTGGATTCCCGGACCGAGGTTGAGACCCGCCAGACGGTGGCCCCATCTTTCCTTGCTGAATTCATAGCTGCCAAAGACGTTGATGACGTGTAGTCGATCCGTATTCAACAGACCTGGTTTGAACTGATCGCCCAGTAGCCCAAACGAGCCGGCAGTAAAATCAAACAACGAGCTGATGCCCGGATCGGTCTGCCCATTGTCGTTACGGAAGTGGCCTTCGAAGTTACCTTTGACCCTCGCGATTCTCCAGTTGCTTAGGAGTTGCCAATTCTGCGAGAAGCGTTTGTTCAACTCGATTTCCACAGCCTTGTAGGTGTGTATTGGATCAGGAAAACCATCGGGTACGCCATCAGGGATGGGACTGCCGGGCGGTTGTCCGTTGACACCCAGGGGTTCATAGCAGACAGCTCCGACCACATTACCGTTAATGTCAGAGACGGACGGTATGTTAAAGGGTACTTTGCCTGCCGCATTGAAGCAGGCGGCAGGAATGGCGCCGCCTACGGAGTAGACATGCGGGATCGGGTTCGTTGCCGCATCGATCTTCGAGCTGATGTTGCCGATGAAGTAGGTCTGTCCGAACAGACCGTTTATGTAATCTTCGGGGGCGAGCACCGCCGCATCCTCAGTAATGCGCTTCAATTTGCGATCAATGTAGCGTACCGATAGAACGAAGTTACGCGGCAGTTGTTGCTCAAACCCGACTGTGTGCTCGTCGGCGAATCCCAGCTTCGTTCCCGGAAGAATCGGGTTAACCGTGCTCTGCGTGCCGATCGATATTCCCGACCCTGTTCCCCCGGCTGCGCCAGTCAGCAAGTGAGCAGCGTCATAAACCGGCGTGACCGTCCCAAACTGGTTGAGATTAACTTGCCTCACGCCGTTCACTAAGGTGTAGTCAGGCGCGAAACGAGCGCCGATGAAGTCCAACTCCGACGAAAGCGACCGTTCCCCCTCGTCCAGCGGAATGTACTCAAAGAAGCGACCAAAGTTATAAAAGATCTTCGTCTTACCCTTTGCGAATGGATCAACTGTAACCCCGATGCGCGGCGCCCATTGATCCGTGAAGCTAAACGCGAGAATGCCCTTGTTTCCTATGACGCGCTCTTGTTCGCCGCGCAGACCCAGGTTGGCTGTGATGTACTTATTGATACGCCAAACGTCCTGTCCGTAAAACGCGTTGTAGTTCGAGCGCGTGTTAAAGGGCGCATTGCCGTACTCACCCCGAATCTGGCTGAGGTAAACAGGCACGTTACCCTTGCCCGGTATGTTCATCAGCGGGCAGAGCGTGCACGACGCGGCCGCGAGTTTGAGTTGCCACTCGGCGCTCACCGTTTGTCCGATCGCGCCCGCAGCATCCGGATTGAGAGATGAAAGAGATACTCCGGTGGCGTTAGTTGCCGGGATCGTGTAGTTCGGACCACTGTAATTGCGGAAACCGGAATGGTACGCTCGCTGGTATTGGAAACCAACCGTGGCGGTATGTGTTCCTAACAGCCACTTACTTGACTTCGTCTTTGAGGTTGCGACCTCCAAACGATAGGTGTTCCCGGTTGTTGGTTCAATGAAACCCAGGCCTATTGGTGTAAACGCACCACGTTGTCCCGGCAATCCTCCGGTCTGTGTTGCGTCCTGGATCTGATTAAAATTATCAAATCCAGTTTCGTTAAAATGGTTATGGTTCCACGCCCAGGAGCCGCTTAAGGTCCAGGTAGGCGAAAGTGAGCCGTTGTACCGCACCGACATGTTCCGTGATCCATAGTTGAGCACGCTCTGAGCCGTTGTGTTGTCGACATTCAGCGTCCTGAACGACGACTTATTGGTGACAGTCGGGTCGCCAAAGATCGAAAAAGTAAACTGATGATTGGAAGTGAGGGTCCAGTCCGTCTTGAACGCGTAGTTGAGTGAGCGAGAACGACGATCGTGTTCGCCGAGTGTTGCAAGCAAACCGGAACCGACGGCTCCCTGCACGAGATCTCGTTGCACTGACGGATTGAAGGAGCCAAAGAAGAATAACTTGTTCTTAATGAATGGTCCGCCGACATCAACTCCGGCATCGTAAGTTTCCTGATGCAGAATCTCGCCGACCTTGTTGGCGCTGAAATCGTCGCGCTGCTTCCGTGTAGCTTCAAACGCCGCGGGCCGTCCATATGAGTAAACGGAGCCATGGAACTCATTGCCGCCTGACTGCGTGATAATGTTTACCACCCCACCTTCGGACTGGCCATATTGAGGCTCGAAGCCCGCGGTCTTCACCTGCACCTCTTTCACGAAGGCAGTAGTGATGCCGGTGCCCAGGCCACCATAGGAACGCGAGAACGTGCCGATGCCCCCGAATGCAGAATCGGTAATGTTAACGCCGTCGGCAACGTATAGATTGTCGAGCGCCGAACCTCCAGAGATTGATGGATTATTCGTGCCGCCACCCAGACTATCAGTTGAGCCGGGCGCCAGATAGAACAGACTAACAACGCTGCGCTGTACCGGAATGTTGTTGAAGAGTTGGTCGTTCAAGTTCGAACTCGTTGCCGTGCTTTCCCTGTCGATACCACCGGTGTCGGTGACCTCGACAGTTGCCGAGACTTCACCTGGCTCGAGCCTCAATGTCAAAGTGGATTGTTTACCCACTGACACCTGAACGTTGGTCGCTATCGCGGTCTTGAAACCGGGGCTTGTGACCTTCACGGTATAGTTTGCGGGCGTAAGGTTATCCACCAGAAACACGCCGTTTGTACCGGTCGACGCAGTACGATCTCCTTCGGGACCCGAAACGGTGACCGTCGCCCCGGGCAACGCGGCGCCGTTAGCGTCCGCTACCGTTCCGCCGATTGAACCCTTTGTTTGAATGTCTTGCGCAAAGACCTCGCTGGTAATCACCCCAGGAAGTGCGCCAAGGCACAGGATTATCATCAACCTAAGCAAACGTTTCATCGGTATGATTTCCTTTCTAATTGATAGCAATTCGTGCGAAGCCACGAAACTGGTCCAGGATCGGGCCAACCGCGATCAAGAACCATGACTTCCCATCAGCGAGGCTAAAACTTCTCAACGGTATTATGACAAGTACCTTCAAAACGTCGCCGAAAATCTCCTCAAACTTGGAATGGGAACGAAGATTATGGAAGCAACACGAGTGCCAATAGACTGGAGAAGGTTGACGGGTCGCCGCGTTTCATATTTATGCGCCACACGATCTAACGCTGAGGGTTTGGTTGAGTTGTTGTTGCGAGTGATGAGTTTGCTGTGTGCTGCAATATGAGAAGTGACGGTTGCTTGTGCAAGGCAGACGACAGCATTGCTTTATTGGGTCTATGCTTTTGTAGCGTTCGCCACATGGTGGTGCGGCTAACGCGAAGCTGCCGCTCATGGGCCAATCGCTCGCACAGTGTTGAAAGTGGCAGTAAGGGATCGCTGGCAGCCAGCGAAAGAATCAGTTCCAGACTGTCTTTGTCTATCTTCAAGTTTGGCCTGCCCGGATACTTTCTCGGTGCGATGCTGCCGGTCTCGCGATAGCGCCTAATGAGGTCTCGCACGAAACTCAAACTAACATTGAATCTTCGCGCAATCTGCCGCTGTGATTGTTCGGTATGCTGGTACGCCTGCAGGACCCTAATCCGAATGTCATAAGAGTACGGTCGCACGATGATCCCCCTTGTGTTTCCGTTCCTGGGCGGCCGCTTTTCCCGGAGTGTGTTGCACCTCAATGAAACACCAACTGGCCATTCGATCGTCTCAAGATGATGAAGAAACCCGTTCCAATCCGAATGTTTGAGTTTGATCCAAAATCTCGGAATTTCACGTGACATTCCATGGCAACGAATTGCCTCAACTTGCTTTGGCTTTCCTCCTGGCACCGCTTGTTAGCGCTTGCGCTCCATGTTGGTCAACAGTCTGAATTGTTTCGTGCGCGAGTTCGGCGTCTGACGCTAACGCCAGAGTGGCTTCGCTCGGCACAGCCGATCCGAATCTATCAATGCCGTAGTTCTTTACCTTGGCGTTTAGTGTGGTCGCGTTTAAGCTCAGCAGTTGCGCCGCCCGCCGCTGGTTTCCTTCCGTCTGTCTAAGCGCTTGCCTTATTAGATTGATCTCGTAACTCTCCACCTCTTTGTAGAAGTCGATTGGGTTGTCGCACTGCAGAGAAGCGCACGAGTCGAGCGGTCGAACTGCTCGGGAGCGATTCGTAGTAGCCTTGTTCACCGCAGATCGCAAGTCCTCCACCGCCCGAAGGAAAGCCAACGCCAAGGTTGCCAACGCGTTAATTCTCTGGTGAAGGCTGTAATCCTCTTCTCTTTTTGCGGCGAACTTTGGACCGCTCTTTGCCAGGTCGAACCTTCGTACCCTTGAGCCCATTCTGCTCTCCCTCTATGAGTGAATCAGCCTCGAGACCTATTGGTATCGCCCACGACTACTGCACAAGCCAAAAAATGGTCACCGACGGTTCCCATCCCTGATTGCAAGAAGGATTCTTGGAACCCTCGACTTTGTTTTCTCTCAGGGTGGTGCTTACCGCGCAATATACATGCCATGAGCTCTTCGGGGAGCACTCCCTAAAGCTTGCCTGAAATGATTGCCCGATTTGCAAATGAGCCGGTTTTGGTGTGGCTCTTTTCACGCTCCAAGGAAATAAAGCCACACTGGGTGAATCAAAGTACAATGATAGCTCGAAGATCGGAGCGCACTTAGAACGAGGTGCCGGCGTGACAATGTTGGGGTGGCCTTGGTTTACTAGTCGGTTTACCAGTCGTAACTATCCTGACGTTTCGCAATATTGAGCCGATGAGTAGCCAACACGCCTTCGGGAATCCTGCATCCTATGAGGCTGAGAAACTTGATCGGCATTGTCTCCATCTGCAAGGGCAAGTCTGACACCTGAGTCTCTTTCGCTATTGTTTCTGTAGAGCACGGGACTTGCTGTAGTCCAACCAGGCGTGGAAGCCGCTTGGGGTAATCATGCCCTAAGTTCGCCGCGAACGAGACAGCGATGATTGAGTTTCTCTCAAATCTTCTAACGAGGAGGTGGCAAGCTTTGCGTGTCAGGCTTAACCTGCAGTGGAAGATTCTGCTACTGGTCGCCGTTTCGATGTCGCTGATTCTTTTCACGTCATCCTATCTGCACACAGCCAGGACGCGCGCGGTGATTGCAAAGGATCATTATGAAAATGCGATCAATCAAACGCTGGTACTCACGAACCGGATTTCTGTGTACGACTACTTTTCGAGTCTCGCAGATCTGCAGCAAGAGATGCAGTTGGTAGCTGGTTCGCGCCCGGACTTTAAACAGATCGACGTCTATCAGAATTCTTCAGCCGGCCCGCAACTGGTAGCTACTACGGCCCCCGGGGCAGCTGAGTTGTTGTCACTCGGCAACAGTGGAAACAGTGCTACCACGCAACCGAGAGAGGACGTCACCTCGTCTGAGATTACGCGCAGCAGCAGTGACTACTGGCTGCTTAAGGCCGACATCAGCAGTCCTCAACACAGCGGGTTTATAGAAGCCCTGGTGCTCAAGAGCGCTCATCATGAGCTTGTTCATAACCTGCATCGCGAATACAACCTGGTGCTATTCGGAGCGCTTTTAGCTTCGGTAGGATTGCTTTACTTGCTCTTTAATTTCTTCTTTCGGCGCCCGGTGAAAGAGATTTTACAGGCGATGAGCGAAACTCGCAGCGGATCACTGCAGGCGCGCGCTCCCGTACGACGTGATGATGAACTGGGCGCAGTGGCGCGCGGCTTCAACCAACTGATGGACGTTATCGCGGAGCGCTCACGCGAGCGCGAGGATTTGCTGAACGTGATCAGCGAGCTGAATAATGAGTTGCTGAAGAAAGTAGAAATTGCCACCAGTGAGTTGCGGGCCGCAAACACTGACCTTATCCGTACGCAACAGCGGCTGGCATACTCGGAAAGGATGGCGGCGATTGGACAGGTAACTGCCTCGCTGGCCCATGAAATAGGCACGCCTCTGAATGCGGTCGCCGGACATCTGCAATTATTAGATCGCAATCACCGTGACGCGCCGGACACGCAACGCCGTTTGAAGATAATCAATGCACAGTTAGGCATCATTGTACAAACAGTCAAGAGCCTGCTCGAGCGCACTCATCGTCGTAAGATAACGTTCGAACCGACGGACATTAACGCTGCAGTCCAGGAGCTGGGCCTGCTGGTGGGACCAATGCTCGAGTCGCGGAATATTAAAACTGCAATCAGTCTCGAGGAGGACCTGCCGCGCGTTTCGGCGGACCGTGAGAGCTTGCACCAGGTCTTTCTCAACCTCGTAAACAACAGCTGCGATGCAATGCCAAATGGGGGAGAGTTGGAGATCGCGACGCGCTATCTGCCGCAGAACCAGCAGGTCGAAATAATGTTTAGCGATTCCGGTGCGGGGATTGCTCCTAACGTGGTTGAGCACCTCTTCGAGCCGATGTTTACAACGAAACAATCAGGGAGCGGGCTGGGTCTGGTAATCGCTCGTGACATCATCGCCGAACACCGCGGCCGCATCGAACTAGTTTCCGGATCGTCAGGCGCTGTCTTTTTGTTGGCGCTGCCGGTGGCCGCGCCCTGCAGTGTGAGAACAGAGGAAATTGAGGTAGAAACAAATGCCGCGTAGACCGCCGCACATCTTAGTGGTCGACGATGACATGGTAACTTGTGAGTTGCTTTGTGAAGTTTTCACGCATGAGGGGTTTGATACCAGCTTTGAGCATAGCGGCGAGGGGGCTTTTTCCGCTCTTTCTGTGTCACAGCCCGACTTGTTGCTTAGTGATATTCGCATGAAGACGCGTCTCGACGGTCTCTCTTTGCTTGAGTTGGTGCGCCGTGATTATTCCGCGATTCCAGTCGTCCTAATGACGGCGTTTGGCTCAATCGAGACCGCCGTCCGCGCCGTCAAAGAGGGAGCGTTCGATTACATCAGCAAACCCTTCAACATTGATGAGTTGGTAGCCATCGCCCGACGGGCTCTCGCTAATGGATCAGCGAGGCAACCATCTGCAATTCTGGAAGATCAGGGACGCACGTCCGGGCTCATCGGGCGCACTCCATCGATGCTGGAAGTGTATAAGATGGTCGCGCGTGTTTCTGATTCGCCCGCCGCGGTTCTGGTGACGGGCGAGTCGGGCACCGGGAAAGAACTCGTCGCGCGCGCCATACATACCCATAGTCCGCGCGCGAGCGCGCCTTTCGTCGCCGTCAATTGCGGAGCGCTGACGGAAACACTACTTGAGTCGGAATTGTTTGGTCACGTTAAAGGCTCGTTCACCGGCGCCACCAGCAGTAAGCGTGGCATCTTTGAACACGCTGGCGAAGGTACTGTCTTTCTCGACGAGGTAAGCGAGACCAGTCCCGGGTTGCAGGTGAAGCTTTTGCGCGTGTTGCAGGAACGCGAAGTTGTGCCTGTCGGCGGCAGCGAAGTGATTAAAGTCCGCGCGCGCGTGATTGCGGCAAGCAATAGTGACCTCGAGAAACTGTCTGCCGCGGGTGCTTTTCGACGAGACCTCCTTTATAGACTGAATGTGATCCAGTTGCATCTGCCGCCATTGCGTGAGCGACGCGATGACATTCCGCTCCTGGTGTCCCACTTCATACTCAAACACTCACTGAAGGATCAGGCGCCAGCGACAATCGAAGAAGAAGCGATGCGCGCGCTCTGCACTTATGCCTGGCCTGGCAATGTGCGTGAATTGGAGAACGTTGTCGAGCGCGCCATCACTTTGAGCCAGGGTGGACGCATTACCTCAAATGACCTTCCGCTGACAATGTCTCTCGAACATTCCGGCAACGCTACAACGCCGCTCTCAGCCGACGATCTCGCCGACCTCTTTTCCGGACTGCCGAACCTGGACGAACTGGAACGCCGCTACATTCTCCACGTCCTCGAAGCAACGGGTAGCAATCGGAAACGCGCGGCGGAAATCCTCGGCATCAACCGCAAGACCCTCTACCGCATGGCCGCGCGCTTTGGAATCGAACTTGGCTTGCAAACCGCCGCGGGAAATTAGCCATAGCATAAATGACGAGGCGTTGCGTACTGGTCTTGTACGCAACGCCCCATCCCCTTGCAGCTTCGATCCGCAGACGGCTCAAGCTCCAGAAATTAAACTTATGAAATGAACTTAAGCCTACCGCGATCTCCTCCCCTTGCTCGAAAACACCTAACGATTCTTGCAATGACGAACCGCCACGTGTTTATGACTCGAATGCGCCTTCTGCAATAAACATGCCGGGCAGGTTATTCGCCGCCTCAGTTTTTACTGATTGTTATTGGTGTCGTCCGCGAAGGGTCGGACGAGAAGTGGGGCTCTTTGTCCCGCAAAGGCAATATAGCCACACTTGTAAGAATCGTGGGGCGCGATTAATTTCAGAAGATGGAGTCCCGCAAAAAAGCATTTCCTAACCCGAGGTGACTTACAGCACGTCGACATCAGAACAATCTTGATCGACCAGGAAGGTACAGGAACCTTCTGGTTGAACTCACTCGTAGCGAAGCGCGATCAGCGGATCGACTTTAGTTGCACGAATCGCCGGAAGAGAGCATGCCAGTAGTGCAACCGCTGTCAGCAGCAAACTGATGACTGCGAAAGTCGCCGGATCGGTTGTGCTCACACCGTAGAGCATCTTTGCCAGCAGGCGGGTTAGTCCCAACGCGGCAACAAGTCCAAGCGCCACTCCGCTCAGGGCCATTTTCATTCCCTGGCCTAAGACGAGGCGCAGAACATTCTGGCGTGTCGCCCCCAGTGCGATGCGGATACCGAGTTCATGTGTCCGCTGTCCCACGAGATAAGAAATAACCCCGTAGAGACCAACGCTCGCGAGCAACAGCGCCACAACGGCGAAGGCGTCGAGCAGGATCATCGAGAAGCGCCGCTCCGCCAGTATCTCGGCGATCACATCATTCATTGTTTGAGGTGTGAAGATGACATTCTGGCTGTTCTGGTTTTGTACAACGTGGCGGATTGAATTCAAGAGTACCGCGTCCGCTTCTCCGGAGGCGCCATCGGTACGCATCACAACTCCGATACCGCCAACCCCTCCAGTCAACGCGTTGTCCGAAAACTGTCTGAATGGTTCATAGAGCTCAGCTTGGAGCAATTCGCTGTCGTGCGAATCGAGACCCCACTGCTCTACATGCTTGACCACCCCGACAATCTCCTGAGGGGCCTGGCCCTCCTGGTGGATTCGCTTGCCTACAGGGTCGGTGTTACCAAAGTATTTCCGAGCAAAGACTTCGTCAATCACCACGACGGGTTGAGATCGTTCATCATCTTGATCGTTGAAGAAGCGACCCTGCTTGAGCGGAATCCCCATGGCCGTTAGATAGCCAGGCTCGACCCTATATACAAGCGCCATGCTCATCTCGCTCTGACTCGCAGGTTTGGGCTGGCTGTCGAGCCAAAAGAATAGGTCGTCCTCGCCTTGCAAGGGAACAGCGCCGGCCGAGAATGAAACTGCCTGGACACCAGGCGTCGAGCTGAGCTCGCCACTGATCACACGCAAAGCGGTGCGAATCGCCTGCGGGCTGGCAGTATTCATTGATGGAGAAAGGCTGAGTCCGAAGGTTAAAACGTTGTCGGGTCGAAAGCCCGGATCGACGTTCCAAAGCGCTGCTATGCTACGGATCATCAAGCCCGCGCCAATCAGCAAAACGAACGCCAGTGCCATTTCAACGGCGACAAAGATCCCCTGCGCGCGCACTCGACCGGTGCTGGTCCCGCGTCCGCCTTCTTTGAGCGTTTCTGATAAGCGCCATTGCGAACTCTTGATCGCCGGGACCAGTCCAGACAGAATCCCGGTGAGTAGCGAAATAGCAAATGCGAACAATAGTACGCGCGCATCCAGTCTTACCTCTTCCGCGCGTGGGAGGGTAGTGGGCAACGTGCGAAGCGCGATCTGCGTGCCCCAACCCGCGATGACTAGTCCCAGTAGGCCGCCGGAGACGGCCAGCAGCAAGCTCTCGGTGAGAGATTGGCGGAGCAAGCGCCACTGGCCTGCGCCGAGCGAGGCACGAATGGCAAATTCGCGAGTCCTGCTCGTCGAGCGAGCGAGGAGGAGGTTGCTCACGTTCACGCAGGCAATCAGCAAAACAAACCCGACTGCCCCCAGCAACATCAACAGGATCGACTGGATGTCACCAACCATCCTTTCCTTGAGCGGGATTATCTTTGCGCCGTTGCCTTTATTAGTATCGGGGTAAGCGGCTGCGAGATCGCGCATCACTCTATCAAGGTCTGACTGTGCCTGCTCGACGGTGACGCCTGGCTTGAGCCGACCGATGCCGTGAAGGCTCAAAGCGGCGCTACGGCTCTTGAGTGCTGGGTTATTCCACTGCCCGATCGGCACATAGACATCGACGTTGCGAAGGAGATTAAAGTTTGCAGGGATCACCCCGACAATACTGTAGTTCTTGTCATCCAACGTGAGGCTCTTCCCCACAACATCCTGCGCAGCAGCAAACTTCCGCTGCCAGAGGGCGGCGCTGATCAGGACCACCGGACCTGCGCCACTCTCATCTTCCCCCGCTACAAAGGTTCGCCCCAGCGCGGGCTTCACACCGAGCACAGAAAAGAAGTCCGCGGAAATCAATCGGCCGTTGACGCGCTCCGCTTCGCCTGTGCCCACCAGACTGAAACCGAGCCCGCGTGAAATGGCCATCGCGGCAAACGTTTGGTTCTGTTTTTGCAAGTCGCGAAAATTCGGGTATGGGATGGCACCTGTATCGAAATTCGGCTTGCTCTGGTGGAGCGTTACGAGTTGATCGGGCTGCGGGTAAGGCAGCGGATTGAGCAGCACGCCATTGACCACCGAGAAGAGAGCCGTGTTGGCACCAATGCCCAACGCTAGCGTTATCACTACTACAAGGCTGAAGCCAGCGTTCTTCAACAATGATCGAGCGCCGTAGCGCAAGTCCTGCCAAACCCCGGCGATCATATTGCTCCTTCTGTTTGATCCTATAATGATTGGTTTTGGCGCAACTGGACGCTCAACGCGTTGCAGTTCTCGCACCAACAAGTCGTTCTCAGTCAATTCTGTGAGTGAAAGGTGTCGGGCTGCTTCTGGTGGGTGGCCTAAGGCAAGCAACTCTTCGTAGCGATCTTCGAGGTAGAGTGACAACTCCTCGACGATCTCAGCTTCGCGCAGGGGCGAAAGCTTCAACCCTGCAAGCCGGTGTCTGATTTCTTGCTGCCACTCTGGCATGATTAAACTCCGCTGATAAATTCCTTGGTACTTTCTCTCAAACGGGATTGATGCCAGCCACTCTGTCCAGTGCGAAAAAGAAGTCTTTCCAGGTTTGCCGTTGCTGGGCCAAAATCTTCTGTCCCGTGGCGGTTAGCTTATAGAAGCGGCGACGGCGCTGGCCGGCTTTCTCCACCCAGCGACCCTTTATCAAACCGCGCTTTTCGAGCCGGTAAAGCAACGGATACAGTGAGGCGACGTGGAATTGCAGCACTCCGTCGGAGCGCTGCTCAATCAATTTGGCGATCTCATAGCCATGGCGAGGCCGTTCTTCCACGAGTGCCAGAATAAGCATTTCCGTACTGCCTCTTTTAACTTCACGATCAAGCATCGTCGTCTCCATATGTAGTGTCGCCATATATACAGAACGGCAAAGCAGAAGTCAATAGCGCCTTTCATTTAGTGGTGTCCTAATTTGTAGGGGCGTCCCTCCGTGGGCACCCCATTCTTGCGATCTGTCACTCAAGAAAGGGCGCCCACGGAGGGACGCCCCTACAAATTAGGACCTACTTCTCATTTAGGATGGTTGAGAAATTCTTGAGTTGGAGTTGAGGAATACAGGTTAACTAACCCTAGAGTCCTGCAAACTATTTATGAATCAATGTGGAAACATCAGTTTATAGCCCCCATCCGGCCCTGACGGTAGTCCTCTATCGCCTGACGGATTTCCGCCTGCGTGTTCATCACAAACGGCCCGTAGCGCGCTACAGGTTCGTTCAACGGCACTCCGGCGATGAGCAACACTTCGAGCGTAGCTTGCGCCTCCACAGGGTTTTCGATTCTCACTTCGTCACCGTCCTGTGCGAACAGAACCATCTGCCCGTTCCCAAGGCGCTCGCCCTCTGGTCCGAACAAACCCTCGCCGTCCACGACGTAAGCGAAAGCGTTGTAAGCGCTCGGCACTTCTTGGTTGACCGTGCCTCCGGGCTCGAGCCGATAGTGCAGGTAGATGATTGGCGTGCGCGTCTCGATAACCGCCCGCTGGCCCATCGCTTCGCCTGCGATCACGCTCACCGTCACCAGGCCATCGACCGAAGTTGCTTTAGGGATTTGCGAATTCGGAATCTCCTGGTAACGAGGTTTCATCATCTTGTCGCGCTGCGGCAGGTTCACCCACAGTTGGAAGGCGTGCATTCGCCCTCCGTCGCGCGCGAACTCACGGCTCGGCATCTCCGAGTGGACCACACCCGCTCCAGCGGTCATCCACTGCACGTCACCCGCCCGCAGGCGTCCCGCGTGCCCTCGAGAATCTTTATGCTCCATGTCCCCCGACATCAGGTAGGTCACCGTCTCGAAACCGCGATGCGGGTGATCAGGCGCGCCTTTCGCTTCTCCCGGTGCAATCTCGATTGGGCCCATCTCATCAAGTAACAGGAATGGATCAAACTCGGAAAAAGATGGCTTGGGGAATGGGCGGCGTACGAGAAAGCCGCCTCCCTCCAAAGTCTCGATGCTGTTCACGACTCCGGCGACCGAGCGCCCTCCTTGAGAGTAACTCTCCTCGTTTTTCAATACTTCACTCACCATTGACATAACATCTCCTCTCTTTGCTCTCTTTGCCGACTTGCCTGGCTCGCAAACGACTCACCGGTTGCCCTCTCCTTCACTTGATTCTGACTGGCTGCCGCCTTCTAGCCAATCTCAACGGTTTTATTCTCTTGAGCTCAAGATACTTGATATGCGGGTAAACGTCAAGCGATTCACGTATGTGCTACTTTGGGCAATAACATACTCAGTACTGCAGTACCGCGAGCGCAGCGACCGGATGCCGACACTCAAATTTGAGTGACAGTGTTCCTGGTCACTGCGCTGTGCTATAGCGAGTTGAGTGTCAGCATCCGGTCGCTGCGCTCGCGGTACTGCAAGGTGAATCGTACCTTCCCCCAGGGCGGTTGCGGCTACGCTGCGCTGCGTCTCTGCGGTGAGTGTATGTGAACCCCTAGCATTGAGGTGCACTTCTGTTTTATTGACTGCGGAAGTTGCAGCAATCTACCATTCGCCGGTGAACACATTTCCTTCCCTGCAGACCTCGGGAGCTTTGCGTCTAATCCTTTTCCATTGTGCAGTCTTCTTTCTGTTCGCCGTGCACGGTAACGTTGCGACGGCACACTCTCAGCCGCGGCGAGGAAAGCTCGTCGCCGCCACTCCACCGATGGGCTGGAACAGCTGGGATTCATACGGCAGGACACTTAATGAAGAGAGGATCAAGGCAAGCGCTAAGTGGATGGCCCAGCACCTAAAGCGCTTTGGCTGGGATTACGTTGTGGTGGACGAAGGCTGGTACCTGGCGAACCTCGACGCCAAAGGAAATGACCAGCATATACGCTTCGAGATCGATGCCCACGGTCGTTATGTTCCGGAGCCGAGCCGCTTCCCGTCTGCTGGAAAGGATTTTACGTTTAGGCCCCTCGCCGATTATCTGCACTCGCTGGGGCTTAAGTTTGGCATCCACATTATCCGTGGCATACCCAGGGAAGCCGTAGCGAGGAATCTTCCAATCGCTGGCTCCTCTTTCCACGCGGCGGACGCGGCTGATACATCTGACGTATGCCCCTGGAATGCATATAACTACGGCCTTAATACTTCACATCCAGCCTCACAAGCCTACTATGATTCCCTTGCCCGGCAATATTCGGCATGGGCCGTAGACTTCATTAAGGTGGATTGCATCTCCGATCATCCGTACAAAGGCGCGGAGATCCGCATGTTCAGCGAAGCCATAGCCAGGTCAGGCCGCCCGATGGTGTTGAGCCTTTCTCCAGGTCCTACTGCTATCGACAAGCGCGATGAAGTCTTCAAGTTTGCGCAGATGTGGCGTATCTCTGACGATGTTTGGGACGTCTGGTACAGCAGCAAGAACTTTCCCCAGGGCGTGAAGAATCAGTTTTCTCGTGCCGCTCTGTGGGCGGGTGTAGCGCAGCCCGGTCATTGGCCTGATGCAGACATGCTGCCGATCGGCAGTCTGCGACCTGCAGCTGGCTGGGGCGAACCGCGTGAGACTCGATTGAGCCAAGATGAGCAGCGCACTTTGTTGACCCTCTGGTCCATCTTTCGCTCGCCGCTAATCATGGGTGGCAATCTGCTGCTGTCCGATGCCTGGACCACTTCTTTGCTCACCAACGCCGAGGTCATCGCGGTCGATCAGCACTCAAGGGACAATCATCCGGTCATCACTACTGATAACATTGTGATTTGGACGGCGCGGCCCCTGTCCGGCAGAGACGCCGGCAGGGCGTTCTACGTTGCAGTCTTCAACGTCAGCGATACCGCACAGACTGTTCATTACCGCTGGAGCGATCTCGGTCTCTCGGCATCAAGCTACAGGCTGCGCGACTTGTGGACCCACATGGACCTCGGGCCGGCTACTTCTATTGAAGTCACTTTGCCGCCTCATGCCTCTGTCCTTTATCGCGCTGCCCCCAACCTATCTCTAAACCACCTGCCGCAATAGTTGCGGGCGTTCGGCGTGAACCTTTAACACCAACTCGCCGAAAAGCGTGTTCGCCCATGCAAACCAGGAGCGCGTAAACTTCTTCGGGTCATCTCGTTCAAACGCTTCGTGCATAAAACCTGTTCCCGCGTGCGACGTCTTCAGCATCTTGAAGCAGGAAAGAATCTCTCGGTCGTCGCGGCTCGTCAACGCGCGCATAACGATTCCCAAAGGCCAGATCATGTTCAATCCGGCGTGCGGCCCGCCTATGCCTTCGCCAGCCCGTCCGCGAAAAAAGTACGCGTTGTCCTCGCTCAGCACGAATGAACGCGTGTTCATGTATGTGGCATCATCAGTAGCGCAACAGCCGAGGTAAGGCAGTGACAGTAGGCTCGGCACGTTCGCATCGTCCATGAAAAGCTGGTTTCCAAAGCCGTCAACTTCATACGCGTAAATTGAGTTGTGCTTCGCGTGACGTGCTTTGCCGTAGGCGTCGAGTGCCGCCGCCACTTCGTGCGCCAAGTCCTGACACGCCCGAGCGAACAACTTATCTGAAAGTTCCATCGAAAAGATGTCAGCCAGTTGATTCAGTGCGACCACTGCGAAGAAATTCGAAGGGATGAGAAACGGGTAGATGCAGGCATCGTCCGACGGGCGAAAGCCTGAGTGAATCAGCCCCACACTTCTGGTTGGGTTACCGCGCCCTCCGAAAGGCAACGTATCAATCGGGTTGTCAGTGGTTCTTTGAAAAAGGTAAGGACCCGCATCCTTCATGCGCTGCTGCTCGCGAAACGTTTGCACCGTGCGCTTGCTTGCTTGTTGCCAATCGGCGTGAAAACACGAAGCGTCGCCCGTTGCCTTCCAGTAGGCGTGGGAGAGCCGCACTGGATAGCAAAGCGAGTCGATCTCCCACTTGCGCTCACACAACTCCTCCCGTATCGGTGGCTTGTCGTTCTCGCCCCACGGGCAGGCCTTCGCGCCGAAGTCGAACGCGTTGGCGTAAGGGTCAATCAAGATACAGCGAGTCTGCCGGTTGATGACTCCGGCGATCATCTCTTTGAGCTTCTTGTCTTCCCGCGCTAGTGGGAGGTAGGGAGTGATTTGCGCGGTCGAGTCACGCAGCCACATCGCGTTTATGTCTCCCGTGATCACGTAGGTGTCCGGTCGGCTCTCGTGCGTGCCGAAAGTGACTGTCGTATCGAGCGTATTCGGGAAGCAGTTCTCAAACAGCCAGGCAAGCTCAGGGTCGGCAATCGCACGTTTTACTTCGATGATCTTTGCTTCGACCGCGTCGCTCACGAACCTCCGCAGTCCGACTGCGGGACGCCGACTTACGAAATCACCTGCTGAATGGAGGACACCGCTGAGACTATAGTCGGCCCTCAGCGCGAAGCCTCCGGCGGCGAGGGCTAAACTCTTAATTACCGTGCGGCGTTTGTAGATTCCCACTGTCTCATTCCAGAGTCACTTCTCACGTTGTGCGACTCAGACACTTTGTTTCCTGCCAATTATCGCAAGGTTTATAGCGTAAAGTGTCCACACATGAAAGAGTTCGTAATTACAATTACTATCAAGGGCATCTGTTCGCGCCTCAGCTGAGAATCAGCATTGACTAGACCAATCAGATAGGCCAGCCTCACTTCGAACAATTGTGAAGGGAGGAAAAACCACATTATGACGCAGAGTGCCGAGGACATGACCGAAGAGATTCGAACGCTGCACCAGTACTACCGGAAGCTAGCGGAGATGGCTAAATTCGACGAGAAGCTGACGGCTTCGCATTCGATTGAAGAAGCCCAGGAACTCCATGAGCGCAAGCAGGTTAAGAGAGCTGGCGCTAACTCCGCGTAAAGCGATGGATTTCAAAAGTGGCTAACCATCGCGAATCAAAACCCAGCCGACCGATAAGAGTAGTCATTGCCACTACTGCGATGCTGTCGTTTATTTCCTTCTGGCGCGCGGCGGCGATAGTCCTTAACGATCTTGGCTCATCAGCCTTTTACGCCGGCGGAATTGCGGAGCAGGCGATCGGGCACGCGGCGCCATGGTTCATTCTCGGCGTGATGCTGTTCTCGTACGCAGTTCGCGCGGTCTACATCGAGTCGTGCACGATGTTCACGCGCGGCGGAGTCTATCGCGTCGTGAAAGAAGCGATGGGCGGCACGCTTGCCAAGCTTTCAGTGTCGGCTTTGATGTTCGATTACATTCTGACCGGGCCCATATCTGGAGTTTCCGCAGGACAATACATCGTCAACCTGGTCGTCCACAGCACTACCTACCTCGGTTATGCCTGGGAACCCTCGAAAGCGACAGTGAACCTAGTGTCCGCAGGGCTTGCCGTGCTAGTCACAATCTATTTTTGGTGGCGCAACACCCGCGGTATTCAAGAATCATCAGAGGACGCAGTATGGATCATGTATGTCACGACCGGCATGATCGTGCTCATGATCGTCTGGAGCGGATTCACTATTCTCACGCACCCTGACAAGCAAAGACTGCCGCCTTCACCGGCGCCTCAAAACCTTTCATTTAATCGTGACGCCGTTGGTTGGTTACCGAAGATCGCGCCGGGAGCCTTGCAGGAAACTGCGCCCGACGCGACCGCCGTAACTGATCAATCCAACACTGAACCACGCTATCGTCTGGCACCTGGCGCAGGACCTTTTCTGGGACTCGTTGGGATCCTGATGGCGTTCGGCCACTCAATTCTCGCGATGTCCGGCGAAGAGACGCTCGCACAAGTCAATCGCGAACTCGAGTACCCAAAGCATAGGAATCTGATGAAGGCAGGGCTGGTTATCTTCATCTACTCGCTGTTGTTTACTTCGCTGGTGTCTTTCTTTGCATATATGATCATTCCTGACAACGTACGCCCACAGTACTTCGACAACCTGATCAGTGGCATTGCCATGAACCTCGCCGGGCCGCAGTTTCTGAGGCTGTTGTTTCAGTTCTTCGTCGTGGTCGTTGGCTTCTTGATGCTGGCGGGAGCAGTAAACACCGCAATCATCGGCTCAAACGGGGTGCTAAATCGCGTTTCCGAAGACGGCGTCCTGAGCGATTGGTTTCGCGCGCCGCACAAGAAATATGGCACGACATACCGGATAATCAACCTGATTGTGCTTTTGCAGGTTGTCACAATCATCTTTTCTCGCGGCAGGATTTACCTTCTTGGCGAAGCCTATGCCTTTGGCGTGATCTGGTCGTTTGCTTTCAAGGCCCTGGGGGTTTTGGTGCTGCGCTTCAAGGATCCCAGCCCGCGCGAATGGAAAGTCCCGTTCAACCTCAAGCTTGACGGTCTGGAGATACCTCTCGGTCTGGGCGTGATTACCGCGGCACTCTTTTCGATCGCGGGAATAAACTTGATCACTAAAGAGGTGGCCACCGTCAGCGGTGTGGCTTTTACTCTCATCTTCTTCATCATCTTTCTAGTCTCCGAGCACCTCACCGACCGCAAGAGTCTTCGATTGCCGGCCGAGGCCGATCAGTTCAATCTTGAAGCACAAACCGTCGTTTCACCTAGGTCGGTAGGTGTTCGTCCGGGCAATGCATTGTGCCTCGTACGCGACTACAGAACATTGCATCATCTAAGCGCTGCGCTATCGATGATTGACACTAGCAAACAGGATCTGGTCGTTGCGACCATACGGGTAAGCAAAGGGCCGCATACCGGTTACGAAAAGATCAGCGCGCATCACCTTTTCACTAGTTACGAACAACTCCTCTTCAGCAAAGTCGTCGCTCTGGCCGAGAAAGTTGGCAAGCCCGTGCGTCTATTAGTCATACCTTCATCAAATGTTTTTGTCGGCAGTGCACATGTTGTTGCCCAACTTGAATCCGCTGAGATCATCGCCGGGCGCTCGTCAGCTATGACTCCGAAGAAGCAGGCGCAACGTATGAAGCAAGCCTGGGAAAAACTGTCGTCCAAACCGCAGCGAGAGGTTCGGTTAATGGTGATAGAGCCAGACGGCAAGGTGTATGAGTTCTGTTTCGACTGGTGCCAGGTGAGGAGTCCAGATTCGGGATTGTAAAAACGCACATTCATACTCTTGAAAACATGTGTGGCCGCTCTTTCCCAAACCTAGTTCAGTCGGCTATATTGTTTTGTCGCAAGCTTTGCAGTAAGTCGTAGCAGTTTCTGGCTGGCGCGGGCATTTAGCTTTATCAGTTTGCAGCTCTCAATAGTGCCATTGCAGGAAACCATGGTGGGGAATATCTCGCGAACGCTGATCGCTTTGTGCACGCTCGTTTGCGTTGCTCTCTTCGTGTTTGAACGCGCGCAGAGTGCCGGTGCTCCCGTTCAAACACCCGCCCGGACGGAGCCATTCGAAAAGGTAGTTCAGCCTTTTTTCGCGAACAATTGTTATACGTGTCACAACGATGAGCGGCAGACAGGCGACCTGAGCCTCGAGGCGTTCAAGACGGCGGCTTCATTCAGCAAAGATCGAGCGACGATGAAGCTCATTCTCGAGAAGCTCAATGCCGGGGCCATGCCGCCGCCGAAAATGCCTCGCCCAAAACCGGAAGACGTAACGGCGGTTACTCAATGGCTCTCTCATCAACTGGCCGCCGAGCCACAAAAGAACACCGCAGCCAGTGACACGACGACGCCAGCGCCAATGAAATCCGGTGGTGTCACCGCGCGCCGCTTGAACCGGATCGAGTACGACAACACTGTGCGCGATCTGCTCGGCGTCGATCTTCATCCCGCAGACGATTTCCCACAGGACGATTCGGGCTATGGCTTTGACAACATCGGCGATGTGCTTTCGCTTTCGCCGGTGTTGATGGAAAAGTATCTGGCGGCGGCAGAAAAGATTTCGCGCGCCGCTATCTTCGGTGTCGAGCCGCTGAAGGCCACGCTTGTGCGCTTGCGTTCACCAGAACGAAACCAACCGCCTCAACTTTCTCCCTTGACCGATTATGATCTGACGGGCTTGAGCCTTCCGAACGCAATCCACAACACCTATCGTTTTCCTATCGACGGTGAGTATGTGATCAGGGCTAACCTTGGTGGCGCGCGGCCCGCCGGTTCCGAGCCGATCCAAGTTGCCCTGTGGCTTGATGGCGAACAGATCCAGGTGGTCCAATTCGATCCCGCAAAGGTCGCATCATTTATCAACTCCGCCGAGCGACAGGAACTCGGCGGGATGACTCAGGAATTCAGAACGAAGATCCCAGCGGGCGATCACTGGTTGGCTGTTTCGATTCCGCACCTGTACGAAGGCCTTCCCCCCAGTTACCAGGGACCGAATCCGTCAAAGCTGGCGGCGCCGCCGCTACCGGCATTCAAGGCGCCTCCTGATCTTACGCCGCAACAGATCGAGGCACGGCGAAAAGAGTTTGAAAAGAGCCGTGCGGAGAAGATCCCGGCAAACAGCCCCCGAATCAGATCGCTGGAATTGGGTGGCCCATATGCCGTGACCCAGGGACCTTCGCGCGAAAGTCTAAAGAAGATTTATGTTTGCGGACATCTTGACGGTCATCATGAGAGCGGCTGCGCGCGACTAATAGTCGAACATCTGGCGCGTCGAGCATATCGGCGTCCGGTCACGCAGAAAGAAGTCGCTCAGTTGACCGGTCTGATCGCTGACGTGCAAAAGGACGGTGGATCATTTGAGGAAGGACTTGCGACCGCGATACAGGCTATGCTGCTCTCGCCGCACTTTCTCTTCCGCATAGAACAACTTCCGCCCAAGCCGCTGACTGTCGCTTCAGCGCGTCCGCTCAGCCAATACGAGTTGGCTTCGCGGCTTTCATATTTTCTCTGGAGCAGCATGCCGGACGAGACACTGTTGACCGCCGCCGATCGCGGGCGGTTGGCTCAACCGAAGGCGCTCAGGACGGAGGTGCGGCGAATGCTGCTCGACTCAAAATCGCGCGCTCTAGTCGAGAACTTCGGCGGACAATGGCTGCAAGTGCGCAAACTCGAATCAGTCAAACCGGATCGGAAGCGATTTCCCCAATTCGACGAATACCTCCGCTTGTCGATGCGGCGAGAAACTGAAATGTTTTTTGCAAGCCTTGTGCGCGAGGATCGCAGCATCCTGGATTTCATCGACGCTAATCACAGCTATCTGAACGAGCGCCTCGCACGTTTCTACAATGTCCCTAATGTTCATGGGACTGAGTTTCGCAAAGTCTTGTTTGCCACTGATGCGCATCGAGGCGGACTGCTGGGCCAGGCCAGCGTGCTGACGATTTCTTCATACGCCAACCGCACGTCACCCGTACTGCGCGGCAAATGGGTACTCGAGAATCTTGTTGGGTCACCACCGCCGCCACCACCACCTGACGTGCCGAATCTTGACGAAGCCAAGATTGGCTTGTCTTCGTCCATGCGCGAACAATTGGAACAGCACCGCAAGAACGCCATCTGCGCTTCCTGTCATACACGCATGGACCCATTGGGATTCGGACTGGAGAATTTCGACGCCATCGGAGCCTGGCGCACAAAGGACGGCCAGTTTCCAATCGATGCGTCAGGCACACTGCCGGACGGAAGATCGTTCGATGGTCCACCGGGACTGGAATCAATTTTGAAAGCGCAGCCGGACGCCTTTACGGAATGCCTGGCTCGGAAGCTTCTGATCTACGCGCTGGGTCGAGGCCTCGAGCCTGATGATGATCCCACGGTCAAGAAGATCGTAAAGAGTGTGGCGGCTGACAATTATCGCTTCTCCAGTTTGATTCTGGAGATCGTTAAGAGCGAGCCATTTCAAAACCAAAGACGAGAAACACAGCGATGATCATTACAAGGAAGAGATTGCCGAGGCGAACCTTTCTCCAGGGACTGGGGACGGTTGTTGCCCTGCCAATGCTGGACGCAATGGTGCCAGCTTTTGCCCAGCGGCATAATTTATATCTGAAAACTCCAGTGCGAATGGCTTTTGCTTACGTGCCTAACGGTATTGTCATGAAGGACTGGACACCGGAAGCTTTAGGCAAAGACTATGCACTCACCCGCATCTTGAAACCGCTCGAAGGTCTACGTGAGGAAATCTCCGTCCTCTCGAATTTGGATTCTCACACTGGCAATGCCCTGGGCGACGGACCTGGAGACCATGCTCGGGCCGGCGCGTCGTTTCTCACGGGTGTTCATTGCAGGAAGACCGCGGGAGCCGACATTCAGGGTGGCGTATCTGTGGACCAGATCGCTGCAGCTAAGCTGGCGGGCGCTACGCGTTTCTCTTCACTTGAACTTGGTTGCGAAGACTCACGCACGGTCGGTGATTGCGATTCCGGTTACAGCTGTGCTTACACCAATAGTCTCTCCTGGCGTACGCCCCAGACTCCAATGCCTCCCGAGGTCAATCCACGTGCGGCCTTCGAGCGATTATTTGGGACCGAAGATCTCAGTCTCGATCCACAAACCCGTGCCCGGCGCGCAAAATACCGCAAAAGCATTTTGGATATGGTGAGCGAGGACACGCGGAATCTCGTCAAGACTCTCGGGCCCGCAGACCGACGCAAGATGGACGAGTATCTATTTTCAGTCCGCGAAATCGAGCAACGGATCGAGAACGCCGAAAAAGATCCGCGTCTGGTTACTCCTGCCATCGATAAGCCTTCAGGAATACCCTTCGAATTTCCCGACTATGCGAAGCTGATGTGTGACCTGCAGGTCGTGGCGTTTCAGTCAGATCTTACTCGCGTAGCCACGCTGGTGATCGGACGTGAAGGCAGTAATCGAGTTTATTCCGAGATTGGCATCAGCGATCCGCATCATCCCCTCACGCATCATCGAAACAACCCTGAGTGGATCGAGAAGGTCACGCGCATCAACAGCCTGCACATAGAGTTGTTTGCTTACTTCCTGAAAAGGCTCAAGGCCACCGCGGACGGCGACGGCACGTTATTGGACCACTCGATGCTCGTTTATGGCAGCGGTCTCTCCGACGGTAACAAGCATACCCATGAAGCTCTGCCAGTCTTGCTCGCAGGTCGCGGAGGCGGCAGCCTGAAACCCGGAAGACACCTCACTTATCCGGCCGGAACTCCCATAACCAACCTGTACCTGTCGCTACTGGATCGAATGGGCGTGCATCAAGAGACCATCGGCGACAGCACCGGGCAACTTAATCAGCTGGACAGTCTGTGAAAACCTTACGCACGTGGCTCTGTTTGAAGTTACGCTCAACTACAGAACAGGAAGCGGTAGCGACCTGGCCGGTTCGCGACACACAAGCTTTAGTTGAATGGTACCGAAACGGCCAGGTCGCTACCGCTTCCTGTTCTGTAGTTGAGCGTATTTGACATTGAGTGACGCTAGAATTCTGAAACTCCACGCAACTAAAGTAGGTGGCATCTAAAAACCTCTGACTACTCCATCCAAGCTGTCACGCCCCCAGGAGCTCATTTTTCTAGCGTAGTATTCCCAACTCGTCCAGCGAAGCATGCAGCTCGGCCGGATCGTTATAGACGCGGAACGCGCCGGCGCGTGTCAGTTCGTCCTGGCCGTAGCCACCACTTAATAGACCAATCGAAAGCATTCTGGCCCGGCGCGCTGCCAATAGATCCCAAACTGCATCACCGATAACGAAGCATTCATCGACCGGCACGCCCAACCGTTGTTGGCAGTTAAGGAACAGGTCTGGAGCGGGCTTGGCCCGCTCCACATCGCCGCGCTCCACTACCAGTGTCTCGGAGCCGACACCAAGCGCGTCCAACGAAGCGTCGATTTCTGGTCGTCTGCCGGAGGTTGCAATGCCGTGTGAGATGCCCTGCTCGCGAAGAAAGCGCAGTAACTTGATCGCGCCGGGTAACACCCGTCGCTCAGGCAAGAATTCCTGAAACAATTCTCCATGCCGGCGTTGCAGCGAGGCAGCTTCGGCCGGCGAAATCTCGCGCCCCAGTTCGCGAGCGACGGCCCGAGTGAAGAGGCCCCCACTCATTCCGATGCGGCGATGAATGCGCCAACCATCGACAGCCATACCTGCCTCAGCCAGGGCGCGCTGCCATGCGAAGACGTGTGCGTAGACGGTATCGACGAGTGTTCCGTCAAGATCAAAAATTAGCGCTGACATAACAAACAAGCCCGTCGGGTTTGGTTGGCCACACAAAGTCAGAACCGGGAGCGGTAGCGACCGGGTCGTTTCCGAGCTGCCCGACGAGGTCACTACAAAATCTGTGGAAAAAACGAAACGTTTGCCATGCGTTTCGACCCGGTCGCTTCCGAGCTGCCCGACGAGGTCACTACAAAATC
>Ga0070708_100000311_pt1 | contig 36596 bp, 34 predicted proteins | sample KBSK5503metaG_FD_65469 | JGI IMG/M metagenome (GOLD analysis project Ga0070708, IMG submission 65469) | Corn, switchgrass and miscanthus rhizosphere microbial communities from Kellogg Biological Station, Michigan, USA - KBS K5-50-3 metaG | ecosystem: Host-associated > Plants > Roots >... | reverse complement strand
TGGCATCCGCAAACGCTGCTGACCTTTCTTTGTAGCCGCGAGCGTGAGTCTCCACGGCGCAAGGCCGTGGCATCAGTTTGAGTTTTCACACGGTCGCTACCGCGCGGTGGTACTGACTTCTTGGGACCGCAGCATGGGTGACAGCGCATGAGACCCACCCGCTACCGCGGGTGGTACTGACATGATCACTCAGTGTCTCTGGGCCTCTGTGGCAATGGCGGGTTAACGTTTACCTTCGAGGTTGGCCCACTCGCCGGATTGGATGAAGTTGGCCCAGTAGAAGGGATGGAGTTTGGGATTTCGTTTGAGCATGTCGAGCTGAACCTGTCTCAGCGCTTCGCCGCGGCCCAGGCCCTGCTTGAGGTTTCGATAATAGCCGGTCATCAGTTCGCGCGTCGTGTAATCGCTCACCGGCCAAAGAGTCATGACCAGAGATTCCGCGCCCGCCAGGACGAAAGCGCGTCGGAGGCCATAGACACCTTCGCCGTTGCGAACTTCACCCACCCCAGTATCGCAAGCCGAAAGGACGACCAGTTTCGTGCCCCAAAGATTCAGACCCGACGCTTCCAGGGCAGTGAGAATCCCGTCGTCATCGGAAGGATTCTGCCGAAGGTTGGCGCCGGCCAGCGCCAGACCCGAGCGCAGCAGCGGGTTCTGGATGTTGGCGTTGGCGCGAATTCCGCGGGTTGCGCTCGAGGTGGATGGCCTGTTCGCCGCTGGAGGTACTAACCCGTTGCCGCGCGCTGCGACCGGTGAAGATCCACCGTCGGTTACCCGTGGCGGCTCCGATAGGAAAAATCCATGCGTCGCGATGTGCAGAATCCTTGGCGCTGCCACCTGCTTCAATGCAGATTCAGTTGCTTGCGGCCCAGTCAGCAAACTCGCCTCCGAAAAAAGTGCGTGAATAGCGCCGGCTTCGCGGGCCGTCCCGGCAAGCGGCGCGAAGTACACTTCGGACAGATCGTTGCCCGTGGTCATGCTTCGCCGTTGGCCGACGCGCGCAACCGACTTTTCAGGCGCGCTGGTCTTCGCTAATAGGGGCGTGTCAGGCTCGCCAAACAAAGGATTAGCGATTACGACCGGGTTAGTTTTGCTTTCCCGAGCAACTTGCATTCGCAGCAGGTCGCGTCCGCTCGTCAGGTAAGTGAAAGAGTAACGCTCGATCAGATAGCGGCCGCTTTCATCAACCAGAGCAGCGAATGGAACCAGATTCAACTCGCCATCGGGCGAAACCAGCAGTTGCACGGCGTCACCAATCAAGGGTCGCAGCGGTCGCATGACTGCCTCATCCACGCCCCGCGCCAACAGTTTTACATCTTGATGTTGAGGATCACGCAGGGCCCCGCGAAAAGCATCCAGCTTCACGTCGATATCTTTGACCGTGCCGAGGTCCTTCCATTCCACATCGCCCCGCTGGTGAATCACGTAGGCGACATAACAGGGTTCGCCGTATGCTTTCTGATTGTCGGAAGCTTTCGGATCGAAAGGACGATAGACAGCAAATTCTACGAGCGCCGTGCGGTCAGGAATCGTTCGCCGTACAGAGTCGAGCGTGATCGACTGATGCTGCGATCTGAATTCCGCGCTGCGGCGACTGATTTCAGCTTCAATTTTTTCGCGTTCGGCTTCGAGGTTGTTAATCTCCTTTTTCTGGTCGGCGGAAGATGTGTTCTGAGGATTGTCGAGCACCAGACGAGCGAGGCGGGATGTCGTGCGATTCAAGTTTTGCAGCACGGCCTGATCTTCTGCGTTGGAGCGGCTGCGCAGAGAGTAAAGGCTGTTAGACAGGGCGTCCTGGACGCGGCCTTTACGTTGCAAAATAGCCGTGGCGGCTAAGTCGCGCGCGTCGGGGTTGTCGGCAGCGGCGTGGAGATGAAACGAAATCGCCTGACTCATTTGCTCTGGCAACGTGACGAGGTATGCCAACTTTTGACGTTCTGATCCGCTAGCGAGATTGATGTCAAGATTGTGCTCAATGATGGCATTCGCTCGCTGCTGAAAACCGACGGCCTGTTCGCTCTTGTGTTGTGCCGCGGACAACTTGGCCAGCCCGAGAAAAGCCTCGGCCAAATCGGGACAGTTTGTGCCGCAATACGCCTCCATAATGGGTATCGCACGGTGATAGAGTGGTTCGGCTTTCGCATACTCGTTAAGGGCGACATAAACCTTTGCCAATGTGCTCAAATGGAATCCGACCATCGGGTGATTCGGACCAAGCAACTTCTCCATCGTCGGCAGGAGGTTGAGGTACAAAGCTTCAGCTTTCGCGTACTTTCCCCAGTAACAATAGAGCAAGGCAAGTTCGGCACGAGCGTTTATCACGGTGGGATGGTTCGGCCCATTATTTCTTTCATGGATCGAGATAGCGCGTTGATACAACGGCTCGGCCCCGGCGTAATCGCCCATATCGCGGTACAGTTCGGCAAGGTTCTCAAGGCCTATACCCACCCATCCGTGGTTTGGTCCGAACTTCTTCTCCCAGAAAACGAGTGTGCGTTGAAGCAGTGGTTCCGCACTGGCGTAATCGCCCTTCCAGTCATAATAAATCCCGAGGTACATAAGCACGTGCGCGACGTTCACATGATCTTCACCTAACGTATTTTCGTAGATGTGAAGCGCGCGCTGAAGGAGGGGCTCGGGGCGGGCGTAATCACCCATATCGATATAGAGATAACCCAGGTCAGTCAGGGAGTTGGCAACCTGTGGGTGATCCGGACCAAAAGCCTTTTCTCTGACGGATAAGGCCCGTTTATACACGGACTCAGCGCGGGTGTAGTTGCCTCCTTGGTAGTAGTTGTAGGCGAGGCTGTTGAGGATTAGACCAACCAGTGGGTGCTCTAGTCCCAAGCCGCTCTCCGCAATCCGCAGCCCGCGCAGATAGAAAGCCTCAGCCTTTTCGTAATCGGCCAGGAAACGATTGATAAAACCAAGCGTGAAGAGAGTGTAAGCCAGAGTGGGATGCTCCATGCCCAGAACGCGCTCCTCTAGCTCAAGCGCTCGCTTCGACGCGATAAGTGGCTCCTGATATTTGCTTGAGTACATGAGTTGCCAGGAGCTAGTTATTAATCGCCGCGCTTCGTCGAGTAAACGATCATTCTCCCTGGCTGCGCGCACTTCGACCAGCCGAATCTCGTAACTTCCGGCCGGAAGCTTTGGGTATTTCGCCTTTAACAGCAGACGATAATTTCCAGCTGCCCCCGCGACCAGTTCTATCCTTTCTTCGCCTTCCTTCCGCGCTTCACTATCGAACTCGACGATTGACTTGCCATCGTCTCCAAGCAATTGCACCACGACATCAATGCCGTGCTGCTCAACCACCGCGTTCGCATACTCTCCCTGGGCCAGGGTGATTTGATAGCTGTGCTCCTGCTCTCCCGCCAGTTCGCGAACGACACGCCTACCCAATTCGAGACTCACGACTTCTTGAGGATTCAGCGCAGGTTTTTCCTGTTTCGGCGCCAGCTCAAGGGGCGAAGCGATGGCGGTCGGACGGTGAGCAACCTGGATTGCGAGCGTCAATACGAGAACAGAAAACAGACAAATTCTGATTCGCCCCGCGCGGAGCCGCGGAAGATAGTTGGAGTGGGAGAACATCGGATTAATCCTGCTGACGCTGAAGCTCGTTACGGAGTGGCGCGTATTATTTCACAACTCGAAAAGGATAATCACCAAGAACTTCGGAGCTGCCCATAGACGCGATGCCAGACACTCGCAGCATATAGTTCTGTTTCGTTAGTAAACCGGCCGCGAAATTGACCGTTAGATACTTGGAATCCGCGGAGCCTCTTGCCTGAATTTTTCCACTGCGCCACGCAGTTCTATTCGTGCCCGCCTCAACTAATGCAGCGCTGTAACTTGAATATTCGTTCGGCTCGAGTCGTAAGTGCATCGATACACGTTCGGTTCCATTGGGAATCGCAATTGTCATGATTTGTCCTGCGCCACGCAATTGTGGCGTCAGAAGAAAAGAAGCAATCGCCGCCGACGGCGGCCGTTGCTGAACTCCCCGCTGTTCGAGCTCCGTTTCCAGCCGGTCGTGCTCGGTGTGGAGCTGCGCCAGCTCTTGTTCGGTGCGCGAATTTGCGGCCCGCTGCTCGTCCAATTCTCTTTTCAAGTCTTGTTCGCGTGGCGAAACTTGATTACCAACAGGGCCCTGCGATCGCGTGATCTGTTGGCGTAGTCGTGAGTTCTCAATCACCAGCCAAACGCCGGCGATTAGGAAGATCAGGGCAGCAACTGCAAAGCCCCATTGCAGAGCCGGCCGCGGAGGTGTCAGGCTGAATGCCGAAAACCATCCGGCCTTTTTGGTTTTGGGTGGGGCTTCGGTTTCCTGCACCGGCTTCTTTTCCGCCCATGATTGAAATGCTTCGGCAAACTCCACCTTTTGCCGGCGCAGCGGCGAAGCGAGATAGCGCGACTCGAACTGCTCTAGCTCGGCATTGCCAAGCTCGCCTTGAATATAGGCGTCAACGAGATCATTCTCTGTGGCCTTCAGTGCCGTGGCGAAATCGCCATCACCTACAGCCAACTCATCCAGGTGTTCGGCCTCTGGCCCGGATAGCGACCCGAGCAGGTATTGAGTCATTTGATGCGTGTTGAATTCTTTACTCATCTGTCTCCGAAGCGGATCACGACTGCAGCCTCCAAACTTATAAGACAATATGGCAAAAGGCATTTCACTTCTTGACACACTCCGTGACGCAAGTTTCCAGCTTGTCGCGAAGGCGGTAGGCGCGGATGCTTAAGGCGTTGATGCTGATCCCCAACTCTGCAGCCAACGCACGACGATTGTCGATCTTTACACGCTCTTTCCCGGCATAGTACTGCGAGATGATCCTTCGGCTTAAGTAATCCAACTTGCCCGTACAATGATCGAGGCAATGAAGCATCTGCTCTTTATTCTTCTTTTCGTCGCCCGTCTGCAGATGTCCCGGATTGTTATCATTTGATTGTCGCCAGATTTCAGTGTGCGCCACTGCCGTCTTCTCGACCCGCCTCAGATATTCGTGGAATATGTAGCGCGCGACTGTGTAGCAGTACTTGGCTGGAGTGTCACTTTGAATGCTGCCTTCCTCTTGAAGGCGGCGCGCGACGCGATTCAAGGTTTCATCGGCAAGGTCATCAGGCGCCTTGCAGTTTTTTCGATCAAAAAACCCAACCAACCGCTCGCGCATCTCCAGGTAATTCTGGCCCTGGGAATTCGAGCCTTCGTCGAGGTAAACGAGCAAACCGTGAAAAGCGCGCGAATCGAGCTGCCAATCCTTCTTCAAAGTTGATTGCTGAAGAAAGGCTTCGTTCATTGAAACTCCGAAAACCCGGCGGCGAACGTCCAAGAGCATAAGACGGATACCTCTGGCAAGCAATAACGATCAGGCGCCACAATGGCGCCCAGTGCCGGCGCGATTCAAATGGAGTCTCGTCTCGGATGAGGGATTGCTCGACACCCGCATTTGCGATCTGCCTATTCCCTTAAAGGATCGGTTCCAGAGCGCCTCAAATGAAACGTCTCTACAGCGAGCTGAACGACCGCGGCTTCAAACCACACGTTTGGTTGTCCGCAGAGCCGGATGGTGTGCCAAGTCTTGCCATTTCACAGGTTCCTTTGATCAGCGGGTTGTTTCCGGGAATAACCCAGCACGTACAAAGCGCACGATGCGCACACGACGATGTTGACGTTCACAGAAACGAACTTCCTAAAATCAAAATCCAGCGAACCTGGGGCCCAGAAGAAATTTCCTCTATCAAAAGATGACGCTAAGATGACGACTCTCCGTTGCGCGACCTTGCCGGACGAAGCGTGACTTTGACGGCTGCCAGTCCGGTAAATATTGGTTCATCTCATTTCGTGAGATCAGGTAGGATGCTTTCGGCTGGACTTAAGATCCGTTGACCGTAAGGTCGTGCGGGTTCAACTCCCGCCCTCGGCACCATTCCTAATCCCACTGTTTCAAATAACTTGCGGTTCATTTTTCGTTTTCGTCGTATCTCCAGCATCCGAGTTCCTGGGATAAGGATGAGCTAAGATGACGACATCTAAACCGCCCTACGTGCGAATTCGAGAACCTCACCTCTTGGTTCTGCGAGTTTGTCGACCGCATTTTGGATCACGATCGGCGTACCATGGGCGTAATCAGCCGTGACTCTACTCACTCTTTCTCATTACTCTCTTTGCTCCTTTTCAACGTGGTTTCGAAAAACTGTCGGACCCAACATCGTCCACCAGTACGGGCACATCACGGCGCCTGTTGTTGCAACACCGGCTGATCGCTCCCCGTCGCCGTCACTACGAGATAGCGCCGCCCCGATTCTTGAACGGCACTTCCGTCTGCCCTTACGACTGTTCGCAGAGGACCAATGGCCTGAGCGACTGCGGATCCGCTTGGATTCGTAGTGAATTTGCTAAGAGCAATGCGGCTCGCGTCTGGCTTCGTCAGCGAGTCAACCAAGAACAGCTGGTACTCCTGGCCCGGATGCAGGTTGGCGACGGCTATCTCGAGCAAGTCGACGAGGCCGAGCGAGTTAACTGCAACAGTTGCGCGGGCGTTTGTGAATGCGCCGCCTTGGGGCGGTACCATCAAAATATGCCGCGCCTCTCCGGCCACTCCGAGGGGCATCAAGTTGGCAGCTCCGTCGCCGCTTGGAACCGCGCCTGGCACATATACGAGAGCTTGTGTCGTCTGTCCGATCGGAATTTCGGCGATCGCCCGGTTGCTCAATGTGTCGATCGCGACGGCATGTTCGCCATTCTCCAAAGCGACGTATACACGTGTTCCATCCCCGGACGGCCAAATCCCGTGCGGAAGATTGCCTACCGGAATCGTGGCAACCAGCTCAGGCTTTACGCCTCTCCGAAACGCTTTCACCTCGTTGGTCCCACCGATAGTGACATATGCAAACTTACCGTTCCGATTGTTCACGAAGTTCACGTGATTGGTGATGGGACCTGTGTCGAGTGTCGCCAGTTGCTCGAACGGCGGCTTGGCGCTGTACACTTGGACATAGCCTATGTCCTTGAGCGTAATCCAGACCTCGTCATTCTCAGGACTAACAGCGATGTTCGGGCAGAAGGAACTTTTTTGCGGCAGGCGCTTAATAATGTGGTGCGAGGCTACGTCGACGACAGCCAACTCAGGAGTAAAACTCGAACACACAAAGGCGTACTTCCCATCTGGACGGAACATGGTCATGCCTGGGCCATTCGCCGTCTCAATGCGACGGATTTCCTTCATGTGTTCAGGATCGATAACAGAGACGTAGTTCTCGCCGCGCACGGTCACCCAGAGTTCGCTTCCGTCAGGCGCGAAGAAAGGTTCGTGAGGTGCTCGGCCGACGTACACCTTCCCTTTTATTTTGTTGGTGGCAGTATCGATGAGCGTCACCGAGTTGGAACCAACCGAAACAACTGCCAGCGTTCTCGAATCTGGTGAATATCCAAGACCGTGAACGAGAAGCTCCCCCGTGTAAAGCGGGCTGAGAGCCCCAGGAACGGGATCGCCGAGACGAATGACGCCCAGGAGTTTATTGCTGGATGGATCAATCACCGAAACCGTGTTGGAGGTTTGATCGGCAGAGTAAACGCGGTCATGACTCGACACGGAAATATCCGGGCGGCCCCACGGCGCTTGTTGTGCCGACGCGGAAGCGGCCTCCCCGGAAACTAGAAGACAGAACAACGATAACAAACGAATGATTTTCATGCTTGTACTCCATCCATTTAAGACGGGAATTCATCAACGTGGCTGGTGTTGCTTAAGCCAAAGCTTCATCAACTCGATTTCCGATTGCTGATCTGTAATGATCTCTTGCGCCAGACGGCGCATTTGCGGATCCTTGCCATACAGCAGTTGGGTCTTCGCCATCTCGATCGCGGCTTGATGATGAGGAAGCATCAGCCGGACAAAGTCCTCGTCATCGTTTCCCGTTGACTTAATTGACGACATTGTTTCGTGCATCGCGTGCATGCTGTGTTGCAACTCAGACCAAGCCGGATTCCCCGATTCTGGCAATGAACCAGTGTGCGAATGCTGCGGAACCGCGGGCACTCCAGTCATCGCAGCGATAAGAGCCGCAATGATCAGCGGCAAGGCTCTTCGGTAGCCAAAGCGGGTAAGTAGCGTTATGAGCTTTCCCTTCGTTTGAGTACTCATTCCTTATCCCCTTTCATTTCCGTACCCAACAGCGCCATTATCGCGCAATTGGCAATCTTGGACCCGACGTCTCAACGTTTTTGGCTTGATCCAGCCGTGTTCCAACTTGCTTCCAATAGACGCCCTCACGATTTCTTTGAGGTCCGAATAGATACCTGTAAACGCCGGGCCATTTCGTCTCGTAGACTGCGATCGTCATCTCCGTGAAGGATCAGATACACCTCACAAGAACCCTACTAGCTCAACAAACTCATTTCAGCTTTTCGTATTCCTTCTTCGCCTCAATTAGGACCGGAATATCCCCGTCCGCATCTTTCCACAACGCGAAGAAGTCTTCATAAGCTTTGCGCGCTTTCGCCGCATCGCCCTGCAGCGTTGCTGCGCGTGCCAGTCCGAGGTGTGCGAGCGGAAACAGCGGCGACAACACAGCGTAGCCGCGAGATGCGAGAATCTTTTGAAATTCAACAGCTGCTTCAGCGCCTTTGCCGAGTTTAAGATTTGCCAGCCCACGCACATATTGTGGCCAGAACTCTCCTGCGGCTTCATAGCGGCTGGCGGCCTGTAGCTCCGTGATTGCCTGTGCGGCGTTTCCTCGATCTAGTTCCAACGCCGCGCGAGTCGGAGGTAACCAAATCTCATTGACAATAGTGAAGTGGGGATACACCTTCGCAAGTTCATTCACGAGCGATTGTGCTTGAGCAACTTCACCACACAATGCGAGTGCGAGGCTGCTACGTGTCAATGACACTTGATTGTGTTCGAACGAAAGTGCCTGCGCCGCAGCTGACTTGGTTTGCGCGCACTGACCAAAAACTGCAGCCCGCAGCGCTTCTTCAGCGGCATACTGAGCGGCCACTTCTTTCGCGTTGTTGTGAGTGGCGAGATCGATCGAACGCCGCGAAAAATCCTGCGCCAACCGCCACTGACCGCCAAAAGCGGACGAGTTAGTTTGCCAGTCGAGTGCTATGTACTCATTCGGCTTTCCGGTCAGCTGCTCAACCTCGTGTTTCATTGCCGCAGCATCGCTGCGAATGAACGCATTGTGGTAGACCCAGGTATGTAGGGGCTCGCTGTCGAGCTTCAACTGCTTCAACGCCCGATCAAGAACCGCAATGGATTCATCGTAACGATTTAACCTCATCAGCGCGCGGGCCAGGTTTCCATGCGGGGCGACGGTATTGGGATTTATGCGAATGGCTTCACCGGCTTCTGCTGCCGATTTCTCCCATTGCCCAATGCGATCGTAGGCCACCGAAAGATTAACGTACGGTCTCTCATCACGCGGGTAGGTCTGTTTATATAACTCCAGCACTTCAATGTACTTATCTAACTCACCAGTGTCGTAAAAATAGTAGAAGGAAGTGATGCGCAGCCTCTCAACTTCGCTCACGCGGTCGCGGAGTGCATAAGCTTTCGCCATGTTTTCCCCCGCCAGTTTGGGTTGGTTAGTGTTAGCGTAACTGACTCCCAATCCCGCGTAGGAGGAGGCGAAGTTCGGATCAAGCTCCAAGGCGTGTTTATAATGGTCCATGGCCTCAATCCATTTGCCACGGTTTGCCTGTTCGACTGCGAGTGAATAGGCTTTAAGAGCTTCCAGCGATGAGGTTGTGACTTCGAGTGGGGCATCGAATCTCTGGAGTGAGTTGAGCGACTCACCAAGTTTCTCTCGCAATTTGATCGCAGTTTGACTGAGTGTTTTGAGCACCTCCTCTTTGCTTTCGGCTTCGCCCTGCTCACTAGCCAATACCTCACCATTCTGGCTGTTGACCGCTTGGAGTGTGAGCACGTAATGGCTACCCAGCGACGCAATCGAACCGGCAATAAAGGCTTTCAAACCTTGCCGTTGACAAATCTCTCGTCCGATCTCTGCGGTTACCCGGTCATCAGGCGAATGTCCCATGAGCCGCAAGGTCTGCCGCACGCGGGTGTCAGAAAAGAGATTCAAGAACGGCGACTGACCGAGTTGCACGGCAAGACCTTGTTTGAGGGTGCCGTCAAAGACGGCGTCTCCGGTGGTATTGACGAAATCCGCAAGCAGGATCGCGTCTTTGTCCGTTAAGGCAGCTGTGCGACGAGCAATGAGGAAGTAGCCCACGGTCGCCAAAGCCAGAGCAAATACTACTGCCCCCGTGACTGCAAAGCCTTTTTTATGCTGCTTAATCTCGCTGACGATGTATTCGGCACTTGTGACTTGATGAGTAACTTGACTGCTCGGAGCTCCGATGGTTGTGACTTGCTCTGAAATAGCTGGCGCATAAGTGCCAGTATGCACACCACGGCTCCCCGAGGTTCTGAACTCTGGTGGAACGGTGCGCTCAATCTCTGACTCCAGATCGAGTTGTCGTTTAAGTCGTTTGAGATCAACCAGAAGGTCTTTTGCAGTTTGATATCGCTCTTCAAGATCTTTGGTCAAGGTCTTAGTGACGATACGCTCAAGTTCCGGCGGGGTTTCACGATCATATCGAGCCAGCGGCAGCGGTTCCTTGTTGAGTATCAGCCCGATGACTTCGGTGGAGGTTGCAGCTTCGAAAGGAGGATGTCCCGCCGCCATCTCGTAGATGACAGCACCCAAACTCCATAGATCTGTGCGGACGTCAACCTGTTGGCCCTTTGCCTGTTCCGGCGACATGTAATTCGCCGTTCCCAGAACGATGCCGGCATCAGTGTCAACCAGGGCTTTGGTGGGTGCTTCTGTGTCAGCGATAGAACCGACAGGCTCGGTAAGTTTAGCCAGTCCGAAATCCAGCACCTTTATATAGCCGTCGCGCCTGACCATGATGTTCTCAGGCTTGATGTCGCGATGAATGATGCCGGCTGCATGCGCGGCAGAGAGTGCGCCTGCGGCTTGAGTGGCAATCTCGAGCAGGTCCGTTACTTTTAAGTGCCCGTGTTTCATCCGCTGACGCAGCGTCTCTCCATCGATGAATTCTGTCGCGATGAAGTGACGGGAGTCGGCCTCGCCAACCTCGTGGATTGTGATGATGTTGGGATGATTGAGGGCGGAGGCAGCCTTGGCTTCCTGGACAAAGCGACGCATGCGTTCCTGATTCGACGCGACTTCAGCAGGTAGAATTTTCAGCGCCACTTTGCGATCCAGTTTCTTGTCTTGCGCGAGATAGACTTCACCCATACCACCCGCGCCGATCTTGCGGACAATCGAGTAATGGGCGAGCATCATGTTAGGGAACATCGTTTCGCTCAATGGCCCACGAGCTCTTTTGGGCCAAAAGAAAATCGTTAGAAGGCAGGTGACATTCGCAATCCGTTAAGTGGTACTGTTGCTGCAACGTTACCCGTACGTCGATAATGCCTCGTATATTAGTTCAAGAAGTAATTGGGAGGCTAGCATCCTGGTGGTTGTGTTTTGTAATGGGCGCGTAACTCGTCGTACATCGTCGAAAAACGGTGGCCCGGCTAGTTTTGAGGGGGTTCCTAACGGTAAGGGGGAATGGAGCTAAGATGGTGGCGATACGTGTGAAGTACGCCTAAATCCTGCAATCCAGGTGCACCTATTACATCGACATGGTTGCGGCACGCGCGGCGGGGATGGCCATGTCGACCCGTTCAAGTGATGCACGCAGCAGTTCGGCAATGCTCCAGGCTTGAGCAACGCACCCGCGCGGTGTGTGTGGAGAGTCGCCGTCGAAGATTTCTGAAACTTGACGCAGACAGGCTTCCGTCAGATGGTCTTCGAAGTTATTTAGCCATTCAGTCGCGAACTTTCGACCCGCTTTCTGACCAAATGTCTTCACATACGCTGTGATATATGAACCCATGAGCCACGGCCATACTGTGCCCTGATGATAAGCTCCGTCGCGGCTACGGGTATCGCCTTCATAACGACCGACATAGCGGGAATCGTTCGGCGAGAGCGTGCGCAGGCCGCGTGGAGTCAGCAGTTCGCGCTCGACTACGCGCAGGATGTTCTTCGCTCGCGCTCTTGAAACCAGCGAATTCGTTAGGCTGATCGCCAGGACCTGATTAGGCCTGATTGAAGCATCGCGTTCGTCGCCGTTAACCACGTCGTAGAGACAGCCTGTCTGCTCGTTCCAGAAAAGTTCATTGAAACTCTTCCGCGCGCCTGCAGCCATGGTCTTGTACTGTTTTTCATTCGCTTTGTCTCCGAACTTCTCTGCCAGGTCCTCCATTACCCGCAGTGCGTTGTACCACAGGGCTTGAATCTCGACAGCCTTCCCAGTACGTGGCGTGACGACCCAGTCGCCGACTTTCGCGTCCATCCAAGTCAACTGCACGCCTTGTTCGCCAGAAAACAATAGGCCGTCTGTATCAACGTGGATACTGTAACGCGTTCCGCGCACGTGCCAGTCGATGATGTCTCGCAGGACTTCGTAAAGGTTGTCGCGAACAAAGTCGAAGTCCTTTGTGCCGCACACGAGTGCCCGCACGGCTTCAAAGAACCAGAGTGTTGCGTCGACAGTGTTGTATTCGAGTGTCTCTCCGGAATCAGGAAAGCGATTTGGCAACATGCCCTGATCGACGTGCTTTGCGAACTCAAGCAATATGCTCTTCGCGATCTCAAATCGTCCGGTTGCGAGCGTCAGACCCGGGAGCGCGATCATCGTATCGCGGCCCCAATCGGCGAACCAGTGATAGCCGGCGATGATTGTCTTCTGTTCGCCGCGTGCAACGATGTATTGATCCGCCGCGAGTGTTGAAGCACGAACTAGATCGTTGTCGTGTGGCGCAGACTGCGTGATCGTTTGGCGCCGTGCCACCTCAGCTTCGCGATAAGCCCTGGCTTGCTTCGCATCACGACGGTCGGTCGAAGTGATGATACTGACGCGCGCGCCTGATTTCGTCGCCAACGCTGTTTGGTCTATTGCAAACGTCACTGCAAACGGACTGAAGAGGTCTTCGTGGGAATCAAGTCCCCGCTCCTGCTCAACTCGGTATTCGAAGTTACGATACCAATCACCGTGTGGCGCGATCTCACCGGAGTCGTGGGCGAAGTATAACGTCGGCAAATCGGCATACGGAGCAACGCTTGCTCTTCCAACCTCAATCTCGACGCGCGAATTCAACGCGCTGTTCTCGTGCGTAGTGCTGTGATAATCGCGAAAGGCAATCAGCGGCCGAATCTCAAAAGACAGGTGAGCAGTAAGCAGCGGGCTGTTAGCAGCGGGCTCTGGCAAGCGAAATTGGTATTCGACCACAGTCGTGTTCTCACCCTGCACCATGAACACCGACTTCTCCAACTCGATTCCTTCGACCTCGTAGGTGAATATGGGGAACGGATCAAGGCGAAAGCCTGTTTGCAAGTGAAAGCCCTGCGGGTGAACCGTGCCCGGATATTGATTGGCTGAGAGGTCGTAACGCTTCCCGTCAATGATGAGCGCTTCTTCGAACTTGGAGAGCAAGACCATGCGCCCGACCGGCGGCTTGGTGGCAGCAGTCAGTAATCCGTGGTAGCGGCGCGTGTTTAGACCGATGATGGTCGACGAAGCGAAGCCACCAAGCCCATTGGTTTCCAGCCATTCACGCGTCTGGGCAGCTTCGAGGTCGCCACAAATGTTTTGATCTATCTCAATCATAACTCTTCCTTCTGGCGCTGAATGCCTCACAGCTAAGCGGCTTCGGCGTCTTCAGGTCGGTCGTCGGCTACTTTGATTACCGAAAGTGCTTCCGCTCGGGAAATGTTGGATGAAGTTACGTCCATGAACTGCACCAAGTCCTTCGAGAACAAGAGATCGAGAGTCCAATCGAGCGCGACCCGTACTTTCTTTTCAAAGCGAGGTAGCTTGCTCAGATAAATGGTGCGCCACATCCACCACGCGATGAAGCCTGAAAAATTCACGCCCATGATGCGCGCTACACCAGTGCGCCTGCCGATCGAAGCCAGCGCCCCGATCGTTTTGAACTCGAAACGTTTCCGCCTGCCACCGCGTATCGCCGCAAAGATGTTATGGGCCGCCACCTTGCCCTGGCGGAACGCGTGTTGCGCCGTCGGCGGACACGCTTTGCCAGTCGCGGAATCGGGCACAGCGGCGCAATCGCCTAACGCCCAGACGCCGGGGTTCCCATTGACTTCGAGAAACTCGTTCGTGATCAGGCGTCCACGCTCTTTCCCGCAATTCAGCATATCTAGTAGCGGATTGGGGGAAACGCCCGCGGTCCAAAGGAGGGTGTTGGTCTCGATCGCGGTCCCATCGCTGAGCGTCACCTCACGGTTCAAAACACTCTTTACCGCCGTGTTCATCAGAAACTCTACTCCACGATCCGCCAGCTTCCGTCGCGCATAGATGCCGAGATTGGGCCCAAGTTCAGGCAGAATTTCGCCGGTGGCTTGGATCAGAACGATACGCAACTCAGCTTCTTTAAGTCGCGGATAGAAACCAATCGCTTCACGAATAAAGTCGTTGATTGCCGCGATGGTTTCGACGCCCGCAAACCCACCTCCAGCCACGACGACGGTCAACAGTCTCCCGCGCCGCGTGCCGCAACATTCAAAATCCGCTTCTTCAAGGTTCTTGATGAGATGGTTGCGCAAGCGAGTTGCGTCGCTCAAAGACTTCATTGTCAGCGCGTTCTCGGCCAGCCCAGGCAGGTTGTAGAAGTTCGTCACTGAGCCCAACGCAAGGACCAGATAGTCGTACGACAACTCGTGACCATGATTATCGTCGCTGTGCGCGACCATCACGCGCTTTTCCTTCAAATCAATCGACTTGATATCGCCGTGGAAGAACTGCACTCGATGAAGCAGCTTGCGCACAGGATTCACGATGTGGGTGAAATCGAGATCGCTCGCGGCGACTTCGTGCAGCATCGGCGTGAACAAAAAGAAGTTCTCGCGATTGACGAGTGTGATCTCGATATCAGGACTTCGGGCCAGGTTCTTTTCGAGGTGTAACGCCGTGTACAGACCGCCAAAGCCGCTGCCGAGAATCAAGATCCGTTTCTTTGGTTGTGAATCAATAGCCATCGCTACACCGGCGCTACTTCGCAGAAGACTTTTATCGCGCCGTTACCGTTGGTTAGCTTAGCGAAGAGTTCTTGATAGTTTTCCAGGCCCTTAACCGGGTGCGTCAGCAAGCGCGGAAGCCAGCCGGGATACTCAGCTTCGGCCTGCGCCATGTCTTTAACACCCATTTCGAAATACTCACGGTTGGCGTTTACTGTGCCGACCATCACCTTGTTGCCCAGCACAAAGTTCAGATTGATCTTGTCGGCCGGAACTTCGATCTTGCGATCGCCGCCCGTGACGCTCGATAGCACCAGCACTCCGTTCTTGCCGAGGGCTTGCATGCTGTCGAACACCACCGGCGAAAAACCAGTGGCTTCGAAGATGATGTCGAACGGTCCGTATTCCTTTGCGCCCTCAAAGATCGACATCTCTTTTGTGGATTGGTAAGTAGCGCCGATGGCTTCGATCAGATCTGAGTTCAAGTAGGGTTTAGGATTTAGACCAAACGTCGTTACCTGCAGGCCGCGCAAGCGCAGCGCGAGAGTCGCCAGCAACCCGATCGTCCCCGCGCCCATCACTGCCGCGCGATGTGGGCGCCACACTCGCAGGCGACGCTGAATTTCGTAGCCTTGCGCAATTCCTTTTTCAACGACAGTCATTGGCTCCAGTAGCACGCCGACTTCCTTCAGCCCCTGAGGAATCTTCACGATGAACTCGGCATCGTCAACATAGTACTCGCTCATGTATCCATGTCTGAGATTTATACCGCGTTCAAAGTAGGTATCGTCAGTGGTCATGTCGTTGGTGCCGATCAAATCGTATATGCTCGAGCCGGGCCGGCGCACCGTGGCAACAACGTAGTCGCCGGGTTTGACCTCGACGACGTTTGATCCGACTGCTTCAACCTGCCCAAAGCTTTCGTGACCGATAACCAGAAAGTCGTAACCTTGTGGCGCATTGCCATAATCGGCGGCATTGATTTCCTTATCAGTGCCGTCAACGCCAACGCGCAGAACCTTGACCAGCACGCCACGACCATTCGACACTTCGTCTACTGAAGGTTTTGGCATTTCCGCGAGATGCACGGTGTTAGACTTTCCGGGGAAGACTGCAATTGCTTTCATGCTGCTCCTTGTGGCAAGGACACTGGATTTAGGGTGTCGAGTGTAAGTTGACCGATCAACACCCTAAACCCAGCGCCCACTTGATTAACTTGCTGGCATGGCCCACTGAGTTTGAAGCCCGATTTGCTGAAGTGTCGAGAACACGCGCTTGGGTTCACCCAAGTCGCTCCAGCCGACTTCGCTCACCTGCATTACCGCCAGGTCGTCAGGCCGCATCGCGAGAACTTCGTGTGAAAAGTTTGACGAGGGAACCCACGAATACAGTTTGCTGAGTGCGCTCGCTTCGGAAGTGGTGCCAAAGCTGGGAGCGATCAGCGAGAAGAAATCGAAGAGTGCCGGCAATGCTCGCTCAGTCATCTTCAGAAAAGCCTCGACGCGTCCGACCATCACGAAGCTGTTCCATAGGCATCCCCGCTCCATCAATCCTCGGGCGACGAGTGCTGACGGCTTTTCCCAGAACTTGCGCACACGAGAAATCGAACGCGGTAGTTGTCCAAAGAGTGAAACGTCCGGCTCGATCCAGCCATACTCCTCCTCAGGACTCTCTGGTTTTATGCCGAGCAGGGTGACGATTTCCGGATGAGTCCTCGCCGTGTCGAAAGCCGACTCGATATGAGACATGAACTGTTCGTCGTCGGCGAAGTAATGATCTGAGGGAAAGAAGGCGACGGCAGCGTTCGGAGAAAGCTGGGCGATGCGAAGCAAGCTAAAAAGAATCGCGGGCGCCGTGCCCTTGTTCTCGGGCTGCACCAGCAAGCGAGCCTTAGGCACATTCTTTAGTAATGGTGCATAGAAACGTTCATGGATTCGCGTTAGGACAGTTAGAGTGTGGTCCGCCGTCACAGAGAGCGCGACGCGACGGCTGGTTTGATCGAGTAAAGTTTGGCCGCCAATGATGGGACAGAACTGCTTGGGCCGGTCGTCGCCTGAGATCGTCCGCGTCAGCGATTGCAAACGTGTGCCATCACCGCCGGCCAGAATCACGGCCCAACGATCGCTGCCGCTTTCTTCAATGGGTTCATCGGTGTTGCACAAGTTATTGGTCACTTCATGCTCGCAAGAAAAGATCGGCATCGTCGCTCTCCTTATTGGTTTCGGCTCTCGGGATTTCTTGACCCGCCTATCCTGGGCGTTTCGGTTTCCTTACTTCCTGAAGATGAGTCGGAGAAGCGGCGAATTCCTTTCACAGGAAATGACAAAAAGTTAACGTTTTAACTATTGATTGCGGCCCACAGTTGCTGTCTGTGTTTTCGATTGGTGCTCGCCGCTCTGCTGCATGAGCTTTGCGACAACGCCCGTCCATCCGGTCTGGTGGCTGGCGCCGACTCCGGAACCGTTATCACCATGAAAGTATTCGTGAAACTGGATTAGGTCGCGCCAGTGTGGATCGTTCTGAAACTTTTCGATGTCGCCATAGACCGGCCGGCGTCCATCCGCGTCGCGCAGGAAAGGCCGTGACAGACGACGAGAGACCTCGGCAGCGACTTCCCACAAGGTCAGCATGTTTCCTGAACCCGTGGGACACTCAACCTTGAAATCGTCACCCAGATAGTAATGAAACTTTTGCAGCGATTCGACCAGCAAGAAATTCACCGGAAACCAAATCGGGCCACGCCAATTTGAGTTGCCGCCGAACAAACCGGTTGACGACTCTGCCGGTTCATAATCAACCCGATGCTGTGTCCCATTGACCTGCAGCACGTATGGATCGTCTTTGTGATAGCGCGAAATCGCGCGAATGCCGTAGGGCGAGAGAAACTCATTTTCTTCGAGCATGAACCGAAGGACGCTGCGCAACTGTTCTGGGCTGACGATTGAGAGCAGCCGCCGCTCGGCATTCCCTGGAGTGCGCATACAGGCAACGTTCTGCGTCAGATCGGGGCGATTCTTGATGAACCATTCCATCCTCCGTTTGAAGTCAGGCAGTTGACCCAATAGCTCAGGTTCCAGTGTCTCAACGGCAAACAGCGGAATTAGGCCAACCATAGAACGGACCTTCATCGGCAGCGGCTTGTCGTTTGGCAGATGAAGCACATCATAGAAAAATCCGTCTTGGTCGTCCCATAGCTTAATATCTTCATCGCCGCGGTTGTTCATTGCCCGCGCGATTTGCAGGAAGTGCTCCCAGAACTTGCTGGCCAGGTCTTCGTAGGAAGGATCTTCTTTAGCCAACTCCATTGCGATGGCTAACAAATTGAGGGCATACATGGCCATCCAACTTGTGCCATCCGACTGCGCAATGTGACCTCCGGTGGGCAGCGGCGCGCTGCGATCGAAAACGCCGATATTATCCAGACCGAGAAAGCCTCCCTGAAAGATGTTCATCCCATCAGCATCTTTGCGATTGACCCACCACGTAAAATTCAAAAGAAGTTTCTGGAAGACGCGCTTAAGAAAAACCGTATCCCCAATGCCGCGCCGCTTCTTGTCAATTTTGTAGACGCGCCAGGCTGCCCAGGCGTGCACGGGCGGGTTCACATCGCCGAGCGCCCACTCATATGCCGGCAACTGTCCATTCGAATGCATGTACCACTCGCGGGTCATCAACACGAGCTGTTCTTTCGCAAACTCCGGATCGATCAACGCGAGCGGAATACAGTGAAACGCCAGGTCCCATGCGGCGTACCAGGGGTATTCCCACTTGTCGGGCATGGAAATCACGTCGGCGTTGTAGAGATTCGGCCATTGATGATTGCGGCCATTCTGCCGCTCTTTTGGCGGCGCTGGTGTTTTCGGATCGCCTTCGAGCCATTGCTTGACGACATAGTGATAGAACTGTTTAGACCAAAGCATTCCCGCGAACGCCTGTCGCATAACGTTGCGAGCATCAATAGATAAATCTTGGGGAATTACTGTCGCGTAAAAATCGTCGGCCTCTTGCTGCCTGGTTTTAAAAAGTTGTTCGAATTCTTTTTCAAACATCGCCGGGTTGCTCTCGATGGTCTGATTCGTCAGTCGCAGACGGATCGTCGCTGATTCTCCGGGACCAACTGTGAGCGCGTAGTGCGCAGCGGCTTTCGTTCCCGTCTTTTCAGGATTCACTGCGTCCTGATGGCCGTGGATAACGTAATCGTGAAACGCGTCCTTGACGTGCGGCGATGTGTTTGCGGAGTCGAAGAGCCGCTGAGTGTTCGTTTCGTTTTCGGTGAAGAGCAGTTCCGGCGCGCCTTCGCAGTAGAGCCGCCGATGGCCCAATGTAAAATGTTCAAGTTCGATTGTTGTCAGACCACTTGTGGACGAACCGTTGCGCGCGATCGGTTTCGGATCATCATTTTCGCCCCAACTCCAACGGTTGCGGAACCAAACAGTCGGCAGGAGATGAATCCCGGCTACTTCTGGGCCACGATTTGACACAGTAATCTTTATCAGGATGTCTTCAGCATCGGCCTTTGCGTATTCAACAAATACATCAAAGTTGCGATTGTCATCGAACACGCCGGTGTCCATTAGCTCGAATTCGGGATCTTGCTTGCCGCGACTCCGGTTCTCCTCGACCAGACGCGCATAAGGAAACTCAGCCTGTGGGTACTTGTACAGGTATTTCATGTACGAGTGCGTTGGTGTCGAGTCGAGATAGAAATAATACTCTTTGACGTCTTCACCGTGATTGCCTTCGCTGCCGGTCAAACCGAATAATCGCTCCTTCAAAATCGGATCGCGACCATTCCAAAGCGCCAGCGCGAAACAGATCGTCTGATGACGATCGCAAATTCCGGCCAGCCCGTCTTCGTTCCAGCGATAGGCACGCGACCGCGCGTGATCGTGTGGAAAGTAATCCCAGGCGGTGCCCCCGGCGCTGTAGTCTTCGCGCACCGTGCCCCAGGCGCGTTCGCTCACATAAGGTCCCCAGCGCTTCCAATGCGCCTTGCGGTCGCGGGAATCTTCAAGCCGTTGTTCTTCAGCTCTTAGCGTGTTTGCGTTCTTTGTCATAGATTATTTACTTTCTCGGAGTTCATTTTTGCCACACTCCGGACACGCATGTACTTCCTGCAATACGCCGCCAAATACCGGATCGATCGCAGCCGGATTGTCCAGACTCGCGCTGTAGTCAATTTTCGTTGCGTGATGATTCATTTCTACTCCGCACTCAGGACAAATCATCTTGTTTGTCTTCACCATGGGCTGCTCCTGGTCACATCGAGATGTTCTCGCGTCCGTGTCTTAGCGTCTTGCTCATCCAGATCAGCTCGTTGAGAAACTGATCGATGCGCCTGACGTAGGCATCATCAAGAATCTTCCCAGCGCCATCGAAAAGTTTTTGCGAGCCGGAAAAGTTGCCATCCCAAAAAATCGTCACCAAGCCGAGCTCGCGCAGTACGGGAATCAGATTTTGGATCATCCGCGTGCCCCCGAATCCACCCGCCGAAACGCCGCACACTCCCACAGCCTTGTGTATATACTCTTTCAAATTTGAATCGAGCACGTGCTTAAGGATTCCCGGATAGCCGTGGTTGTATTCGGGAACAACCAACACCAATCCATCCGCAAGGGCGACTATCTCGGAGAATCTAGCTTCCTTGATCGCCTCGCCGGCGTCATCGGAAGCGAACTTCAAATGGAGTAGGTCGACCAGCTCGGTTTCTACTCCTTCGCGCTTTTGAACTTCACCAAAGACAAACTTCGCCACGTTTTCGCTAGTGCGACCTTTTCGCACAGTGCCCAGGATTACGGGAATGAAGAGCGGCCTGGTGTTCATTCAGTTCTTCCTAGCCGCCTGGCTTTTCGATTCGATCAGCTCCATCACGTGTCCGTCGGGATCGCGCACCAGCAGCGCCATGGTAAAACCCAGATCGTCGCAGCGCAGTTGCACCAGACCCGGCGAGACGAACATCGATCGGTTGGCTCTTAAGTTAGTCGCTGCAGCCGCGGCATTGTTCACGGTCAAGGTCGTCTGCCAGTGCACCACGTCGCTTGCCCGTTCGTCGGCCGGGAATGTCCGACCGTTGCGCGGCGCCACGTATTCGAGGAATTCGATGCCCGGTCCACCATCCATCGCGCGCATTGACGTGATGCGCAAGCGTGCCCCAAATACATTGTTCAAGTGTTCCTGTTCGGTGCCGTAGTTTTCACTTTCGCCGACGATACGCATCCCGAGCACGTCGCGATAGAACTTCAAACTAGCTTCGGTATCACTTACGACAATCGCCGTGTGATCGATTCCCAAGAACAATCTGTCACTCGGACGATGCCATTTCGTATCGCCTTTTCAAGCGGGAAACTCAAGAATCTCCAGGTTATGACCATCGGGATCGTGAAAATAGAACGCCTTGATCCCGCTTGCATTCTTATTCCAATCGGGCAATCTCTGCGGTCCGGAAGACGCATGCTCGACTTTGTTCTGACGCAGCCACGTGTAGGCTTTGTCCATGTCGCTGGTAATGATCGCGATATGCTGAAACCAGTGATCATTGCCCCGCGAGTCGACTGGAATCGGCCGGCCCCTGGGCGCCAGATACTCAGTCAGTGTAATGAACTCCTCGCCGAGTTTCATTCGCACCACTCGCATACGCAGGCCGAACAATCCTTCAAGGTGCTCATAGTCTTCGCCCGCGACTTCGACGTCAGAAACTTTCTCGAACGAAAGAATGTTTGAAAAGAAATCAACCGACCGATCCATGTCGCTCACGGTCATTCCGACGGCGTCAACGTGAGTAACCGGCCCCAGCCTCGAGGGTTGTTGGCCCACGGTCGGCACTGAACGTGATAGCAAAAAGAAAAGAAGCAAAACCGGATAAGCCAGCCGTCTCAGCGCCGCAATGGGATGTAAGTTGTTAGGAGTCGTGTCCATATCTTGAGCGACCTTTTTCCTTTGCCTTCTTAATTTCTACTTGAGCCGCTCCTTCAAGTGATCGGCCACGCGCAAGGCGTTCGCCATGATCGTCAACGCCGGATTAACCGCACCGCTGGACGGAAAGAAACTCGCGTCCACGACGTAAAGGTTATCGACCTCGTGCGCTTTGCAGTTGCGATCCAGCGCGGAAGTTTTCGGGTCGTCGCCAAAGCGTACCGTGCCGTTCTGGTGCGCGACCGCCGCCAGCGGCAGACGCTGACCCGCGTACAGGTTGCGCGCGAACAATCCCTGATGACACTCGTAACCGTGTACGTCGCATGTTCCTTGCTTCATTGCCTTCTGCAATTGCGCTTTGAGCCGGTCGTGGCCCTCCACGTTGTTCAGCGTGTAGCTGACGACGATCTCGCCATCGCGATTCAAAGTGACGCGATTATTCGGATCGGGCAGGTCTTCAGACGTAAGCCAGAAATCCAGCGAGTGTTTCGCCATCAAATCAAGGGTCCAGCCCGGTGCGATTTTTGGCGCGCCCGCGCGCAACGTGTCCGCGTCGAGCTTGCCCACGAAAGAAATGTGGCCCATCGGGTACTCCCAGTCCTTCGATCCAAGATAGAAGTCGTTTACGGCCAGCGTCTTTTGAAAGACAGTCGGGTTCGGGCACTTCGAAAGCGCCATCAGAACAGAATTGATGTGGCCCATGTAGTGACGACCGACCACGTCCGATCCGTTGGCCAGACCGTTCGGGTGCGAATCATTTGCGGAACGCAGCAACAAGGCCGCCGAGTTCACCGCCCCACAGGAAACGACGACGATGTCGCCTGAATACTCTTCGGTAGCCCCTTTGTGAGCGCTGCCTCTTTTGACAATGACTTTCCTCACTTCCCGCGCGTCACCGTTTGTCTCCAGCCTCATCACCTGCGCGTCCGTCAACAGCGAAACGTTCTCGTGTTTCAACGCAGGATCGACGCACACGACTTGCGCATCTGCCTTCGCGTTGATCAGGCACGGATGACCGTCGCAGGTGTTGCAGCGAATACAGGCGCTGGTTCGCGAATTTTTTTCGTCGATCATGATCCCCAGCGGAACGTGAAAAGGCTTTAAGCCCGCGCGCTCGAAATCTTCCGCCAGGTGTTGAATGCGCGGCTCGTGACTGACCGCGGGATAGCGATACGGCGCGCTCGCCCGCGGTTCGGTCGGGTCTTCACCGCGATTGCCGTGCACGTGATAAAGGTTTTCAGCTTGCGTGTAATAGGGCTCCAACTCGTCATAACTGATGGGCCACGCGGGCGAGATTCCGCCGTGATGACGAATCTCTCCAAAGTCTTCCTGGCGCAGGCGAAACAGAGCCGAGCCGTAGAACTTCGTGTTGCCACCGACGAAATAATTGGTATGTGGATGCAGCGCCTCGCCTTCACGGTCGTACCAGGATTCCTTTGTGTTGTACTTCGCGTCTAAGTTAACCGCGCGCGTGCTCCAGTTGTCCTTCTCGCGCGGAACGTACGGCCCGCGTTCCAGCAGCAGGATGCGCTTGCCCGTGCCCGCGAAAGCATAGGCAAGCGTCCCGCCCCCCGCCCCCGTACCGATGATGATCACGTCGTAGTGATTGTTGTTAGACATGACACGCTCCGACTAAGCCGTTCCAGGATGATGATTGCCAGGCTAAAACAGAAACAGACCGCACTGAATAGAATTAGTGATTCATCGATTGCATCGCATCATTCATCAATGGCGCGGTGCCAAAGTTGACGCTAAACCGGGCGCACCAGATGGTCACGGCGCGATACTTCGCCAGGTCCACGTTGGCGGGAACATCGTAATTCTGGTCGCCGATGTTGCCTTTCAAAGCACCCAGCTCGACAAAACCGGCACTCTTCACGGCGTCGTTGTCCTTTGCGTCCGCGGCGGCAACGAGACAAACGCGCACATCTGGACCGTTCGAAGTTTCGAAGTTGGTCAGGCGGAGTGTCCTTTTCCCATCGGCGAGCTTGAAGATCGCAGCCGTGCCCTTGGTTTCGTGCGCCCCGGCGTGAAATTCACCAGCCGCGAGTTTCATGGGCGCCGTGTTAGCGGCCGAGGCGGTCGGAAATTCCTCGTTGACTTTCTGGTTGATAAAGAGCCGCTCTGGTCGAAAGGCATACCAGGCACCGACGAAAGCTACCAGGACTACCACTGCTACGATGAGTTTGCGTGATGACATTCTTATTCTCCTTGCGATAAAGAAATTAGGTTCGGTGATTCCGTTGAGCGCTTTTGCCTCGAGCGTTATTTCTATCCTTCGAAGTTCGCGCTCTCAAGCTGTTAGTCGTTGATGTGCAGCAAAACTTACAGCAGGTGGAACAGACACCACGCCATCGGGTCTTTCCGAATCGATACCAAGGGTTTGAGAGGACATTGGTGATGCGCCAAACCAGTTGATTTGCAGGAATCTACGCAAGGACAGACGTGCCCGGTGCAACATTACCGATAGATTCTCGCGCGAAACATTTAGGACATCGCAGATTTCGTCGGTATCGAGACAATCGATTTCGCGCAGGATAATCAGATTGAGGAGCATCTCACTCATTGCCGCACCTGCGAGGTTATGTACGACTCGGCCAAAAAGACGCTCAAGATTGTGACGGACAATGGTGTATTTGAAGTTCCTTCAGCTCTCTCAGAATCCCTGGTCAACAGAACCATGTCCCGCATACGGTTGGGCGAAACCGATCAGTCCCCGGACTAGCTCCTGATAGCCGGCGCCTTCATCGAACGCGATCCACTCTCTCGCTTAACGACCCACGATTCAGGTCGAGTACGAGATCGAAAACCCCGCGAGACCTCTGGATCATTGTCGATGATCAAATTGGCTGTTTTGCGCGGATTATCGCGAGCGAAGTGGATTTTCTGCGCCGGAAAATAGATTGTCTCATAAGCGCGAATCGTTGCGGCCGGCGACAATCCTTCCTGCGCTCGTGCGAGTGCGCGAGCCAGGGCAGTCGGAAATGAACACTCAACCCAGACAGCCAGATCAAATACTTTTCGATGCTCGCGCTTAAATAGAAAAATACCTTGCACCAGAACAACGTCGACACTCTTAAAGCTGTAGGCGTGCTTGCGGTAATTCCTGGCTGTCTCTTCGGCCAAATCGACAACCAGATCGACCGAGCGGTGGTCTCGCAGTGGCAACAGCAACTTTGCAAACAGTTCATCGAAGCGAATGGCATTTTCGTAAAAGTGTTTCGCGGGCTCGATCGAGTTGAAGCGCGTGTCGGGTAGATTAAGCCAGCCATCAGCGTTGATGTTAGCGGCGGCGATAGAGTGTTGGCCGAGTCGGGCCTCAATCTGTTTAGCGACATAACCTTTGCCGCTGCCGTCGATGCCGCTTATACCTACGAGCAAGCTGCGTCCTTCCGGCATGGCGGCGCGCTGGCCCAGAATTCTCGCGACCAAGTCGTTCATATCAACCATGTTCCTCCCCTGGTTGAATTGGGGCCGCGCAGCTAGCGCTTCGCAGCCGTCAGCGAGTGCCGTTTAAGTGAATAGTCGCGGCCGGCTAGGGAAACTTACAGTCACGATTATAGGACTCTTGCTTTATGAGTGGTCAAGTGTCGAACCGCTGAACAAAACTGTGATGCCGGCTCCGGCGAAACCGAAACCAAAAAGTATACCGGAGAGCACAAATAGAACCGATAGACCCCCGGCAAAATATCCGATTGGTCCTGCGATCGTGGAGATGATCCAAAGAAGTAGAATCCAGCGCGGAAACTTCTTTGCTTTCCAGGAGCCAACGGCAAGTACGTCCAGACCCGCGGCAAATATGAGTGCTCCTATTGGATAAAGGCTGGCTCCAAAAATGGCTACATCACGTCCAATCAACATTAGAATGCCGGCTATCTGCAAGGCGAATCCCAAAGTTCCCGCCAATCCGACTTCCTCTAGTTCGAACCAGTACAGGCCAATGCTTCCAAACAGGAGGAACACATCTGTAACTAGATAGAGCAGCATGACCCGAGGAGTCGTGCTGGGAACAAACGACGCAATTCCCCTCAGTATCCCCGCGACGATCGCCGCCAGCCCGAATAAACGAATTAGACTTTTCCGCAACACTCAGTTGATTCCTGCCTACCATGCTTTGAAAACGTTGTGCGAGACGTCGGCCACGTGGAATACATCCGCGAATACGAAAGAAAGCAGCGCCACTCGATTCGTCAGCAGACCCTCGCGAAAGGCCAGCCGGATGACGATGCAAAAGAGTGGCGGATACAACGTCAACGCAGTTAATAAGCCCGGGCTGTATGTGCCAAAAACCGCGGTCGCTCCGGCATGAAATATGATTTCCTTCTTAGCTGGTCAGGGCTACCGTCGCACACCGGCGATCTTCAGCGGCATGCGATACAAACCGCTGCGCGCGCAGAGGTACAAAGTCTTTCCATCGGCATCGCCCCAGTTAAAGTTATGGGCGTGCCGCGGCGTGATGATCGTACCCAGGTGTTTGCCTTCTGGCGAGATCACTCACAAACCTCCCGGCGCCGAAACATACAGATTGCCCTTCTGGTCCACCTTGATTCCGTCCAGACCGTCCTCGCCAGGCGCGCTGGTGAAATCGAAAAAGAGTTTCCCATTGCTAAGAGTGCCATCGGCTTGCACTTCATAACGCATGATCGCCTTGTGCTTCTCGCCGATCTCACTGACGGGATCGTCGCCAGCGCGCGGATGCTGACCTGTAATGGCGGCGGCCTGTTGGCGACGTACAGATACTTCTCGTCGGGCGATAATGCAATGCCGTTAGGGCCGGTTAAATCTTTACTGACAAGTTGCAGCTTGCCTTTGTAAACCGAGAACACACCGCTGAAAGCGGCCCGTTGATGCCGAAGATCGCCAGTTGAATTTGCTGACCCGGCTTTACGTTGCGGCCGACGACTAAATGGTTGTCAGCATTCCAGCCGGCGATAACCGAACCGCCGGATTGGCCCAACGCGCGCGATAGTTCACCATCGACCCAAATTTCGGCATGGTCGTCGAGCGACTTATCAAACACCGCGGTCGATCCGGTTGGATCAAAATCGCCGATGCGCTCCGGCACACGTAGGTTGACACCGGAAGCTAACTGCTTACGTTACTCCTGAAAATTACAGCGAAAGATGCAGCGTCTGTTGTTGTAGTGATGCAGTTTGGCGCACGCCACTGCTTGACCACCCTTGACCCGCTTGTAAACTTCGGCCGCCAGAAGCATTCCCAGTAGCGGGGCCGTGAAATAGATCCACAGCGACGTCCAGACATGCGCTCCAAACGCCGAGCCAAACGTTCGCGCCGGATTCATGCTCATTCCGGAAATCGGCGCCTCTAGACGGATGTAAATAGCGACGAGCGCGCCGGCGAACAGTCCGGTCCAACGGCCCAACCGCTTCGTGTTTGAAATAGTCAGGATTACCGTCATCAAAATGAATGCGATCGTCAGTTCGGCGACGAATGCCGCCGTCTGGCCCTCCGAGCCTGGCACGGTGACCGCGTAGTTAACTGCCGGGTGGGCTACCAGATTTCTGAAAAATATTGTTGCCATCAAAACCCCGACAATGCCGCCGACGAACTGAAACAGAATGTAGAATGCCGCATCCCACGGCGCGATCTTTCCGAGCCGCAAGAAGGTCAAGGTAACTGCCGGGTTAAAATGCGCTCCAGATCGTTTGCCGAACGGCGAAAAGATGAGCGCGACGGCCGTCGCACCCATCGCGACGCCCAGCAACAGTCTTCGTATACCTTCATTTTGAATGCCCTGAGTGACGGGCGAAGCGGGGTGATAAAGCAGCACACTAAAAGCGCACGCCGAGATCATGAATAAGCCCAGCTCGGCTGCTTCCAATAAGTATTCAGGCCAATGTCTCTTCCAGGCATCAATCATTTGCTCGCTCCACCGATTCGAGGCTTCGAGCGGTTCTCTGAAAGCCCACGGTTCCGGCATTATCATTCGCCGGCGCAGACTGTCGAACACACTGATACTGTCAGACCTGATTAGTTCCATCTTCCTAATCGCGCGAACTCGCGCGAACCTCGCTGGTTGTTGATGCGGCGCGGCATTGGTCAGCCCATAAACGAATTGGTCAGGACGGCGTCGATAAGACAGGCGTTGTACGCGCCGGATTTGCTTGCGCCTGTCGCTCGTTTCGCAATTGTCCTCAGCGCTCTCAATCTTCTGCGCTGGAGGAGCCTCTTCTTTATCCCTAACCTTCGTCGCATTGTCTTATTCTCAATGAAGACGTTCCTTCGTTCATGCTATTAGTCGCGACTAGCATCGGTTCCTTACACAGAGTCTCGTCGGTGAAGTGATCTGGAGATGCGCTGACGAGCTTCAGCAGTGAGTGTGACTGGCGAGGCGTTGTCGGTTGCGTCTGTAAACGTCTGTTGCCGGACAAGCCATCTAAGGAACTTGATCTGTTTGAGATAACGCGCACACCAGGCGCATACCAGCAGGTGCAATCTCAGTTTCAAATGTTCGAGAACACCGAGTCGCCGTTCAAGCGACTCGGACATTAGCGGAACTATTTCCTGGCAGGGCTGAAGCGTGCCCAGAAGCCATCGTCTGACCGCTCTTTTCGTTTTTGTATAGATTTTCAAATATTCCTCTTCATTCGATCGCGATGACTGAGTGCAGTCGTCCATAATTGATCAAGTAGGTTTGTCGTGAAAATGATGAAAACCTTACGCGAGCGGTGTGTTTTCAGTCGTGGTGTTGGCTGAGCCTTTGTTTCATGCGCTCGCGGACTTCGGGCGAGAGCAAAGGAAGGGACGCAGAATCAAGATTAGGTTCTTGTGCAGCTTTGGCGCGGATTGTGGTTCGCAACAGTTGCAAGTGCTCGATGTACCAAACACACCAGAGACAGATCCAGAGATGAAGCTTGACGTTGATCCGCTCGCGCAGGGTAAGCCGCCGCTCCATGGATTCCGACATGACTCTGACCGTGTCCTTGCAGGTTGGCAGCCGGCGCAGCAACCACCACCTGATTGAATGCTTGATTTTGTCGTACGCCTTTAAGGTCATTTTAGTCGGTTGCTTCTTTCAGGAACCAGGTCCGCTCAAGACAGTTGCGCAAGTGTAACCGCGCTCGATGGAGCATTACCCAGAGATTGTTCACAGAAATGCTGAGTACCTCGCAGATCTCTTCGCTGCTCAGGCCGTCAACTTCTCGGAGTGTAAAAGCGCTGGCCGTGCGCGTAGGCAGGGGAGAAAGGCAATCGTCGAGAACTTTCCAAAACTCAGTGCGCTCGATCAATTCGGCCGGCGTCGCGTGCCACTCACTGGGCGCGTAGCCGGCATTCCAATGATTTGTCCATTCATCTGTCCTGGTAAAGAATTCGTTGTGCTCGAAAGTCTCATCCTCGGTCTCGCCGATGGGCGCCTCGCGGGTAATCCGCCGAAAATGGTCGGTAACCTTATGTTTCAAAATCCCGACGAGCCAGGTCCGCTCGGATCCCCGACCTTGAAAGCTGCCGTAGGCTTTTAAAGCCGCCAAGAAAGTCTCCTGCACGGCGTCTTCAGCCGCCGAGCCGTCACGCAGACGAAACAACGCGTACTTGTAAAGGTAGTCTGCGTGCTGATCCACCCAGTCGCTAAAGTCCGGGGATTGACTCGAGGCTGTGCGCTGTGCTTCGCTCATGGTGGAGTTACGCTATCAAATGAGACGAAAGAAGAAACGACGACGATTATTATTGCACAGGTCCTGATCGAACTGCTCGCACACTAAACCACAAGATTGAGACATGACTCTTATCCCCTGCCGTGATTGCGGCAATATGATTAATCCGCGTTCTCGCGGCTGTCCCAAGTGCGCGAGGAACCTCGATGCTGAGAGAATGATTGATAGATTCGTTTTATGCGGCCTTGTACTCGTGTTGGTGGCGGCGGCAATTGTCTTTCTATTCTACTTTCGTCATTAGCCGTTCAGTCATCCCTGCGACACCCTCTCGCGTTCGAAAACACCGCCACATTGTCCGAAGCGTCCTGAGCTACCTCTGAAAGTGCGGGAGCATGCGCGGGTTAATGAGAATTCGTCCGAGATTGTGGACAATTCATATCTTGTTTTACCTCTCGCTAACACATTCCTTGTAAATGCCTTGCACGAGAAACCGAAAAACGGCGGCATGCTTGAGGTAGGCATCCAAGACACCGTAGGAAATTTTTCTGTCAGCAAAGTTTTCATGACGTGATGCTCTGCGAACTCACACAAGTGATTATATGTTAAAGCATTAACCCGCAATGCGACGACTCTAACGTTTTCCGTGATGCCGGACAAGAAAACGTCTATCTTGGTGTTCGTTAGCGGCCTTGCTAGAGTTGGCTCCCGCAGAACCCGCCCAGAAACTGTTGATTGAAAGCCAGTGACCTCATAACCCCGGACGTCTGAAGCGCTCATGTCCCCTCCATGAGTTCGACCATAACCACGCAATCGCGATGGTAATGATCTCCACAGACTCCTTTGGAGGACCACATGCCAACAAATCAGAATCTAAAAACACTTAGGGATAACTGCAATGTCACGGTCCGCGAAGTCGAATTAGAGAGCCGGAGAATCGCCGAAGCTAAGGGCGATAACAGATTCTACATTTCAAACGCCCGGCTCACGCAGTTAGAGAACGATCCGTTGTCTGAGCCGAGCCTTTGGAAGCTCTTCAGCCTTAGCGCAATCTACCATGTGAGAATCACTGAACTGATGCGCATTTACAATGTCGATGCAGATGAGAGTGATAAGTACACCGCGATTGCGACTTCAGGCGGGACGCGTTTACTGTCGGATGTGCCTGACGTTTACCGCACGACCGAGTTTCTCAGAGAGCTTGTCAAGTTTCCGGACAAAACCACTCTGCTGCCGCGGATCGCTCAGGCAGGAGATGATAAGGCAGACGTCGCTAAGTTAGATCCCGACAGTCAATTTACCAGCTACGGCTACATTGGGCTTGATGATTTCACTATGTACCCTCTGATCCGGCCGGGTTCATTCGTGGGGCTTGATACTCGGCAGAACAAGCTCCGGCTAATTGCGTGGCGTAGCGAATACGAGCGGCCAATCTACTTTGTCGAGCTGCGGGATGGTTACTCCTGCGCCTGGTGTGAGTTGCAGGGAAACCAACTTCTACTTATCCCTCATCAGTCGTCGCACGTCAGTATCCGGCGCTTCATCTATACGAAAGAGGCAGAGATCGTTGGGCGGGTGATGAAGTTTAGTACACCTTGCGTTGACCAAGGATTCGGGAGTTCAAAGAGATACAAACCGCAGAAACAAGTAAAGAGAGGCTGTACTAGTTAAGAGAAGGCGTGCGTCGGCATCATCGAGCAAATCTATGGACGTAAAGCATCAACGTGAGATTAGATGGCTCGCCTCACAAGTGAGACCGTTTCTGCGCCTGCATCTCTTCAGCTATTTCTGCATCGTCATCACCAGTATTCTCGTTCTTCTCGATCCGCTAATCATCAGGTTCCTGATTGACGATGTCATTCCGCGCCGGCGACTGGCTTGGCTGCCTCTAGTCGCCGCAGCGTTTTTTCTTTCCTATGCGGGCCGGCTGGGATTTGACAGCCTCGCAGCAATGCTCAATTTTCGCGCGGTGCAGAAGATGACCTTCCGGTCGAGACTGAGTTTGCTGCGTCGTCTGCAACGACTGTCCGCTGAGTATCACGACACCCGACCTCTCGGTGACACTTTGCACCGTCTGCAGGTTGATGTGGATCAGGTGGGAACTCTCAGCGGTGAAGTGATCCCCAGCGTGTTGCGCATGGTGACGGTCTTTACCCTTGTCATGACTACGATGCTGATCCTGAACTACCGGCTCACCATGATCGTTTTACCGCTGATCCCGGTATTTATTCTGGTACGCAGGCGGTTTCATGATCGGCTGCGGCAGGTCTCCGACTCGGTGCAAGAGCAATCCGGAAAGATGATGGGCTTCCTCGAAGAACATCTATCCTCGATTGTTCAAGTGCAACTGTTGTCCTGCGAACTGAGAGAGTCGCGCCGGTTCGCTCATCTTTCGGTGAGTGCCGTCCGGGCGCAGATCAAGCGCCGCGGCACTGAATTACTTTTCAGCTCGTTTCTTTACCTGATCATCGTGAGCGGCATGGCCGGAGTTCTCTGTTATGGCGGTTACCAGGTAATGAGGGGAACACTGACTGCCGGTGGGCTCGTCGCCTTCTATGGATACACCCTACAACTTTTCATTCCGCTTTACGGCGTTGTGGATATTTATTCCAAACTTCAGCGCGCGGGTGCGAGTGTGCGCCGCCTAATGGAGATCACTGAAGCCGAACTGATCCTGCGGGATCGTCCCAAGGCCCTCGCCCTCCAGCCAAACGCTTCGGGAGCGATCGAACTAAGAGATGTCTATTTCAGCTATCACGCGGGTCGGCCGGTACTGAGTGGGATCAGTCTGCGCGTGAATCCCGGAGAGCGAGTCGCGCTCGCCGGAACGAGCGGCAACGGCAAGAGCACAATCGCGCGGCTGGTGGCACGCCTTTATGACGTCCGAGCGGGAACGGTCCTGGTGGAAGGGCTGGACGTTCGTGATATCAAACTGAAAAGCTTGCGCTCGTCTGTAATCTTTGTACCGCAAGATCCGGTACTGTTTGACCTGACGCTTCGTGAGAACCTGCTTTACGGAAATGCGGAGGCAACTCAGGACGAGCTCGATAAGGTTACGAGGCTGGCCCAGTTGGAGAGCCTCATACACAGATTGCCAAACGGTTGGAACGAATCGCTCGGTCCACGCGGCAACAGACTTTCAGGCGGTGAGCGCCAGCGAGTTGCCTTAGCTCGCGCGTTGCTGCAACACCCGCGAATTCTGATTCTTGACGAATGCACTTCCGCACTCGACGCGCTCACCGAGAAATGTTTACTGAACGGGCTAGATGGTTATTTGCAGAATGTAACGACACTCATCATTTCCCATCGACCTTATCCGATGCAATGGGCTGATCGAATCGTTTATGTGGACTACGGGAAAATCGAAAACAAGATTGACAGGGTCTTGAATCATTGGTGAATAGCATTCGCAAAAACTCGTCTAGGATGTTGTCGGCTCAAACACATCTTCACTGGGAGATAGAGAACTTGGTTTGCTCAGTCGACTGAGCAGGTCAAGAACTGATTGCGTGCCTGTATGTATGTGAAAACACTGGGTGTGCTCAGTCGACTGAGCAGAAATAAAAATTCTTGCCCGTGATCTCGCTAGACATCGTACATTGCGCGTCGACACTGAAACTCAAATTAGTAGATCCCAGAGACGGCTCGCGTGTCAGAAATGAAATTATTAGGTACCAGAACAGCTCCTGCCAGTAACGAATTAATTGGATAACTGAGTTTCCCGGCATGAAGAGCATGCACTCGACTGGGAAAATAGAAAATAGCGACGATGGCACAGACTATCACTGCAACCATGATCCCTCATATCGTTGATACGCGATTTCTGATTTCCCGCAGCGCGCGCTCGATCACGGACCAAGATGGTACCGCCATCCTGAATGTGGAAAGCGGAAAGTTTCACAGCCTCGTCAGTGCCGGCAGTCTAGTGTGGACCAGACTCATGGCCTGCCACGAAGGTGCAACAGTGAAAACAATTGTTGACCTCTTGCTGGCAGATGGGCAGTTCGTAAGTGAACCACGGATCCAGGTCGAGCAAGCTGTAGAGCGGATGTTGAATAACCTCGTAGCGTTGGGCCTTCTTTACAGGGCAGATCAGCTACTCGTACGGTGTGCTGGCAGCTTCTGGACCGATGCAGCGCTGTTGCCTCTGACGCGCTTGGTTGGCGGCTTTTTACTCATGTTAAGACTTCACGAATTCTCCGCCTTTCTTTATCTCACGATCTTTTACTTCATGATTAAGACGGCGGGCTTTAGTGGGGTCTACCAAGCTGTCAAAAATTGGCCAGTGGCGCGTTGGAGATCATTAGATGATACGGGGATCGTTCCGTTATGCAAGGCAGTCGACAGGGCTTGTGTTTGGTTCCCTAAACAGGCGATGTGTCTGGCGCGCTCAGTAGTAGCCACTTGCCTGCTGCGACAGTCAGGTATTTCCACGGTGTTGGTGATCGCGGCTCAGAGGAACCCATTTATAGGACACGCTTGGACAGAAATCAATGACATCGTTGTTAATGACAAGCAAAAGATGCGAGAAGAATTCCTTGTCTTTGAGCGAATCTCACAGAACTTGAGAGTCGACGTTTGATGGAACCTGATCAGATAACTACAGACGGCTCCAAAGCCGGTTTCAGCAAATAGAATCCATGAGTGCGATTGGTGGCATGTACCGGTTCGATGCTTTGCTGGTTAATCCAGAATGGTTGGCATCTCTGGGCACCTCATTAGACAGGCGCGGCCCTGATGGCGGTCGCGAGATTGTAAGCGGCGCGGTTGGCATGACCTATAGAGCATATCACACGAATCGTGAATCGCGGCTCGAGAGGCAGCCACTCGTCTCGCACGACGGACACGTTTTAGCGTGTGACCTCAGAGTGGACAATCGTGACGAGCTGATTACGCAACTACGCGACGATCTACCAGGCGAGCTGTTTCTAATCACGGATGCAGCGATCATCATGGCTGCATATCAAAGGTGGGGTATCGGTCTCTTGCTAAAGATCATCGGCGAGTTTGCGCTCTCACTTTATGATCCGCACACACGAACGCTGGTGCTTGCACGGGATCACATCGGCATTCGTACGCTTTACTGGCACACAGATAATGACCGAGTCATCTGGTCATCGGAACTTGGCCCACTCATCGAAGTCACTGGGGTCGAGCGAGAGATTGAAGATGAGTTCGTGGCGGGCCATCTGACGCTTGGACCTGAGCCGGGGTTAACACCGTATAAAAATATTCACGCAGTGAAACCGGCCCACGTGGCGATCATCACGGCGGACGGACGGCTCCAGGAGAAACGTTTCTGGGGATTGGACCCAACTAAGAAGATCCACTACAAGCATGACAACGAGTATGAAGAACACTGCAAGCATCTGCTGTGGGAAGCAGTTGGCTGCCCTCTTAGACGCGCGGACAAACCTGTCTTCGCAGAGCTTAGTGGTGGCGTGGATTCGAGTTCTGTAGTTTGTGTGGCGGACAAGATCATTCGCAGCGGTCAAGCCCACAGCTCACTGATAGAAACGTTATCCTATGTTTACGATGAATCTCCAAAATCGGACGAGCGCAAGTTTATTGGGTATATCGAACAGCAAAGAGGGCGGAGAGGCCATCATTTAAGAGAAGTAGATTACCGTTTTCTTGCGCCCTTTAGGATTGAATCTTCTATCACAGTTTTGCACCCAATTATTTTTGCTGCCGAATTTTATCGCGGATTGAGCGACGTAATGCGAGCAAGCGACGCCCGTTTAATCCTTTCCGGACATGGTGGCGATGAGATTATGTGCAGCGATGCAAATCGCGCTCCTGAACTCTCAGACTTATTGGTGGCGGGTAAGCTAAGGCAACTACACAATCGCACTAAGATTTGGGGAGACGAATTAAGGAGGCCATATCTCGAACTCCTATGGCAGCAAGCAGTCGTACCCGCTTCGCCCCATTGGATGCAGTCTAGATTGAGGCGCGAACCGTCCCTGAGCTTAGCTTCATGGTTCAATCAAGATTTTGCAAATCGGATGAACCTTCTCAAGCGAATGAGAGTACCCATCGATAGTTTTGGTTTCAGCTTGCCCAGTGCTCGCCACCAAGCAGTCGGTTATTTATCTCTAGTGAAGAATATTTCCGCGGGGTTTCGACGAGAGATGTCGGACGTTGAAGTCTGTTATCCATACCTCCATCGCCCTCTTGTGGAATTTATGCAGGCGATCCCGTTCGAGCAGAGGGTCCGACCAGGCGAGACAAGATCGCTGCTGCGTAGAACGTTGCGGGACGTGCTGCCGCCAGAAATTGCAAGGCGCATGGATAAAGGCAGCCCAGCGGAGCTTATTTCTCGAGCGATCGTGCGTGAAATGCCAAGACTTCGCCCGATGTTCGAACACGCCTACGTCTACGAACGCGGTTACGTAGATCGCGATGAACTGCTGACCGCACTCGCTCGGGCTAGACACGGCTGCGAAAAGCGTACTGCACCTCTCTTACATACAATTTCCCTTGAGTTTTGGCTGCGTGCTTTGGAATATCAAAGAACGACAGTCAGAAGAAGTGCCGCTGTGGGGGTGGGAGAACACGTGACCCATTCAACAGCAGTGCAAGTCGGAGCGAGCTCTGTGGCGGCGTATTAGTTAGAACGCTCCACCGGCATCTCCACGGCGCGCACAAGAGCGCTGTGTGGAAATTCTCGAAGTGAAGAAAGGACGCAACGATCATGAACGAAAAATATGAATCGCTCGAAGTCATCGAAATCGGCAATGCCGAAGACCTGATTTTGGCTAATGGCAGCTCAGATACGATTGACAACGTCCCGCTGCAAACGAGATTTCCGTAAGGAAACCTCTCTTACAATTAGATACCTTGTCGGGGAACATCTTAGAGCTTTAATGCTCTGACCAAGATGTTCCCTTAAATCAGGTGGTGCAACCGGCTTGTAAAGAACTTAAAGGAGTGTTCTCTAGCAGGCTGCTGAAAAACTAAAGATTCTCGACGCAGAACGATGCTGCTCAATTAGAATGTGTTCCA
>Ga0070708_100000310_pt1 | contig 36608 bp, 34 predicted proteins | sample KBSK5503metaG_FD_65469 | JGI IMG/M metagenome (GOLD analysis project Ga0070708, IMG submission 65469) | Corn, switchgrass and miscanthus rhizosphere microbial communities from Kellogg Biological Station, Michigan, USA - KBS K5-50-3 metaG | ecosystem: Host-associated > Plants > Roots >... | reverse complement strand
CCGCAATGTGCGCGGCGAAATCAAAGCTGCGTCCGAGACGGTTGTCACTTCCAATTTGCGGCGGCAGGGCATCCGCATCAAGAAGCTCAAGCGGCAGACCTTTCGTGGCGGCGGCAGAGTTAACGAGAAGGACATCACGTTTTTCACGCGCCAGCTCGCGACGATGCTGAAGGCCGGCGTACCGCTGCTGCAGGCGTTCGAGATCGTCGCCCGCGGGCACAAGAACCCGCGTTTTGCGCGGCTGATGATGGACATCAAGGGCCGCGTCGAGGCCGGTTCGAGCCTGTCGCAGGCCTTCCGCGAGCATCCGGCGCAGTTCGACGCCCTGTATTGCAACCTGGTCAATGCGGGCGAAACCGCGGGCATGCTCGACGGGATCCTAGAGCGGCTGGCCACGTACAAGGAAAAGATCCTCGCCCTCAAGAGCAAGATCAAGTCGGCGATGTTCTATCCGATCTCGGTGGTCACGGTCGCGATCATCGTCGTGTGGATCATCATGGTGTGGGTGATCCCCGCGTTCAAGCAGGTCTTCAAGGGCTTCGGCGCGGACCTGCCGGCGCCGACATTGATCGTGATGGCGATTTCGGACTTCTTTGTGTCGTACTGGTGGCTGATGCTCGCGATCATCGTCGGTACGTTGTTCGGTTTCTTTTTCCTGCTGCGGCGGTCGACCGCGTTTCGCTACGCGGTGGACCGGATCTCGCTGAGGCTTCCGATCATCGGCGGCATCCTCGAAAAGGCGACCATCGCGCGCTGGACGCGCACGCTCGCGACCATGTTCGCGGCCGGCGTACCGCTCGTCGAGTCGCTTGACGCGGTCGCCGGAGCGTCCGCAAACGCGGTATACATCGCCGGCACCCGCAAGATCCAGAACGAGGTCAGCACCGGTACGAGCCTCACCAACGCGATGCATAACACGGGCCTGTTTCCGTCGATGGTGCTGCAGATGACGCAGATCGGCGAAGAGTCCGGGTCTCTCGATGGCATGCTGTCCAAGGTCGCCGACTTCTACGAGCGCGAAGTGGATGACGCCGTGACGGCGTTAACGAGCCTCCTCGAGCCGATCATCATCGTGTTCCTCGGGGTCGTGATCGGGGGTCTCGTGGTCGCGATGTACCTGCCGATCTTCAAGCTCGGATCGGTCGTCTGACGCCTCGCGCGCTTTAAGCGCATGCCGGCGACGTTGACCGAACCGCTGGCGACGTGGCTCGTCAGCGGCATCGTCGGCCTCTGCGTCGGCAGTTTCCTCAACGTCGTCATCCATCGGCTCCCGAAGATGCTCGAGCGCGGCTGGCGGGCGCAATGCGCAGAGTTGTCGGGTGAACCGCCGCCCGAGCTGCCGCCGTACAACCTGATCACGCCGCGCTCGGAGTGCCCCGCCTGCGGCCACCGCATCGCGGCGTTTGAGAACATACCCGTCTTGAGCTTTCTGTTCCTGCGCGGGCGCTGTTCGGCCTGCGCTGCGCCGATCTCGGCCAGATACCCTTTCATCGAACTCCTGACGGGCGCACTGACCATCGCGGCGGTCCTGCGCTTCGGCGTTACGCCGACCGCCGCCGCGGCCTGCTTGCTCATCTGGTCGCTTATCGCGCTGACGTTCATCGACTTCGACACCCAGCTCCTGCCGGACACCATCACCCTCCCGCTGATGTGGAGCGGATTGCTCGCGAACGTCGCGGGTTTCGTCCCGGGCGTAAGCCTGCGCGATGCCGTCGTCGGCGCCATCGCCGGCTACATCGCGCTCTGGACAATCTATTGGCTGTTCAAGCTGGTCCGGGGGAAGGAGGGGATGGGCTACGGGGACTTCAAGCTGCTCGCAGCGCTCGGCGCCTGGCTCGGCTGGCAGATGTTGCCGCTGATCGTTCTTCTGTCGTCATTCGTGGGCGCCATTATCGGCATCGGTCTGGTCGTGTTCAAGGGCCGCGATCACCAGATCCCTCTGGCGTTCGGCCCCTATCTCGCGATTGCAGGAGTGATTGCGTTGTTCTTCGGCAGATCGCTGATCTCGCTCTACCTTCCGGCGTAGCCGTGACTCGGAGCACCTACGTCATCGGCCTCACCGGTGGCATCGGAAGCGGGAAGACGGCGGTGGCCGAGGCGTTCGCGGCGCTGGGCATCGAGGTGGTCGACACCGATGTCCTGGCGCACCAATTGTCCGCCGCCGGTCAACCCGGCTTCGCCGCGATCCGCGACGCGTTCGGTGACGGGATCTTGCGGCCCGACGGCGAGATCGATCGTGCTGCGCTGCGACGGCTCGTTTTCGCCGATGCCACTGCGCGATCACGCCTGGAAGCCGCCTTGCACCCATTGATCGGAGCCGAGGTCGCACGCCGAGTCGAACAATGGTCGGGCCCCTACGGCTTGATCGTCGTGCCGCTACTGCTCGAGCGCAAGGGCGTTCGGTCCTTGGTCGACAGGGTCCTCGTCGTCGACTGCCCTGAAGAGGAACAGGTTCGCCGCGTCGTCGCGCGCAACGGGCTCGCGCTCGCGGAAGTGCGCGCGATCATGGCAACTCAGCTCGATCGCCGGCAAAGGCTCGCCGCTGCCGATGATATTCTTGACAACGCTGGCACGCCGGATGCGATCGCGCCGCAAGTCCTGATCCTCGATGCCCGCTACCGCAGGTTGGCGGCAGCCGGTTCCGGCTGACGGGAGCGCAATGGCAGAGCCAATTCGCGCATGCCTTGGTGCACAATGTCGCCACTGCGACGGCGAGCCATGGACGTGATCCGGTATGAGCACCCGCTCAATGAGCGCATCCGCACGTTGATGCGGCTGGAGGATCTGTACGGCCGCGCGCTGTTCTTCACCGCCGAGACTGCGCCTGCCGCTCACCATGCGGCTCTTCTCGCGCTGTTTGAGATCGTAGATGTCGCCGGGCGCGCCGACCTCAAGACCGACATCCTGCAGGAGTTGGAACGGCAGCGCCAACTGCTTGCGCCACTCAAGCATAACCCCGCGATCGAGGCGACGGCGCTCGATGCGGTGCTCTCCGAGATCGATGTCGCAGGCGGGCGCCTGCTCGCGCAAACGGGGAAAGTCGGCCAGCATCTTCGCGACAACGATTGGCTGATGGCGATCAAGCAGCGCACCGGAATCCCCGGCGGCGCCTGCGAATTTGATCTGCCCGCCTACCATCACTGGCTGAACCTCGAGCCCACCGCGCGGCAACGCGACCTCCAGGCCTGGCTCGCGCCCCTGCTGCCGATTCATTCGGGACTGTCGATCATATTGCGACTGCTACGCGACAACGGCAAGATGAGCCGCCACACGGCGTATCACGGCGTCTTCCAGTTGATGCTCACGACGGCCAAGGTCGCGCAGCTGCTGCGGCTGTCGCTGGCCAAGGAGACGCCGTGCGTTCCCGAGATCAGCGCCAACAAGTACGCTCTGAACATCCGCTTCGTCGGCATCGCGGGCATGGACCGGGGTTCGGTCTTTGAGGGCGACGTCGAGTTTGATCTCATGTTTTGTAATCTGTAGGCCAGTTTCACGCCGACTCACGCGGTCTCAGTCAACCACGCTAACACCCCGCATCGGCGGGGTTTTTTGTTTCAGGCGGGTTCATGGGGTATCATTGCATTACGCAACTTTTGAGTAGCTACATGGGTAGCTAGAGCCAGTCTGAGTAGCTGCGCTGAAGCTAGCTACTCAAAAAGAGAGGCACTAATGGGAAAGCTAAGAGACGTGCAGATCCGGAACTGGATAAAGGCTGCTACGCCCGTCGCCAAGTCGGACGGAGACGGCCTGACGTTTACGCTATCAGCAAGCGGCACCGCGGCATGGGTCCTACGCTATCGATTGCCAGGCACGAAATCGCAGAGGGAACTCACCCTCGGTCGATATAAAGACGTTCCGCTCAGAGAGGCGCGAACGCGCGCAGCCACGGCGCGTGGCAAGGTTCAACAGGGCGTGGATGTTGGTCGCGAGAAGCAAAGAGACAAACAGAGCGCTGCGAGAGCATGGACCTTCCGGCGGCTTGCAGACGATCACCTAGAGAAGGCAGAATCCCGTCTAGCAGAGTCGACCATCGCGGGACGGCGGCAACAGCTGCGCGACTACGTCATCCCTCGAATTGGCAACGTACCAGCACGAGACATAACGCCAGCAGAAGTTGTCGATATTGTGGAACGCGCCGCAGCGAAGTCGCTCCACGTGGCGAACTTGGTATTGGTCGCCTTGCGCGAAGTCTTCGCACACGGCATCGCGCGGCACGTCATCGAATCCAACCCATGTGCCCACGTCAAGGCCAAGTCGGTCATTGGACCACGCCCCGTTAATCGCACACGCATCATGCTGACCGAAGCCGAATTACGAGCCATGCTACCTGTGCTGCCGACGATCGGGCACGCGAACGAGTTGATGGTCAAGATCCTGCTGGCAACCGCGACGCGTATCGGTGAACTGGTGAACGCTCGATGGGAAGACATCGACTTCAATCGTCGCGAATGGACGATCCCACCAGAGCATTCCAAGAATGGTAAGCGGTTCGTGATTCCACTGACCAATCAGGTGTTGGGTTGGCTCTCGGAACTTCAGACCCTGGCGTTCGGTTCGCGCTACGTCGTGCCTCTGAGACTGAAGCGAGGCGACCGGAATGGGGATGCCCCCATGGAAGCGGCAAGCCTAAACGCTGCGATCAATCGTCTTTGCGCAAAGCTGGGCAAGAAGTATCGGCGGTTCACGCCGCACGACTTACGATCGACCGCCCGCAGCCACTTGGCAGCTCTCGGTGTTGATGTGCTGATCGCGGAGCGGTGCCTGAATCACTCGCTAGGCGGACTCGTTGCTGTATACGACCAGCACGACTATCTGACTGAGCGTCGGAGAGCACTTGAGCTGTTGTCGAAGTTTATCGAAGCGTGCGAAACGGGGCTGGCTTGGAATGTCGTTCCGCTGCGGCAAGCGGTAGCTTAACGATTTGCCGCACCTAGCCCGACGGGGCGAAAACCGGGTTCCCTTCCCCGGCTGGTGCGGCTCTCAATTTTGCAAGGGTAGCGTCAAGGGGCGCGTCGATGGAAACGCCACGATGGTCACACTGGCGATTGATGCCACAAGTCGAGCTTTGGGAGGCGGTTGCACTGAGTTGTAGCATCGACCCAGGGTCAGGGCCAGGGTTTCAGCGCTTGTTTGATTTTCGCAATACCCTCCAATCGGACACGCTATCGAAGTTCAATAGCCGGTTGGACATTGCGGAGGCCCATTTACTGCAGGGTTCGCTACCGGCAATTTCCCGGTCTGATAGGCGGTCACAGCTCTGCATGGCTATCGTGTCACTTCCTCTTTTCGCGAAATGGACTCAGACCACGTTTTCAACCGACGTGCCGCAGGAGTTCTCTGAGCTTGCGGCGTCTGCTCCGATGCAAGAGGGGATCGCGACGCCAATGCAATGGCCGTGGGGCAATCACGACACAGAGGGACTGCGAAACCTGGCCGCTGCTGCTGAGCGTTTTTGGAAGAACTACGATTCGACAGATCCGACGACCGCCCCAACAAATCAGCAGGTGATTGACTGGCTCAAGGCCAAAGGCGTGGCCACGCGCACTGCAGAAGTCATAGCGTCGATCCTCCGCGCTGACGGCCTGCCGACTGGCCCACGCAGGTAGTTCCCCGCGCCCCTTCATCCCTAGGACTCGCGCGACTTCCCGGCGGATCCGCGGGGTTGTCCGCGCCCAGTTCCCGCGAACCATCGCGTCTATTTTTTGCGTCCGTCGCACGTTATGTTGGGGTGTAATTACATGCGCTGAAGCGCGACAGAACGATCCGACATGGCACAACGCACCGACCAGGGCGCGATTCCCTACGCCCTCAAACACTTCGATTCCCTTCCTGATTCGGCAAACGTACGACAACCGATTGTCGAGGCGCTCTTCTGCTGCTCTTCTGCAACTGTCTGGCGGAGAGTAAAGGATGGCCGCATGCCTCGGCCGCGGAAATTTTCCGACCGCGTGACCGCTTGGAATGTCGGTGAACTCCGCAGCGCGTTGGCAAGCCGCCACCCCACAGTTTAGGGGATCGGATCATGCAAACCACGAAGAAAACGCGTGACGGTCGCACCTGCGTGCAGTCCGCTGCCCGACGCGAAGCTGAACGAGAATGGAAACGTCATCGCGCTTTCGCGAAGCGAATACTGACGCAGAAGGGCTACGAGATCCCCGGTTATGTGGAATGGATGCGTGGGCATTTTTCGAACCCGCGAACCTCCGCTTACCAGCTACTCGATGACCTGAAGTTCCTGAGATGGTTGACCGACCACAAGCTCGGAGCGGCGCTCGGCTGCGCGGAGCGTGGGTGTCCGTCAACAGACTTCGCTGAACTCCGGCAACGGGAATCATGCCTTCTTCGTGAGATCGATGATGTGCGGGCAACCTTTGAAAGTTCGTCTATCGACGAGTGGCGCTCACTGTTCGACAGCATATTCGACGAGCTTGTAAGGCTGGATCGCGATGTGCTGCACGCTATCGAGTCCTACGAGGCCTCGCACAAGGTACTCCTATGACTTCCGCACCCAGCGTCGTACCGGTGGTTCGAGAAGTCACAGCCGCTCACGGCACGGTGAACGCGCCAAGTGCTAGCGACACCGCACCTGTTCAACGGGACATTGAGAGTTTCTTCGCGAGCATCCTTCCTGAGCAGGATGTCTATTTCGTCGCTACTCCCAATCCCGCCGGCAAAGGCTGGAAACACTATCCGTGTGTGACGTTCAGGGAGATGGCCGACAAAGCGGTCGCGCTGGACGCGGCCAAGAGGGATGCGTATTTCGCGTGCGCCTCATATGCGAAGCAGAGCTACGTCGATAAGAATGGCCAGCAGCGTCAGCGAACCAGGGAAAATGCAGCTTGGGTCCAGAGCTTCTGGATCGATATTGATTGCGGTGAAGACAAGGCTGCGAAGGGGACCGGCTACGCAAAGCAAAGAGAAGCGCTTGCCGCGTTGCTTTCCTTCGTGAACGCGACGGGATTGCCAGAACCTATGGTCGTCTTGTCAGGAGGCGGGTTTCACTGTTATTGGCCATTGGAAGCCGCCGTCGCAAAGCATGACTGGATACCTGTCGCGGAGAAACTCAAGCGTCTCATGGCATGTGCTGACCATGAGTTGTTGGCCGACCCCTCTCGCACGAGTGACATTTCTAGCGTCCTGCGCCCTCCGGAGACGCATAACTGGAAATCGGAACGCGGTGGCGCGGAAGTGAAACTATTGCAAACGGCCGAGCCGATACCGTTCGAGGCATTCAGGGAGCTGGTCGACGCCGCGTGCAAGCGGCTAACCGAACCGCTCGAAGCGATCACTTACGCGACACTGGGAACCAACGTCGGACAAGTTCCGAATAGCCTCACCCTTGAGCAGGTGGAAGAAGCGCTCACATTTATAGATCCGGAATGCAGTCGGAAGGAATGGTGGAAGATTATCCCGTCCGTGGCAGACGCATACGGAGAAACGGCTCGACCCTTATTGAGGCGGTGGAGTAAGGGTGAGCTGCACGGGAAACAGGCGAGCAATTACGACGAGCAAGAATTTGAACGGCAGTTTGACGATGTGTTACGCCGACGTGGCTCTGTTGAGCAGCCTGCGACGATGGGTTCAGTCGTTGCGAAAGCGCGCGAGGCCGGGTGGATTGATCCTCGGAAAGGATCTGAGGCGCTGTGGGTCGCAGAGCTTAATCGGGAGTACGCATGGATTGAGCGGGACGCGTCGATCTACAGAATCGGGTATCGGAATTTCATCGACCCGGCGAGGCTAAAGCTTCAGCTGGACAACCAGCTGATCGAGGTCGGCACGGGGAAAGATAGGAAGATGATCGGTAGGGGCTCCGCTTGGCTAAAGCATTCGAATCGGCGACAACACCGCGAGCTGGTCATACGTCCCGCTGAAGGGGAGGTGACTGCAGACAATTGCCTTAACGAATGGGTTGGATATGCGGTTCCTGAGAGCGCAGGCAACGTGAAGCCTTTTCTGCGCCTCCTCCTACGGCTTGTCCCTAACAAAGCAGCGAGAAGGTACGTTCTGAAATGGCTGGCTCACCTTATTCAGCATCCCAATATGAAGATGCACGTCTCCCTCGTCTTCTGGAGTCACGAGCAGGGTGTGGGCAAGAACCTCTTCTTCGAAGCGATCGTGCAGCTGATTGGTCCAACTCACGCGGGCGTTATCGGGCAAGCAGAGTTGACCGGAGACTTCAACGAATGGGCGAACCGTCGCGTCTTCGTCATCGGTGACGAAGTCTCAAGCAGCGACAAGCGAACGACCGCTGACCGCTTGAAGGGCCTCATCACTGGAACGACCTTGCGCATCAACGAGAAATACCAGCCTGCGCGCGAGGTACAGAATCTTCTGAATTTCGTGTTCTTGAGCAACCGCAACGACACGGTCTTTCTCGATGATCACGATCGGCGATACTTTGTGTGGGAAATAAGAGCGGGAGCGCTGCCGCAGCGTAAAGCAGATGCCTTTGCCGGCTGGAGGAACAATGGAGGGCTGCCGGCTCTCCTGCGCTTCCTTCGCAACTTCGACGTCTCGGGCTTCGATCCGAAAGCACCGGCACCACTGACCGAAGCGAAGCGGGAGATGATCGAGGACAATAGAAGCGATTTCGAAGCCTGGACCGCAGAGCTGATGGGCTCCAACGTGGCTCAGGTGCTCGGCCGTGAACTGATCACGTCTAGCGAACTCGCCCAGCGATATGCTCGCGAGACGCAGCGACAAGCGCCGTCTGCGAAAACGGTGGTCGGTGTCTGCAAGAACCTACGTGCGTATGCCCGGCCAAACCAAGTCCGCGTCAACGGCAAGAAGCTCCGCTGCATGGCTCTCGCTCGGATGGCGCATTGGACCGCTCAGCCCGAAGCGGACTGGGCCAACGAGATGACGAAGGCTCTGACCCCCTAAGCGTATCCCGCCTCATATCATGCCTCGCTACGCACCGAGCGTCTCGGATTGCCTCAAGATGAACCTCAGACCAAGTATTTGTCGTGGTTCGGGTTTCTCACGTTTGCCTGAAACCGCTGGGAAAAGTCCTACGCACACGCGCGACGACAACCAACGACACGGGCGACGCTACCTTCCGCTTCCCCTATGTTCTTTTGCGTTTCTTTTTTCTTCAGAACATGAGGCAATGTGAGGCAAAGTACGCCGACGCCGCGCCGTTGCTTGCTTTACCCCACCTCGGAAGAATTGGGAATGCAAGGCATTGCCTCACCTGTGCTGAGACAAAGCGCCGCGGAATGACTAACCACCAGCGAAAATGATGCAAAGCGCCTACCTAAATCGGCTGATAAGGGAGTCCGCCGCCTCTCAACGTCGAGATGATCCCGGCGACCTGCGCCAGCGATTCCTCGACTGGTACAACTCACTCCCAGAGGTGGTGCGGAACCGGCCGTTCTCGATGCAGGAGTTCGAAGCTGCCCTCGGTACACAGGGTAAATACATCAGCGCAGTGCTATTGAATCTCGGGTGGCAGAGAAAGCGCCAGTGGAGTGCCACTGGTCGATACAATCGCTATTGGCTACCGCCGATCAAACAACTAGCGTCAGATCGCACTTACCCTTAACCGGCTGCACCTAGCTAAGAATGGACGGGCGATGCCAAATCAGGTTAGCGGCGCTTTCAAGGTCCGCGCCGTTCCCGCTCGATGCACTCCTTGAGGGCTTCCTCTGCTTTGACTCGCGCCTCATCCGCGCGCTTCCGTTCCGTCTTGAGGCGTTCAGAAAAAATCCCAACGTAGAACGGCAGCACGATCAGCGTAATCAAGTAGCCAAGCCAGATCCAAAAATGCTGCGACCAGAAAGGAGACACAACGAATACAACCGAAAAGCCTAGGAGCCCCATCAGCTGACAAGCGTGCAGGTAAAGCCGACCAAAGCGGAATCCGTTCCCAAATGTAAGAAAGAGATAAACGAAGAGAATGATGGCGCCACCCTCGCCCATCTGAGATAGGAAGTATGTCGCGACCGCATTATCGGCAGCCATGCCAATGAACCGGCGCGGTACCGAAACGTGAGGAGCCGCAATTATCAACAGCGTCAACAAAGCACTGAAGGCGAAAAATCCGCCGGTAACGGCCAGAAACTCGTACTCCGCAGGCTCGATCACGCCGTCGCGCAGCACATACCAGAACAGGTACGCGAGGATGACCCCGACAATGACGACGCGCATCGTAGCCTGCTCGAACTCCGGCCGCGGTGCGGCCGCGATCACTGCTTTGAAGTGACCACGGCTCAGCCAACGTTGCGCTTGAGAACTCAAGATCGAACGAAATCGACTAAGAATGGCGCGAGAATCATATTATAGCGCCTCCAAAGGATTGATTCTTTTCCTGTTTTCCGAGCAAATTGCCGTTCTGCCGTCGGGCTCATCGGAGCGCGTAAGAGTCTTTGACCTTTCCGCCGGCTTTCGTTTTCACACTTCTGTTGCGGCTGCTCTGCAGCCATACGCTTTCGCCCTTGGTTTATTTCTTCCGTTCCTCTCCTAATAGAATTGCGTTCGGCGGTGCGCCGGCCTCGTCGCTGTGTGACGAGCAGCGTCAGGTGGGGCAACTCACAGGGTTGAACCGCTTCCTAAGGCAACCAGCCGCAAGGGGTGTGCCAATGTCAAAGGCGAGGCCGAGACCAACGCCGACTAGCTACCAGCGGTGCTAATTGAACCTAGGATGGCAGAGAAAGCGCCATTGGAGTAGCACAGGTCGTTACCACCGTTATTGGCTACCGCCGGTGTCAACATAATTTACCTCTCGATCAACACCGCGATCGGAGCGCATCCGGGGCTCGCACCCTAGCGTGAAGGTAATCGACGCCCGCGCGAGGCGGCACGCTTGGATGCACCCCGCTTTCCGGCGATCGGGTTAACCGTTGTCTTAGGCAAGACGTGCGTCGGAACTTCCTGATCCGAAGTCTTTGTGGACTCCTGCAAGTGAAGCGCCTCATGGCGTTCAAGGGCAATCTTCCACAAAGTGGTCTCGACTTCAGACTTGCCCTTCTTACCGAGAGCCCTCTCCTTTAAGTGGGCCGAGATTTCCCCGATGCTCGATGTCTCGCTGAACAAATAGCGTGATGCTAAAAAATGCGCGATTCTCGCTCCCGCATCGCGGTGTTTAATGGTTCTTGCTTGATGAGTTTCGACAAGGCAACTGTAGAAAAATGCCATTTCAACGTATTCCTTCTGCGTAAGTTTTGAACAAACGTAGGCATTGATTTCTTTCGCAAATTCATACAGAACGGCGCCAAAGAAAATAGAATTCGTTGGAGCGAGACGAAGGGCGTGTCCACGCTGCCAGTGCGGCAATTGCGGCAGGTCGGCCCTAGAATAGTGCTTTCTATACTCTGTCAACGCACCGCGTACCTCTTCACTTTGGCAATACTCTGAGAGTTCCGACCCTACTAACCCATCGCTGTGGACTATTCGGTTCCTGCACATTCGTGCCAGGTGAAAAAGAGGCGTGATGGATCGCAGCTTCTTTGAAGGCGTCCAACCAATTAGATGTTCCAAATCAGACAGCCTGTTGATCAAGTCGCCAACCTTATTTTCAAGCTCATAGCAACAGGGTGAGACAACCCAACGTCCTTGAGTTGACAGCACTGAAAGTGCATGTGAGTGGCTTAGCTCGCTACGAGAAGACCGTGCCCAGCCGGAGAACCGAGCCAAGTCAGAAACAACGGCCCTTGTGAATAGGTCAAATGCAGCAACTTGTTGCACAATAACGTGGTGACAAAGCATGTCTCCAATTTGACTCACTTTCCCTACCGGGTCAGGAAATGTCCTGGCCTCTGACCAATGGGCGATGTCACAAGCGTCAACGAACCCTCCAAGTAATCGCGCGCCGTTTGGAACGGAGACATTAAGGCGCAAAAGTTGGATTCCAGCCATTCCTATCTGCGTGTATTCGGCTAGAGACTCCTTTACTTGGTGATAACGCGCAAACGCTTCAATGTTTTTCTTCATGCTCACTGGGCTCCGCAAGCGACAAATGCCAATAGCCAGCCCGCAAAGGGATGCGCCAAAGCTAAAGGCGGCGGTGAGGCCAACGCCGGGGGCGTGTCAAAATAGGCTAGCCTAAGCGATTCGAAGTTCGCCGACAATGTCGAATCGGCATCGGTTGCGACGGCAGAGGAGAACATCTTTGGGACAATCACTGACCGAAGCGCACCAGCGGCTGTATCACTACACTACAGCCGCTGGTCTCCAAGGCATTGTAGAGAGCCAACAGCTTAGAGCAACGAACATCTCTTACCTCAATGACGTCGAAGAGCATATTGGTTTTTTCGACCGCAGGTTCCCGCAACTGTTCGAGGGGGCCGCGCGCACTGCGATCGCAGAAATAGCAAGCACACCATCGGGACGAAGCCGCGTCGAGGGGTTAGGTGGCGCTGAAGGCGCTTGGGCAACAATAAGGGGCCTAGGTGCTGTGATTCGAGACCGAACGCTTGAGTTCAACACCCCTTACATCACTTCATTTTGCAGCGCGCCCCAACAGGCTCCAGACGATGGGCTCCTTAGCCAGTGGCGTGGCTACGGATTGGATGGTGGCTACGCGGTCGTCTTTGAAACCCAAGGGATCAACCAACTGTTAATCGAAGAAGCCAAGCGCTATAACTACCAAACGTCAGTGTGGGGCGATGTTGAGTACTACGAGGCAAATACCAGTGAGAAGGCGACCCATCCAGAGACGTTAGAACACGAGAGTAATGTCCGCAAGGCGCTGCTTAAGTTCATACCGACTTTCGACCAGTCCGAGTTGGAGGCACTTTATACCCCGCTAACCGTCCTGTCGTGTTTGTGCAAGCACAGAGGATTTCGAGAAGAGTCGGAAGTCCGAATTGTCGCAGTGCCCGTGAATAATCAAGTACTGGAGGCAGCAAAGGAAGCCGGCGAGAAGCGACCACGTAGGCCCGTGCAGTTCACGATGAAAGATGGGGTGCTGGTGCCGTATATAGATCTATTTGGTCACCAGACAAACGGAGAACTAAGCAAGCTGCCAATCAGCAGCGTTATCGTCGGGCCGCATTCAGACAGGCTCAAGCGTCAGAGAGCAGTTGAACTACTGTTGGAGCAACACGAAATAGATGCCAAGGTGATCGTGTCGGAAATTCCGTATGTCGGTCGCTAACTTGTCCTGCTCGGAATCAGACCGCACGGACACTGTCCGCTCGGATTGAACTGTCAGCCACGCGGAAAGCGGTCACCTCTTTGTGAGTCGTGGGTGGGCGCTATCGCCAAGCTGACGACCAAGCCCCTCCGATGCAGTCGTTGAAATCTATTGAAGCGGCCGTTCAGATCACGGCAAAGAGGTGCGCCCAAACCCGCTACGAGCGTCGCGCGCGAAAGCACACTCCGAGAACCGCGCTACAAGCGCGGGATTGCACGAGGGCCGTATCGCCAATGCTGCCTATCTGCCAATTCGATCATATTACTCAAGCCACAGTCGCGCGCCATTTGGGTAAATGGAATATGGGTCGCTCTGAACGGGGGCATTCGATAACGGCTCCCAGCCATAGGGGTCCACTGGGAAACATGTGGGCCTAGCGCAGGTCCTGACCTTGCTGACTGGATCGGTGGTGACACCTCGCCGCACCTCAAAATGCAAATGTGCGTCTTTGGGGCCATTGAGTCCCTTGTAACCAACAAATCCGATCCTGCAGCCACGGGTCACGGGGATGAACTGGTTTGGCTGGATCAACGCCTCCGCCGCATCCGGAGGGCATTTAATGCGACGAAAATCGCTATTGTTATCACCGAGGTGCATGTACCAAGTGACGTAGCCGTTCAGATGATCGACGGCAAGTATGTTGAACCGCGTGATTGCGCCCACCGCGTTCTTCGACACTATCGGGTCCGCATCAGGGATGAAAGCAACGCCATCGGCGGGCGCGAGAATTTCAGTACCCACGGCGGCGCTAAAGTCATAGCCGGAATGCCCCTGATAAAACAGGTAGAGCCCGCCTGAGTAATTGCCGTTGACAAAGAAAGCGAGGCCTGACGATTGTTTGTAGCCAGCAAGCCCATTACCGCCCACCGGACTGAAGCAATGCGGCACGCCGCAATTCTTCAATCCCTGTTCTCCGGTAAAAGCGGTGATCACATCCGTCGTCCCCGCGTCGTCATAGAAGTGGACGCCGGCGGTGTCAATCGGCACCGAGTGATCCATGACGCTATTGATCACAGCGGTTTCTGAAGTAAGTCCACGAAGCGGGAAGGAGAGAAACTCATCAACGACCTGCCACTTGAGCCTTGGGTATTGCCCAGGTGCCGCCGTCCAAATTGACGGATCAAATCCACTTGGCAGTGCGCCCGATTGAAGTTGAGCGGTTGTAAGACCAATCCCACCGTTGCTGCTGAAGGACTGGCCGGTCGTCTGAATATCCCAGTAGCCATTCGTAATTGGGCCACCGTTATTCCAAACTAAGCCAGCTACAAAACGACCGCTTACTGCGCCAGTCGCATAAACGCTGCTGATTCCGTAGTTGTTAATCCCAATAAGCCCGGCGACCTGGCTGAAAAGTCCGCCACTTACGGCGCCCTGCGCATACGAATCGCTTACGATGTAGTTATTCCACGCCGCTAGCCCGCCCGCCCGGCCTTGATCACCAGTGCTCACTGCGCCGGTCGAATAGGAGCGGCTGATCGTACCCCGAGGGCCACCGTCACCGTTAAGTCCAACGAGTCCACCGACCCCGCCAAAAATGCCGGCGCTGACGGAGGCATCCGCGTGCGAGTCGGTGATTGTTGCGTTATTTATACCTACCAGCCCACCGACGTATCCTCCGACACCCGCGCTGTTGACCAGACCAGTCGCATACGAGTTGGCGATTGTTCCCCAATTGACCGCCACCAGTCCACCCGCGTTTGATCCGGCATTGCTGACAGAGCCAGATGCAAACGAGTTGCTGATTGTTCCGTAATTTAGCCCTGCCAATCCGCCAGCCATCCCCTTTGATCCCCCGCCAAAGGCGGCATCAGCGTATATCGAATTGCTCTGTAAATCGACATTTTTTACCACTCCGCCGGCGCCAATAACTCCGAATAGGGAAACGTACAGGTCGGTCGAGTTATTAATCGTAAGGCCGCTAATGGTGTGGCCCGCGCCATCGAACGTGCCGGTGAAAAAAGGACCGTTGAGGATACCGTCCAGGGAAAAATCGTTTTGTGTACTGCGGACGATTGGCGTGAAATTGAATCCCGAAGCGTCGATGTTGCCGCCTAGAACGTAATCGCCGGCGAGATCATTTTGGATGTTCTGAAGGTCGGCGACGGTGTTAATCACGGTCGGCGCGGCCTCTGCATCCGGGGCTCCGACGAATACGAAGCCGACTGCGCAAAACGTAAGTATCGCGAGCGCAACTCGCGCGACACGCTTCATGATGGGCTCCCTCCCCTGGCTTCTTCGCGATCCGTCAGCTTCTCGGCACGAATGCGTCCGCGCCTCGGCTTCATTTAGCCCATCGAACACATAGTGATTCGCCGTCGCGGTAACGGCAAGAACACCGCGCGCGCCATTGCGGCGCGCCGACGTGGAACCTGACCCCCATCGCGCCCCCCCTGGACGAATTATTCTCTCGGGTTGAGGCAGTCTACGCGGTCGGTTTCCGATGTCAAACATCTTGGCCTCATTGGGCACAATGACGCGCCGACGCGGATTATCTGCACGTATCCGGTTCGGGATGAACAGTCCGCTGAATTTCGACGGCTGACAGAACCGGTGGGCGGGCCGGGTACAGGTTATCCCGCGCTTCCCAACAAAACAGAAACCAAGACGAATGACCGCTTCCGGACAATTTGGGCGGCGACGCTTACCGACCGGTCCTGGCCGACTGCCGCCGGTATGTCACGATTCTTGGAATGGCGGCTCTTCTTTTCGGGCTGCGCAATAGGCCGCAAGTATGGTCGAAGGAGAACGGGGCTCCGTCCGCATCCAATCGCCGCTGATGCTAGATCAACGCTGACGCTGTCTGTTTGGTCAGAACGCAGTTTCAGCAGCTAACTTAAAGCCTGCAAGTCTATTCGGGAGCGTTTCACGCAAGCATGTCGGCTCTATCGCTCAATGAATCAACGCCGTCGCCTGCTCAACGAGCGCGGCAATCAACACAATTAGTTGTCCGGGCGGCAGCGGTGCGACTCCCAACACCTCGTACTCGGCCACGTACCGGCTGTAGAACAGGTCGAACATGAGCGCCTTTGTCTTCGTCGTCGATCCCGAGAGAATGCGACGCGGCGCCGCTTGGCGCCATTAGACGCATGGCCAAGTCCGTTGTGTTGGCCGGATGGGCGAGGCACTAGCTATCGTACTGGCAAGTGGGCGGCCGCCGTTGCAGAATTAACGCGTGCCCACGCTCGTGCTTTACCCCTTCCGCTTCCGCGATCCGCTCACGGGCAAGTGGGTGCGCGCCCGGCACAAGCTGCAGGTGCCAGCGATGCAGCGCCGTTATGCCGAGTGGGAGATTATCGGGGCGCCAGAAATACGGCACGTCACGCCGGGCCCCATAGAACATTTCAACCCATTCAGAGCGCCGGCATCGCCACGCGTCTGCATCGCGCCCATGCTGCTTTACATGCGGCGACGCGAAGGCGATTTGCAGCAATGAGCGAGTCCGGGGATTTTGATAGCACGCCAGTTGTCGGTTTGGGTGTCATTCCCGAGGGCACCAAGCCGATCCATTACACGCATTCGAGAAGCGCGGTCGATAAGGCGAAGCTGTGTCGGATCGATCCCACAAAGCCCAATCCATCGCCTCGCGTTGCGATTGTGCTGGCTGACGGCGAACGAATGATTGGATGGGCGGCGAAGGGGCACGGCGGCGAAGTTGTTGTTGAAGCGAAATCGCGCATCTTTGAAATGACGTCCACGGAACACGCCGAGGAGGCCCTTCTCAGGCAACTGGCGGACACGGACTTGTCGAACGCGACGGCGTATATCACGCTTGAGCCCTGTACAAGCCGGAACAAAGGTACGCCCTGCGTTGATCTGCTAATCGCACGGGGAATACGGGCAGTGTTTGTCGGGAATTCCGACCCCCACCCAGACATTAGTAAGGGTGCTTGGCGGCGCTTCCTTCCGGCAGGGGTGCGGGTACTGGATTTTGCGCCCGAGCTTCGCAACGAAGCCAGGCGCGATAACGCGGCCTTTTTCGACAAGTTCACGACTTCCTCGACGCTGAGTGGCTCGGGAGCGTTCGACTACACGCAGGGCGACCGAGTACTCGGCGAGCCCGGCAGGCAATTCCGCACTCATTGGACTAAGCGGGGTGATGGCTCGATCGCTGCCTATGGCGACAACGACAACGTTTGCGTCGCGGTAGGCTGTAAGAAGTTTTCAGACGTCGACGACCCAGGGCGGTGGTTTGAGGATAGCGCCTACGCGAAGCATGTAAACGCTGGCGAAATAGTCATATTCAAGCGAAGTTATGGCTACGCACTCGTCCTTGTGAGGTCGGTTCGTTACGGACGGAATGGCGAAATTCCTAGACTAGAATTCGCTTACGAAATCCGTTACAACGCCACAGGGGCGTAGCTCATCCCGGCCACTGCACCCGCATCACGTTTACCGGACGCGTCGCGTCGTCTTCAGGTAAGCCCAGCGCCGCGCGCGCAGCCTTGACCTTTGGTCGCGCATCCTCGTCGCCCGCAGGAATAACCGACCACTCACAGAACGACGCCACCCTTGTGATGTTTCCGGATTGTCTCATTCCGCAGCTCGCCACCCTTGTAGACGCACCACCCAAGGGCGGCGGGTGGACTTACGAGATCAAGCTCGATGGCTACCGCATCCTCGCGCGATGTGATCGCGGCAAAGTTCGCCTGTTTACGCGCAATGAGAACGACTGGACCGCCAAGATGCAGAGCCTCGCGCGCGAGCTTGCCAACCTGCCAGTCAAGACCGCATGGCTCGATGGCGAAGTCGTTGTCATGGGTGACAACGGCATTCCGGACTTCAACGCGCTACAAAACGCATTCGACAAGTCCGGGACCGAGAACATCACATACTTCGTGTTCGATGTGATGTACCTGAACGGGAAGGACTTGCGCGGACGTCCGTTCCACCAGCGTCGCACCGCCCTTGAGAGACTTTTCTCCGACTACGATAGCGACCGCGTGCGCCTGTGCCAGACTTTCAACGCCGATGGCGTGAGCGTGCTGCAATCGGCGTGCAAGATGGGCCTTGAGGGTGTCATCGCTAAGCGGTTGAATGCACCATACCGCAGCGCACGCACGGAAGCGTGGCTCAAGGTGAAGTGCCAACTCCGTCAGGAGTTCGTGGTGGGTGGGTTTGTCCCTCGCACGGGCTCCGGGAAAGAGGTAGGAAGTCTATTGCTTGGCGTGTACGACGACCAGCGAAGGCTTCGCTATGCTGGTAGCGTGGGAACGGGCTGGGACTCGGCTACGGCCGCAGCGATCCTGCAAAGCATGCTCCAACTCGAAGCGCCGCAATCACCATTTGCCTCCGAGTTTGCGCCTACCAAGGGGCGATGGAGCAAGCGCGCTGCAGGCAGCGAAAGATGGGTCAAGCCCACCGCCGTGGTGGAGGTGAGCTTCACCGAGTGGACGCCGGAGGGACACATCCGGCATCCTACTTTCCGCGGGGTCCGGAAGGACAGGCCAGCCAAGACAGTACGTAGGGAACAGTCGGAGTAACCCCATGCCAGAAGAAACTCGAAGACCTTGGGTTGAGAAAATCCACGGCTGCTGAAAAGGATGGCGACGCGAAGTGCGTCCGCGACTATGAGGCCCAAGGCTTCCGCCGATCGCCCTAGCATTCCTGAATGAGCCGCATACTGGTTGGCACCGCATCGTGGACCGACAAGACCCTAATCGCTTCCGGTCGGTTCTACCCGCCCAAGGACAACACGCCAGAGGGTCGGCTACGCTACTATGCATCGCAGTTCCCGCTGGTCGAGGTCGACAGCAGCTACTACGCAATACCCGAGGCACGCGTGGCACAGCTGTGGGCGGAGCGCACGCCGCCGTCGTTCCTATTCAACGTCAAGGCGTTCCGGCTCCTGACCGGCCACCAGACGGCGCCAAGTGCTCTTCCGAAGGATATTGCGCAGACGCTAGGGCCGATCAAGACCAAGAACCTGTACTACAAGGACGCGCCGCCAGAAATCCGCGCTGCTGTATGGGAGCGGTTCCGCGAAGGCATCGCACCGCTACGCGCGTCCGGGAAATTGGTTGCTGTGCATTTTCAGTTCGCGCCGTGGGTCGCATTCCATCCGCGGAACATGGAGCACATCGACGAGTGCCGAGAGCGGCTGCGCGGCCTTCAGCTCTCGATCGAATTCCGCAACAAGACCTGGTTTGAGGGGAAGCACGCACAGCGGACACTCGACTTTGAGCGCGAGCGCGGGCTCGCTAACGTCGTGGTAGATGAGCCGCAGGGGCCAGCCAACACGATCCCGTCCGTGTGGGAGGTGACGACGCCGAAGCTGGCGGTCGTGCGCTTGCACGGGCGCAATCACGGCACGTGGAATCAGAAGGGTCTGCAATCCTCGGCCGAGCGGTTCAACTACGACTACAACACGGCGGAGCTAACTGACCTGGCCGGGATGATTCGCCAGCTCGGGACACAGGCCGATCTAACGCAAGTGATCTTCAACAACAACTATGAGGACCAGGGGCAGCGAAATGCGCGGGAGCTGACGCGGCTGCTTGATGCGTAAACGAACCTTGGGGAAGGCTAATCTCTGCGAGTAGAATCCTCCGGCGCGGGCGTCGGGCGCGGCTGGGGGTTGATTGATCTCGTTTCCGGTCCGGGCTAGACGAAGTGCAGTCCTTGCATGGGCTTGCGTTGCAGCTAGGATGGAGCCACTTGCCACACAACGCAAATACATCAGCGCCGTGCCATTGACCCTTGGATGGAAGCGGAAAAGACAGTGGAGTAACACTGGCCGGTACAACCGCTATTGGGTGCCGCCGATGTCAACGTAATTTGGCATCGCGATGAGCACAGCGAATTTGTGGTAGATCCCGCCTGATCTGGGGAGTAGTGTCAGAAGCAATGGCCGGACACGCCCAAAACCAGCCCGTCGCGTTGGCCAGAAGCCGAGAGTCGCGTGTCGTGGCAACCGTTCGCCACCACTTTCATCAGCAGCGTGAGAATGACCCGCAGCCCAACCCGAACCGGCCTACGAAATCGATCATGGTGCCGGTAGCTATCAAAAAACGTCGGGCGAGCCGTTCACGCGTGACGCTGGGCTTGCTCGCGCATGGGGCCACGACGCCTTAAACCGGGCCAATTTTCCCTGTTATAAGACCACCGCTACTTGTTGAGTCGCCAATGATTACTAGATCCTTCTGCAACAAGATGCGGGCGTTGGCTAGCTGGAAGACGTTTGGTCACAATATAAAAAAGGTCAGAGTAAGCGGTGGTCAGGTCGCTCCCCAATAGCCCAGGATCAGGTGGAGTATCGATGAAATCCACTTGAGGTACATTTGGAGGAGGCCGATCTGCCAGACCAAGGCGTGGCGCGGCATACATGTTTTGGGCCGCTTTAAGTGCCAGCGATGTGGGCGAGCGATACACCGTAATGTCGCTCGCAACACGTGCCAATTGGGGCGCAACCGAGGCGAAGATTTGCGAATCCACGTCTGGGTACAGGAATATCAGGCTCCCAACTCGATGATCACTGGACCCAGGCGCGGATGGAAGCGTTAGAGCCCCCATGACGATCCTTGCTCCTAAGCCATTCGAAAGAATATTGATCCGCACTCCTGGCAAGGCTTTGGACAGGTTATCTATAACGTGGCCGAAATCGCCTGCAGCCCATTCTGCTTGGACCTGGGCCTCGAGATAGGCGCTAGCACCGCCACCCGACGGCCAGCTAAAGAGGACGGTTGGCCCGGGGAAACCCAGATCAAACGCCATAGTTGCAGCGCGGCGCGCTGCAAAATCAAACGAAGTGTTTAACCCTGGGACGTAGACGAAGATATTCTCAGGTTTGACCGCTGCGATCTGATTGATGAGTTCGTCCCCGGAAAATACTGAAACGGCTGAAACAAGAACGTGTTTCTCTCTAGATTGGGAGAAATCAAGGCTAAACGCGTTCGGCGCTTCGATCTCACCCATTTTGTGCGATCGAGGGATATTTACGAGCACAACTCCAGAACTGGGACTGCTTCTCGAATTTCCAAAGGTAAATACGCTCGCCGCTTTCCCGTCGTCGGCATCGGTTGATATCTGCTTTCGGTCTGTGACGAAAAAAACCCGGCTCTCAAAGTATGCCTCCTTCAAGAGAGGCTGCAGTGCCTGCGTCCTTTGCTCAAGCACGTCCCTTTGCACACGCAGGTTTTCCCTGGTTTCCGCCACTTCGCTCCGAGCGACAAGGAGAGGGGCGTACGGAACCAGAAGGGGAGCTATGCACAACGAGGCCAGAGCCCAGGAAACCCAATCCGAGGAACTCCAGAGGCCCATGCGCCTTACTCGCGATCCTTCAATCGAGCGAACGACTGTCCTGACCGAACTCTTGATGGAACTCTCAGTTCCTAGAATTCGTTGCACACGCGATTCGAAACTGTCAGATGGTCTATCCGATGAGCTCTCGGAGGCGAATGATGAAAGGGCCGCTTTCCCCACTTCGTACCCGTGACGCATCAGCAGAGCGATCTCGTCAAGGGAGAATGCGTCTAGATCAGTCCGAATCTTTCCGATCCTTCGCTGTAGATCCGGGTGCAAGGTGTCTCCATCCTCCGCCGGAGCTGCAGTATCGTGGATGGACAACCAAACAACTTTGCGCTCAACGGTTTCGCTCGGTAAGCGAACACTTCGCAGCTCAAGCTCAGAGACGCGCTTCATCAAGATATCTGTCGCGCGGACCGTGCGAGACACGACGAATGAAAACGCAGAAGCTGTATTCCAGTCGAACGAAGCAGATGCATCGCTGATTACTAGAGTTTCCACCTCCGGATGTGATCGCTCTAACAACCGGACAATCCTGCGCACGCCGAGGTTGTCGTAGATACCTCCATCCGCAAGATAGTCTCGCTCGTGGGGAAAGTCGGCAACAGGTAGATCAAGCTCCTTACGGTTTAATTCCACTGGAGGAAACAATGGTGGGAACGCAGAGGATGCGGCTACAGCGAATGACAGCGGAATCAGCCCTGACGGCATATGCTTCAAGTTCGTGCCATCGTCAATCCAGACGCCTGAACTGGAGAACGCGCATAAACTTCCTGTGGTCATGCTGGTCGCCAGAACGTGAAATTCCGGTCGCCTCGGCGCATCTTGGGTTGGACCTAAAACCGATACATCAGCGCCTGCTAACAGTTCGTCATAGCGATCTCTAAGTTGTCTCGTCCGACCCATGAATTGGGGCGCGAAAACTCCAAGGGTTAGTACGCGACCGAGTAGCCATCGCCGAACGATCCGTCCACGCAGGTCAGATCTTGCGAACTTGGCCAAACTGCGTGCGGCCTGCTCAAGCTCGGCGCCACCACATAAATAGCTGTTCCAATGCAAGGCTATGTGCGCGGCAAGAATGCTTCCACCAGACACTGAAGTGACTACTCCCAGGCGGGACAGCAAGCCCAATTCCTGCATTCGGAAGAGCAATCCGAGATGAAAAAACGTTGCCCGGAATCCGCCACCGGACAGACATAGGCCGAAGGTCGGTTGCACTTGCCCGCACCCAGCCGTTTGATTGCCGTAACTTGACGAGGCCAGCATCATCCCCACGCCACTAAGCGAAAATGCGAGGCAGTCAGTGCGGATCTAATGCCTAAACCGCCATCCATACCAGATAGGTTCGAGGCAACAGCCGAAGCTATGCCGCGCGCGCCGACATGGACGACTCTGCGATACTGAAGAAGATGCATACCATTCGAATAATCGATTGAGAATTAGGCTATCCGCATAATCGGGAGGGGCAACTGCTAACTCGTTGTTCAGGCTTTAAAAGAGTGGGGCGCGGAAGATGCCACTTAAGGCTGTCCTCCCAGCGCGCGGCCACGCTGAACCCGGACCTGTGCCGTCCCCATACTCCAGCGACGCCGCAGCTGCGGGCCGATGGGACCCACGTCGCCGTTCCCAGGCCCAGTGCTTCCAAGCAATCTACACCGACTTGCGGGTTCTCGCACCGCCGGCCGCGCCCGTGACTCGCACGCCGGGACGCTGCCGCTCTTCAGAATTGACCGTCACGGTGCAGACCCGTAACCAAGTGGCCGACGGGGCCGCTAAGTCGATACGGACCACTTTGAAACCTGTAGCAGACGGACGGCGCTTCGCCTCACGAGGACAGAGCACCAATTGGACTCTCAGTCCATGGCCTCGCTAGTCACCGCCGCGCCACTGAATGCGACTAGGCTCCCGATCTTCGGTGTATCTCGCGGCCTGTGCTAGCCTCTCCAGCCTTTCCTCTAGAACCTTTCTTAGGTCTGGTGCCAAGGCCACACCCTTCACACGTACGATGCCGTGCTTGATGTCTGCATGACCAAGGTATTCGCTTCGCGAGTCGATAACAGCTGATCCAAACCTTCGCACTATTTCAACCGAAACGAAAGCCAGACCTTTGTACACCTTAGGCGGGCTCGCCCGCGGACGCTGCACCCGATGCTTCGCATATGCCTTCGACAGCCATGGTGCTACGTACCACCGACGGCTTACCGATACTTCATCGGATCCCGGAGGCGCCTCGAAGGCGCCTCGCAACAGCTTGCCTCTCTTAACGTGATACGGCGACAGAATCGCGCGGATCGCAATTTCGTCGTCTTCAATGCTGTGGGGAATAGATCTAAATCCTGCGCGCGACACCCACGTGCCAATTGCGGCTTTCCAAAGATTGCGGGACAACGTTTCCAGTAATGGTCGCCAACGCGAAGTTGATATCTCCAACATCGAGGCCCTGTATCGTTCCGCCAAGCAAGATCGGATCGCCCACAGTGGGCGATGTGTAGAAGCTGAATGTGTCCTGCCCTATTTCGAGACTTGCTCGCCCAAGCGATCTTTCCCATTCGACGAGCACGGTTCCTGCAACGCCTGGCAGGATGTGGTCAGGAGACGCATGCAGCAGGGGCAAGATGTTTCGCGCATGCGCGACTGCCTTGAAATCGATACCAGCTGCTCCATAACCGTCCCAGCCATCGGTCAGCCTACTAATCTGCATCAGTTGATCGACCAATGAATAGGCGTACCAAGTTTCTTGGCGCACAAACCACCATGAATAGCTACAGACCGATTCGTCATCCTGACCTAGTGCATTAACCTTAGCGAACGCGGCCCATAAGCCTGGAACCGAAGGCGATAGCGTCCAGCCCGAAATGGCGCTCATGAAATTGGCCTCATCGCTTCGTGGATCGGTGCAGTCAGCCTTCGGAAAAGATCATGTATGACACCCCGACCGTCAGTCAATGCCTTGACCGCCTTGTCGACGTCGGCTCCGATAGATTGCTGAATGAGGAGCGACGTGTCGAGCAAAGGCAAGACACCGGCGCCCTGAGTGCCGCCACCGATTGTCATACTCAACAGGCCTAACTCGACAGGCACTGAAAACTGGACCACAGGGTTGATCTCTTGCTTCGCCAAGGTTCTGATTGCCTCGGGCAAGGTGACTTCAATTCCTAGGACCTCGCTCATGAAGGCGCTCACGCTTCTATCGCCAGTTAGTTCGTCGTTGAACACGTCGATGTAGCGAACGAGCGCTTGCGTAATCTCGGGAAGGGTCTCATCAGCGCGCCGATGAGCGTCGATGAGCGTCTCTATTCCGCTTCGTACTACTGGGCAAAACGACTCCCAACTTTGGTAGTCCGGCGGCACAGCATTGACACTGAATATGCCTTTGCCTATCTGGAAAAGCGGGGACTGTCGATTTGGATCAGTTGGCCTGAATCGGCACGCGATGAACTGCGGCGGCAATGGTATACCCGCTGGGACCAAACGCTCAAGGCGGCCAAAACCGTTTTGCGCGGCAAGCATGCCGAAGTTCATGAAGACTTCTTCATCCTTGGCTTGCGGCAGCATGAAACCGACTGAGGCAAGGTTTTTAGCCTCCACTGCGGGCCGCGAAGGACCCCAACGAAGTTCAGCAATCAACTCGACTAGCGGCGCGTTCCTATAGTGGACAGACATGGTATTCCGGTAGGGATGGCTAGGCCGTGACCTTCATGATCTCACACAAGACCTAGATTGGAGACTTCCTACTCATACCTGTCCATGGTTCGGAAGATCAGGAATGTCCGCTCTGGCCGATTTCGGCCGGTCAAGGGCTACTGGCGGGGCTGAGGCCGGTGCGCGAAAATCGAGGCGTGCCCACGCTCGTGCTTTATCCCTTCCGTTTCCGGGACCCACTCTCCGGGAAGAGGGTACGCGCGCGGCACAAACTGCAGGTCCCGGCGCTGCAACGACGTTATGCCGAGTGGGAGATCATCGGCGCACCGGAGATCCGACATGTCACGCCGGGCTGCGTGGAGCCGTTCAACCCCTTCAAGTCGCCGGCATCACGGGTCTGCATTGCTCCAATGTTGCTTTGGACGAGTTGACACCCTCGGAATGACATGCTCGACTGACGCGTTCTGACTGGTCCACTAGAGGCGTAGTGGGAAGACAAATGGCGAAAATATTCGTTCGCGCTGAGCACACCCTTTTGGTCAACGAGGCCGGTCTTATCACCACTGGGTGTGGCACGTTTACATTAAGTATCGATGGGATAGTTTTCACTGTCGACGTGGACTATGGCAACGGGAGAATTACAGCCGTGGCATCTGACGTGCCAATTAGCGACGACGGGCTCAATGAACTTGAAAAAAGGAGATCGATAAAGGAAGCAACGAACAAGATCGCCTCGGAACTAAATGGCATCACGACTAGATTGACCGCAGCGCCACGTAACGTCATTTCAATTCTGAAGTATCATCTAGGACACGAATTCATTAGCGAGCACCTATTCTCGTCGGGATCGACAGAATGGAGCAAAGACCAGGTCGAATGGAAACACTTCCCGCGTCAATTGTCCGTTACCGCCGAAACACGCTGGGTCGTCCCGCTCGCCAACGAAGTTATTCATCAGGTGCAGGAAGAGATCGATTCCGGGATAAGCCCATTGATAGGCGTTCGCCACCTTCATCGAGCTCGTCGCGAATCAATGCCCCATCATAAGTGGATTGATGCAACCATCGCAGCAGAGCTAGCTATCAAGGAAATACTTATCAGAGCGCGTCCAGAGCTCGAGCGTCTTCTGCTCGAAGTCCCATCACCACCGCTCTCAAAACTCTACGGTTCACTCTTGGAGCACTATGTGGGGGAACGATCGCCCTACTTGAGCAGACTTCAAAGGGGAGTAGAACTGCGAAACGAGCTTGTGCACAGACCAAATGCAACGCGAATCGATGGGCAAGAAGCGATCGACTACGTCGATACAGTCGAGGCCGCGATCCTTCATGCACTGCGGTTACTGTATCCAAAGGATGCGCTTCTCAAATGGAAATACGAAAGACTAGCGGGGGCAGCACTTGAGATGAGTGACGGCCAATAGCGAGCCGTCGCTGATCGCTTGATGTAATAGTTCGCGGCGTCTACTTAAATGGTTGCCGGTCGATCCAGCTGTTCCAGTTGATATGGCCGTCATCAAACTCAACCGCCTTGAGGATAACGAGGTTGACCAGCTGCGAGATGTTGAAAAGATAATCAAACAGTTTCAGTTCAACTGTTGCACCGTTCACGTTGATGGTCGCCTTGAATTCACTGTTGTGAAAGAGCGCATTTCGAAGATGTGTGTATGTAGATACGGCCCTTTGGAGATCGGTGGGTCTTTCAATCGCCACGTCAAATCCATAGCCAGTTAGGAGCTTGCAGATGGGCTCTGAGGAATTTCGACTCGAGCGGTCACCAAGGACACTCCGCGCGTAGGACTCCAAGCCTGAATAGAGAAGAAAGTACGAGACTTCGACAAACGGCCTGCGCTGACGAAACGTCTCAATGCACTTGAATAGTAAGATGTTGAACTGCGTCTGTTCGCAGAAGCGTTTATCTTGGAGCCGATCTAATGCCTTCGAAATGAACGTGCCTCGTGACGTGCGAAAAAAAGTGTCTTCGCCAATTACTGCCCCGCCGCCGCTGTTCCTTCTGTGCGTTTCGACGCTCTGAGGCAACTGAGCGAAGGCATTAGCTGTCGTTTGGTCGATGGGTGAAGAGACCAGGACATCGAGATGTTCGATGAACGAAAGTACTGCTTCGAGATTAAAGAGGAGATCGTCAGATACCGTGGCGCTCTTTACCACGGCCGTTAGATGGTAGCGGTCGAGATCTTTGGCCCAAATCTTGGCCTGCTGGTACTCCGTAGTTCGTGGCTCTATTGTCAGACCGAGGAGGTCGAACGGACGAGTGACTTGATAACCGTATATGCCGCAAACGATAGTCACCTGGGCGACCCAAACGTTTCACATGAATGGGTCAGATACTAGCTGAAAACCGCCGTTGCGAAAATTACGCTAGGCGCCGTGGCAACGGTATCGGTCCGCGACAGCGACTGCGGGAGACTTGGTCACCATGTCCGCACTACCGTCCTTGAGCAACAGGATTCACGAAGCATGCCCGACCGTCGTGTTGTGCGTTCTTTGATCGAAGTTAGCAACTAGCGAGATGAGCTGGTAATGAGTCTCAAGGCGATAAACCTGCTTCTCGAGTTGCACTAAGCCTGAGGAATGAGCTTGTGAAACCTTACCCAGTTCTTCGGCGATTTCACTCTCGATCACGTATCGTCCTATATCGTGGTGACGCGGAGGTCTTCTTGAAGACGATACCGGACGCTTCTATCCAGCTCGTCGTATCCTCGCCCCCATACAACATCGGCAAGGACTACGAACAAAAGCTAACGCTGAAGGATTACATAGCGAAGCAGACAGCAATCATCGGTCAGCTATATCGCGTCCTCGGTCCCAAAGGTAGCATCTGCTGGCAGGTGGGTAACCAGATTCAAAGGGGCGAAGTTGTTCCTCTCGACGTACTGTTCTACGGCATCTTCAAACAGCTAGGGCTCAAACTTCGCAATCGCATTGTCTGGCGCTTCGGACACGGGTTGCATGCAAGCAAGCGCTTTTCTGGACGTTACGAAACTATTCTATGGTTTACCAAGGGCAACGATTACGTTTTCAACTTGGACAGTGTGCGGGTTTTGTCGAAGTACCCTGGTAAACGACATTACAAGGGTCCGCACAAAGGCACGCCCTCTGGAAACCCGAACGGTAAGAACCCCTCAGATATTTGGGATATCGTCTCGGCAGATTGGGAAGCCGGCGTTTGGGATATTCCCAACGTAAAGGCGAACCACCCCGAGAAAACAATTCAACCGTGCCAATTCCCCGTGGAGTTAGTTGAGCGTTGCGTGCTAGCTTTGAGCAAACCGGGCCAAAGGGTGCTGGATCCCTACGCGGGGGTCGGTTCAACGCTAATCGCTGCCATCAAGCACGGTCGCAGAGCTCTCGGTAGCGAGAAGGAGCCTAACTATCACAAGATCGCGCTAGAGCGGATCAGACTGCTGCAGCGAGGCCGGCTCAAGCTCCGCAGGTTGGGTACACCAATATATGAGCCCACAAGACGCGAAAAGGTCGCTCAGGTTCCAGCAGAATGGATTTTGCGGATTCCGGGAACCTCACATAGCCACAAACGCGGGTAGATTCTGCCGTAACCCTTCTGCCAGCTGCTTGTAAAACCAGCGACATCAAGCTTTACTGACAAACCGCTCGTGAACTTCAGGACCAATTTCGAACTTCTTCTCGTCGACATAGTTGCGAACATCGATCTCAGGCTTGTCCGGGAACCTGCGGGTTAGCCGTCCAGTGTCCAATGCTTGTGAGACCATGATTTGCAAACATTCATTCAGGACCAAATCGGCCAAGCGGACTTGGCAATGTGCTTTCTCTTCGACGGCCTTGTATGGGTCATCGCTGCCGAAATAGCGCGCATTCACCGGATCCTTGGTGTTGATATAAATGTAACCGTCCGGCACCCACTGGGTCTGAGTCTTTCGCTCTAGTGGGCGAAACTGGTAGCCCTTGAATAGACCGCTCTTCCCATGTTCAGGCCTTTCGCGCTTCACGACCGTTACAGCCGTCCCGGCCACATACTCCTTGTGTGAGGCTGTGACAACGACATCCTTCCTAATTTCTGCGCCAGTCACCTGAACGGCCAGCTCGGCTACCTTGGCTGTAATTTGGTGAACGGCCTCAACTGTCTTTGGCGCGTCCACGATCCTTACAGCTGAATCCTCCGAACTGACAGCAATGAGCGAGCCAACGGGCACTGACTCCGTGTCCACGAAAAGCCGGAGCGTTCGTCGTGCCTTCAGTCGCACGTTGTAGCCATCTCGCTCGAACTCAAGCCCGTTGACAGGCGTGATAACCTCTCGGTTTGTCGTTGTTACCTCCAGTTCCGCCCTGATCGCCTTCCAGCTTGCGACGATTTTTCCGCTTATGTCGGGCGTATCAGATCTAACCATCACCATCTTCACTGTGAGGCCGGACTCGTTCCGATCGTCGCCTAGGGTTATTGACTGAGGCTGAACGGTGATCCCGGGATTGTCGCTAGCGATATCTATTGCGTCCTGTAGTCCGACGAGATTCGTGTTGATCAGTATCGCGACGGGGGTTGTGATCCCGGTTTGTACGCTGATATGCGTGTTCACAAATGCGATACCCTGCGGTGGTGGAATGCGCTTGTGCACTGGTACCGCTGGGACCCTAGCTGTCTTGCCCAGCATTTCATTCGCCAAACGATTAAGAATGTCGATAGCCTCTTGGTGCCGCGCCCGTGTTCTTTCCGAAAGGTTAACCTTGGGCGTAGGTCCAAGCCGTCGGAGTCTCGCAACTATCGGCTCAAGTCGTGCGAATAGCACACCCCGAAGCTGACGGTAGAAAGGATGCTGCTTATCAAATCCATCTCTAGTTTCGGTAAGTATCTCTTCGGGATTCGCCTGGTTGAGTTTGGTGCGAATATACGCGCCGGCCCCAACGAGTTTTACGACCCCCCAGAGTCGGCGAGCTGCCGGGTCATCATCGAATCCAAACAGGTGAAGGTCTAAAACGGCATCGTCTTCATCGAGTACCAACAGCCCGCCCTGCCGTTCACTATAACCAACCTCTCCCTGGCTTAATTCGTGGGGGGCAATACAAATCTCCGCTTCAATTGTAATTTCAGTTCCTAGATCCGTAGTCATCCGCTCTTCGAATCGATCCTTCGTTTCGCATTCCGGAAACCGATAGCTGATCTGCCGCTCCAACTGGGTCTTCCCGCCGCGCCCTTGGACAATCAGAGTCACGTCGCGGTGAGGGCTGCTATTAATCATCCGAAGCATGTAGAAGAGGCTTAACGCCTCGACCAACTTCTCTGTCTGCGGGCTTCTGACATCGTCTTGGAGCACAAAATCGACACAGGTGCCGTTCTTCGGGATTCGCAATGCATTCCGTAGCTCCGGCGTAACCCGACTCGGGGCCTTAATATCTACGACTGGATGTTCACGGCCTCCAGCGTCTTTCCATCGGAAACGACAGTTATAGAAGCGTCCATCTTTTATCGACCTGACCTGTCCATTCTTTTGCGTGAATAGGACGTCGCGCAGTCCCTTTCCAAATAGGCTTCTTGTCTTGTAGCCCTTAGAGCGGTCGGCTGATTCTTGGCCATAAGTTACAAATCGTTCTTGCATCTCTTTGTCGGAAAGCCCCTCGGCCTGGTCGATCACGCTAAACCGTTTCTTCGAGCGCTCAAAGACAACGATAATGGGCGCCGTGTACTCGAGTCCCGTGTGCCCACCGTCACGTTTGACGGACTCCTCCAGCCGTCGATAGCTGTCGTCAGAGTTGGTGATAAGTTCAGTGAGTATTTTGCTGATGTTTTTGCCGATCGCACGCGCGAACGCTCGCTTGATCTGCCGTGTCGCGATCTCAAGGACGAATTCAGGCATAGCTTCTCTCCCCTACCAGCACGTCGGACGCCTAAATGAACTGCTGCTGCGCCGAACGAAGAAATTCAAGTATGTCTTCGCGACCTAACTCCTTAGCCACGTTTTCAAGCAAGCGAACTCGCCCCTTTAGAGCTGGCGCAGGCGTGTAGGCGTAAGCCCCAAGGAGGTCGAAAAACTCGATAGCTTCGGCCTCACCGATGTGCCCGGCTTTCCACTTCTGAAAGAGCGAGGACCGTTCTATACTTTTCATCTCCTTTGTCAGATCCATTGTGCGGGGGAGTGTAGGACGTTGCTTAGCCTGCGCCTCAGACGGCGCGGCACCGGACACAAGCATCTTCGACACATGAGCCGCCTTGTTGACACCGCTCTCCGTAAGAACAAAACCCTTTTGCACGGAACCTCGGGCCCAGTTCCTATATTTCGGTCCGAGTTGCAGGAGCGACCGGCCCACGCGGGCTGCGTCAGGATAGTTATCAAAGCCTGCAAGACTGAACTTCCCCGGAAACAATCTGAAGAGAGCGACCACGAGATTCTCGAACGTTGTGGGGATCTGTAGTTCTTGGAGGCGCTTTATGGCAAACGCAGCAAGACCTGTTAGGTCGATGTGCGCGTAGGTCGACTCGGCGTACGCGTCGAAAGATTCGACCTGACGTTCCTGAGAAGCACGCATATAGTGTTGTGGACCGTAGCAGACGATGAGGTGAGCCGTATGTGCAACAATTTACCTGGCAATCTCTGCGGCACTGTCGCCTTGCGGTTGCTCAACGTAACCGACAATACGCCTCACGGCTTCGTTCATTGTCAACCCATGCGCCCATATCTCACGATCAACACGGAACCGATACTGTCCATCGGTCATGTCAATGCCAATAGGTCCTTTGTAATCCCGGGCGGTAGCCGTTGCCGACACTATCGACTCATACGTCGCTAACACCGGTGCTAGCTGGTCGCCTATTCCGAACACAAACCGTGAGCCCTGGCGCACGGTCTCTCGGGTTAGCTCTGCGTTGCCGACTGCTACGACGCATAACGCGAATCTGTTCCGTAACTCGCATGCCTTCTCAGCTTGCCGAGGTGTCATTTTCGCTTGCTCGGTTCTTGTCGCTTTAAGTTCAATGAACGTTGAATTGCTTCCAAATTCGAGCTCAAACACAATCTCTTGCCCGTTCTCTGTGTAGTCGTTATCAACCTCGAAATCCGCCCCAACGTGCCGACGTTCCACTCTCAGCCCGCGCTGGGCTCGCAATTCCTCTTCGAATAGCTCCTCGACCAGCTTTCCAATCTGCTGGTTTCGATGAACTAATTCCCTTTCCGCTTTTTGCTTCGCGACCTGTTCAATAAGTTCAGGATGCGCTCGCACCTCGTTTGTAAATTCGCGTAGTCGCGTGGCGTCACCGCCCGCGGCCTGCGCCAGATCTGAGATCGACTGGATCAATTCAACTCTCTTCTGCTCGCTGTCAGCGACCACACGTAGGGCGAAATCGGCCGGGCTTATCCCAAGTGCCCCAAGGAGTTCTGCCCCATGTGCATCGGAAAGGCCCTCCACAAGCGCCCGAGAGGGCCTTAAGAGGGCTGCCAGCGATTCAGCAGATGCCGTTGTTTGTCGTTTCCCGTCCGTGCCCACAGGAACCCACTTTCGCTCTCGTATAGGAATCAGCCAAGCAGCGCGATAGATGTTGTGTGAGCGCCCGCACTGACATGCCGTCTCGATTTTCTCAAAGGCTCGCGCGTCGCCTTCGTGCGCCAGTTCGATGAGCAAACCTACCAACTGAGACGCCCGGGACTGATTCTTCCGTGCGATGTCCACTAGCCCGATATCCTTTTCGTCAATGAGGGCAATATCCGAGACCTCCACGTCGGCTTCCGTCACGTGTCCTTTCGCGCCAGCTTCATCTGGCAATGGCTCATCTGGAAGAAACTTGTCCATGCGCGACTTGGAGACATAAAGAGGAGATGCATGCACATACCCTGCCGCCGCGAGTGTTTTCCACTGATCCTTTGGGGCATCGGTTCCAAACGCCGGGTTGAGGGTCCGCCGCCGTGCAAATAATGAAACAAATGGCTGAAGGCTTTCAGGCCATGCCAAAGATGGAGCTAACGGTCTATCTCCCGGCTTTGCCTCTATCTTTAGTTCCAAGACTGAACTGGTTTGCTCGTCGCAATCTGCAGTTGCAACGGGGAAGCCACTAATGTAACCAGCGTAGTCCCTTTCTTGCGTACAGATCCACGTGAACAGTTCCGCGCTAGCGCTTACTTTCCCGGCGGGCATACGGCCACTTTTGCACTGCTGCTTTAAGAATAGAATAATTTCCCTCAGCGCATCTTCCTCACTCTTGGGCTTCAAGAGCGCGCTGGTCTCTTTCGTTGCTGCTTTAGGGTGAAGCAGCGCATCTCTGACGTTCAAGCCGACCTTCTCGGCAATGTCCTTTAGCCGTTCATCGATATTCGATTCAATCCAAAGCCCGCTGCGCTTCTTGAGGCGATCGCTTTGGCTTGGCAACAGGGGCAAATCTTCGAACAACTTGAGTCGTCCACTTTGGTGCACCATTTGCAGGAAGGCAACGAGCCACTCGATTGGATACTGGACTCCAGCCAACCGTTCGCTAAGAGCTGAGATTGTTACGGTGGACGCGATTAATTGAGCAAGTCGATCAACAGTAAATGCCTCTTGAAGTCCCGCGGGATCTACCTTAAGCAATCGACCCCAATTGGACAAGTTCTTCGACCACGCATCAATTGCGTCGACGGGAGCCAATCGCTGTGCGGCGCCCTCCCAGCCAGCAATTAACTCTCCGAGTGTTTGCGCTAGCGTTTCCGAATCGGCATATGGAATCCAGGAATCTTTAGGGGCGATCCAACTTCCGCTCCGGGTACCAAGCAACGGCGTGTGGCGTGCAGTTGTAAGACGCGCCCTCAAGAATGCCAAGAACCATTCATGCTTAGCCCATTCGGGCATCTGATCGGCATCAAAGCTAAGCAGTTTTGCAGTGCCATCCCACTGCTGCTCCGCGATGGTCTGGAGAAGTTCATCGGAGCAACTCGCGAATTTCTCCAACAGTGGTCGGTTCTCCTTTCCCCCCTCCGTTTCGTCGTCAATGGCAATTCCGTCCCGATCTTCATGCGGCTTGAATCGAACTTCATTAATGGCGCCAGGAAGAACTACCCGCTCGGTGCTTACAAGGGGAAACACGATATAGAGTCTCGGTACACGCCCATCCAAGGCTAACCGCTTTTTGTCTTCCGGCCCATCGAGGAGCATGGCCATCGCTCCACCATCCTCATGCTCGGACATGGCGACGTATCGAACGACGCTGGCACTGTCTTCCCGACATTCAATTGAATGAATGGTTATTCTCTTGAGCAGCTGTTGTCCCTTACGAGCCATACCCCAGGTTCCGCTACCCGTAACGACGGAGATATCAGTCAACTCTTGACTGAATGCCAGGACTAAAGGACCACAGAGCTTGAGCTGATCAAGCCCGGCTTGTATCAACTCTCTCGCATCTTCCCTAAAGTTGTATTCGAACTGCGTGGAAAAAGGCTGATCGCTAACGATGTTCCGGGCTGCAGACTGCTTGAAGTCAGACCACGACCTGTCCATTGAATCTCTTAGTTCACCAACATCTCTCCCAGTACGATCAATTTGAAACTCGAACTGACGACCATCGTGAAGGGCTCCTCTCACGCTTACAACTGGCGAGAGTAGATGAGTGCTAAGAAAGCCGGAGCCGAAGCGACCCAGGTCACCTTTTTCTTTGGCCTTTGTCGAGCCGTGAAATATCAGATGCGCTATCTCACGGTTTTGGAACGGGCGTCCCGTATGCTTGAGGGTCAAGCCGGAATCACTGGTTTCGATGGCGACCATGACCCCGTCGGGTGGTGCTACATCTCTTGCGTTCTGGAGTAATTCCCAGATCCAACGAGTGCCAAGAGTCGGCCTGCTGTCCTTTAAATGGTCGAGATACTTGTACACATCCTGCGCGACTGTTTCGACCAAAACGAAATTTTTGTCATCATCGAATTCTGACGCCACGGGCCCCTCCCAACCTTGCTGTCCGCGAGCGAAGTCTAGCGGCTTATCCGATGCCCGGGAAGGAAGAGTGGGACCTAGCGAGGCCGCAGCAGAAGAGCCAAGGTCCATTTTCGAACGCCGGAACTGAAGAGCGCCGTGATGGCATGACAAGGGGTATAAGTCCGCTCGGACTTCGCCATGCTGTGTGGCATGGGCAAATGCTCCCCCGGGGCCTTCCGTCGCAAACCCCCTTCCCCCCGTCGTTACCATAAAAAGCATGCTTTTTTCTCCTGCGCGCCCATCGGCAACGCTGTTAGCGCCTGTTACAGACATATAATGTTATAATACGCTCCCGCGCGGCGCTATGCCGCGCTTTTTTTTGGGAGCTACCATGCGAACCGTAACCCAACCGCTTAAGCCTGCTGAAGCTCGAACGCTGGCTCGCGCGGCGCTCATACTCGAACGGCACACGTTGCAAGGGCGCGACGTTCTAAGTTCGCCGCAGGCCGTGCGGGATTACCTACGCACGCGTCTTGCCTGCCTGCCCCATGAAGTATTTAGCTGCCTGTTTCTCGATGCGCAGAACCGTTTGCTCGCTTCGGAGGAGCTGTTCCGCGGCACGCTGACACAGACCAGCGTTTACCCGCGCGAGGTAGTCAAGGCGGCACTCAGGCACAATGCCGCAGGCGTCATATTCGCCCACAACCACCCTTCCGGAGTGGCGGAGCCCAGCCGGGCGGACGAGATGCTGACCCAGACGCTAAAACAGGCGCTGTCGCTGGTCGAGATCAAGACACTTGATCATTTCGTGGTCGCCGGATCGCAAGTCGTGTCATTCGCCGAGCGCGGACTGTTGTAGACATATCAACATGCAAGGTTTACCATAGGGGCTTCGGTCCCTTTGCTTTACCCGAGAACCAATGGCAGCGAAGCGCAAGCCAGCCCCAATGCCCGAAGCGGAGATTCGGTCCGTACAGGTTGGCGTGATGCTGGAGCCGGCCATAGCGGCTAGGCTCGATGCACTACGTCGGGCAAGGCCAGACCTGCCCACCCGTTCGACGCTGTGCCGCCTACTGATCGTTGAAGGGCTCGACCGGGCGGAAAAGAAGACGAGGTAGGAATGGGTCGGCGAGTAGCTACATGAGTAGCTAGGCTACGAGCAAGGCTCCTTGAGCCCCAGCTACTATGGCTTGTCGGGTCAATTACAGCTTATGTTTTGTAATCTCTGACTTGCTATGGCGCAAATGCGAACGGTCGCGTGCCCGTCCTGCGGCGCACGAGTCGAGTGGAAAAAGGAGAGCCGGTTTCGCCCGTTCTGCTCGGAGCGGTGCCGGTTGATCGATCTGGGCGCGTGGGCAGCCGAGTCGTACCGCGTTCCTGTCGAAGACCAGAAAGCGGATCGCGGCGATCCGCCCGTCGAAACTCCGTAAACTGGAAGCTCAGCCGTTCCACGCGGCGCGGCGCAGCGCGATACCATGCGCGCCGTGCGCGATCGCGGTGTCGAGATCACTACGGGTGAGGCCACCCAGTGCGTAGACGGGCAGCGACGTGGCGCGCAACAGCTTCGCCACACGCGCCCAGCCGAGCGGCTCCGCGTCCGGGTGCGACGGCGTCGCCGCGACCGTGCCCAGCACCGCGAAGTCGAGCCCGAGCTTCGCCGCTCGTGCGAGCTCCGCGCTGTCGTGGCACGACGCGGCGCAGAGCATGCCTTCGGGCCGTGCCGACGCGCGCTG
>Ga0070708_100000308_pt1 | contig 36695 bp, 37 predicted proteins | sample KBSK5503metaG_FD_65469 | JGI IMG/M metagenome (GOLD analysis project Ga0070708, IMG submission 65469) | Corn, switchgrass and miscanthus rhizosphere microbial communities from Kellogg Biological Station, Michigan, USA - KBS K5-50-3 metaG | ecosystem: Host-associated > Plants > Roots >... | reverse complement strand
CACGGCGATGCGTAAGAACCGCCGCACCCGCCACGTCTAGGGAATGTCAGCGCTGCTCGCCCGGTTACAGGGCGATCTCAATTCCGCTCGTAAATCCCAGGACAAGGCAGGCACGCTGCTTCTAGGCACCGTGCTCTCCGAGATCAAGAACAAGAAGATCGAGCTGAGACGCGATCCGACCGACGCCGATGTCATCGATGTCCTGCGCAAATCGATCAAGCGCAGACGCGAATCGATCGAGATGTACACCAAGGGTAATCGCAAGGATCTCGCGGACAAGGAATCAACCGAAGCAGCGGCGCTCGAGAAATATCTTCCCGCGCAGGTTAGTGACGACGAGTTGCGTGCAGCAGTGAAAGCAGCAATTGCCAACGGTGCGACGCAGATTGGAGCAGTCATGGGAAAGGTTCTTCCCCAGTTCAAGGGTCGGGCCGATGGGGCTACGATCAATGCCATCGCCCGAGAGGAGCTAAGCAAGCAGGGGTGAAAAAAACCATAGACTTACAGGACCCGGGCTCGCGGAATTCTTCGCAGGCTCGGGTTTTGTCATTCAAGTGTATGAGATAGCATGAACTCGCACGCGCTCAACGTCATTGAGTTTCCGCGCACTCTCGCTTTGATCTCAGAGCGAGCCTCGTCGTCGCTCGGTGCCGAGCGGGTGCGCGAACTGCGACCGATGACCGATCGCGATGCGATTGAGCGGGAGCACGCTCGCCTCGCCGCGGTCCACTCGCTCATCTCGCGCGAAGAGCCGTGGCAATTGCACGGCGTGCCCGACGCCAGGTCAGCCCTCACCCGGCTCAAAATCGAAGGGGCATCCCTCGCCGCGCCTGATCTGCTCGTTATTGGAGCGCTGCTGCGCAGCTCGCGTGTCACACGTGAATCACTGCGCGGACGCGCCTCTCCAGTGGTCACCGCCGTTCTTGCCGGACAAGTCGAGCCACTCCTGGTCAATCGAGGCACCGAAGAGGCCATTGAGCGGGCGATCGATGATGAGGGACAGGTGCGAGACGGTGCGTCGTCGACCATCAAGAAAATCCGGCGCGAGCTCCAGGGAGCACAGGGCGAGCTGATCAAGCTCCTCGAGCGCGCGATGTCAAAGCTTGAGCCGCATCAACGCGTCGCCGACATGTCAGTGACGGTGAGAAACGGCCGCTATGTCATTCCCGTTCGGCGCGAAGCGCAGGGTGCCGTCGGCGGAATTGTGCACGACGCGTCGGCGACTGGCGGCACGCTGTTCGTCGAGCCACCAGCGGCAGTAGAAGCAGGCAATCGCATCCGTGAGCTGCAGATCGAAGAAGTCGAAGAAGTCGATCGCATACTTGCCGAGCTCACCGATAAGCTTCGGCCACATCGCGAAGCGCTCGGACTATCTCTCGATGCGCTGATTACGTTGGATTCGCTCGTTGCCCGCGCGCGCTTCGGCATCCAGTTCCGTTGCGCGCCGACGGAGCTGTTGGAGGCGACAGAGGGATTCAAGATCGCCCGGGGTAGGCACCCGTTGCTGACCGCGCAGGGAATCGAGGTGGTGCCGTTCGATCTGGAGATGGCGGCCACCGAGAGGACTCTCCTCATCTCCGGCCCCAACACCGGCGGCAAGACCGTCCTCCTCAAAGCGCTTGGTCTGTTCTCGGCGCTGGTGCAAGCCGGCTGTCCTGCGCCGGTCGATCCGGGCTCGCGAATCGCCATCTTCGACGACATCTACGCCGACGTCGGCGACGAGCAGTCGATTCTCGCCAGCCTGTCGACATTCAGCGCTCATCTCAGGAATCTGGCCGAGCTCCTGACATCAGCGACCAGTCATTCCCTGGTGGTGATCGACGAGCTCGGATCGGGAACTGATCCCATCGAAGGCGCGGCACTCGGGGGCGCTATCCTCGAGGCGCTCACCTCCCGGGGGACGATGTCGATTGCCACGACACATCTTGGCGCATTGAAGGAGCTGGCCACCCAGGTCGACGGTGTTGTGAACGCGTCGCTCCAGTTCGACCCGGTTAAACTGGCGCCCACCTATCACCTGACTAAGGGAATTCCTGGTCGGTCATACGGGATCAGTATCGCGCGGCATCTGAACCTTCCCAGCGAAATTCTGGTGCGCGCCGAGGAACGGATTCCCGCCGACGAGCGAAGAGTCGCGGCCCTGCTCGCCGAGCTTGAGGCGCGCGAGAAGTCGCTGTCCGCGATCGAGCGCGAAAGCGCGGAGATGACTCAGGACGTCAAGAACCGCGCACGCCGTGTGGCGGAACGGGAAAAAAACGCCCGTGAGCGTGAACGGGAAATCGAAAAAGCGTCACGGAGCGAGGCGAGGCAGTATCTTCTCGAAGCGCGCGGCGACGTCGAGCGCACGATCAAAGAGCTCAAGGCGGCGTCGGAGCAGGGCGAAGAAGCAGCGCGGGAAGCGCGCAGGCGTATCGAGAGTCTCGCCAGCGAGCAGGGCCGCGAGCTCGAGCGCATTGCGAGCGAAGAGTCAGCGATCGGTGAAGCTTCGGAAGACGCCGAGGTCAACATCGGTGATTTTGTGGAAGTCGGCACACTTGGTGGGCGAATTGGACGAGTGGTGGAGATTCGGGACGGTGAAGCGGTGGTCGCGGTCGGCGTGATGAAGCTCGCTGTACCGCGCGCATCCCTGCGTATTTCCAGCGCCGAGTCGGCCACGCCGGAAGTCGCCGTCGCGATCCGCGGCGACCTGCCCGAGGTTCATGTTGCGAGCGAAATCGATTTGCGAGGGATGCGCGTCGGCGAAGTTGAGGACATCGTTATGCATGCAGTCGATGCCGCGGTCCGCGCCGACCTCAAGACGCTTCGCATCATCCACGGCAAGGGAACAGGCGCTCTGCGCGAGCGCGTCGCCGAGATGCTGCGCAAGGAATCGCGCGTGACGAACTTCCGACTCGGCGCCTGGAACGAAGGCGGCGCCGGTGTCACCGTGGTGGAGCTCAAGTGATACCCGACGACGTCGTCGACCAGGTTCGTGACGCCGCCGACATCGTCCAGGTCATCGGCGAGTACGTGAACCTCAAGCGCGTCGGCACCGACTTCCGCGGGCCGTGCCCATTTCATCAGGGTACGCACCGCAACTTCTCCGTCTCGCCGAACAAGCGGATGTACTACTGCTTCGTTTGCAAGGAAGGCGGTGATGTTTTCCGTTTCTTGCAGAAGAGGATCGGCGTCGACTGGCCGGCAGCGGTAAAGATGGTCGGTGAGAAGTCGGGTATCGAAGTTCGCGAGGTCGACTCACGTCGCGAGGGGCCGGACCCACGCGAGCCGCTTTGGGAAGTCAACGCCACCGCTGCGGCGTACTTCCAGAAGATTCTGTGGGACGACCCGCTCGGCACTCAGGCGCGTGAGTACCTCGAACAGCGAGGCATTTCGCGCGAGGTCGCCGATCAGTTCGGAATTGGGTTCGCTCCGCGCGAGATCGGACTGTTGCGAAACTATATGGCCACCCTCGGCTTCGATGAAGCGCGTCTAGCCAGCGCCGGACTCATCGTACAGGGCGAAGACGGCAGCGAGCCGCGACCACGCTTTCGGGGCCGCTTGATGTTCCCGATTCTCGATTCGGTAGGTCGCAACATTGGATTCGGTGGCCGGCTGATTGGCCCCGGTGAACCCAAATACCTGAACTCACCGGAATCGCTCGCTTTCACCAAGGGCAAAACGCTCTACGGACTCAGTTGGGCGAAAAACGACATCAGGCGGGAAGATCACGTGCTCGTCGTCGAGGGCTACTTCGATGTCGTAAGGTTGATGACAGCCGGAGTAACTACTGTTGTCGCGCCGATGGGAACCGCCCTCACTGACTGGCAGTCAGCAGCGCTGCGCAAACTGACGAAGAACGTCTTTCTTCTTTACGACAGTGACAGAGCTGGACTCCAGGCGACGTTCCGGTCGGGCGACGAGCTACTGCGCCAGGGTGCATCCGTTCGCGTGGTAACTCTTCCCGAGGGTGAGGATCCCGACACTTTCGTCAAGAAAAATGGGGCGGCCGCTCTGACGGCGCGTCTGCACGATGCAATCGATGTGTTCGATCGCAAGATCCAGCTGCTCGAGCGTGCGGGAATGTTCTCGGAACTACAGAAAAAGCGGCGGGCCCTGGATCGCCTCCTGCCCACGGTGCGAGCGGCGTCGGACGAAATCATGCGAGACTTATACATCTCACGGGCTAGCGAAGTCAGCGGCGTCGCGCGCGAGGTGCTGGAGCGCGAGCTCAGGGGACGACCGACACCGTCGATAAACGTCTCCTCTCCACCGGCACCACGAATATCTCCGACTGCCAAGGTTCGACGTGGCGAGCGCCGCGCCCAACACGGGGAACGCGGTGAGTCTGCCGAGCTTGAGCTGCTGCGAGCGATGCTTCTCAACCGATCACGGGTGGAACAGATCGTGGAGAAACTTGGACCCAAGAGCTTCCGTGATCCTCAGTACCGGGCGATTTACCGGGCGCTGGCAAAAGCGGGCCCCGATTCAACAATCGAAGAGGTCACTGCGAAGCTTGATGAGGAGGCCATTGCGACAGTGGAGGATATCCTCGGCGAGGGCGCGATCCTGATCGACCCGGAGCGAACCATCAGCGACAGCTTTGCAACTCTACGAGCGCGAGACCTCGATCACCGGGCGGCGGAGCTCGATCGAATCATTCCGCTCGTCGAGGGAGCCGACAAGGACAAGCTGATCGCAGAGAAAGACGCGATCAGAAAAGAGCTTACCGCAACGGGACGCAAGTACTTCAAGAAGTTCAGACAAACAGGTGCGAGATGACCTACACGGAGGCGAAGTGCGAAAAAAGAAAGTTGAAACGCCGGTGACGACCTGCCCGCTGGAGGGGGATGATGCAACAGGAAGTTGAAGCGTTGCTGGCTCTCCAGGACGACGACCTGAAGATCCGCGAGATTGAGAGCCAGATCCGATCGCTCGATCCACAGTTGGCAGAGTTCGACAGAAAACGAGAACAGACAGCCGCCGCTCTGACGCGAGCGCAAGCGGCGGTACAGGCGGAAGAAAAGAAGCAAAGGGAGCTGCAGTCGCGGCTCTCCCAGCACAGAGCGTTGCAGGAGCGCAATCTCCATCAGCTCGAAGATGTGAAGCGATTGCGTGAAGCGACCGCGGCGACGGCGCAGGTTGAAGCCACCCGGCGCCTCATGGCGGAGGACGAGAGCGAGATCGCAATCCTCGGGCGACGAATCAATGAAATGAACGCAGCAGTCGTCGCGTCGAAGCAGGCGCTGGCCACTCTCGAGGAGCAGCAGAAAGCGGCGCGACCCGAGATCGAGGCAAAGAGATCCGCCCTGCAGACCCAGCTCGATGCTGCGAAGCGCGACCGGGACGGCAGAGCCGTTTCCGTATCACGTCCGATGCTCGGAAAGTACGATCGAATTCGAGGCAAGAGGACCCAGGCACTCTACGCACTCCGCGGCGGCTCATGCGGGAATTGCGATACTGCCGTGCCCCTGCAGCGCCGCAACATCATGAGCGTGAGTGGGCAGATCGAGGTTTGTGAAGCATGCGGGGTTTTGTTATACGCGGAAGGTTGAGACGACTCGTGTTCCCTCCTAACTTCCGACGGTGACAACACTCGCCTCGGAACGTCCACCAGCCCCGGTTACACCGGGTCGGTGGATCATCCCCAAACCTCCAGACGAAGACGCCGTCCGCGCGCTAGCGGAGGCGTTATCGCTGCCTGACATCGTCTGTCGACTGCTGCTCATTCGCGGCTTCGTGACAGCCGAGGAGGCGAAGGGTTTCCTGCGCCCGAAGCTCGATCGGCTGCACGATCCGCTGAGCTTTTTGTCGATGGACAAAGCGGTCGAGCGTCTGGCGCGCGCGGTTCGCGAGAAGGAGCTGGTCTTCATTCACGGCGACTACGACGTCGACGGAATCTGCTCTACTACGATTCTCACTCGTGTCATCAGATGGCTTGGCGGCAAGGCGTCTCCCTTCATTCCGCGGCGCATCGAAGACGGCTACGACCTGAGCGATGCCGGCGTCAACGCCGCGCTGGCGGCGGGAGCAAAGGTCGTCGTCACCTGCGACTGTGGTACTGGAGCGGTTGATCCGGTGGCGCGTCTGTGTCGATCCGGAGTTGATGTCATCGTCACCGACCATCACCTTCCGAGCGGCGAGCTGCCCGATTGCCTGGCGGTTTTGAATCCGAAGCGAAGCGGTGACGGGTATCCGGACAAGGATCTGGCGGCAGTGGCGGTCACCTGGAAACTGTCACTCGCACTCGCACGGGCGCTCGGTGCCAGCGAAAATCCGATCTGGGCGATGCTCGATCTCGTCGCATTGGCGACGGTCGCCGACGTTGCCCCTCTACGGGGGGAGAATCGCGTTTTCGTTCGCTGGGGACTGAAAATGCTGGGCGAGACTCGCAACATCGGGATGCGAGCGCTGCTACGCGCAGCGGGCCTCGATAAGAGGGAGCTTACCGCGGGAAGAATCGGTTTCATTCTCGCTCCGCGACTGAACGCGGCTGGGCGACTCGGCCACGCCATTCGCGGAGTCGAGCTGCTGCTCACAGAGAACGAGCACGAAGCGAACGTGATTGCTCGCGAGCTGGAGGAGCTGAATCACCGCCGCCAGGAAATCGATCGCGCGACGCTGGAGCAAGCGCGCGAGAAGGTGCTGGCGATGGATCTCGACGAGCAGTACTCGATAGTCCTCGCCGACGACACATGGCATCCCGGAGTCGTCGGGATCGTCGCGTCGCGCCTGGTTGAGGAATTTGGTTGCCCGACGGTGCTGATCGCGCTGTCGGGAGAGCAGGGGAAAGGCTCCGGCCGATCGATTCCCAAGTTCGATCTCCACGGCGCGCTCGGTCAATCGCGTCAGCACCTGCTTCGCTATGGCGGGCACCGTGCCGCTGCCGGAATCACCATCGCCCGAGCCAAGGTCGCAGACTTCGCGGCGCGCTTCAATGAAGTAGCGCGATCTGTTCTGACGCCGGCAGATCTCGTCCCTGAAATTCGCGTCGATCTGGAAGTGAGCATCGAGGGACTGGATGGTCGCATCGAATCGCTGTTCCGGCACTTCGAGCCCTTTGGCATCGGCAACCCGACGCCGGTTCTCCTGGCGCGGAACGTCACCATCGCCCGGCCGCCGCGCCCCGTCGGCCAGGACGGTCTCAAGCTGGTGCTCGACACGGGGACTGGTTCGCTCGACGCCATCGGGTGGGGACTGGCAGCCCGGGCCGCGGAATTTCAGCCGGGCACCAAGGTCGACATCGCGTTCCGCCTCGAGCGCGATGACTATCGGGGCGAGAGTTACCTGCAGGCGCGGATCGCGGACATCCTCGTGTGCGCATAGTCGCGGGCCGCTGGCGTGGTCGCAGAATCAGCGCGCCCAGCGGGTCGCTCGTTAGACCCACGCTCGATCGAGTGCGAGAAGCCTGGATGAGCATTCTCCAGCTCGATCTCCCGCATGCCCGTGTGCTCGATCTGTACGCGGGCTCGGGCGCGCTCGGCCTCGAAGCGCTTTCGCGCGGTGCGGCGTCGGCCGACTTCGTCGAGAAAAGTCCGAAGAGTCTGCGCGCGCTGGAAGAGAACATCGCCGCTCTCGAAGCTGATACGCTCTCGACAATCCATCGAACATCGGCGCTCGCTTTCGCCGAGTCTCTGGAGCCGCTTTCTTACGATGTCGCCTTTGCTGATCCACCTTATACGACCGGCGACGCCGCGAAACTGGCGGAGCATTGGAAGGCGAGCCCCTTCAGCAGAGTGCTGAGCGTTGAGCACGAGGCGAAGGCGGCGATGCCTGAGGGAGGAGTGACGCGCAAATATGGCTCGACGGCAATCACCTTCTACCGCAGCGGGGCGTAAAGTGGCAACGACCGCCATCTATGCTGGAAGCTTCGATCCGATCACTCGCGGGCACGAAGACCTGATTAACCGCAGCTGCGAGTTCGTCGATCATCTGGTGGTTGCCGTGGCCGTGAATTCATCGAAGAAAGCGCTTTTCACCATCGATGAAAGAGTCAACCTGATTCGTGCTGCCACCGCTGACAACAAATGCGTCGAGGTGACTTCCTTCGAGGGCCTCCTCGTCGACTTCGCCCGCAAGCTCGGCGCGAAGTTCAACATCCGTGGCCTCCGCGCAGTGAGTGACTTCGAGTACGAATTCCAGATGGCCCTCATGAACCGCCACATGTCGGAGAATTTCGAAACCGTGTTCATGGTGCCGTCAGTGGAGACGACGTACATCAGCTCCAGCGTGGTACGCGAGGTGGCCAAGCACCACGGCAATCTCAATGGCCTCGTGCATCCGGCGGTGGCGAAGGCGTTGGCGAAGAAGTTTGCGAAGTGAGGTTCGTCGATCGCATCCGGGAGCGCGCGGCTGATCTCAAGTGCCGGATAGTCTTTCCTGAAAGCGGAGACGAGCGGATACTCGCCGCCGCCGGGGAGATTGATCGGACCGGGATGGCGGTCCCGATTCTCGTGACCGATAACGCGATGCTGGCGGAGACTTCGCTTCGGTCTGGTCTCAAATCGATCCACGCCGAAGACGAGCCGGCCCTCGAGTTCGCGCATCGGCTGCTGGCTCAGGGGCAGGCGGACGCCTGCGTGGCGGGCGCCGTTTATACGACGGCGGAAGTGCTCCGCAGCGCGCTTCGCAACGTCGGGCTCGCGCCCAACGTGCGCGTCGCGTCGAGCGCCTTTTACATGGTTGTTAGCTCTGGCGCGGACGTCGACGAAGTCCTCACGTTCACCGACTGCGCCGTCGTTCCTTATCCGACAGCCGAGAACCTCGCCGACATCGCCCTCGCCGCCGCGCACGACCGGCAATTCATAGTTGGCGACGAGCCACGCGTCGCATTGCTTTCGTTCAGCACCCATGGCAGTGGCAAGGGTCCAAGCGTCGATCTCGTGCGTGAAGCGCTGACCATTATCCGTGAGCGTGCACCTGACCTCGCCGTGGACGGAGAATTGCAAGGTGATGCGGCGCTGGCTCCGTCGGTCGCCGCCCGAAAATCACCATCGAGTCCGGTAGCCGGAAGGGCCAACGTGTTGGTGTTTCCATCGCTCGACGCGGGGAACATCGCTTACAAACTGGTGCAGCGAGTTGGTGGCGCCCAGGCGCTCGGTCCGATACTTCAGGGCTTCGCGCATCCCGTCGCCGATCTCTCGCGCGGCGCCGAGAGGGAAGACATTATTAACGTGGCCGCAATTGCAGCGCTGCAATCGGCCGGGTGAGCAGAGCACCGCGCGCCTTCGCAGGCAGATCCACACTGGAGAACAACTGAATGAGTTTCTCGATCAAGAAACAGGGAGATGTCGTTGTGGTGGATGTCGAAGGTCAGTTGATTGTTGGAAATCGCCAGGAGTTGAAGCAGAAGGTCCTCGATGAGCTCGAAAAGGGCGAGAAGAAATTCCTGATCGACTTCAGCCAGACAGGGTACATCGACAGCTCAGGCCTCGGCGTGCTCGTCTCGTTGTCGAAGAAGATTCGGGAGCAGGGCGGCGAGCTGCGTCTGGCCAACCTCAACGATGATCTCCAGACCCTATTCGAGCTGACGAAGCTCGACACCCTCTTTCAGATCTCCGACACACGGGAGCGCGCGCTAGAGAGTTTTTAATGGGCGACTCGCGTGTCGCGTTCGATCTACAAATCCCGAGCGACATTGAATACATAGAAGGAGTAGTGGAGCTCGCGACGCAGCGCTGCCGCGAGCTCAAGCTCTCACCCGCCAAATGCTCGCTGAACATTCCGGTGGCCCTCACCGAGGCGCTATCGAACGCAATCCTGCGTGGAAATGGCGCGACGGGCGGCAAGCAGGTCCGCATCCGCGCCATCATCAGCGACACTGACCTCGTTTTTGAAGTCGTGGACGAAGGTCCGGGGTTCGATGTCGACGAGTGCACTGTCGATTGCACAACTGATGAGAACCTCACCAGAGAGGAGGGGCGCGGACTTTTTCTGATGCGGCAGCTGATGGATCGCGTGGAAAGCTTCCGCGACAAGGGCAACGTCGTCCGCCTGACGTTGCACCGTCCGTGAAAGAGCTGGAGGCGGTTCTCATTGCGTTTCGCGAAGGAACGCACTGTGAGGCGGCCGTCTGGGCAGGCGGTGACGGCCGCTCGGCGCCGACCATCATCGCCCGCTCCAGTCCGAAAGTGCAGATGCCCGATGTCCTGCCGGACGAGCCGGGACAGTCCATACCCACCAACTTCGGGACACAGCTAGTCACCCGCGTTCCGTCACCGAAAAAAATCTGGTTGACGGTTGGACCCTGCGACCCTTCATATGCGCCGGAAGAGCGACACATCAAGCTGTTGATGCCTGTCGTGTCGCAATTCACCCAGGCAGCGCTGGAAGTCGAGCACGCCGCGACCGAGCTGGCGGAGCGTTACGAGGAGATCAACCTCCTCTACACGATCGGCGAAATCCTTGGACGCACCGTCACACTCGAGGATGCGGCGGCAACGATCCTTACTGAAATCTCGGAGACAGTAGGCGCACGGGTGGCATCCATTCTCGTGCACGACGCGCGCACCAATACTCTCCAAGCCGTCGCGGCACTCGGCGTTCCAAAAGAAAAAATTCTGCCGATCAATGCCGATGATCCAAGTAGCGTCTCGGCGCGCGTTTTCCGTACCCAGCATCCGCTGATTGTGGTGGGGAAGGGAGTGACGTTCGGTTCTGAATCCCCTTACGGGCGCGGCGAGATGCTGTCGGTGCCGATCATGTGGACGACGCCGACCGGAGGCCAGCCGCTGGGAGTAGTGAATCTCGCCGATCGACGTTCGCGCCAGCCTTTTACCGCCGGCGACCAGAAGCTCGTCACCGCGATCGCCACGCAAATCGGGACGGCGATTCAGAACGCGCGCCTCGTTAGTGCGTCACTCGATCGCCAGCGGCTGCTGCAGGAGATGAACCTCGCGCACGACCTGCAGATGAAGCTCCTTCCTTCGACCGACGGCGTTGCACCGGAAGCAGAAGTCACGGCGCGCGTGGTTCCGGCGGAGAGCGTGGGCGGAGACTTCTACCAGCTGTTCAAGCTTCGCGACGGAAAAACCGGAGTGATGATCGGGGACGTCTCCGGCCACGGCTATCGTGCCGCGCTCATAATGGCGCTGACGATGAGCGCGTCTGCCATTCACGCCCAGAACTTCGTCAACCCCGGGGAAATGCTCGGCGCTCTACTCAAGTCGTTGCGCGACGAGCTCGAGTCGACCGAGATGTTCATCTCCATGTTCTACGGAGTCGTCGATCCGGATCAGGAGAAGCTTAGTTACGCCAACACCGGTCACCCGCACGCCTTCGTGATCAGTCAGGAAGGAACCGTCACGCGTCTCGCTGCCGTCAATCCGCCGCTCGGAATAGTCGCGGACGTGCCGAACACGGCGTCGCTGAGCTGGGTGAAGCAGAAAGATCTGCTGGTGCTGTTCACGGATGGCATCAGCGACGCGCGCAACCTGAGGGACGAAAGACTCGGGGAGGAGCGCGTGCTCGAATTGATCAAGGAGAACCGCGAAAACGACACCAAGATCATCGTCGATCGGGTCTTCAAGATGCTCGAGGTTCACACCCGGGCGGTGACGCGGCGCGACGATCTTACACTCGTGGTGGTCAGGAGCTGAACATGGCGCGCGCGCCCGGCGGGCGTGGTCGACAACCGCCGGTCCTCAAGAAGTTCGGCCAGCATTTTCTCTCGGACAAAAATATTCTCACCGCGATCGTCGACGCGCTGGCGCCAACGTCGAGCGACACCGTCGTCGAGGTAGGCTCTGGTCGCGGATCGCTGACGGACATTCTGCTGGAACGAGCCGGATGGGTGATCGCCGTGGAGATCGACCGGGCGCTTGCGGCGAGCCTGCGTGAGAGGTACCGCGACCAAACCAACATTGAGATTGTCGAAGACGATTTTCTCGACGTCGAGCTTCGCGCAGAGGCAGGTCGCGATTTTCTGCTGATTGGGAACGTTCCCTATTACATCACGACTCCGATCATCTTCAGGGCGCTGGAGCCGCCGATGCCCAGGCGGTCAGTTTTCCTGGTGCAGCGCGAAGTCGCCGAGCGGATGGCGGCGAAGGCAGGAGACGAAGCGTACGGTGCACTTACAGTCAACATTGCGGTGGTTGCGACCGTTGAGCAGGTGCTGACCGTTCCAGCTGCCGCATTTCGGCCGCCGCCCAAAGTCGAATCGGCGGTGGTGCGACTCACGCCGTTGGAACAACCGCTCGTTCCTCCCGACTCTCTTGAATCGTTCCGAGCGTTCGTGCAAGCCGCGTTTGGCCAGCGACGGAAGCAGATGCAGCGCGTTTTGCGATCGGTGCGCGGGATGTCGGCGGATCAGGCTACGGCCATTCTTGAGGAAACGGGCATCGAACCGACGGCGAGGCCGGAGGTAATCACACCAGAAAAGTTCGCGAAGCTATTTCGTTTGCTCGGCGAAACGACGAACTGAGAAAGGCACCGCTAGTCGCTGTCAGCCGCTGCGCCGTTAGCCTGGCGCTGCCCACGCCGGACAGATCGCACTGGAGTTAAGGAAACGGTGGGCCCTCAAAGGGCCAAGGAGGTCTGTCCCGTCGCCTGCAGCGTTAAGCTCCTAGCTCCAAAGCTGACAGCGACCAGCGGTGTAGTTGTCTTTGCAGGTGCAGTTAGTCGCCGCGATTTGAAAGCGCGAACGATAGCCCTTCGAGCTCCATTGCCATGTTTACCGTGCGCACAGTAACGTCGGCCGGGACCGAAAGCTGAATCGGCGCAAAATTCAAAATGGCTTTGATGCCGGCGCGCACCACTTGCTTCACCACTCCCGGCGTGCTTTCCGCGGGAGTGGCAACGACCGCGATGTCGAAATCCTGTTTCGCCGCGTCTTTCTCCAGCTCCGACACCGGACGAACGGTCAGCGATTCCCAGCGTTTGCCGATTTTCGCTTCATCGATGTCGTAAACCGCCGTGACGATGAACCCGCGGTCAGCGAATCCGCGGTAGCGCGCGAGGGCTGCGCCAATCTTGCCGGCGCCGATGATGCAGACGCGCCATTGTTTGCCGAGGCCGAGTATCTCGCGGAGTTTCTCGGAAAGCTCAGGGACTGAATATCCCAGCCCGCGCTTGCCGAAGGATCCAAAGAGGGACAGGTCTTTGCGAACCTGGGCGGACGTGGTCCCACCGAGCCGCGCCAGCTCGTCGCTGGAGACGGTCTGAAGGCCCTGCCGCTCGATGCCCTCGAGGAAGCTGAGATAGAGGGAAAGGCGTCTGACAGTTGATTCGGCGATCCGCTTCAAAATCGTGCTTGTGAAGTAATTCACAAAGTAATCGGGACCAGAGGGAGAGGGCAAGAAACAAGACCGTCCTGCGGGCGTGATGGCAAAGACAACCGCAGTTGATTTTACCGTAGACGGCGGGCTGACAAGTTCGCACCGCAGTTCACCGGCAACCGGGAACAGTGCTACCCGCACCCCGCAACGCGTTACGTCAGAAGGCGAGTAAAAGGTCGCTCGAACTTTCAACCCTTCGTTACCCTACATCGGCCGGGTATCTTCCCCGCATGCCAGTCCACGTCACCTCAGAAATTGGCGCGTTGCGCACCGTTTTGGTCCACAGCCCGGGCAAAGAGCTGCTCGCGGTCACGCCGAGCACGCGCGCCGATTTTCTTTACGACGACATCGTCGACGCCGACCTGGCCAAGCGCGAACATCGCCGCTTCGTCCAGGTGCTGGAGCGGTTTTGCGAAGTGCTGCACGTCCGCGATCTGCTCACCGACGTCCTCGAAGATTCGGCAGTCCGCGAGCTGATCATCCGCGAGACGCTCGACGTGGTGCCTTCCGAGCCGCTTGCATCGGAGTTGCGCGGACTGCCGCCACGTGGGGTCGTCGATCTTCTGATCGAGGGAAAGGAGGAAGAGCCCGGTCCACTCTCCCGCACTCTCAACGAGTTCAGTTACTCGCTACCGCCGCTACCCAATCTTTTCTTCACCCGCGATTCGGCGATGGCGATAAATCAGAACATGATGATCGGGTCAATGCGCTTTCACGCGCGATGGACGGAGGAGCTGATCATGAAAGCGCTCTTCACGTCGCACCCGAAGCTGGCCAACAAGGGAATCCTCTATGACGGGTCGGCGGAGCGTCGGTCGAACCACACTCTCGAGGGCGGTGACGTCCATCCACTGCGCGAAGATGTGCTGCTGATCGGCTTCAGCGAGAGATCGAGTCCCGCCGGTATCGACGGACTCGCAACGCTTGTCTTCGAGAAGACTGAGGTCAAGAATCTCATAGTGGTGGTGATGCCACAGGAAGCAACGGCGATCCATCTCGACATGATCTTCACCCACGTCGATCGCGAGCTGTGCGTCATATATCCGCCCCACTTCATCGGGCCGTATCGCCTGCCGATACTTTATTGGCGAAAAGGCGAGAGCCACATGAGGGAGCAACCTGATCTGTTCGCCGCGCTCAAGCAGTGCGGGATGCCGATGGAACCTCTGCTGTGCGGCGGCTCGCGAAGAATCGCGCAGGACCGCGAGCAGTGGGCATCCGGTTGTAACTTTACTGCACTGCGCCCCGGCGTGGTGACTTCATACGCACGAAACGAGACCACGTTGCGAGAGCTGGAAAAAGCAGGCTTCAAAATGATTACCGCATCAGACTTTCTTTCCGACGAAACCGGTATCATGACGCATCAGCGGGCGGCGATTACGTTCGAGGGCGGCGAGCTCGTGCGCGGCGGCGGCGGCCCGCATTGCATGACCTGTCCAATCACGCGAGACGATCCGTGGACGTGACGCGCGGAGTTTACTCCGAGCCGGAAGAAACTCTCCTCACCACTCGCGCGCTCAATTATCTCTCGGCAGGTCCCGCCGATGTCGTTGATCTGATCGGGCACATCTGCAGCCTGCCTGGTGCGCCGCGAATCGTCGCCGAGCACATGGCGCACGCGATGTTTGCGGGTCGTCCCCAGTTCGCGCGCGCCGCCGACGGTCGATGGATGCTGGCGGATACAGCAACGAAGCCGTATCCGGAATCAGCCGGCCGTTCGCGCACGCCGGCCGGCGCCAGCGACGCCCTGCACGCTCTCTCCTACGTTGTCGTCGACACAGAAACCACAGGCGGTAGTCACTGGCTCAGCGACAAAATCACCGAGATCGCCGCGGTCGTCGTCAGGAATGGCGAGATCGTCGAGGTGTTCGAGACGCTGGTCAATCCGCAGCGTCCCATTCCACCGGTCGTGAGCAGACTGACCAACATCACCTGGGACATGGTCAAGGACGCACCGACTTTCGATCGGGTAGTACCCGATTTGATGCGCGTGCTCGAGGGAAATGTCTTCGTTGCCCACAACGCCAACTTCGATTGGCGCTTCATCACCAGCGAGATCTCGCGCACGACCGGTCGTCAGTTGCGCGGACGCCGGCTGTGCACTGTGAAAATGGCGCGCAAGGTTTTGCCGCAGCTATCCCGTCGATCGCTCGATCACGTCGCGCGATTCTACGGCGTCGAAATCCGGAACCGGCATCGCGCCGGCGGCGATGCGTTGGCGACGGCGAAGTGTTTGGTGCGGATGCTATCCGATCTTGCTGATCGCGGCTGCGGAACGTGGGGCGATCTCCAGACCGTGTTGCGGGCTCCCGCCGGCCGGCGGAGAAAACGCCGGCCGTCTGGAATGCCGATGCCCGTGACGCGCGACACCACCGCGTGACAGCACCGACCCCGATGGTGGAGCGCCGCACAATCGGCGCGCTCACCGTTCACGCGATCCAGGCCGGCGGCCAGAGGCTCGACGGCGGTGCGATGTTCGGCGTCGTTCCCAAACCACTCTGGGAAAAGCGGATCCCCGCCGACGAGCGCAACAGGATCCAGCTCGGCATGCGAACCCTGCTCATCGAGCATCCGTCGGGTCTCGTTCTTATCGACACCGGCGCGGGCAACAAGGAAAACGAGAAATTCAAGGACATCTACGGGATTGAAAATGAGGGGGGAGGTCGCCTGACGATGCTGGAGGATGGACTGGCGCGCGTCGGCGTGCGTCCGTCGGACATCGTCCTCGTCATCAACACCCACCTCCACTTCGATCACGCCGGCGGCAACACACGTCTCCGTCCCGATGGGCAGCTGGAGGTCAGCTTTCCCAACGCAACGTACATCATCAAGCGCGGCGAGTACGAGTTCGCCACGCACCCTAACGAGCGAACCGCCGCCAGCTACTTCGACCGTAACTACACCCCGGTCGAGGCCGCCAACAAAGTCGAGTTCGTGGCGAGCGAGAAGGAGATCGTGAAAGGGGTCCGCGTGATCCCCACGCCCGGACACACGCCTTTCCACCAGAGCGTCCTGATCGAATCAGCGGGCGAGCGCGCCTTCTACCTCGGTGATCTCGTTCCCACCCAAGCACACTTGCCGCTGCCCTGGATCATGGGCTACGACCTCGAGCCGTTAGTCACACTGGAGACGAAACGCAGAATCCTGAAGCAGGCCGTCGATGAGAATTGGCTCGTGATATTCGAGCACGATGCGTCGACTGCGTGGGGACGGATCGAGCACGACGGGAAGGCGTACAGATTGGTTAGCGGGTCGAGTTGAAGGTCAAAAGCGAACTACACACCGCTGGTCGCTGATAGCCGATAAGCTGTTAGCTTGCCGCTTCACTGCAGTCGGGACAGATCGCGAACTCGTAGAGGAAAACGAGAGTTGTGGATAAGATAGCAAAGGAGATCTGTCCCGTCGTCTGCAGCGCTCAGCTCCCAGCTGCCAAAGCTGACAGCGACCAGCAGTGCAGTTGTCTTTGCAGTTCAGGGTTATGACAGCGGTTGGTACAACTCTATCCTGTTTCCTTCCGGATCCCTTATCCACGCAAACCTTCCGTAGTCAAAGTCCTCCGTTCTCTCGACCGCAACCCCATCCGCTTTGAGCTGATCGAGAAACGCCTGCAGGTCCTTCACACGGTAGTTGATCACGCACTCCCGTCTCTCAGCGGGAAGATTCGTCTTGGACTGCGAAATCGAGAATACGGTCGAGTCGACCTGCGACGAATCACCAAGGCGACGGTACTTGAACTCGGTCCCGTAAACCTTTCCATCTTCGTAAGTTTCGAGCCTGAGACCGAAGTGATGCGCGTACCAGTTCGAGAGCGCTTTGGCGTCGTTGGCGTAGATGAACACGCCACCGATCCCGTCCACCGAAATCCGCTTCTCGACTTTTCCGCCGATGACGTTCTTGGTCATACGGGCGAATCTAGGGATCGAGCGAAGCGCCCGGAAGCTGGCTGGTCAGCTTGCAGATGTAACCTGCGACGCCTATCTTCCGTCCTCACAAAGCGATAAGCGGACGATCCGGGCGGATCGTTCCACCCTCTGGCCCTCGATCTTCGAGGCGTGCTACAGGAGTTCAAGCCACGGGATAACCCTTAGTTGGGCTACATCTCTCCGCGCGGACTCCGAAAAGGGGGCCGCGTTTTTGATTTCTTTCAGTTAACGGGGCTCGTATCCAGGACACAACCAAACGCGTACGCGTCAATAAACAGATCCGCATTAGTCCGATCAGAGTGATCGCTGCCGATGGCGCGCAGCTCGGCATCATGGACGTCGAAACGGCGCTCGCCGCGGCGATCGAGCAGGGACTGGATCTGGTGGAAGTCGCACCAATGGCGAGGCCGCCCGTGGCCCGCATCATGGATTACGGGAAGTTCAAGTTCGAGCAGGCCAAGATGGCTCGCCAGGCAAAGAAGAAGCAGCACGTCATTCACCTCAAGGAAGTGAAGTACCGCCCGGGCATCGAGGAGCATGACTTCATGACCAAGACTCGCCACGCGCGCGAGTTCTTGCAGGAAGGAAACAAGGTTAAGGTGACGCTCATGTTCCGCGGCAGGCAGATCGCCCACCCGGAGCTGGGACGTCAGGTGGTGAATCGGGTCGCCCAGGAGCTCGCCGACGTGGCGAAAATCGAGAGCGATCCGAAGTTCGAAGGAAAATTCATGACCATGATCCTCGCGCCGAAATAGGGCGGGAAGAGGGAAGCGGGAAGAGGGAAGTGGGAATCATTTTTCTCGCGTTTCAGAACGCGGGAGTCGACATAAAAGGAACTGCAATGCCGAAGATGAAGTCGCACCGAGGTGCGAGAAAACGTTTCAAGATCACTGGCTCGGGAAAGGTCAAACGCTTCAAGGCGTTCAAGAGCCACATCCTTACCAAAAAGTCGTCGAAGAGAAAGCGTCACCTCCGTAAGGGCACGCTCATTCTCACTCCCGGCGAACGAAAGAACATCAAGCGCCTGCTGCAGGCGTAGGGGAATAAGCCAATGCCACGCGTTAGACCGAATGTCGCGCGCTTGAAGCGCAAGAAGCAGGTGATGAAAGCCGCCCGCGGCGCCTTTGGCGCGCGGAGCAAGCTCTGGAAAGCAGCCAAGGAAAATGTCGAGCGCGGTTGGAAGTACGCGTACCGCGATCGCAAGAACAAGAAGCGAGATTTCCGCCGCCTGTGGATCGTCCGCATCAACGCTGGCGCTCACCAGAACGGAATGTCGTACTCCGTCTTCATGAACGGCCTGAAGAAGGCGGGCGTTGAGATCGACCGGAAAGTGCTTGCCGACATCGCCGTCAACGACGCCGAGGCGTTTACCGCTCTCGCCGAGAAGGCGAGGTCCGCACTAGACGCCGCGTAACGTTTTCACAAGGATTCAAAAAAGACTCCGCCGGCGCTAATCTCCAACCAGCGCGGTGGAGTCTTTTGCTTTCTGCCCACCCATACTCTGAACCGTGACGCTTTCGGAATTTCAGCAGCTCGTCACAAGCCTCGCCGCTGACGGCGAGAACATGATCGACGCGGCGACGACGGCCGCACTGCTCGAAGAGGCGCGCACCTCGCTCCTCGGAAGAAAATCCGGGCGACTGCCGGAGCTCTTCAAGCAGCTGCCGTCGCTTGCGCCCACGGAGCTGCGCGAGGCTGGCTCGCTGATCAACGCCGTCAAAGCAAAACTCGAGGCCCACCTCGACGACCGCCGGCGCCAGTTGGACGCAGCGGCCTCCTCGCAGAGAAAGGTCGACCTCACCATGCCGGCGCGTCGGCAGTGGCTCGGGTCAAAGCATCCGGTGACGCTCGTCATCGAGGAAATCGAGGACATTTTCCGCGGGCTGGGCTTCACCATTGCGCTTGGCCCCGAGGCGGAAACCGAGTGGTACAACTTCACATCTCTCAACTTTCCACCCGATCACCCCGCGCTGGATCTGCACGACACCCTCTACCTCGGCGAGAACGTTCTGCTGAGGACGCACACCTCGCCGGTCCAGATCCGCACCATGCAGAAGTTCAAGCCGCCGATCAGGATCCTCAGCCCGGGGAACGCGTATCGCCGCGACTTCTTCGACGCTTCGCACGCGCCGATGTTCGCGCAAATCGAAGGTCTGGCGATCGATGAGGGCGTCAGCTTCGTCGACCTCAAGGCGACCCTGACCCACTTCGCCAACAGATTCTTCGGCAAAACCAAAACGCGTTTTCGGCCGAGTTACTTCCCGTTCACCGAGCCATCGGCGGAGATGGATGTCGAATGCCAGCTCTGTCACGGCTCCGGCTGCGCCAGCTGCAAAGGAACGGGTTGGATGGAGATACTCGGCTCGGGAATGGTGCATCCATCGGTCTTGAATGCGTCCGGGCTCGATGGCGATCGCTACACGGGGTGGGCCTTCGGCATGGGACCGGCTCGCATCGCGATGCTCCGCTACGACATTCCGGACATCCGGATTCTGTACGACTCCGACGTGAGATTCCTCTACCAGATCTCGAGATGAACGCGTCCTACGAGTGGCTGCGCGCGTTCGTACCGTTCGACTTGAGCCCGACCGAGCTGCGGGACTTGCTAACCTCGCGCTGCGCGACTGTCGACGATCTCGTCTCGTTTCGCGAGGATCTGCGCGATGTCGTGATCGGCCGCGTAGTAGAAGTCAATAAGCACCCCGACTCCGATCACCTCTGGCTTACCAAAGTAGATGCAGGCGGCGGAACACTGCTCAACGTCGTCTGTGGCGCCGCCAACGTCAGCGCCGACACCCTATACCCGTTCGCACCGGTCGGGGCCGTTCTTCCCGGCGGACTGAAAATCGAGAAGCGGAAGATTCGCGGTGAGACGTCCGAGGGAATGCTGTGCTCGGCAAAGGAGCTCGGACTCGGCCAGGACCACGAAGGCATCATGGCGCTCACCGTAACCGCGGAACCGGGGAGCAAGTTCCTCGAGGCGATGCCGATCGGTGATACGTGCCTGGTGATCGATGTTCTTCCCAATCGTCCCGATCTCCTTTCTCACGAGGGTTTGGCGCGAGAGATCGCCGCTGCGACCGGAGGCACCGTAACCCGACCGGAGATCGCCGATGAAAAGGGCTACGTCATTCGCACTCACACGGTGAAGGCGACCTCGGGCAAGGTCGGTGAAGTCACCGTCAAGCTCGAGGACACCGATGGGTGCATGCGATACGCCGGCGCTGTCATCACTGGGTTGAAGGTCGGGCCGAGCCCGGACTGGCTCGTTCGGCGTCTGCAATCAGTCGGATCGCGATCGATCAACAACGTCGTCGACGTCACCAACTACATGCTGCAGGGATTCGGGCAGCCGATGCATGCGTTCGACCTGCAGAAGCTCGCCCGCGACACCGTCGTGGTGAGGAAGACTCGTGGCGAGGAGTTGATCAAGACGCTGGATGGAGTCGACCGAACTTTGCCGCCGGGCTCGGTCGTGATCGGCGATGCGGAGCGCGCTCAGGCAATCGCCGGCGTGATTGGCGGCAGCGACAGCGAAGTTTCCGAGAGCACCACCGAGATTTTTCTCGAGGTCGCTGCTTTCAACCCCGCCCGCATTCGTGCTACGCGTCGGAAGCTTGGCATCACCACCGACGCCAGCTACCGGTTCGAGCGCGGTGTCGACGTCGACGCGATTCCAGGGCTGGTGGACTACGCGGTTCGATTGATTCTGTCGGTTGCTGGCGGAATTCCGCAGAGCACTCCGATAGACCTTTATCCGCTCCCGAAGCGTCCGCAGCCAATCTCGCTCAAACTAGTGCGTGCTTCCCGTCTCCTCGGCGAGCCGGTCGAAGGGCCGGAGGTGGAAAAGAATCTCCGCTCAGTCGGATTCAGGATCGCCCCCGAAGCAAAGGACGCGTTCAAAATCACCCCGCCGAGCTGGCGCCACGATGTCAAAAGTGACGTCGACCTCGCCGAGGAAATCGCCCGGCTGCGCGGGTACGACACGTTCTCGTCGGAGCTGCGACCGTTTCGCGTCAGCGCCGTACCTGATGCGCCGCTGGTCCTGGTAACCGATCATGTGCAGGATGCGCTCGTCGGTGCGGGGCTGAACGAAGTGCGACCGATGCCATTCGTCGCCGAGGGCAAAGGAGGCACCGTGCGGGTAACCAATCCTCTTGCCGAGGACGAAGCGTATCTGCGTGGCGATCTGTTGACGACGCTGATCTCGCGCGCCGAATACAATCTTTCGCACATGCAGGGAAACGTGCGGCTGTTCGAGATCGGCACCGCATTTTTCGCCGCCGAAGATCAGACATCGCTGCCAGGTCCGAAGAAAGCAGCGGTCCCGCGCGAGGAAGTACACGTCGCAGCACTGGTGATGGGGCAGCGCTCACCGACCCATTTCACGAAAGCGGTGCAACCAAGCTACGACGAGTGGGACATCAAGTTCCTTGCTGAGCGCGTGGCGACGGCGGCATATCCGGAGAAGGAAGTCGACATGGTGCCGGGCACCGGCGAGACGCTGTGGGACATCACGGTCAACCGCGTCAAGGTAGGAACCGCACGCAAGCTGACACTGGATGCACCGGTGTGGGCGAAGCCGGCGTTCGGATTCGAGATCAATCTCGAAGCTCTGGAGCAAAGCGTCCTCAAGCGGAAGACATACCAAGCGATACCGGCGACTCCGCGGGCACAAGTCGATCTGGCTCTGGTCGCAGCGACGAGTGTGACCGCGGCGCAAATCGAACGAGTCATAAGAAGAGAGGCTGGTGATCTGCTCGAGACACTGACTTTGTTCGACGAGTTCGTCGGTCAGGGAATTCCCGAGGGATCACGCAGTCTGGCGTGGGCGTTGACCTTCCGGGATCGCGAGCGCACTCTAAAGGACAAAGAAGTGCAGGGAAGAACGGAAAAAATCGTAAAAGCACTCGAGGGAGAGCTTGGTGTCAGACAGCGTACGTCCTGAAAGAGCGGCATTTACGGAGCTCGAGCAGCTGGTAAAGCACCTCGGTGAGGAGCTGGCATCCTTCCGACGCCGCGCTTTGCAGGCGGAAGCTCGGCTCAAGAGCCTGGAATCCACGGGAACGAAGGGCGTAGTCTCCCCCGAGCGAATGCAGTTTCTCGAGCGGGAGAATGCCGGACTGGCCAAGCGCCTGGCTACGGCTCGTGAGCGTACACAGCAGATGATCGATCGGGTCCGCTTCCTTAGACAGCAGCACGACGGAGCGCCGGCTCGTTGAGCTCGAAAAAGAATGTCGTGCGGGTCACCATTCTCGGTGACGACTACTCTATAAGAAGCGATGTCAGCCCCGAGCGCACCCGCGCCGTCGCCGAGCACGTCGACAACGTCATCCGTGAGACGATGCGGGCGGGCAATATCGTCGAGACCCAAAAAGCCGCCATTCTGGCGGCCCTCAGCATCACCGACGAGCTGTTCGATGCCCGCGAAGCGGGCGAGGACCTGGCCGGGTCAATGAAGAGGCTGAGTACGGAGATCAGGCCGTGGCTACCCCCGGCCAAGCGGAAGGAATAAAACGTAAGGCGGGCCGTTGATCTGGCCGCTCAATGACCACCACAAAACTAAAGCAGGGAGCTGCAAGCTTAGTCAGCTGGAAGCTTCGAGCTATTCCGGCGGATTATAGGGTCGGACCTTCGTAGTTTTCGCAGCTTCGGCCAGATCTCGACGAAGAATCGCGATCTAAGAATGGCGCGTACCTGTGGCGCCTGTATGGGAGCTCGGAGCTATGAAGCTGTCAAAGCTTAGAGCTCCCTGCTTTAGTTTTGTGGATGTCAGATCGCGCCAAGGCCTACGGCCCGCCTTGACAGTTCACTCTCGCCCAAATCCCGAAACGACATTACTTTAGGGGTCAACTACGCGACGACTTTGCGGCGCGATAGGGGCCGCCTGTGGCATGGCCGCGGGCCCAACATAGATCGAGATATGACGAATCCTGCTTGGTTATCCGCAGCTGGCATACTTCTGTTTGCAATTGCCGGTGCGGTTTTTTTCTTTATCGGCAGAGGGCTCGGACGAAACGCAGAGCTGCGTCGCCAGCAGGCGGCTCAGGCGACCGCGGAAGAGAGCGCAAAGAGAATCACTGGCGAGGCACAGCGCGAAGCGGAGAGTCTGCGCAAGACCGCCGTCCTGAGCGGAAAAGAAGAGCTGATCAAGCTGCGTGAAGAGTGGGAGCTCGAGGTGCGCGGCCGTCGTGAAGAAGTCGAGCGCGAAGAACGGAGAGTCGACGACCGCGAGGGCCAGCTGAACCGCAAGTACGATCTGCTCGAGCAGCGCGAGCGCGACACCAACCGCCGCGCTGAGGTCGTCGCCACCAACGAACGAGGCCTCACCCAGAAGCAGCAGGAGCTCGAGAAGCTCGTCGGCGAAGAAAAGCGCCGACTGGAGCAGCTCGCCGGCATCTCGGCGACGGACGCGAAGGCCGAGCTGATGCACCGCATGGAAGAGGAGGCGCAGGCCGATGCGGCAAACAGAATCCGCGAGATCCGGGAGACGGCCAAACGCAACGCCGAGCGAGAGGCGAAGAAAATCATCGCCCTGGCAATCCAGCGCATAGCCGCCGAGCAAAGCGTCGAGGCGACGGTCTCGGCTGTTTCACTTCCGAATGATGAAATGAAGGGGCGCATCATCGGTCGCGAGGGGCGAAACATTCGCGCGTTCGAGCTGGCGACCGGGGTCGACGTGATCATCGACGATACGCCCGACACTGTTGTGGTCTCCTGCTTCGATCCGATTCGCCGTGAAATCGCGCGGCTTTCGCTCGAGAAACTCGTCGCCGATGGGCGCATCCATCCGGGTCGCATCGAGGAAGTCGTCAACAAGTCGCGCCAGGAAGTCGATGCCTCGATTGTCGAGACGGGCGAGCAGGCGGCCTATGAGAGCGGTGTGCACGGGCTCCATCCAGAGCTGGTGAAGTTGATTGGCCGCATGCGTTGGAGAACCAGCTACGGCCAGAACATTCTCAACCACTCGAAGGAAGTCGCCTGGCTGGCTGGAATCATGGCCGCCGAGCTTGGTCTGGATGTGAATCTCGCCCGCCGCGGCGCGCTTCTTCACGACGTTGGGAAAGTTCTCACCCACGAGCACGAAGGCACTCACGTCCAGCTCGGCGTCGAAGTAGCGACGCGCTATGGCGAGAATCCGTTGGTCGTGAATTGCATCGCCGCGCACCACGACGACGTTCCCCACGAGAGTGAGATCTCGGTGCTGGTGCAGGCGGCTGACGCGATTTCTGGCGCTCGTCCGGGTGCGCGTCGCGAAGCGTTCGAGACCTACGTCAAGAGACTCGAAGGCCTGGAGAAAATTGCGTCGAGCTATCGCGGGATCGAAAAAGTCTTCGCGATTCAGGCGGGTCGCGAGATTCGCGTCATTGTGACACCGGAGGAAGTCGACGATCCGCGCATGTCAACGCTCACCGAAGAGATCGCGCGTCGCATCGAGGCCGAGCTGCAGTACCCGGGACAGATCAAGGTGGTGCTGATCAGGGAGACGAGAGCTGTGGACTTTGCCCGCTGATCTGATCGACGGGCGCGCGATAGCAAAAAAAGTTCGCGCGAACGCGGCGGAGCGGGCGAAGCGGCTCATCGAGAAAGGCGTGAGGCCTGGCCTGGCGGTCGTGCTGGTCGGCGACAATCCCGCTAGCGTTGTCTACACCACCGCCAAGTCGAAAGCGGCGGAAGAGGCGGGGATGTACAGCCTCAATTTGCGTCTGCCGGCCGACATCTCGCAGGCCGATCTGCTGGCGCGCGTCGACGCGTTGAATTCAGATCCCAAGATCCACGGCATCCTGGTTCAGATGCCGCTGCCCAAGCAGATCGATCCCGACACGGTGATTCGTCGCATTGATCCGTCCAAGGATGTGGATGGATTTCATCCGGTCAATGTTGGAAAGATGTTGATTGGTGAGCGCGACGGATTCATTCCTTGCACCCCCGCTGGAATTCAGCTGCTGCTCAAGGAGTCGGGAGTGCGAACTCCGGGCAAGAATTGCGTGGTGATCGGTCGCAGCAACATTGTCGGCAAGCCGATGGTAGCGCTGATGCTGCAGGATAATGAGAACGCCAACTGCACCGTTACCGTCTGCCATCGCCACACCGTCGACCTCAAGGCGCGGACGCGTGAAGCCGATATTCTTATAGTCGCCGCGGGCAGGCCGCGCATCGTCACCGGCGACATGGTCAAGCCGGGGGCGGTGGTCATTGACGTGGGAACGAATCGGGTAAATGATCCGAGCACCAAATCCGGAACGAGACTTCAGGGCGATGTCGATTTCGATTCAGTGCGCGCTGTAGCCTCGAAGATTACGCCAGTGCCAGGTGGGGTGGGGCCGATGACGATTGCGATGTTGATGGCGAACACCGTTCGTGCCGCGGAGATGAGCGTCCGGTGAGGTCGATACCCGTCGACCTTTTCGAGGCTCCGCGCTCGCGCGCGACGCTCGGCTCGACCGTCGACAATCCGCTGTCGGTACTGGACCTCACGCTGAAGACGCGCGAAGCCGTCGAATCAAAGGTGAGAGGCGTTTGGGTCCGCGGTGAGATCAGCGATTTCAAGCGTCACCGTAATGGCCATTGGTATTTCTGCTTGCGCGATCGAGACGCCCAAATCTCCTGCGTAGTGTGGCTCGCCGATCAGTACCGGATGCCGGCGGCCCCCGACGATGGGATGCAGGTAGTGCTCTTCGGGTCGATGACGGTGTTCGCCGCCCGCGGCACCCTGCAGCTAAAGGTCACGCGCATCGACGCGGAAGGCGACGGTCTCTGGCGAAAGGCGATGGAGCTGACGCTGGCGAAGCTGCGCAAGGAGGGCTTGCTCGAGGAAGCGCGCAAACGACCTATACCACACTACCCGAAGTGCATTGCCGTAGTGACCAGTGCGGACGGCGCCGCGCTGCGCGACATCGTCGCCGTCATGCGCAAGCGAAACCTTGGCGCACGACTTGTCGTTTGCCCGACGCAGGTGCAAGGAGACACCGCGGCGCTGGAGATTGCTGCCGCTATTCGAAGAATCGGCCGCTGGGGTGAGGCCGACGTCCTCATCGTCGGCAGAGGCGGCGGCAGTAAGGACGATTTGTGGGCGTTCAACGACGAGCGCGTCGCCCGCGCAGTCGCTGGTTGCGCAGTACCGGTGATTTCCGCTGTCGGTCACGAAGTCGACAGCACGGTCTGTGATGCGGTCGCCGACCTGCGCGCGCCCACGCCTTCCGCCGCTGCGGCAGCTGCCTGTGCGTCGAGAGACGAGGTGCGCAAGTTGCTCGCGTTGGCGCAGCGACGGATTTCGGAGTCTGCGCAGAACCGAATTCGCGAAGAGCGTCACGAGCTCGAGAGAATTGGCCGATCAATCGCCCAGTTCTCGTCGCGAATCGTCGCCCACAAGAAAGCGATGCTTGGCGCTTGTGCCGCCAGGCTCAACGCCCTTAGCCCGCTGGCGACGCTGTCCCGCGGTTACGCAGTCGCCAGGGATAAGGAGGGCCGCGCTCTCACATCATCGCGCCAATTCTCCAAGGGGCTCGATTTCGATCTGCTGCTCCACGACGGCAGCGTTGCGGCGAGAGCCAAAGGAGTTTCTCCTAATCGTCAGCAGTGAGCCTGTTCCTCACCTTCATCACGAGCCTGATGCTCGGCATGCGCCACGCGACCGATCCGGATCACATCGTGGCAGTGACGACGATCGTGAGCCGCGAACGCTCGGTCGTGAAAGCCGCGGGCATCGGCGCAGTCTGGGGAGTCGGTCACACCATCACCCTTCTCAGTGTGGGCGGTGCGATCATCGCGTTCAAGATCGCTTTCAATGCCAGGCTCGGGTTATCGCTGGAGATGTCCGTCGCAGTCATGCTGATCGTGCTCGGGCTGCTCAACATTTTCGACGTGCGCGCCAGCACGCGCGGGATTAGCGCTTCGCGTCCCTTCGTTGTTGGAATCGTTCACGGCCTCGCCGGGTCCGCCGGCGCAGCGCTGCTGATCGTGCCACTGATCGACGATCCACGGTGGGCAGCGCTCTACCTTCTTACCTTTGGTCTCGGCACAATCGTCGGGATGGCCTTCATCACGCTAACGATCGCCGTGCCGTCGCTGCTAGCGACGGCTCATCTCCCGAGTTTTCAACGCTCGCTGCGAATCGCATCGGGCGCTGTCAGTCTCGTTTTCGGACTCTACCTCGCCCACAAAATCGGGTTCACGGACGGCCTCTTCACATCCGACCCGCGCTGGGCGCCGCGGTAACTAGAGCAGCTGCTGGCTGCACATGAGGAGGATGACTCTCACTTCCTCTTTGTCCACTGCGCCGACCACTTTGCTCGAATAGTAGAACGCCTCGCCCGGCATCCTGGCTTCGCCGAAGACGAGGACGGAATCGGTCTGCGCCACGGTGATCTCGAAATCACCGTTGCCGTTGCTCATGGCGTACCCCAGCTTCTTGGCCCGTTGTACGCGTGACAGCAAGCGGTTGTATTCCACCGCCGCGGCGCGCATTGCCTCCGGGTTCCCATTTTCCCAGTCGAGCGTGTCGAGAACGTAGAGTGACTGCCGGATCGTCGGGATCTTTGCCGCGTTGAATGCGTAAACGTGGACGCCCGGGATGCCCGACGTCGATTCTTTCACGTCCGCGCATGGCTGGGCAGTGCCGTCCAGCAGAGTGGTCTCTGGCCGACTGTGCCCCAGGGATAATAGGCTAACGAAGGCGACTCCTTTCCAAAACACTCCGATCTCTCCGGTAAAGGCTCGTCCTTAGGACGCGCAAGGCCCCTGTCTGGGAACGAGCATTTCGGACTTCGCATTGCGGACCAAGTGCACTGCTGACTGCTGACTAACTGCGCATTGGGAGACCTACTACGGACTGCGGGACACAGCTTGGAGGCGGGTGGGTTCGCAATAGTCCCTCAGTCGTTCTGGGTCTCAGTGCTTTGAGGGGCGAATTAGTCTGTCACGTTCACGGGGAATTATGGCCATCAGCATTCGACGAATCTCGTCGAGTTTTGCGGTTCGCTGTGCCACGACTTCAGCCCCCAAGAGAGGCTCGCCAGAGCGAAACCAGGCGATGCTCTCGCGGGTCGAGCCGAGGGCGTACTCAAAAATGCGGGCCCGGTCCTTCCCGGAACTATGCGCATAACCCTCGGCGAGATTTGCGACAATTGAACCCAGAGCGGTGTAAAGTTGCGCGGAGATCCGCTCCGTGCTTCTGTGATGCGCAAGTTTCTCGGCATCGGCCCACGACTCTTTAACCAGCTCACAGGCTAGGCGATAGGCCCGCATCCTCCATAGAGGATCTCCGTTGCTGATGTCGGGGACCTGGGGCGAGGAATCTTCCATGGCCGCAGTCTACCCGGATCGCCGGGAATCGTCCTAATCAAGACGTGCGCTTCGGAATCAAATCGGTTTAGCGGATGACGCTTCAGCTGCGGATTACCAAGCACTAGCCCGAACTATTGCGAACTATTGCGAACCAAAGCGACTTGGTCACCAATCCGCAGTAGGTCTCCCAATGCGCAGTTAGTCAGCAGTCCGAACTGCCGTTGGTCCGCAATGCGAAGTAAACCGCGAAGTAAAACCGCGCCCCTGTACATAGGCTCGTCCCTCCGCTAAGTTAAAAGGCTACAGCGATTTAAGAACCAGTGACGTCGTCGGAAAATGGTCCGGCGCGAAGACCTTTCCAAATGGCATTCGAGAAATCACCCGCGTTAGAGAAGTACCGCAAAAACAAGAGTGACACCGGCTCGACCGGAGTTCAGGTCGCCCTTCTCACCGAAAGAATCAACTATCTCACCGACCACTTCCGCACCCACGCGAAGGACCACCACAGCCGTCGCGGGCTGCTCAAGATGGTCGGCAAGCGGCGTCGACTTCTCGACTACCTGAGGCGGACTGATCTCGAAGGCTATCGGAAGATCATCGCCGACCTCGGACTCCGGTACTAATCTGGCTCTTTGATCTCACCGCGCGGCGCACAATGCGATTCCGCGCGGTTTGCGCTACTCAGAGACAACAAAACAACCTATGCAACGCATCGAAAGAACTTTCGCCGGTAGACGCCTCGTCATCGAGACGGGACGCATGGCGAAGCAAGCGGCCGGGTCCGCGGTAGTCCAGTTCGGCGAGACAATGGTTCTCGCGGCAGTAACTGTCAGCGACACCGAAAGCCCACTCAATTTCTTCCCCCTCCTCGTCGAGTACAAAGACAAGGCGTACGCCGCCGGCAAGATTCCCGGCGGATTCATCAAGCGAGAAGGACGCCCCTCCGATCCGGAAATCCTCAAGGCGCGCATCATCGATCGCTCGATCCGCCCGCTCTTTCCGGAAGGCTTCAAGAACGAAGTCCAGGTCTTCATCTACGTCATCTCGGCCGACCAGGAAAACGACGCCGACGTGATGGCTCTGGTCGCCGCGTCATACGCGATCAACTCGTCCAAGATTCCGTTCGTGGGACCGATCGCCGGCGTGCGCGTTGGACGTGTACAGGAGAAGTGGATTCTCAACCCGACGTTCCAGCAGCTCCCTTACAGCGACATGGACGTTGTCCTCGCCGCCTCGAAGGACTCGATCATGATGGTCGAGGGGGGCGCGCTCGAGGTATCCGAAGCCGACATGATCGAAGCGCTCAATGTCGGACAGCGCGGTGTGCAGGAGCTTATCGCCATTCAGGAAGAGCTGCTCAGTCAGGGCCGCAAGCCGAAGATGGCATGGACGAAGGCCGAGACGCCCCCGCAGATCAAGGCGCGGGTCGATGAGCTGGTGAAGGGGAAGATCGTCGAAGCGATCAACCAGAAAGAAAAGCAAACGCGCATCGAAGCCGTCGAGCTGGTAAAGAGGCAGGCGATCGAGCAGTTGGTTACCGAGTTCCCGGATAACTCGAAGGATGTCGCGAGCCTGGTCGGCGACATCGAGTATCACTCCTTGCGCTCGCAGGTACTGGACTCCGGACTCCGGGTCGATGGCCGTAGCACCAAGGAAGTGCGACCGATCACGATCGAGACGCAGGTACTGCCGCGCGCTCACGGTTCATCGCTCTTCACCCGCGGACAGACGCAGGCGCTCGTTGCCGTGACGCTCGGCACCGCCAACGACGTCCAGCGTTTGGACAGCATCGACGATGTGGGCGAGACCACGAAGTCATTCATGCTCCACTACAACTTCCCGCCGTTCTCCACCGGCGAAGTTCGTCCGATGCGTGGCACCAGCCGCCGCGAGATCGGTCACGGCAATCTCGCCGAGCGCGCGCTGCAGGGCGTGCTGCCCGCGTTCGAGGATTTCCCGTACACGATCCGCATCGTGTCCGACATTCTCGAGTCCAACGGATCATCGTCGATGGCATCGGTCTGCGGTGGATCGCTGGCGTTGTTCGATGCCGGCGTTCCGCTTCGTTCCGCGGTTGCCGGTGTCGCGATGGGTCTGATCAAGGAAGGCAGCAAGTACGCAATCCTCACCGACATCCTCGGCACCGAGGATCACCTCGGCGACATGGATTTCAAGGTGGCCGGCACCGAGCACGGCATCAGTTCGATCCAGATGGACATCAAGATCGAAGGACTCAGCTTCCAGATCGTGAAGGAAGCCCTGGCGCAGGCGCGTGAGGGACGACTCCACATTCTGGGCGAGATGTCAAAGGCGCTGGCGCAACCGCGGCCGGATCTGTCGCCATACGCGCCGCGCATTGTGACGATGAACATCAATCCGGAGAAGATCGGCGATCTCATCGGACCGAAGGGCAAGACGATCCGCGGCATCCAGGAAGAGACGGGCGCCGAGATCACTGTAGACGACACCGGCCTGGTGACGATTGCGGCCGTTGGTGGCGAGGCGATGGAGCGAGCGCGTCAGATGATCCAGGCGCTCACCGCGGAGCCGGTGATCGGCGAGACGTACGAAGGAACTGTGAAGAGTACTACTGCTTTTGGCGCCTTCGTCGAGATCATGCCGGGCACCGAAGGATTGGTGCACATCTCCGAGCTGAAGCACGGTCGCACGGAAAAGACCGAAGACGTGGTCAAGAAAGGCGATCGCGTGCGCGTCAAGCTGCTCGATCGCGACGAGCGTGGACGTCTGCGTCTCTCCATGAAAGCACTGATTGCCAAGCCGGAAGGTGAAGCGGGAAGCGGGAAGCGGGAAGAGGGAAGCGGCGACGCCGCCGCGCTCGCGGCGGTTGGCGCCGAGACTGAAGACAGCGGCGGTGAAGCCGGTGGGCGCTCCGAGCGTGGACCGTCCGACCGCGGCGATCGGCCGCGTCGTTCGCGCGGCGGCTCCCGTGGCGGCAGAGACGGAGGGCGTTCGCGCGAGTGACCCTCGCTGCGCAGTCCGCCGAATCTGAACTGCGCCGTACCGTTCTGGCGAACGGACTGACCGTACTCTCGGAACACATGCCGGGAGTGCGGTCGGTCGCATTGGGGGCGTGGGTTCGTGCGGCATCGCTCCACGAGAGCGCCGACAAGATGGGCGTCTCGCACATGCTCGAGCACATGGTGTTCAAGGGCACTCCGACCCGCAGCGCAAAGGAGCTGGCACTCGCTCTTGAAGTTCTTGGAGGATCGCTCGACGCCTATACCGCCCGCGAGCACACCGCGTATCAGGCGAAAGTTCTCGACGAGCATCTCCACCAGGCTGCCGACGTGCTCGCCGATCTGATTTTTCGCCCGGTCCTTCGTGCATCCGACCTTGCCCTCGAGCGGAAGGTGATCCTCGAGGAGATCAGCACCGTCGACGATACACCAGACGATCTGGTCTTTGAGCTCCACAACGCCCAGTTGTGGGGAAACCACCCGTACGGATTCTCGATTCTTGGCAATCGCGAGACGGTGACGGCACTCGATCAAAGCGACTTGCGCGCCCTTCATTCGCGCGCCTATCACCCCGAACAGATCGTCGTCGCGGCGGCGGGAAATGTGGAGCACGACGCGTTACTGGAAACGCTGGAGTCGACGGGCTGGGCAGACGTGCCGCGCGGTGGTTTGCCTCCGCTCACCTCTCCGGCTCCAATCGTGCAGGCTCCCAGCGCCATGCATTTCGAGCGAGACACGGCCCAGACCCACATCGTCATCGGCAGCGCGACGTTCGCGCACAGCGATCCGCGCCGCTACGCGATGAGCATGATCGGACTGTTGTTCGGAGGTGGCATGAGCTCACGGCTCTTCCAGCGGGTTCGCGAAGAGCTCGGTCTCGCCTATTCGGTCTATTCGTTTCAGTCATTCCACGAAGACGCGGGAATGCACGGTGTCTATGTCGGAACCGCACCGGAAACCGCGCGGGCAGCCGTCGATGCAATCAACTCCGAGATGGAGAGTCTGTCGGCCCAGGGGCTCACCAGGGACGAGCTCGCCGCTGGAAAAAGTCAGTTGAAAGGACAGATTACATTGTCGCTGGAAAGCCCGACCTCGCGGATGTATCGGGCGGCCGGTGTAGAGCTGTACGAAGAGCCGTACAGGACGCTGGATGAAGTGCTGGCTCTGGTCGATGCGATCGACGCAGAGACGGTCGCGGCAATTTGCAAAACTTACTATTCGCCATCGCAGCAAACGCTGGTGACCCTCGGACCGAAGGCCGCCTCGTGAGCGCGACGATGACTCGTTGCGCGCTTCAACTCTCAATCAAAGCAATCCGCCAATTCAAATGAAGATCGGCGTTCCGAGGGAGATCAAAACCAACGAGAATCGCGTTGCGCTCGTGCCCGCTGGCGCCGAAGCGCTCATCGCCGCCGGCCATAGCGTGATGATGGAGAAGGGAGCCGGCGAAGGGAGTGGATTTCCCGACTCTTCCTACACATCCGTCGGCGCCAAGATCGGGGCTGACGCTGACACCGTGTGGCGCGAAGGCGAGATGATCATGAAGGTGAAGGAGCCGATCAAGCCCGAGTGGCCGCGCATGCGGAAGGGCCAGGTAATCTTCACCTACTTCCACTTCGCCGCCGACAAGGAGCTGACGCTGGCCCACATCAAGAGCGGGGCGATCTGCATTGCCTACGAGACGGTCGAATTACCATCTCGTGAACTGCCGTTGCTCACCCCTATGTCAGAGGTGGCGGGACGGATGGCGGTGCAGGAAGGCGCAAAGTATCTGGAGAAGGTTTACGGTGGACGCGGGGTGCTGCTGGGGGGCGTCCCCGGAGTAGCGCCCGGCAAGGTGGTAATCCTTGGCGGCGGAGTGGTCGGAATCAACGCGGCGAAGATGGCGGCGGGGTTGGGAGCGAAGGTCACCGTCCTCGACCTGAGCCTGGAGCGTTTGCGGTACCTGTCGGACGTGATGCCCGCCAACGTCACACTCATCTATTCCAATCGTCATAACATCCTGGAGCAGATCTCCACCGCGGATCTGGTGGTGGGAGCGGTGCTCATTCCGGGCGCCGTCGCTCCACGACTCATTCGCCGCGAAGATCTCAAGACGATGCAGCCAGGATCAGTAATCGTCGATGTCGCGATCGATCAAGGCGGCTCGGTCGAAACTATACGCGCTACAACACACGAAAACCCCACTTATGTAGTGGATGGCATCATCCATTACGGAGTCGCCAACATGCCCGGCGGAGTACCACGCACTTCAACACTCGCGCTCACCAACGCGACGTTCCCGTATGCTATGCAGTTGGCTAACAAAGGATGGAAGAAAGCACTCAAGGAAAATTCTGCATTGAGAAAGGGACTCAACATAGTAGACGGAAAAGTGACATATCCCGCTGTCGCTGAGGCGTTTGCCTTGCCGTATACTCCACCCGATTCATATTTGAACTAATGCGCTGGCCATTCTTCAAGCCGGGTGCGCTTTTTCCGGCGAATGCGATCGCCGTCGATCTCGGCACCGCAAATACATTGATATACGTGAAGGGTGAAGGGATCGTTCTCAACGAGCCGTCGGTCGTCGCCCTCGATCGCGAGACGAAAAAGATCAAGGGCGTAGGTCTCGAGGCCAAGCGCATGCTCGGCCGCACGCCTGAAGGCATCATCGCGGTGAGGCCGATGAAGGACGGCGTCATCGCCGACTTCGACGTCACCGAGAAGATGCTGAGATATTTTCTCGCGCTCATCATCGAGAATCACGTCTTCAAGGTGAAACCTCGCGTTATTGTTTGCGTTCCGTCCGGCATCACAGAAGTAGAGAAGCGCGCCGTGCGCGACTCCGCGCTGGGCGCCGGTGCGAAAGAAGTCTTCATGGTCGCTGAGCCGATGGCTGCCGCAATCGGCGTCGGGCTTCCGGTCGAAACTCCGACGGGCAACATGATCATCGACATCGGTGGAGGCACGACCGAGATCGCAGTCATCGCGCTGTCGGGAATCGTGAGCGACACTTCGATCCGTACCGGCGGCGACGAGCTTGACATGGCGATCGTGCAGTTCATGCGCAAGAACTACAATTTGCTCGTCGGCGAATCGACAGCCGAACAGGTGAAGATCCAGATCGGGTCGGCCGCTCCCGTGGGTGAAGAAAAGGAGATGGACGTGAAGGGCAGGGATCTCGTATCAGGCATTCCGAAGACGGTGCGTGTGCATTCCTCGGAGATCCGTGACGCAGTGCAGGAGCCCATTCAGCAGATCGTCGATGCCGTGCGTCGTGCGTTGGAGATCACTCCGCCCGAGCTCGCCGCCGACATCGTCGACCGCGGCATGGTCATGACCGGCGGAGGCGCACTCATTCGCGGCCTCGATGTGCTTCTTTCACAGGAGACGGGTCTTCCGATTCACGTCGACGAAGACCCACTGACCTGTGTTGTGCGCGGTACAGGCCGTATTCTTGATGATGAGGCGAAATACTGGTCTGTCCTAGCGACTTGAGGTAACACGTGCACCGCACGCTCCGCAGCAACACCCGGTTCGACCTGATAGTACTGTCGACTTGTATTGTCCTCGCGCTCGCGGCGCGTGCTCTCCCAGATACCATGCGTGAACCAGTCGCCACCGGCATGCGACGGACTTTCCTCGCGCCGCTGGTGATGTTGCAGGAAAGCGCCGAGCGCGGTCGGCAATCACTGTTGCAGGCGGATGCGAAGCAGGCCTATCTGGACAGCCTGTCGCTCGGCTCGATGAAGGCCCGCTCGCTCGAGAGTGAGAACGATCGTCTCAGGAAGCTGATCGGACTGGGCTCGCAGCTGCGTTGGGGTTTTGTGCCGGCCGAAGCACTTCACGGCCGTGGCGTGCGCGACGAAACCACCGTAATCCTGAGCGCAGGCTCGCGCGCGGGCGTCAGCCGGCTGAGTCCGGTGATCGCACCCGAGGGATTGGTGGGTGTGGTCGATCAGGTCGATCCGACGATGAGCCACGCCATGCTCTGGACGCATCCTGATTTTCGCGTCAGCGCGATGTCACCCGACGGCACCGCTTTCGGAATCGCGCAAGCGCATCTCACCGGAGCGACCGGTGGCTACCTGATCGAGCTGCGCGGTGTGCCGTTCAGGTCGACGCTCAAGCCGGGCTCGCTGATTGTAAGCTCGGGGTGGGGCGGGGTGTGGCCGCGCGGCATCCCCATCGGTACCGTGCTGCAGGAGATCAAGACCAGTGAGGGCTGGGCGCGGACTTATCTGCTGCGCCCCGAGGTAAATCCGGCCGACGTGTATTCGGTAATGATCCTCCGCCGGGACAGACTAGCGAAGGGATTTGACGGCGTCTGGCAAAGCGTGGCACAAGCGGACCAGGCCGCGCAACGGATTGTCGTCTCCGGAGATTCGGCGGCCAAGGCAGCAGCTCTAGCCGAAGCCGCTGCGAGACGCGCCGTGATCGACAGCATGGCACGCGCCAACGGCGCAGCCCCGCTGGGCGCGACGCCGGCAACGCCTGAGGCGACAGACACGAGTGCCGCAGCGGTCGCCGCTCGCGCTGCAGCGGCCCGCGCTGCTGCTCAGCGGGCAGCTGCGCGCCGGGCAGCTGCCGACAGCGCGGCCAGACGGGCGGACACAACCCGCCGGGACACCGTGCCCAGGCGCGATTCCGTCAGGACCGACACGATTCCGCACCGACCAGGAGCAACGCGATGAACCTGGGCGGAGCGATTCGCGCGATAATCAGCTTCCTCATCTTCGTCGTCTTACACTACACGCTCCGACCCCTGCTGGGGTGGCGTGCGCCGATGGACTTCCTGATTCTGGCGCTCCTTCTTGCCTCGGTTCGGGTGCGGCCGGCGACCGCGGCGGTCATCGGCTTCGTGCTCGGGCTCGTCTCTGATTCGCTCGCTCCCGACGCCCTCGGCGCGGGGGCAATCGCGATGACCATCGTCGGTTTTGGCGCTTCGTACCTGAAGGCTGTTTTCTTCGCCGACAATCTCGTTCTCAACGCGTTCTTCTTTTTTCTCGGCAAGTGGGTCTTCGACATTCTGTATTTCGTCGGTGAGCAGAGGGTGAAAGGCGTCGAGCTGCTGCAGCAACTGCTGCTCTGGTCGCCGCTGTCGGCGGCCGTTACCGCCGCAGTTGGCGTCCTGTTACTGTTCATGATGCGCCCGCTACTGGAGCCTGCCCCCGCATGAGCTTTCATCCGAACGACGTCGCTCGCCGGGCAAGAATGAGCTCGCTGGCACTCGGACTCGGATTCGTGTTGCTGGTCGGCGCGTTCTTCAAGAC
>Ga0070708_100000307_pt1 | contig 36696 bp, 30 predicted proteins | sample KBSK5503metaG_FD_65469 | JGI IMG/M metagenome (GOLD analysis project Ga0070708, IMG submission 65469) | Corn, switchgrass and miscanthus rhizosphere microbial communities from Kellogg Biological Station, Michigan, USA - KBS K5-50-3 metaG | ecosystem: Host-associated > Plants > Roots >... | reverse complement strand
ACCGAGGCCTCCAATCCAATGCCGTTGGTCGCTCCGGTGACCAGGACTGTCTTGCCGCTGAGATCCACCATGAGACGATAGATACAAGAAGGCTTGCCGTTGGGCCAGTCGAAGCGCGCGCCGCGGGGCCCTATCGACCCAGCGAGCAGTCGAGATTCACGTTCCACTCCGCGAATCCTGCCAGGCGACCACGGCGAGCCCCGATGGGTCGGTCGTCGCCGTCAATCTCGATTTGCTCGCCGGCGCCGATGAACGTCTCGTCCGTCTCGGCGCGGTAGGAGATCGACGGCGAGACGCGGACCCGCGAAGGGTTGGTGGAGCCCACCGCCCCGTTGTGGGCGAAGACCTCTTGCCCGTCCCGGTCGATGTGCTGGGCGAAGACCTGGAGGCTGGGTCCGTTGCTGTACCAGGCGAAGAGGGCCCCGCCGTCTCCATCGAGGATGAAATATGGAAACGAGCCCAATTGGAGCGACCCGCCGAAGCTATCAAAAGGAACACGAACGCTGATCCGTTGCTGAGCTGCCAGTTCCTCATCGCCGCTCCCGGACTCAGCTACCCAGCAGGAGGTTTTCGCAAAGCTGCAGGATGGCCTCGAGGTTTTCCTCGCCGGTGGGAATGATCTGCGCCGGATCGAGAACGAAACCGCCGCCGCCGCCCCTGAGCTCGATGCCCCAGGCCGGCGCGCCGAGTTCGCCGTAGGCCCAATCGTGCGCAGTGCCCGCCGCGATGTAGAGGATATGAGAGCCCTGCCCGCTTTGGTACCGGACCCCGTGCACGCTAAAAATCGCATTCGACATCAACATTCCGAAGTTGTTCAACCGATCGGCATCGGGCGGCGGGTTGAGGGTGTACATCCACGGCGAGAGCACGAGGTCGCCGAAGCTGTGAAAATCGATGTAGGCGCCGAGCCGGGCCGACAATGATTGGGTGAAGTCGCGGACGGCCACTATCTCCGGCTCGGACCATGCCGACGGGCCGTGGTAGACCTCGCTGCACGGATCGTCGCTCGAGCCATTGCCTCCCCACCCCACGTTCCAATTCCGATTGAGATCCACTCCGGGGCAATTGGGGCTGTCGTTGATCCGGCGGTTTTTTCGCCAGAAGCGATCGCTGGTCCAGGTGAAATCGTATCCATCGGGGTTTGTCGCAGGAATAAAATAGAAATCCACCGCATCGAGGATCGCGCGGGTGCGAGGGTCCGCGTCGTACTGGCTGAGGAGTCGGTCCGCCGCGAACATCACCGTCATCGGGGAGATCCACTCGCGGGCGTGCTGGGTTCCGTCGATGACAAATGCCGGACGTCCATCCCTCGGGTTGCCTTCGGCATCCGGGCCGGTGACTCGAATCATCCGGATGTGTCGCCCTTCCAGAGATTGCCCGATCGTCGCGGTCTGGGTCAGGTCGGGATAGGTCTGGACGAAATAATCGAGGCGGTCGTTGATCTCCGAATACTGTTTATAACTTTGAAACCAGTCGCCGTTGGCGGATTGCTCGGCGCGGACCATGCTCTCCCGCTCCGAATCCACCAGCGCCTGCACGTCGGCGATCACCACCTGAAATGGGATGCCCCGGTCGCCGAGCTGGGTGAGCTGCTCGGGTGTGACTCGAACCTCGAAGGTCCCGATTCCGGGTTCAAAACAACTCCAGATGTCGAGGTTCAAGCTGTGGATGAGCTCGAGCTCCTCCGCGGTACGCGCCCTGACCTCGACCACTTGCTGGCCGGAATAGCTGACCGTCGCGCCCGCGACCGATGACGGCGAAAACGGGACGGCGAGAGAAGCTGAAACCAGAAAAACGTACAGTCGAAGCGGTTGAACGTGCATAGAAGAGAACCCCTCGTAGATGACCGCACGCTCGCATTAGCCCAATGCCCGGTTGCGGTCCATCGAGAAGACCAAAATGTTGGAGCGCTCCCTCCCGGGCCCAGGCGATGGAGCAACTACTTATCCTGGGTTGACCCGGTTGCGGGGTTGGACATCCCGTCGCTGGGGCGTTAATCGGCGGCCAGCTTCGAAAAGGCCGCCGGCGGGCGCGGTTTGATGGCGACCAGCGCCACGCCGCCGAGAATGACCACCATCGCCAACACCGTGGTCCATCGAATCTGCTCCTGCGCGAAACCCACGCCCAGGAGCACCGCGATGCAAGGGTTCACGAAGGCGTAGCTGGTCGCCAGCGTCGGTGAAACATTTCTCAAGAGAAAGCCGAATGCGCTGAACCCGATGATCGAGCCGAACAGCGCGAGGTAGGCGAGCGCCAGGAGCGGGGTTCCGACCGCCGCGGGGAGCGGGCGGTCGCCGCGGATCAAGGCCAACAGGAGCAGGGCGGCGCCTCCCCCGAGCATCTCCGCGGTGCTCGCCATCAAACCCTGGGGGAGATCCAGCTTGCGGCTCCAGACCGAGCCGAGCGCCCAACTTGCGGAGGCGCCCAGCAGCACCGCGGCGCCGAGCGGCTGGCCGCGGAAATCTCCTCCCAGATTGAGAAGGAGCACGCCGACCGTTCCGACCGCAAGCCCGAGCGTCTCCAGACGGCTGGGCCATCGGTCGAAGAATCCGTTGAAGAGGGCCGCCCAGAGCGGAACCGAGGCGACCACCACCGCCGCCAGGCCGGAGGCGACCCACTGCTCGGCGATGGCCACTCCGCCATTTCCGAGCGTGAGCATGAGGATGCCCACCAGAGCGGAACGCGCCCACTGCAAGAGGGACGGGGCGGCCACGCCGCGCAGGCGCAAGGCGACGAAGAGCGCACCGCCCGCGGCGGTAAAGCGCAGGCCCGCCATCAGGAGGGGTGGAAATCCACCCAGAGCGATGCGCATCGCCAGATAGGTCGAGCCCCAGACCACGTAGACCAGGGCCAGCGCGATAGCGACCCGGATGCGGCTTGGGCCCCGCCGTTCGCGGCTGCTGGGGGGGCCGTCGCTCGTCACACCCGGCTCTCGGCGGCGTTCGGGGCCCGGGCGTGGCTCCGGGCGGATTCCAGGGCGAGCACAATCGCCTTCCTCTGCGCACCCCAGCGGTAGTCCCCGATCGCGCCCGTCTCGCGAATGACCCGATGACAGGGAATGAGGTATCCGATCGGGTTGGCGCCGAGCGCGGTGCCTACTGCGCGCACCGCGGACGGCGTCCCCGCCCGCAACGCGAGCCCACGATAGGAGGTGACCTGGCCTTCCGGAATGGAAAGCAATGCCGCCCACACCTGGATCTGGAACGGCGTTCCCTTGAGCACCAGACGCAGCGGCTTGTGGGTGAGGCCGCGCATCCGCCGAGCGACCTCGTTCGCGGTGGGCGCGGTCAGGTCGGCGTCCTCGCGAAGTCGCGCCGACGGCCAGCGGGCCTGCAGCTCGTCCACTGCCGAATCCTTCGCCTGGACGAAAGACAGACCGCAAAGCCCCCTCGGAGTGGTGGCGAGGAGCGCATCTCCGAGCGGCGTCGGATGGACCGCCCAGGCGATCTCCAAGCCCGCGCCGCCCCGCTTGAATTCGCCGGGGGTGACCGCTTCGATGCTCAGAAAGAGATCGTGCAAGCGCCCCGGGCCGGACAGGCCCACGTTCAGGCTCGTCTCCAGCAGGCTTGTCGATGCCGCCAGCTGCCGCTTCGCCCGGGAAAGGGTCAGGAATTGCAGGAAATCCTTCGGGGTGATCCCGGCCCACCGCCGGAACAATCGCTGGAAGTGAAAGGGGCTCAGCCCCAGGTGGCTCGCGACCTCGCTCAAAGACGGCTGGTCCTCGACGCGAGACTCGATGAAGCGGATCGCTTCGGCAATTCGATGATAATCGCTGCCGGCCATGGCGCGCCCACTCATAATCCCCGGCTCGTTGAGCCGCACCGCGTTGCTCGATTTCATGTTCATGGAATCCTCCTGCGACAAATCCTGGTCGTCTGGAGGAATGAAAACCACCCGATTCTTGCGGCCTTCTCGCCCCGTTCCGGCCGCGCCCGCGAGCTCCCACAAGACAGCCTTGCGCGAGCCGCGGTCGTCAGCCTGCATTCGAAAACAGCCGATTGAGCGAGGCCTGATCTTCAAGATTCCAGATGCGGCTAAACAGCTGGCGCATTTCCGCTTCCGTCGCTCCCCGGCGGAAGAGCGCCAGCCGGATCGCCTTCTGCTCCAGCTCGTCGCGGGTGAGGGCGTTGTCCGGATCCCCTTTCGGGACGTCTACCCGGGAGTCGAGGCGGCGCCCATCCACCGTCCGCACCTCGATTTTGCCAATCCACCGCCGCGGGTAGGCGGCATTGACCTCCGCATCGGCCACCATCGTCACCTTGTCCCGGAAGCTTCCCACCCGGGCATCGGTCAGCGCGAAGCTCTCGAAATCGGTGAGGCCGGCGCGACCGTGCACCGCGATCATCCCGAGCACCGTGCCCATCGAGAACTTGGCCTGGTGCACCGTCTTCGGGTCGACCACCGGGCCGAGAACGTCGATCGCCGTTTGATGCACCCGCGCGGTCACCGCGGCAATCTGCGAGTCGGACAGTTTCTCGGTCTTCATCAGCCTCAACAACGCGTCTGCCGCTGGATGGGTGTGCCGGCATGAGGCGTGCCACTTGAAGGAAGTCTCGGTGATCGCCCAGCGGCTGCCGAGCCGATCGGTCAGCCGCGCCGGGTCTGCGTCCCTGGACATTCCCGCCGCCATTCCCTGCGGTCCCTCGAGAATGTGCTTGGCCCCGGTGAAGCCCTCGCGCGCGAGGTATGCCGCGAGCAGCCCATTCGACGCCGCTTTCGCGGTGTGCAATTGCTTGGAGTCCGCGGCGTCGCGGAGAAACTCCCACAGCCCGGCGGCCTGCGTCCCCGCCGAGCCGAGAGCGCGCTGCATGCCGTCTTCATTGAGGCCGAAGAGCTTGGCGGTGGCGGCGGCGGCCGCCAGCGTGCCCGCGGTGCCGGTGGTGTGAAAGACCTCGTAGTGGGACAGGCCGAGAAACTCCCCGATCCGGATCCCCGCCTCGTAACCGGCGATCGCGGCGAGGAGAATGTCCTTGCCCGACCTGCTCTCCGCCTGGGCGACGGCGAGCACGGGCGGAAAGACCACCGTGCCGGGATGAAGCACGGAGGAATTGTGCAAATCATCCTGTTCGACCACGTGGGACGCGGCGGCATTGATCAGCGCCGCAAACCAGGCGCTAGTGGTCCGGCGGTTGGTCAAGACCTCGCTCGGCCCGGACGAGGGGCCCATCTGTTTGGCAAACGTCTCCAGCGCGCGCACCGGACCGGAGTCTTTGCCCGCCAGCGCCGAAGCTACCCAGTCGAGAAAGAGCTCCTTCGTCTTTTCAATCGCCTGCGCGGGGACATCCGCCAGCGTCAAAGCGGCGAGGAACTCGGAGAGCTGTCGCGTCGGATAGGAGCTCAGCGGTTGCACCGGACACCTCTAAAAGGACCGCGGCAGTCCGAGAACATGCTCCGCGACGTAGGAGAGGATGAGGTTGGTGGAGACCGGGGCGATTTGATACAAACGCGTCTCGCGGAATTTTCGCTCGACATCGTATTCGCTGGCAAAGCCGAAGCCTCCGTGGGTTTGTAGACAAACGTTGGCCGCCTCCCAGGAGGCCTTGGCGGCGAGGTACTTGGCCATGTTTGCCTCCGCCGCGCAGTTCTCCTGGCGGTCGAAGAGCCGACACGCCTTCCAGCGCATGAGATTCGCCGCTTCGACTTCGATGTAGCTCTCCGCGATCGGAAACTGCACGCCCTGGTTCTGGCCAATCGGCCGGTCGAAGACGATGCGATCTCTGGCATAGGCCGTCGCCTTGTCGACGAACCAATAGCCGTCGCCAATGCACTCGGCAGCGATCAGCGCCCGCTCGGCATTGAGCCCATCGAGGATGTATTTGAATCCCCTGCCCTCCTCGCCGATCAAGTTCTCGGCGGGGATCTCCACGTTGTCGAAGAACGCCTCGTTGGTCTCGTGATTGACCATGTTGCGAATCGGGCGCAGCGTCAGGCCATGGCCCAGCGCGGCGTGAATGTCGACCAGGAAGATCGACATTCCCTCGGACTTCCGCTTCACCTCCGCGAGCGGGGTGGTCCGCGCGAGGAGGATCATCAGATCGGAATGCTGGACCCGGGAAAGCCAGACCTTCTGGCCATTCACGACGTAGCGGTTGCCATTCTTCACGGCCATCGTCTTCAGCCGCGTGGTATCCGTGCCGGTGGTGGGCTCGGTCACCCCCATCGACTGCAAGCGCAATTCGCCGCTGGCGATCTTCGGAAGATAGCGCCGCTTCTGGGCCTCGGAGCCGTGCCGCAAGAGCGTGCCCATGTTGTACATCTGCCCGTGGCAGGCGCCGGAATTCCCGCCGGAGCGATTGATCTCCTCGAGCACCACCGATGCTTCGCCCAGTCCCAGCCCGCCGCCCCCGTAGTGCTGGGGAATGAGCGCCGCCAACCAGCCGGCCTGGGTCAGCGCGCGGACGAACTCGTCTGGATAGGCGTTCCGCTCATCCGCCTTCTGCCAGTAGCCGGAGTCGAACCCGCGGCAGAGCGCGCGCACGGCCTCGCGAATATCCTGGAACGATTCCTCGGGCACGGTTATCCCCCTATCTCGTGACAGTCGATTTGAGTCAATGGGTCGGGCGGAAGATCGCGCAGACCGATTGGATCAATCCGAACCGCCTCGCCGCCTGGAACGCCACCCTGGACCGGGGCGATCCTCTTCCCAGGGACGGAGATCCCACTCCGCCGGGTTTCCACTGGACGCTGTTCAACCCGGTTACCCGGCAGTCCGAGCTTGGACCGGACGGGCATGCCAAGCGAGGGGGATTCCTGCCGCCCGTGCGGCAGCCGCGGCGAATGTGGGCCGGCGGCCGGTTGCGGTTTCAACAGCCGCTTCGAGTAGGCGAGCGCGTCGAGCAGGTGTCGACGATCGAACGCGTCGAGGAGAAACGGGGGCGCGCGGGGACGCTCGTCTTCGTCACGGTGCGGCACAGCCTGTCCGGCGCGAATGGCCTGGCCATCGAAGAGGATCAAGATCTCGTCTACCGCGACGCTCCGAAACCCGGCGAGCAAGCGGCCCGGCCGGCCGGCGAGCTGGCGCCCACGGGCCAATGGCGCCGCCAGATCGCGCCCGATGACGTCCTGCTCTTCCGGTATTCGGCGCTGACGTTCAACGGCCATCGCATCCACTACGACCGGCGATACGTCACTCAGGTTGAGGGTTATCCCGGGCTGGTCGTGCATGGTCCGCTGCTGGCGACGCTCCTGCTCGACTTGATCCGCAGGGAGCTGCCATCGGCGGTGGTGGAGAGGTTTTCTTTCAGAGCGCTGCGGCCCACCTTCGACAGTTCGCCGTTCACGGTGGAGGGCGCCCCGGGGGACTCACCGCGGCACTGGCGACTCTGGTCGACGGACAATCGCGGCCAGCTGGGCGTCGAAGCGGAGGCAAGGACCCGATGACGTCTCGACCCTCGCCCGCGATTATGCCAAGCTTTGAAGAATGATGATCAGAACTGCGCTCACTGCTCTGGTGACATTCGCCCTCGTCGGGCCCGCCCTCGCCGGTGAATCGAAGACCGCCAAGGCCCGGCCCGATCCTGGCGAAATGGACTGCGATCATCCGGCGGCCGCCGAAGGCCGCCCCTCGGAGAAGGTTGGCTCTAGGGGTCTGATCATCCGGGGGAAGAAGATCGGCAAACCGGCGAACGTTCAACTGGCAGACCTCCTCGCCTCTCCCGAGCGTCAGCAGGGCAAGGAGGTGGTGGTCGAGGGCAAGGTCCGCCGCGCCTGCGAGCGAATGGGTTGCTGGATGGAGCTTGCCGACATGGATGAGGGCCCCGGCGTTCGAATCACCTTCAAGAACTACGGTTTCTTCGTCCCCGTCGACTCCGCGGGAGCGAAGGCGAAGGTCGCGGGAACGGTGAAGATCGTCGAGCTGTCCGAGGCAACCGCCGCGCACTACGAATCCGAGGGCGCCCGGGTCGCCCAGGACGCCAAAGGTTCGCGCCGCGAGGTACAGCTCGTCGCCAGCGGAGTCGAGCTGCGGCGCTGAAGGGTCGTCGCCCGAACCGCCGAGCTCCGGTTCCGACGCGGCCTTATCCCCTGGCGGTCAACTGGGCCACCGCGTTCCCGATCCGCTCCTGCGTCATCGGGCTGAACCAGGCGTCGAGCCAGATCTCCGACTGGCGCTTGCTCTCCTCCTGAATCCTCTCCAGGGAGGGACCCCGGAGCGCCCGTTTGATCTGCGCCAACGCCAGGGGTGTTCCGCGCGCCAGCGACCGGGCGCGCGCCATCGCCCGGGGCAGCAGCTCTGCCGCGGGGACCACCTCGCCCACCAGCCCGAGCCGCCTTGCCTCATCCGGAGTCAGCAGCGTGCCTTCGAGCGCGATCGGGACCAGCGATGAAGCGGGCAGCTGCAGCCGCAGAGGCTCGATCACCACCGAGGGCAAGCCAAGGCCGAGCTGCACCTCGTTCAATCCGATTTTTATCGGCGCGTCCGCGATCAGGCGCAGATCGCATTGGAGGGCGAGTACACAGCCGCCGGCGATGGCGTGCCCATTGACCGCCGCCACCACCGGCCGCGGAAACGAGAAGACCCGCCGCATCACGCTGTCGAAGAGCGCCATGAACGCGGTGAGCCCGGTGCGATCCAACCCGACCAGCACGGGCAGCGCGAGCCCGGCGCTGAAGAAGCTCCCGTATCCGGTCACCACCACCGCGCGCGCGTCGCTGGATTCGACTTCATCGAAAAGGCGAAGGACGCCTTTGAGGAACGCCTCATCCATCGCGTTCGCCTTGCCACCCTGAAGGCGCAGCACCGCCACCTCTCCGTCTCTTTGCATTTCCATCCCCCCAGCATACCGCCGGCAGGACCAGGACGGGCGCGATTCGACGGCCGCGCTCACTCGTAGCGGAGCGCGACGATCGGATCCAGTCGGGCGGCCCGGAAGGCCGGGTAGAGCCCGAAGAAGACCCCCACCGCGATCGAGAAGAACGGCGCGATGATCAGGGCCTGGGTGGGAATGCTCATCGGCCAGTCCATCACCCGGCCGTAGATGATCGAGCTGGCGACGCCGACGAATACCCCGGCGATCCCCCCGAAGAGGCTGAGCATGATCGCCTCTCCGAGGAACTGCATTTGCACCGCCCACTCGGTCGCGCCCACCGCCAGCCGCAAACCGATCTCCCGGGTGCGCTGCGTCACCGAAACCAGCATCACGTTCATGATGCCGATCCCGCCGACGAGCAACGAGATCGAAGCGATGCCGATGAGGAACAACGCGGTGTTCCGCTTCGTCTCCAGTTGGGCTTTGATCAATTCCTCGGGGCGACGGATGTTGAAATCATCGTCTTGATCGGCGCGGATCTGATGCCTCTGCCGGAGCAACCTACTGATTTCATCGACCGCCTCGCTGACTTCCTGGGCCGATACCGCCGAGCAGAGGATGTCGTCCACCCAGTAGTACCCCTTTCCCCGGAGCTTCTTCTGAGCCGCGCTGTAGGGAAGCAGAATAAAGTCATCTTGATCAGAGCCGGACGCGGATTGTCCCTTCGCCCCCAACACCCCGACGACCTGGAAGAGCTGATTGTGGATCCGGATGTCCTGACCGACCGCCTTCTGCGGGCCAAAGAGCTGATCGCGAACCGTCTGCCCGATGAGGCAGACATTGGCCGATTGCTGCACCTGCTCGTCCGTGAACGGCACCCCCTCGGCCACCTGCCAGCGCTTGATTTGAAGATAGTCCGGCGAGACCCCGCGATAGGTCGTGTTCCAGGATCGATTCCCATAGACGACCGACACCCGCGAATCCACTTGCGGGGAGACGCTCTTGATCTGCGGGACCTCGTGGAGGATCGCCTGGGCATCCTCGACGGAGAGGTTGTTCATGCCGTGGGTGCCGCTGCGCACGCCGTTCACGTTGCGGGAGCCCGCCTCGACCCAGACCAGGTTGTCGCCCAGGTTGCTGAGCTGCTCCTCGAGGCGGTCCGATCCCGCTCTGCCGATCGCCACCACGCAGACGACCGCCGCGATGCCGATGGTGATGCCCAGCGCGGCGAGCCCGCTCCGAAGCTTGTTGCGCGAGAGCCCCCGGACTGCTTCCGACAACAATGTCGCCAGGACATGAAAACGTACGTTCAAAGCCATCCGGTCCGCTGAATGCAGCAGTCCTAGCTCAGGGTCGGGCGGCACGTCGAGCGAAAGCGCAATGGGTTGAAATTCCTACTTGAGGAATGACTCGACCGCCGGACCGAACGTGTGGGTGCTGATCGGCTTGCTGAAGTATGCGTCAAAGCCCAGCCGCATCAATCTCTCCTCGTGGTGCTTGCCGGCGAGCGCGGTGACCGCCAGCACGGGCACCCGATTCGGCGGCTCCCGGGTCCGGATGTGGTCGAGGAGAATCTCGCCGCCGCCGCCGGGAATCTGCACGTCGAGGAGGATCAGCTGTGGCCGCACGGATTCGATCTGCCGACGGGCCTCGTCTGCCGTGGTTGCCTCGAAGAGCTGATGTCCTCGATGGGTGAGCAGATCGCGCAGCAGGCGGCGGCTCAGCGGATCGTCTTCGACGAGCAGGATTCGCGCCATCAGGGGCGCGCCTCCGATGGATCCGTTCGATCGCAATTGAGCATCAGATCCTCGGCGCTCTTGCCGTTGGCGGGATACCAGAGGACGTCGATCCGCGAAGGTCTCATCTTCCCCACCGTCCAGAGGAGGTCTTTGAGCCTTCCGCTGAGGCGGGCCGCGGAGTCCTCATCCACCCCATACGCCACCAGCGCGAGATCGTTGTCGCCGGCGAGCGCGAGGAAGTCTTCCGGCCTGAGCCGGGTCTTCACCGCCGCAATCCACTCGAGGATGCTCGCCGCCCGCGCCTGAGGGAGCCGCACCGAGATGACCGCCACCTTCTTCGACTCCCCTTCCGCGCGCAGGATCGAGGCGCGAAGGTGGGCGATCAGCTTCGCCCTCGAGGTCAGGGCATCGGGCTCGATCCCGTGCGCCACGCCCTTGATCAGCCGAACCAGCCGTTCTGGGCGCAGCCCGTCGGCGCGAAGGACTTCCGCCCCACCCTTCGAGGATTGGCCGGCTGCGGCGGAAGGAAGGTCCACGATGCGGATGATCGGGAGGGAGTCCGGTGCGGCGCCGAGGTTCAACTCGTCGTCCTCGGGCAGGACATTGGCCACCAGCAGATCGACCGGCTGCTGAGGAAACTCGTACGGATCCAGTCTCGTCGTTGCCCGCAAATGACAACCGGCGTCGCGCAGATTGGTCGCCAGGGTCGCCAGATCGGCGTTGAACCTGCCCACGAGGAGGACCCGGAGGCCGTCCAGGGAATAGGTCGTCACCCCGATCCTCGCCAGGCACTCGATGAGATCGTCCCGGGTCTGCGGCTTGACCAGATAATCCATCGCGCCGAGGTAAAGCGCTCGATTGGGCTCCGGGACCACCGAGAATACGATCACCGGGACATTCACGATCGCGGGATGATTCTTGACGCGTTTCACCATCGCCCAGCCTTCGTCGATCTGGGGAGTCTGCAGGTCGAGAATGATCGCGACCGGGCGCAGCTCGCCGGCGAGTTGAAGGCCGGATTCCGAGCTGCCCGCGACCGCTACCGCGAATCCCAGCGCCCGGATGTGCCGGGCGAGCAATTCGCAGGCTGCCGCATCGTCGCCCACCACCAGGATCAAGTCCTCGTCCCTCGTCTCCAATTCGACCGGGAAATCCGCCAAGGCGGCGGTGCGCATGGGAAGAGCGACCTGGAAGGAGCTCCCCTTTCCGACCTCGCTGCGGACCGAGATGGTGCCCCCGTGCAACTCCACCAATGACTTGGTGAGCGCCAGGCCGAGGCCCGTCCCCTCATGTTCTCCCCCCGCGCGATTCCTGATCTGCTCAAAGGGCTGGAACAGTCGGGAGAGCTGATCGGCGGGGATCCCGATTCCGGTGTCGTCCACCGAGAGATGAAGCTGGCTGCCTTCGAGGCAAACGGAGAGCCCAACCATCCCACCCTCGGGGGTAAATTTGATCCCGTTCGCCAGTAGATTGTAGAGCACCTGTTTCATCCGGATCGGATCGATGAAGACGTCGGGCAAGTCCTCCGGAAGCGACAGCTTCAGGGTCAGGCGCTTCTTCCTCGCCAGCGATTGCAGAATCCGGTCGACCGATTCGGTGACCTGGGCGAGCGAAGTCCACTCCCGGACCAACTCCATTCTGCCGGCCTCGACCTTGGAAATGTCGAGGACGTCGTTGACCAGGCTGAGCAGATGTTGGCCGCTGGTAAGAATGTTCTGGACGTATTCCTTCTGTCGCGGCGACAGGGGTCCAAACATCTCCTGCTCGAGGAGCTCGGAGAACCCGATCACGGCGTTGAGCGGCGTGCGCAGCTCGTGAGACATGTTCGCCAGGAATTTCGATTTGAATTGGCTCGCCTTGAGGTCGGTGATGTCCATCACCGAGCCGACCATGCGCAGAGGTTTGCCGCTCTGATCGCGCTCGACGAGGGCTTCCTCATGGACCCAGCGGGTGCTGCCGTCGCGGAGAACAACGCGGTGGTCGAGCTGATAGGCGACCTCGCCGCGGATGGCCTGTTGCCTCGCCTCGGACACCCGTTCCCTGTCCTCGGGATGAGTGAACGAGAACAAGGTCTCCGGGTTTCCGTCGAAGCCGTCGGATTTCAGACCGAGGATGCGATAGGTCTCCTTCGACCAGATCATCGGTTGGCTGCCGTCGAGCGTGTAGATCCAGCTTCCCAGGCGAGCGGACTCCTGCGTCCGCTCCAGATACTTCTGCGTCTTCCGGAGGGCGGCGTCGAAGTCGTCTCGCTCCGCTCGGGTGAGCACCCCCTTGAGCTCACGCCGAATCACCTCCCCCAACCGAGCGAGGTTCCCCTTGAGCAGGTAGTCGCAAGCGCCGGCCTTGAGCATCTCGACCGCGCCGTCTTCACCGGCGGTTTCCGAAAGGACGATGAAGGGAATGTCCAGGCCGCTCTCCTGCACCATCCGGAGGGCGGCGGCAGCGGAAAACCGGGGGAGCTCGTCGTCGCTGAGGATGACCGAGGGCTTGAACCCCTTGAGCCCCTCCCGGAGCTCCGCGGCCGTCTCCACCCGAAGCCATTGGACGTCGAAGTCGGCCCGCCGCAGGTCGAGCTTCAGCTTGGCGGCGGCATCCAGCGAATCCTCCACCAACAAGATCTTCAGCGGCACGGTCAATCAGGGAGCGCCTTTCCAATGCGAGATGCGCAGACGGATCAAATCCCCGCGCATCGCGCATAGTCAACGCGACGGCTGTTTTCACCACGGGTAAACGGGCGACCCGTGCAGGAGGTTGAATCATTCCAGAAAGCGTATCGCCAGATCAGCGGACGGGTACCACCGGAGAGGACAACGAGGCTGATTTCCGACTCGTCCGGCGGGCGTGGAGCCGGATGTTTCTTCTTTTCGGGTGCTACGCTGCACGTATTCAAGCGCCCTCCGGAAAACGAATGAGGACGAACCCTCGCGTCCTCATCGTCGATGACAATCTGATGAATCGGAAGCTGCTCTCGGCGGTGTTCGAGTCGCAGGGTTTCGCGGTCGGTTTGGCGGAAGACGGGGAGCAGGCCCTGGCTGCGCTGGTGGCGGAGCCTCCCGCCGCGGTGCTCCTCGATCTCCAGATGCCGGGGTTGAGCGGGACCGACACGCTCGAGCGGATGAAGAGCCTGTCCCCGCACCTGCCGGTCATCATGCTGACTTCCCACGCCGACGTCCCGGCGGCGGTCGAATCGATCAAGCGGGGCGCCTACGATTTTCTCAGCCGTCCGGTGAACAACGACAAGCTGGTGTTGACGGTGCGGCGAGCGCTCGAGCACCATCAGTTGCTCGGGCAGGTCGAGGGACTGAAACGGCAGCTCGACTCGGTCGGCTCGCTCGCCCGATTCGCCACCTCCAGCCCGGAGATTCAGCAGATCGTTAGCCAGATCCAGCTGGTGACCGATTCGACTGTCACCGTGCTCATCCAGGGGGAGACGGGGACGGGCAAGGAGCTGGTCGCCAGGTCGATTCATCAACAGAGCAACCGGGCGAAGAAACCCTTCGTGGCGATCGACTGCGGCGCAATCCCAGACAATCTGCTCGAGTCGGAGCTCTTTGGACACGAGAAGGGCGCCTTCACCGGCGCGGAGCGGCGAAAGGATGGTCACTTCCAACTCGCCCAGGGCGGCAGCTTGTTCCTCGATGAAGTCGCCAACCTCTCGCCTTCGATTCAGGCCAAGCTGCTGCGCGTGCTTCAGGAGAGGCAGCTACAACCGCTCGGGAGCGCCCGCAGCGTTCCGCTGGACGTTCGCTTCATCGCCGCCACCAACGATTCGCTCGAGGAACAGGTGACGGCGGGACGGTTTCGACAGGACCTGTTCTATCGATTGGCAGAGTTCACCATCCTCGTCCCACCCCTGAGGGCGAGGAAGGAAGACATCCTCCCGCTCGCGAAACGCTTCCAGGAGGAGGCGAGCATCGAACTGCATCGCAACGTGTGCGGAATATCCGAACCGGCGATCGAGATTCTGATGCGACATTCCTGGCCCGGAAACGTCCGCCAACTCCGGAATGTGATTCGACAGGCGGTCCTCCAGACCGCCGGGCCGATGATCGAGGCGAAGGACATCCAGTCGCGGGTCAAGACGCATCCCGCCCGCGCGGCTCAAACCTCCGTCACGGCGCCGATGGGCATCTCCCTCAAGGAAGTGGCGGACCATGCGGCGGTGGAGGCGGAGAAGCAGGCCATCCTCGAGGCGCTCCAGGCCACGCGGGGGAACAAAAGCCAGGCAGCCCGATTGCTCAAGGTGGACTACAAAACGCTCCACGTGAAGATCAAGCGGTACCATCTGCAGCCGAACGGCGCCTTGCAGCCCTCGATCAAGAATGGCGGATGATCGCCGTCTTTGTCCGGGTCAGCTGATCCTCGAATCGCGGACTGGAAGGGGCGCTATGGCACCGCCTCCAGGGTTTGCGGTTCGAGCACCCATCGGCGGGCAGGTGTCCGACGACCCACCGGCGCGGGGAGGTTTTTTCCCCGGAATCGGCTTTGATCCGGCGCCTTTGGCAGGCCGCGCCGGCAGGCGCCCGGTACGGAGGGGTGTCTTCCGGATTGGCACCGCTTTGGCACTGGAGAAGGTCGGATACCGGGATTTTCAGCGCACAAACGCGCATCACCGCGAGAAGCCGACGATGAGCAAGAACGCCGAACGAAGCATCATGTTGGTCGATGACGAAGAGAACATCTGCCGCTCTCTCCGCCGGACCTTGAAGCAGGAGGGTTACCACGTCGCCGTCGCCAGCGAGCCGGCAGAAGCTCTCGAGCTGCTCCAGCAGTCGCGGGTGGACATGGTGATTTCGGATCACCTGATGCCGAACATGACCGGACTGGAGCTGCTGAAGATCGTTCGCAATCGCTATCCCGATTGCGTCCGGATCATGTTGACCGGACACGCGGACATGCAGACGGCGATCAAGGCGATCAACCAGGGCGAGATCTATCGCTTCCTCACCAAGCCCTGGGACAATACGGAATTGAAGGTGACCATCCATCTCGCGTTCGAAGAGCTGGACCTCGCGCGAGAGAACCGCCGGATCCTCGCCGCGGCCCGGCGCCAGTACGATCTGCTTCAGCTCTCCGAACACCCCGGGATCTCGAACGTGGTCCGAGACTCCACCGGCGCGATCCTGATCGAGGACGACGTCGCGGTATCTCCGCCGGAGGTCTCGTGAAGCGACGGCGCCGTCCGGCGACGAGCAGGGCCGAGCGGACCAGTCGCTTCGCCCAATCGATTGCGCGCCAGGTCGATCTGCCTCATGTATTCGAGGAAGCGATCGCCCGGACGCGGGAGCTGTGCGACGCGGACGGGGCGAGCCTGATCCTGGTGGACCGGAAGACCGGCGAGCTGCGGTTTGAAATGCTCAGTGGCGAGAAGTCGAAGCCCCTGCGTGAGCTGCGGCTTAAAGCCGGACAGGGCGTGGCGGGGCAGGTGGCGCTCGAGGGAAGGTCCCGCCTGATCTCGACCGCGCGCGGCGCGCCGCCGCTGGATCCGAGCGGCGACGAGCTGATCGGATTCAAGACCGGATCGATCATCGCGGCTCCGCTGATCAATGTCGGCGACGTGCTCGGCGTGCTGCAGGCGGTTCGGCGAATTGGACGCCGGCCGTTTACCCAGGCGGATCTCTTGCAGCTCGAAGAGCTCGCCCCGCATGTGACGATGGCCGTCCGCAATTCGCAGACGCGGGACGAGATGCGGGAGCTCTACGAGCGGGTCCTCGGCGCCAATGCCGAGCTCGAGCAGAAGATCGCCGAACGGACGGCCCAGCTGCTCAACGCCAAGACCCAATGGGAAAGAACGTTCGATGCGATCAGCGAGCCGATCGCCATCCAGGATGGCTACACCATCCTCCGGGCCAACATTGAATATGCCCGGCGCGTCCGGATGGACATTCGAGAGGTTGCCGGGAAGCTCTGCCACAAGCTTCTGGCGAATCGCGACTCGCCCTGCCCCAGCTGCCCGCTGACCCGGGGTCGTTCGGCGCAGCTCCGGGCGGAAATGGAGGATCTCGATCGTTCCATCCTCCAGTTCTCCGGTTTTTGGGCCTCGGACGCCCCTTCCGACTCGCGGGTGGTCGTGCACTATCGAGACATCACCACCGAGCGCCACCTCACCGCCCGTCTTCGAGAGAGCGAGCGACTTGCCTCGGTGGGCCAACTGGCGTCCGGGGCCGCGCACGAGATCAACAATCCGATTGGATTCATGATTTCAAACCTCCAGGAATTGCGGACCCACCTCAACCCGCTCAACGATCTGATCGGCGCGGTCCGCGATGCGGCTGCGGCGATGAAGCGAAAAGATCTCCAGCAGGCGTCCGATGCTCTCGAGCGAGTGCGCGATTTCAACCTCCCCGACCTGCTCCAGGAGCACGGGGAAATCGTGCAGGACTCGATCGACGGCGCCGAACGGGTAAGCAAGATCGTCAGGGCGCTTCGCGAGTTGGCCCGCCAGGAAGTAGACATCGTCGAGCCTTGCTCGGTGACCGCATCGGTCACCCGGGTGAGCCGCGCCCTTCTCGGCGATCACCCGGCGATCATCCTGGACCTGGGCACCGACGAGACCGCGGCGATCTCGCCGCTGCAACTGGACCAGGTGCTCGAACAGCTGCTGCGCAATGCACGTCAAGCGGTCACCGCCGATCAGCGGATCACCGTGCGGACCCAGAGCACCGACGCCGAGGTGATCATCGAAGTGGATGACCAGGGGTGCGGGATCCCGCCTGACCATCGGCATCGCATCTTCGAGCCGTTTTTTACCACCCGGGGGATCGGTCAGGGGATCGGTTTGGGGCTGACGGTCGCCTACGGCATTGTCGCAAGGAATGGTGGAACAATTGCGGTTCACTCCGAGGTCGGCCGAGGCACCCGGGTGACGGTCAGCCTTCCCCGTCACCTGCGACCGCCGAAGTCCAGCGACCCCCCGCCGGCGAACTACCGCCACGGCGGCGATGAGAACACCCGCACCCATCTGAACTGAACTTTAAGTCGCCCCAGGCAGCACGCACCGCGGAAAGAGTCCCCCGGAACAGCGCGACGCAGGGAAGCCTTGGGCGCGCATGGCTTGTTTGCCGAGTAGTCGCACACTAGAGTCGCCGGCGTGGTTCGCCGCGCCACCGTCCTCATTGCCGACGATGACCCGAGCATCCGCCAGACGATCGAGGTGATCGTTCAATCGTCGGGGATGCGCGCGATTACCGCTTCCACCGGCGAGGAGGCGATCGACGTCTGCTCCCGCCAGAGCGTCGACATCGTCCTGCTCGACGTCCAGCTCCCCGGCCTGAGCGGGCTTCAAGTTCTGGCCCAGCTTCACGAGCGGCACCCAGACGTCGGCGTGATCATGGTTTCCGTGGTGAAGGAAATCGCGGTCGCGGTGGAAGCGATCAAGCTCGGGGCGCTCGACTATCTGATCAAGGACTTCTCCCCCAGCGAGCTGGCGACCCGGCTGACCAAGAGCCTGGAACAGCTGCGGGCGGCCCGTGAATTGGCCTGGCTGCGAGAGGAGGTGGCCACCCGCGGCCGGAGGCCGATGATCATCGGCCGATCCGCGGCCATGGCCTCGGTGGTGCAGATCGCCAACAAGGTGGCCGGCAAACCGGTGACGGTGATGATCACCGGCGAGAGCGGAACCGGCAAAGAGGTGTTGGCGCGATACCTCCACGAGCATGGTGACCGCCCGGGTGGCCCGTTCGTGGCGGTCAACCTTCCGGCGATCCCGACCGAGCTGGTGGAAAGCGCTCTGTTCGGTCACGAGAGGGGCTCGTTCACCGGCGCGATCCGGCAATCTTTTGGAAAATTCGAGCTGGCCAACGGCGGGACCCTGTTTCTCGACGAGATCGGAGACCTCAAGCTCGACGTCCAGTCGAAGCTCTTGCGCGCGCTCCAAGAAAGAGAAATCGAGCGGGTCGGAAGCACCCGACCGATCCAGCTGGATCTGCGAATCATCTGTGCCACCAACCGATCGCTGCCCAAGCTCGTTCAAGAAGGCGTCTTTCGCGAAGATCTCTACTGGCGCTTGAAGGTGGTCCCGATCGATCTCCCCCCCTTGCGGGTCCGGCGCGAGGACATCCCCGCCCTGGCCCGGCACTTCCTCACCAATTTCGCCGCGACCTACGGCAGGCCGCCGCAAGCCCTCTCCGAGGCGGCGATCGACGTGCTCACGCGGTATTCCTGGCCGGGAAATATCCGGGAGCTGGAGAATCTGGTGGAGCGACTGGTGGTGGTCTGCGAGTCGCAAGTGATCGATGGCAATGATTTGCCGCTGGATTTCTCGCTGGTGGCGGACATGGGGCGGGAGGTGGAGCGCGAGTCCAATTTCGCCTCCGCGGTGTCCTCCTTCGAAAGAGGCTACCTGCGCAAGGTGCTCCAACAAAACGGGTGGAATCGGAGACGGGCGGCCGAGCAGCTCGGGATCGGCTACTCCACGCTGAAGGCGAAGCTGAAGACCTATGGCATCACCCGGGACGACGGCCCGGATGACGAAGAGGGTTGAGCTCGTCTTCTGGCGGGTTCCTCTTTTTCCGGGGGCGGGCATTGGACGAGCATGATCCGGAAGATGGTGCCTGCTTTTGGCTTGCTCTGGACCGAGATCCTTCCCCCATGCGCCTCCACGATCCGCTTCACGTTGGGAAGCCCCATGCCCAGGTGGGCGCCGGTCCGCTTGGTCGAGTCGAAGGCGTCGAACAATTGGGGGATCCGTTCAGGGGCGATTCCATCCCCCCGATCGAGGACCTCGATCTCGCATTCGCCTCCGGCCTGGATCGCCGAGACCTGGATCGTCGCCCCCGGCGGCGAAGCCTCCATCGCATTGGTAATCAGATTGAGGATCGCCCGCTCGAGCATGTGCCGATCCGCCTTCACCCAGAGCGGGACGTCCGGCGCCTGGATCTGCAAGCGAACGTTCGCCGACTGGACGTAGGGGCCGGCGGTGAGCCGCACGCTTTGTAGGAAGGCGCTGAGCTCCAGGGGGATCAGCTCGAGCGAGCGCAGGTTGCGGGAGAGGTCGGAGAACTCAGACACGAACTTCTTCAGCGTCTCAAGCTCGGTGCGAAGATTGTCGCTGATGCGCGGCAGGAACGCCGGATCTCCGGCATCCGCCAGCGACGCGGTCTGCTCCAGGATTCTCAAGCGGTGACCGAGGTCGTGGGAGATCCCGGACGCGATTCGACCCGCGGTCCGCCAGCGCTCCTCGATCTCCAGCTCGCGGAGCACCCGTTGCGACTCCCAGACGCCGACCGCGAGGGACATCGAGAGCGCCATGACCAGGACCAGGGCGAGCAGCCATTGAGCCGTCCGTGCGGAGCGGAGCGCTTCTCGAGTCGGTTGCTCCACCGCGATCGCCCAATTCAGGGTGGGCAATCGGGACCAGGCCGCGATCACCGGCTCCCCATCGGCCCCCTGATATCGGGTGGGGCCCGCGGCCTCGCCCTTGGCCACGGATGCCGCCGCGCGCGTCTGGGGGACTTCCTCGCCGGTAACGACCGCCGGACGCAGGGCACCGAGGCCCGCGGCAATCAGCCTTCCCGCTTCATCGAAGGCGAGCACGTATCCGGTTGAGCCGACCTTGATCCGCTGGATGAAACGCCACAGCTCGCGCAGATCCAACTGAGCGCAGGCAGCGCGCGGCCCGAGCGCCCTGGCTGGGACACAGACGTCCATCGCCGAGCTCGAGTAGTCGGGAGAGTAGACCTTGGAACGCACCTCCCTTCGCTCCGTGATCGCGGCGAGCGCCTCCGTCCGCAGACCCCTGGGCAGTTTGGACGCAGGGGTGTCGGCTTGCAGGACGCTCACCGTCCCCAGGCCGGGCGCGTCGAGGATGACCTCTTCCAGGCGGCCCTCGTCATTGGCCACCGAAGCCACCGCGCGCAGAAGCTGTTGTTGGTTGGCAAGATAGTTGGCCGTCCGTTCGGCGACCTGTTCGGCAATGACTTGAAGTCCCTGCTGCGAGGCCCGCTCGACGCGGCGGCGCAACAACTCAACGCTCACCAGTCCGACGATGGCGATGGGAAGGATGCCGGCCAGGGCGACGATCAGCGAGAGCCGTGCCGCGATTCCCCGGCGATTCACGGGTTCACTTCCCAGTCCGGGAGGGACTCCAGCAGGTCATAGGGGCCGAGCTTCGGGTTCTTCACTCTCGCGTCGATGGCGGCGTTCCGCAGCCGGCGACAGATGAAAATCGCCGGCGGATCGTCCGCCAGCTCGCGTTGCGCGCGGGCGTAGTCTCCCGCCTCGAGAGCCTCGTCCAGGGCAGGGTTCGAGTACCCAAACTGGTTCCTCGCCGCTCCCGTCCGAAAGAGCGTCCCCGCGACCGCGGGCGGCCAGACCTGTAAGGGCATCACCGCGATATCGAGCTCGCCCGCGGCCATTTGCGAGGCAATTTGTTGATCGTCGAGCTCCAGGGTGCTTCCGCGCGCTCCCAGGCTGCGGCGCAGCGCGAGCGAGACTCGAGCGAGCGCCGGGTCGGTTCCCATCGCCCCCAGCTTCAGGGGCACCGCCCAGGGGTTCGATCGCGCCGGCGGGGAAGACCCGTCCGGCTCACAATCGCCTCCATGCGCCTGCCGGATTTCATCGACGTCTACCGAATCGGCCAATGCCTTTCGCTGCGCTCGCGAGAAGAGGTGGGAGTTGAGCGCGGCAACGATCGAGTGAAGGCTCGGGGCTCGCACCAATTGAAAGCGTGCAACGCCGTTGAGCAACTCGATCTCTCCGGGGTCGAGCATCAGCCGCGCGTCGACCTCGCCCCGCAGCGCGCCGGCGAATGCCTCGCGGGGGCTGGCATAGGACACCAGCTCCACCTGGCCAATGCGATCGGTCACGGGTTTCACCCGGTGGAGGACGATTCGCTCGGGATCCTGCACCGCGACCGCGAAGGGACCGGTGCCTAAGGCGCCCTCGGGGCCGTCTTTGAACAAAACCGCGTTCAACAGCAAGGTGTCGATCGACGCGTCGGCGCTCAGCGGCTCGATCTCGAGCCAACCTTCCCGCTCGGTGGCGCGAATCCCCGCCGCCGCGAGCGAGGCAATCACGTCGTCGGCCTTGACCGCTGATCCATCGCTGAATCTGGTCGATGGACCAAGCTTGAGTCGATAGGTCCGCGGCCCAAGCCTGATCCACTCTTGCATCACCTGCGAACGCCAACCCCCTTCAGTGCTCGGCTCGAGAAGGAGTGAGAAGACCAACCCCTTCACCATCATGCTGTAGCCAGACTGCAGGTGCGGGCTCAGGTTTTCGAAGGGGCCTACGCCGGCAATGCGCAGCGTGATCGCGGAAGAAGAACCCTGGCGAGCGCACGAAGCGAGCAGCACGAGGACAGCCAACGCGAGAGCACGCACGTGCGAAGTGTTCGCACGGCGCGGCTCTCGACACAAGTCTCTACGGATAATAACTGAGCTACCAGATCATCGACGGGCAAGGCTCGGGAAACGGCTCGCGAACCGACTTGCGCTGACTGATTTTGATCTTCATACGGCCCTCCTCCAGATAGCGAAGCGGCCTTATGCCGCTTCTTCGGTGACTTCATCCCCAAACTCGGCGAGGTAGCGGACCCGCACGTCGCGTCGAAACGCTTCTTCGAAGGCGGATTTCCGGCAAAACACCTCGTCTCGCCGACCGGTCTTGAGATACTGGCCGCCCAGGCAACCCCCGACGCAGACGGGTAGAAACGGGCAGGCGCCGCACTGCTCCCAAGGCCTCAGCTCAACCAGAGGAGCAATGCGCTCCTCGAGTTGCCCCACCGTGCCGACCGCCATTTCGGGTCGGCCCGCGACCGCGGGGCACTTGTAAACGCGGCCCTCGGGGTCGATCACGTAGCTGTTCTTCCAATGCAACTCGCAAGGGCCGGTTGGTGGACGGCCAGTAAGCGCGCGGCGGGCGATGCCGCGGCGCTCCCCCGACTCGCGCAACTGCGCCAGCGCACCAACTTCAGAATCGGAGCTCGCACAGCCGGTGCAGGTTCCGCATTCTTTCGAGCTGGTGTCCACCACCGGTTTGAAACGGAGAGCTTCGATCAAGCCGGCCAGACCGGCATCCTCGAGCCGATCGAGCAGGCGCTCATACGATTCGGCCTGGTTGGGTTGGAAATTTCCGCCGATGCGCAGCCGGATCTCGGGACAGTTCTTCGCCAGCGCGACGGTGTTCGAAAAGATCTCGTCGAAGGTCCCTTTTCCGTTGCGGTAGACGCGCGCCGCATCATGCGTCGCCTGGTCGCCGTCGAGCGTGATCTTGATGCTTCCCCTGCCGTGCTTTTGCATGGCGTGGACGAAGTCGAGATCCAGGCCGATGCCGTTGGTGGTGATCTCCCACTCGAACTTCGCCCCCCGCGCCGCCATCGAAGCGGCGAAGATTTCCGCGGTGCGAAGAAGGAAGTCCTTGCGGGTGAGCGGTTCACCGCCGAAGTAATGGATGAGCAGCCTCTTGCTCACCGCGGCGTCGATCTTCCGCAGGATCCACTCCACCGTGGCCGCCTCGGTGGCGACCTTCATCTTGGTGAATGCGGGATGATCCTTCTGGAAGCAATAGGAGCAGGCGAGATTGCAGGCGAGAGTCGGCATCAACGTGACGTACATCGTGCCCGGGACTCCCTCCGCTTTTGCCTCGAGAAAAGTTCGAACCCGCTCGTCGTCCTCGGCGGGATCCTGGATGAGAAAACCCTCTTCGGCGAGCACCCCTTGGGCGGTGACCTCATCCTCTCCCAGGGGAGGCGCGCCTCGCCATCGATCGATTGCCTTTAGCGCCGCATCATCTACGCCCACGTAATGATCGTTGATAACATCATAGAGAACATGCTCGCCCGGACGAACGTCCGGGTATGTCAAGACGAATCTGGAGAGTTGCATGAGCCTTTCTCACAGCAACACCGGTGCCAACGTTTTGACCCCGAGTAAGCAACGGCCGCCAGTCTGAGCGAAAGGTTCGCTGCCAAAACACGTGCTCACTCGAAAAAGATCAGTGGCCCGACTGCTGGCCACGGCCAGCCGTCGAGCGATCCGCGGAGCATGAAAATGTGGTTCAGATGAGAGCCCTTGTCCGTTCTGAGATCGGCGCGCCGATCCGAACCACCCAAAAAATGATGGCTTTTGGCCAGGGGTTCGAATCCAAGCCATGAAGGCCAGCAAACGGCGGGCTTGATGGTGCAGGCTTTGCTTTAGAACCGGTCGTGCAGATACACCGTGTGTTGATTGGGATCAGATATCTTCGTGCCGGCTCGCGGAAGGTCATCGTCCTGTTGACGCGAAATGAAGGAGGCAGCGTCGCGGCCCGATGCCTCCTCGAAGGCTCGGAGACACCGATCATCGACGGACCCAACGCGGGCCTGGTCCTGGCAACGCTCGCAGATGCGCTGGAGACGTTGGTCCTGGCGCGGACGGCCGGGGGCTCCGGGCAAGCGTCCGGATGAGGAGCGGCAACGTCCGTCGCTCCTCGCCGCGTACCGGCGGGCAGGCAGTCCAACGCCGCCGTCCGACCCGTGCCGCCAACTTGGAGTCAATCCATTTCGCGACATCGCCGCCTCCATCCGGCCTGCCTTTTGGGGCGCCGGCCCAATCCGGCGATCCATTCCGCACTCGGCGACGACCAAAGAATCCGGTAAGCTTGGGCTACGCGATGTTCGATCGGCTCGAGCGGCTCACCAATTCGATCCTCGACGAAGACTGGACGTGGTGGCCCTTTTTGTTCCTTCGGCCCTGCCGGCGCGATCCGATGGACACTCGCCGGGTCGTCCGGATGAGCGTCTACTTCGGCCCGATGTTTGGATTGGCGGTGATGCTCGCGATACAGAACGTGCGGCTCTACGCGGACATCCGGTTCGGGTTGGTCGGAATCGTCATCGCAACGATCAGCGCGTTCAGCATCTACCGGATGACGTTCGCCGTCCTCTGGAACCGGCGCGCCGCCAGGCTGCGGGCGCTGAACCCTGACCGGGCTGCCGGTTGGCGTGAAGGCCCCTGAGCAGGAGATCGACCGACTCCGGTCAGGCCTTGGGGAGCTTCGCGTGGGTCCTGACCTCGTCGATCTGTCTGGCGTGCCGAGAATACCCACCGGAAGGCGCCGCTACTGCGGCGCGGAGCCGCTCTCACTCGCCGACAACTTGGGCGCCGCGGGTTTGCGGACCTTCACCGGATAGGGTGGACGCTTCGGCGTGAGCACCGGTTTCTTTTTCAACTCCCCCATCACCACCTGGATCGCCTTCTCGAGCTGTGGATCTCTTCCGGCGATGACGTCGGCCGGCGTCTGCTCCACCTCGATGTCCGGAGCCATGCCCTCGTTCTCCACCACCCAGCCCTGATCCGCGGTCCAGATCGCCAGGTTCGGAGCGGTGACCGTTCCGCCGTCCATCAGCACCGGAAATCCGAGGACGCCCACCAATCCACCCCAGGTTCGCTGGCCAATCAACGTTCCCATCTTGAACTTGTGAAACATCCAGGGGAGCAGGTCGCCGCCCGAGCCCGCGGTCTCGTCGATGATCATCGCCTTCGGTCCCTGGATCGACGCGCTGGGCGTCTTCATGTCGTCGCCGTATCGCATCGCCCAATAGGCGATCAGCGGTCTACCCAGGATGTCCAGGTAATAGTCTGCGAGGCTCCCGCCCGCGTTGAACCGCTCGTCGACGATCACCGCTTCCTTGTAGGCCTGGGGGAAGAAATAGCGCTTGAAATACTTGTATCCCTCGGCGGCGGTATTCGGAACGTAGACATAAGCCACCCGCCCTTCGGTGGCGGCGGTCACCTTCTTCAAATTACCTTCCACCCAGTCCCGGTTCCGCAGCGCATGCTCGTCGGCGATCGGAACCACCGTCACCGTGCGCGAGGCCGACCCGTCGGGGTTGGGGCCGACGGTGACATCAATCAGCTTGTCCGCGGTGTTTTCGAAGAGGCTGTAGACGTTCTTCGGCGGGCGGAGCTGTTGGCCGGCAACCGCGAGCAGATATTCCCCCGGTCTCACGTTGACCCCTGGCTCGAGCAGCGGGGATCTCAACTCCGGGTTCCAGTTCAGCCCCCCGTAGACCTTCTTGAAACGGTATCGCCCGTTCTCGATCTGGTAGTCGGCGCCCAGCAGTCCACCGGGGACGGCATGCGGCTGGGCGAAGTCGTCGCCCCCGCCCACCCGATGGTGACCCACCGACAGTTCGCTGCACATCCACTGGATCACCCGATTCAAATCCGAGCGCGCGGCGAGGTGCGGCAGGAAGACCGAATACTTCTCGCGCGCCGCCTTCCAATCCACGCCGTGCATGTTCGGCGCATAGAAGTAGTCCCGGTTGATTCTCCAGGCCTCGTTGAACATCTGCTGCCATTCCGCGCGGGGGTCGACCAGAACCTCGATGGCGTCGACCTTGAGCTTGCCCTTGTCCTTGTCGGGGTCGTCGGGCTTCGGAGCGGATGCGACTTCCGGCTTCTTGTCCGCCGGGATCACCGTCCAGGCCTCTTTCAGACGATAGAGGAGGTGTTTGGTGTCCGCGGATATTTCGTAGTTCTGGGTGACCTCCGGGAGGACGTTCTTGCTCTTGCGCTCCTTGAGATCGAATCGTTCGAGCGACGTCTTCCCGTCGACGTTCTTCAGATAATAGAGCTGGCCGGTCTGTCCCACCTGGAGGCTGGAGATCTCCGCGGCCGGGACGGGAAGCGCGAGTACCCGATCCTGGATGCGCTCCAGGTCCATGACCACGTTGCCCAGGGGAGGCACTTTGCCTTTGTCCTCCGACTCGTCTTTTTCCTTCTTCTCCTCCTGCGCTTTCTCCTCGTCGCTTTCCTTGACCAGGGGCGAAACCAGGTTCTTCGGCAAAACGACGAGATAAATCGAGCGGGTCACCCGCAAGTCCTGGTTGCTCAGTGCGAACCAGTTGCGGACCGGCCCGGCGTCGGTCGAAGCGAGGAAATAGAGATACTTTCCTCCGCGATCGAAGACGGGCTCGCTCGCGTCGCTCATTCCGTCGCTGATTGGAAAGGACTTATCCTGATCGAGAGAATAGACGTAGACCGTCTGGATGTATGAAGCAGTGCTCAAGGTATAGGCGATCCACTTGGAGTCGGGGGACCAGACCGGGCGGATCGTTTTCTGGGGGCCATACAGCTTCTCGGCCGCGATCTTCTTCGTCTTCCCGCTGCGAATGTCGGTCCAGAAGATGCTCCAGGCGTTGTCGGCATAGGCAACCTTCTGGCTGTCCGGGGACCAGGCCGGACGGTCATAGTAGCCGGCCCCGGAAAGCTTGAACTTCTTCGGTGGGTCCTTCCCGCTCTGGCTCCGGACGTGGAGCTCATACTCTCCCGACTCGTCGGAGAAATAGGCGATCTGCTTGCCATCGGGCGACCAGACCGGGGAGCGCTCATTGACCGCGACCGAGTTGGTCAGGTTGCGCGCGTCGCCCTTGTCTGCCGGGACGGTGACGATCTCGCCGCGGAACTCGAACGCCACCCGCACTCCGGAAGGAGAAAGCGAAGCGTTGCGAATGTACTTCGCGCCTTTCACGAAGCGGGGCCGAGCCATCGCCAGGTCGTCGGCGACGCCGATCTTCAGCCTGGAGCTCGAGCCGCTGCCCGGATCGAACAGATGCAGGTAACCCGCCTGCTCGTAGATGATCCTTCCGCCGCCGCTGGACGCGTTGAGCACCGGGAAATCGGCATGATGGGTGTGCTGGCGGATGGCCTTGGTCCTTGGATCGAAGGAGAAGAGGTTGAACTCCCCTTCGCGATCGGAGAGGAAGTAGACCGAGTTTCCCAACCACATCGGCTCGGCGTCGTTGCAACGGCCTTCGGGCTGAGGGACCTTCTCCACCGAATGGTCGCCGGTGGAGTAGATCCAGATTCGCGACACCGTGCCCCCGCGATACCCTTTCCACTGCCGATATCTGGGCGAGAGGGGATTGTACGCGATCCGCTTGCCGTCCTCGGAGTACGCGGCGCGGTAGGCATGGGGAATCTCCAGCAACTCCTCCATCCCGCCGCCGGCGGGCACCTTGAACAATTGCGTGTATCGGTTGTTGTAGGCGACGCGATCCGAGGTGAAGAGGATTGCCGATCCATCGGGAGTGAATCCCTGCACCAGGTCGGGCCCGGGATGCCAGGTCAGTCGTTTGGGGACGCCGCCCTCCACCGGCACGACATAGACGTCCGTATTGCCCTCGTATTGGGCGCTGAAGGCGACCAGGTTTCCATCGGGGGAGAAGGCGGGATGAGATCCCAGGCCGACGTCGCTGGTCAAACGCCGGACGCTGGTCCCGTCCAGGTTGGCGATCCAGAGATCTCCCGCATAGACAAAGGCGATGTTCCGCTTGCTGATCGCCGGCTCGTTGAGGAGCCTGGTGTCGTGGACGTCGATCCCGGGGCCGTTCCCCGCGGCGGCGAAGACGGCGGCTGAATGAAGAACGGCGAGGCAGGAGACAAAGATTGGGGAACGCATACCAGCTCCGATCGGACGGCCAGGCAAGGTGCGCGCGTCTATACTACGAGCATTCCGGCCACTCCAGCACCGAGGGAAAACTCCATTACAACGTTGAATCCTTGTGCTCTAAATCGTGGCCATGCACGTCACATCCGTGGTCGCTTTGCTCATCGTCTCGGCTGCCCCTCCACGAACGTTTCGAATCGACTATTTTCACACCGGCGATGCCACCGAGGAACGATTCAGCCTGGACCGGTTGGTCCTCGAGCCGCTCCCCTGGCCCGGAAATCCCGCCAAGCCAATCGACGATACCAACCTCGGCAAGTACTTCTTCGAGGTCCACGATCGCGAGACTCACCGCGTCATCTACTCGCGAGGGTTCTCGTCGATCTATGGGGAGTGGGAGACCACCCCGGAGGCGAAGGACGTCCACCGGACCTTTCACGAGTCGATCCGGTTTCCCGCCCCCGACGCGCCGCTGCAGGTGGTGATCAAGAAGCGGGATGCAAAGGACAACAGCTTCAAGGAGCGGTGGTCCCTGATCGTGAATCCAGGGGACATGTTCGTCGACTCGTCGTCGCCCCCATCGCCCGGGCCGGTGATCGCCCTGCAGAACAAGGGCAGCCCCTCCACCAAGCTGGACCTGCTCATTCTCGGCGACGGCTACCGCGCCGCCGAGCGACCGAAGTGTGAAAAGGATGCGCGCCGGTTGATGGCGGTGCTGTTCAGCCGTTCGCCGTTCAAGGAGCGGCGCGATGATTTCAACCTTTGGGGCCTTTGCCCGGCGTCCGAGGAATCCGGAATTTCGCGGCCATCCACCGGCATCCATCACCGATCTCCGGTCGGCGCCACCTATGATGCCTTCGGATCGGAGCGATACATCCTCACGTTTGACAATCGCGCCTTTCGCGACATCGCGTCCTGGGCTCCCTACGACGCGGTGGAGATCCTCGCCAATGGAAAGACATACGGAGGTGGAGGAATCTTCAACCTCTACAGCACCGTCGCTTCGGACACGCTCTGGGCGCCGTACATCTTCGTTCATGAATTGGGGCATCACCTCGCCGGCCTGGCCGACGAATATTTCACCTCCCCCTCGGCGTACGAGAGCCCGACGGGGCGACCGGAGCCGTGGGAACCGAACGTGACCGGCCTTCACGATGCGAAGTCTCCGAAGTGGCGGAGCCTCCTCTCGCCCGGAATACCCATCCCCACCCCCTGGCATGAAGAGGATTTCCAGTCGTTTGAGGCGGGGATACAGAAACGGCGGAAGCAGATTCGCGCCGAGCGACGCCCGGAATCGGAAATGGATGCTTTATTTCTCGAGGAGAAAGCTGAAGAAACAAAGCTGCTCAGCTCGGAGAAATACGCGGGCAAGCTGGGCGCGTTCGAGGGCGCCAACTACGAATCGAAGGGTTACTTCCGCCCCCAGACGGACTGCGTGATGTTCTCCCGGGACGATGTTCCCTTCTGCGCCGTTTGCCAGGACGCAATCCGTCGGGTGATCGATCTCTACGCCGGATCGGGCCAGACGAAACATTGAGGCGACCACCACTTTGCGGGCGAGCTGGAACCCTCTCACTTGCGGCCACCACCGAATCAGCGGCGCCTAGTTCGCCGAGGGCCGTCGTTCCGAGCGGCGCTCGCGGGTCCGCCGCATCGCCGGGAATCCGAACCAGAGCCAACTGAACAGCGCGGTTCCGGCCGCCGTCATGATCACCGCCGAGGTCAGCCCGAACAGGCGGCCGCCGATCACGAAGATGGTGCTGTTCATCGCAATCGCCATGAATACGCCCCCGAGCACCGCCAAGCGGTTGAAGCTGGCGAGCATCCGGTCGCGCCTCTCAACCTCGTGCCGCCAGTGCATGCGGTGATAGACCGAGGGCGCGATGAGCAGCGCGGAGGCGATCGCGCAGGAGGCGAATCCGAGGAAGTAGACGTTCCTCTCGAGGAGAGAGGCGGTGTTGAATTTCTCGCTGAAAGGGACGCTGAGCATGAAACCGAAGAGGATCTGCACGCCGGGGAGCTCCACCCGGAGCTCGGTCATGAACAGGGTCAGCTCGCGGTCGAACGCCGCGTCGCTTCTAGGGTCATCCGGTTGCACCCACCACCCTTTGGCTTCAGTGCTTCAAGGATCCGTGCGGCAACTCTCCCTCGTAGCTGTGGGCCATCTGGAAGTGGTAGAGCGGATAGGGCTCGTCCTTTGACCCCCCGATCAGATCGAAGATGAATCGACCCGGCTCCTCGCTCTCCCCGTCGGGCGCGGCCTGAACGAACAGCACGTCTCGGGGGGCGATCACCATCTCGCCGATGACCTGTTTACCCCAGATCAGCTGAATGACGAGGTTCCGGTCCGGATCCTCGCCGAGGTGCCAATGGACCTGCTCGTGATCGTACAGGTAGGACTCGGGGGTTCCCGCGCGCAAGATGCAATTCGGATGGTCCTTCAACCACCTCCAGAATTGCTCCAATCCAAGGGCCGCTCCAGCATCCACGCTCACGCTCACCGGATCCTCCGAGGCCCATCTTAACCCGCAATCGGGCCTGTCCGCACCCGTTTACATTCCAACGGCGCAGCTTGTCATCCTGCTCGGCTTGAGGATCGGGTTCTTACGAGTGCTACATCCCCGCGTCTTTTCCTTTTCCCTTCCTGCCGGCATCCGCGCCGCCGCCGGTCCCGGTGTCATCCGTGGAACCGCTGCTGGCCGCGGAGCCGCTGCTGGTCGAGCTGCCGGTTTGCGATCCCGTCTGCTCGCGGTTGCCGGCGCTGCCCGCGGATGACCCCGAGCCCGTCGTCGTGGAGCTGCCCGTCCCCGAAGATTGAGCGCGGGCATGGGTTGAGATTACCACGGCACCGGACGCCAACAACGCACCTACCACGAAGCTCGTAAGGAGCCTTTTGTTCATTGTTCTTCCTCCTCAGTGAGAATTCTAGATATTCATCTCCAGACATCAGTCAACCCCCGACTGCAGCAATACCCGAGAGGTCAACATCGGACAAAGGCGCGCGATCGGCATTTACTGCGGACGAAAACCGAGCTCGATTACCTCGAGGTCCGCCCCGGTCAAGGCGTGAAAAGCGGGATTCAATACATCATTGTCCCAGCGGGGGTCGAACGTTCCGCCGACGTCCAGATCATTTCCGTTGTCGGTGACAATCAACCCGTACTTCTTCATCGCACGGAAGATTTTCTGCATTGGCTCCGGAAAGCGGGAGATATCGACATTCGCTTTGAGTCGTAGCCGGGCGCCCAGCGGCAGCGCCCCCGGCGTATCACCCGCGCGATGGGAAGCCGGATAGACGTAACCGTTGGTCGCCCGCAGGCTCGCCCTCAGCCCGTGCCCAATCTCATCGGGCCCGTAGACCTCCTCGTAGCGAATCAGGCCGGGGTAGATCGCCAATCCCGACGCGTCGGCCGACGTCCATCCTTCGGGACGCCGATATCGGGGATTGTTCAAATCGAAAAACGCTCCCGAGCCTGCCAACCACCGGTGCGCGGACTCATCGTAGAACACGCTGAAGAGCTCGAAGAGGAGATTGTCGTCCGACTGGAAGACGAGCATGTGCCGATCGTTGCTCGCGCGGATGTCGATATTGCCGGGTTGCCCGCCCTGGATCAGGTGCGGGGCGGAGATGGCGCGATCGGGAATCGGATAAAACGGAATGCTTCGACCCGTTGAACGATCAACCCCGTCGCTCTGAGCCGCGTAATAGAAGTCGACCGCGACCTTCGGCTCGTTTCGATCGACCCGGATCACCGGCATTCCGAAAATCTGGTCGCTGCCCGGCCACTGTTCCCTTCCGCAGTCCGGGTGGAGTTGTTTTCGGTCGGGAGTATTGATGAACGCAATGTAGTCGGTGGATTGCGTGTCCACCGGGGCGGAGCTGATATCCACGTTCCAATCGGCCACGGGTGCCGGGGCCGGGGTCCGGGTGGCGGGGGGCGGCCCCGCATCGGGCGGTCCCGCGTCGGGCTGTCCCGCATCCGGCAATGGATTGTTCTGAGACGACGAACCCTGCCGTGGGCCGACCCTCGACTGATCGGCGAGTCGATCGAAGGGATCGGAACCGCACGCAAACGAGGTGAGAACAAATGGCAGCAGCGTCCTGGCAAGGAGGGTGACTTTTTTCAATGGCAATCCCAATCAGACGAGCCGCGGCGCCCGGCCAGGAGTATCGGCACCTAGAACGACGACGCCCCGCGCGGCTCTTCGAGCCTGCACCTTTACGCAGCGCGGAACCGCCGGGCTAGTCATTGTGTTCCGGATTGCAGCGGACCCTCGTTCGCCTGCCCGGGGACAGTGCGAGGGGGACGTCGCTGCGCTCCATTCTCGCTATGGCGGTTTGCCGACGCTCACCAGAAGCTCGAATTGAACGCAATAGTTGTGCTGATCGTGGTGAAACGTCAGAAACGCCGTTCCGGTGGCTCCCGGCCAGGGGGTCGACAGCGTCAGCTGCTGGGCATTGTCCTTGTTTTTGACCACCGTGTTCTCGGGGACGTTGCAGCCCTCGACGACGTCGTGTCCCGTCCGTCCGGCGAAGGCTCCGGGAGTCACGCTGGTGACGATCCGCGAGCCGTTGGTCACGTTGCATTCGATCGTCTCAAGATCATATCCGACCAGCGTGTCCGAATCGCGAAGCTGCCCCCTCATTCCCAGGTCGGTTCCACCCTGGATTCCCGTACCGTCCTGGGTGAGCGCATAGCGGAGGAGGAGGTTGCTTCCCGTCGGCTTTTGATCGAGCGTGATCTCCACCACGTCATCGGCGACGATGTCGACCGAGTTGATGGTGAGCTCTCCGGTGGAGTCCGAGACTTCGAAGCCCCTGCCGTTGGCCCAGGCCGGGTGCACTTCCTGGTGAGGCGCGGAGATGTTCTCGTCAAAATTCAACGGAGGATTGGGGACGTCGAAGGTGACGGTGAGCCTCGCCCCGTCGCGAACGACGGTATTGGGCTGAACCGGCTTCCAGAAAATGCCCTGGTTCACCACCAGGTCGAAGACTTCAGCGTACTTCTCGCCAATCCTCCGGTATCCCGCGGCATCCATGTGCAGATGATCGGAGTTGTATTGGTATTGATACTTAGGCCCCACGCAGTAGCCCTGCCCGGGGTGATCGACGCCGAGCTTCCACACCGCGACCGAGGATCCGCCGCGGGGAACGACGATCGTGCTTTGCTGCGAGACGAGCAGCGGCACATCCTGGCTCTGACCGGTGATCGCCTTTAAATCCTCGTTGTAGTCCTGCCACAGCTGGAACAGTCCTTCTTCGTAGGTCGGAGTGCCCGCGTCGCACTCGCCGTGGGTGAGAATGATCGCGCCGAAGGCGAAATTCTTTCCCGCTTCGTCGGCGAGCCGCTGAAACGATCTCCCCTCCGAAAGGCTGCCGGGATACGCGCGCCCCGTCCCCCGTTTGTCGATGTCTCTCAGGCAATGGCCGGACCAGCCCACCGGAGACTGGAGGGTGACGTAGTCGCCTCCCGTGCGATCCAGCCACAGCTTGGAGATCTCGTTCGCCATGCCCGTGTTCGGGGTCTCGCCGGCAATGTTATTGGGGTACTGATTGTCGTCGTAGCCCATGAGATGAGGTTTGATCGGCTCGACGAGCGGGACCAGGGACAGGTCGCCTCCGCCATCGAGCGGGTATCGGGGATCCGGTCCGCTGTCGAGCAGTTTGAGGTTGTGGTACGGCTGGACGGTGCTGATCGGCGGGGCTCCGGCGCCGATGGAGAGGCTCTGGCCGGTCCCGATGATCGCCACCCATTCGGCGAGAGGTTGGCCATCCCTTCGACTCTGTTTCAATGCCACCGCTGGGCGCGGCGTCGTGGGGGTACTGCTGCACCCGAGCAGAGACGCCGCCAGCGCGCAGCAGAGGACCCATCCCCGGGAACCACTGCTGCTCGACGAGTTGGAATCGATCCTCCCGTCCCGTTTCATTTGCCCCTCCGCGGCAATACCCGTGTGGCGATGCTCGCAGCCCTCACATACTCCCAACCGGAGCCGTAGTTAAAGCGCCTTTCAGATCTGGGGTTTACCGGGTTTCAAGTCCGGGCGGCGGCGGCGCAGACGTCCTCATAGGCCGCTCGCACCTTGTTCACGTACTCGACGAGCAGCGGCAGCTGTTCCAGCCGCAGGGCCTGAGCCCCATCGCAGAGGGCGGTCTTGGGATCGGGATGAAAATCGACCAGCACCATCGAGGCACCGCAGATCACGCCCTGACCGACCACGTGGAAGATGTCGAAAAGGTGATCCGGCGCCCGGTCCAATCGACCGACGGAATGGGACGGATCGACGCAGACCGGTAGCTTCGTTTGCCGGCGCACCACCGGCACGTGCGCGAAATCGACCATGTTCCGATGGGGATCGCCCAGGTGCGTTTTCACTCCCCGCAGGCAGAAGACGATCTGCGGATTTCCTTCGCTGGCGATGTACTCGCAGGCGTTGAGCGACTCCTCGAGCGTGATTCCCATCCCGCGTTTGAAGAGCACGGGGAAGGTCCCCTGCTGGCCCAGTTGCTTGAGGAGCTCGAAGTTCTGCGCGTTCCTCGTTCCCACCTGAAGCATCACCCCGGTGGCGTTTCCGCTTGCCCTCAGCGCGTCTTGAATCTCCTCGATCTGGCGCTCGTTGGTCACCTCCATCGCCACGATCTTGATTCCGTGCTTGCCGGCGAGCTCGAACGTCCAGGGCAGGCACTCCTTGCCCAGTCCCTGAAAATCATAGGGGCTGGTTCGCGGCTTGTAGGCACCCATCCGGGTGGTGGTGATCCCGTTCGCGGCCAGCTCGGACATCACCTTCCCCACGTTTTCCGGAGTGTCCACCGCGCACAGACCGGCGAACAGATGGACGCGACTCTCGTCGAAGGCGACGCCGTTGTACTCGAAGCCCGGCGACTGATGCTTCTGCCCGTGCCGGCCGATCAACCGGTAACGGGTGGACACCCGGAGCACGCTCCGAACGCCCGGCAGCTCGGAGAAGAGCTTCTCCGGGATCGTCCGGATGATCTCGGCCGGGCCGATGAGGTGGATCTCGGTGACCGTCGTGTTGGCGCCCCGGTAATCGTACTTGCGCGGGGTGATTCCCGGGTGCTGCGCGGCGACCTCGAGGATCGTCCTCACCGACTCTTCGGTCGCTTCGGGATCGACGGTGATGATCATGAGCGGCCTTTCCCCGCGTCAGCCGCCGGATCCGCGCCGACCGCGACCGCGGAGATACTGCGTTCCCAGTTGGACCTGAGCTGGCGGGCATCCTCGAGCGCACGCTCGAGCGCCTCGCCGCGCAAACCCGCCAGGTGCGCGAGCTCCGCGCAGATCAGCTCCACGCTCGAGGAAACCTGCGCGCCGTTCAGCGAGAGGATCTGTTCCCACAAGGCGGGGGGACTCTTGGCAACCCGGGTCGCGTCCTGGAACGAGGGGCCCGCGCAGTCGAATCCCGGGGCGAGTCGGGTGAGCGCCACCGAGAACAGATAGGGCAGGTGGCTGAGCATCGCCACCCGCCAATCGTGCTCCTCAGGGCCGAGCCGGACCAGCCGCATCTCGAGGAGCCTTGCCAACTGGGAGATCTCCTCCAGCGCCGAAGGAGCGGTGCGAGAGGTCGGCGTGGCAATCAGCACGGCGCCGGCGAAGAGGTCCTTTCGCGCCGCTTCGATCCCCTGCCCGGCGGTGCCGCACATGGGATGCAAGCCCAGATACCGGAGGGCGGACGGAAGCTGGGCTTCGAGGGGCCCCACCACCGCCGACTTGACGCTGGCAAAGTCGCTCAGAAGGCAACCCGACTTGAGGTGTGGAATGACGCTCGCGGCGACGCTCACGATCGCCCCGGGGGGAGTGCAGAGCACGACCAGATCGGCGTTCGCGAGGATCGAAGGATGGGCGCCGGCGCGATCGGCCGCCCCCGCCGCCAGCGCGGTCTGCAGCGAGGCCGGGTTGGCGTCCATTGCCGCGACGTCGATGCCCCGAGCGCGCAGCGCCAGGCCCAGGGAGCCTCCCATCAATCCCACCCCGACGATGCCACAGCTCTTGAGCGCCACTCACCGACCTCGAGCGTCCTGGAGGTCCGATCGCAGCCCTACCGCGCCGCGCAGATAGAGGTGGACGATCTCCTCGACCCGTTTGGAGGTATTGACCAGAATCAGCACGCGAATGCACCGGGCCGGCGACTCTGGAACGGGGATCTCCTGGCTGCACATCAAAGGCACGTTCAGGTATCCAAGCTCGCGGGCGGCCCGCGCCGGAAATGTCGCATCCAGATCAGGGGTGGCGGTGAAGAGGATGGCCGCGGTTTCGTCGCCGGCGACCTGGTTGAGGGAGATCAAGCCCGTCAACAATTCGCGGGTCGCGTCGAGAATTCCCGCTTCGGTGTTGTCGTTGGCGGTGGTGGCGCCCCGGATTCCCCGGCAGCGCAGTTGGGCGTCGCTCATCGATCGTCAAGATAACAGGCCAGAATGAATGAGACTCTACCGATCTTGACACTTTCACGCATAGAGACGTGGCCTCACCGGACGCGGTAACATTGGTCAAAATGGCGGATCTGACGAGAGCGGCGACCGGGGCGGAGACCTACCGGCTCCCCGCGGAATGGGAGCCGCACGAGGCATGCTGGCTGGCCTGGCCCTGCGCGGAAGACCTCTGGGGCGAGGATCTCGGGCCGGCGCGCGAGTCGTTCGCCGCCCTCTGCCGTGCGATCGCGAGCGCCCCGGCGAAAGAGCTTCCGGAGACCCCCAACATCCTGGTCCCGAGCGACGACGAGGAGACGGCGGCTCGACGAGCGTTGAGCGGAGTGCCCGCCCGGTTCTTTCGCGCCGATTACGGGGACATCTGGCTCCGGGACACCGCTCCCATATTCCTGCGCGG
>Ga0070708_100000306_pt1 | contig 36782 bp, 30 predicted proteins | sample KBSK5503metaG_FD_65469 | JGI IMG/M metagenome (GOLD analysis project Ga0070708, IMG submission 65469) | Corn, switchgrass and miscanthus rhizosphere microbial communities from Kellogg Biological Station, Michigan, USA - KBS K5-50-3 metaG | ecosystem: Host-associated > Plants > Roots >... | reverse complement strand
CGCCGCCGAACGGTTTCGCGAGCTGGTGCGCATCGGCTACTACGACGACACTCGTTTCTTCCGCGTCACGCCCCGCTGGGCGCAGTTCGGCATCAGTGGCAACCCGACGCTGGCGAAGAAATGGCGCGACGCTACGTTTCCCGATGAGGACCCTGGCGAGCGCCACTCGAACCTGCGCGGCACGGTGGCCTTCGCCTTCGCCGTGCGGAACGGCCGCAGCACGCAGGTGTTCATCAACCTGGCCGATCACCCGCGGCTGGACGCCGAGGGATTCGCGCCGTTCGGGCGCGTCGTCGAAGGAATGGAGGTCGCTGCCGAGCTCTACGGCGGGTACGGCGAATCGTCTGGCGGCGGCATCCGCGGCGGAAAGCAGCAGCCGCTGTTCGATGGCGGCAACGCCTGGCTCGACGCGCGCTTCCCGCTGCTCGACTCTCTGCTGCGAGCGCGAATCCTGCCCTGAATCACGAAGCGGTGGCTGGATCTACCTTCGGCCCCCGCGCTCCCAGCCGCCAGCAGGGAATCGATCGCCCTGAAGGTTCGCTCACGCCTCCTCGCGCGACGGCTTCCAGTACCGGTAACCGTTGCTGCGGAAGGGAACCTGGAGCTCGGCGCAGATCTCCGCCAGCACGTCCGGCGTGTAGAAGTAGTTCCTCACCCGGGTGAGCCGATCGCCGTCCGCCTCGACGCGGGTGATGGCGCGCACCGCCTCGCCGTCGCTGTGCGCGTACCAGTGGACCAGGATCCACTCGCCGCGGTGCTGCCGTGCCTCGACGCGGGGGACCTTCGGGAGCACGTTGGGGAAGTACGCTGGGTCGAGCCCGTCGAGCCGCGCCGGATCGGCGAGCCGCCGGATGCCGAACAGCATGCCCTGGAAGACGCCGCGCCGCGCCGCCTCGGGCCCGTACTCGGTGTGGACCCGGACCACCTCGATCTCGGTGGTGTCGAGCAGGAGGGAGGTCAGCCGATCGAGATCGCCGGCGTTGAACGCGGCGCAGAAGGCGTCGAGCACCTCTGGTTTGGGCGGAGCCTCGCCCTCGTCCTCCGGCTCGAGGAGCTTGCCGCGCCCGCGATGCAGCGCGGACTTGACGGTGCCCGGCGTGGTGCTGAGCGCCTCGGCGATCTCCTCCAGGGTGAAGTTGAAGGCCTCCTTGAGCACGACCGCCGCGCGCTCTCGTGGCGAGAGTCGCGAGAGCAGCGTCCCCGCCGCTTCCCGGACGGCGCGCGGCTCCGCGCTGGATGCGCCCTCCATGTCCGGCCGGGCCTCCGGCCGCAGCGCCCGAACGCGGTCGATCCAGAGGTTCGACGCGATCCGGAAGAGCCACGCTCGCGGATTCTGAGGCGGCTCATTCATCCATCCCAGCTTCGCGAACGCGCGGAAGAGGGCGTCCTGCACGAGGTCGTCGGCGTCCCACGGACTGCGCGTCAGGTGCCGGCAGTATCGGTAGAGCTCGGGGCGGAGCGGCTCGAAGAGATCGAGGAAGCGATGCCACGACGCCTCGACGTCCTGGCGGATCGGGTCGGTCAGCTTCGGGTTGGCCTTGTCCATGTGGGAGGGACGGATGAGAACGCCACGAGGATAGCAAGGCCGATCGTGTGATGCGTCGCGAAGAGGCCCGCAAAGCTAGCGCGCTGGATCGCCGCCGCCCGCGGCCGTCAGGACGTAATATTGCTTCAGCATGTAAGTGTCCTCACTCTTCGGCCACTTCGCTCTCAACGCGAGCTGCTTCAACCGATCGGACGGCTGGCCATCCACTCGAAACTCGCCGTCGAGGGAGCCATCCGGACGCCGCACCACGAGGATGCTCAAGGCGTGGAGAGATGGCCCTGAGACGAGTTGCGGAAGAGCGCTGCCAACTTCCTGGAAGAATGTCTCGTGCAAATTCTCGAGGTGCTCAGGGTCGGAACCGCGGATTCCGGTTGGTCCCGGGTACACATCGAAAGCGCCGACCCGAAGCGTCTTTCCCTTCCTCGCCAGAGCATTGACGATGGGCATGCCATACCCCGTCACCCACTCTTCGATGGCCACTCCCAGGGCGCCTTCGCGCGTCGAGTCGATGCCGACGCTTCCTGTCGTCAATGCCGGTACGGAATTGCCGTCGACGTCAAACATGACACCAATGCCAGCTGCCGTCTGCGCGCCACTCGGGTGTTCCCGGATCTGCTCGATCGCAACGTTCGTGACCAGCGAGTGATCGTCGAGCTTGACTGCGTTTCCAACGGCGATGCCGCCGGCGGCTCTGGCGAGCATCTGCGCGCAAGTCTCCGACAGCCCTTTGGACTCGTGTCGAGAAATCGCGGAGCGGATGACGCCGATGAGCGGAAGCGCGAGAAGCGCCACGAGCGGCAATGCCCAGGCGATCAAACGCCCGCTCGCGGCATTCCGACCAAGCGTCGCTTTCGTTTCTTCAGCAGCGTTCTCGGAGCGAAGCTGGAGGACTTGCTCCGCCGGTAGCCCGCGGCGCGCGAGCTCCGCGCGGCCAAGCTCCAGCGCCCATGGCTCGAAGTCCTCCGGATGATCGTTCATCTCGACCAATTCCGCGTCGGTCATGCGCGAGATGCGCGCTTCGACCTGCGCGAATTCGACCGCTCCGGGCACGGCCGGATCATAGCCCAGGACGGGCTTTTGCATGGCGAGCCGGATTCGGGCCGGCTAGGACTCCCTTTGGGCGATGCCGAGCCGTACGGGAGGAATCGTGGTCGCAAAACGAAAGCGGAGCTCCAAGACAAAGCTCGAGCAGCGCAGCCGCCCGGAGCCCGAGCGGGAGCGCGAAGAGGCCGAGACCCTGATCCCTGGAGCTGAGAAGGACGATCTCGCCGAGGAGCTCGGCGAGGAGTCCGTCGAGGCCGCGACGTCTGGCCAGTACCAGGCGGAGGACAACTTCAACGCGGAGGTGCCCGAAGAGACGGGCGGGCCATTCGTGGTCAAGGACCGCGAGTAGACCCGAGCTTCACTCTTCGCGGCGTAGGAATCACCGCCAGCGAGAGTTCCTTAAGGTGTCCCGGAAAGTCGGGCGCGCTGGTGGGGGACCAGCGCGCCCGTGCGCGGCGCGGTCAGTGATGACGGCGCTGAGGAGCGAAGAATCCTTCGTCCAGCGTGTCGGCCTCCGCCTGCGCTCCGGCCCGTCCCAGGTGCAGGAAGTCCGGTGTGCCCCCCCCAGCGCCGCGCTTAGCGCCAAGGTCCGAGGCCAGGCAAGGAACGGTGAGTCAGATCGCTGGGCGGTGTGGCTGGTTTCCGTTCACGAAACGGCGCAGTCCGCGCATTGTTGCATCGTGTTTCCGCGGTGCGCGCGGCAGGGTCTGCAAACGACGAAGGTCTCGATTCCTAGAAAGTGATCGCTGCGACGAGGCGTGCACCGCGCTTCTCCGCGGGGTGGAAGTGGACGTCGTCCATTCCTCCAGGTTTCCCTGCGGCGGGGTCTGCAGGGGGCTCGCCGCGCAGACGTGACCTGTAGAAGTACGCGATGTCGTCCACGCGGGCATCGAACAGATTGAAGACGTCGAGAGTCAACTTCGCCCAGGCGGCGACCTTCCAGCCCACCTGGGTGTTCACGATGGTCGACGAAGTGGAGCGGACGCTGTCGTCTTCGAGGAGTGGGCGCGGCCCGAAGTAGCGGACGAAGAGGCTCGCGCTCCAAGGGCCGAGCTCGTGGACGCTGACGCCGGCCGAAGCTGCGGATTCGATCGCGCCGGGAATGTGATCGCCTTTCAGGGCGGGATCGGGAGAGGTGAAGCGCGCGCGCGACCAGGCGAGATCGAGGTCGAAGAGCAGCCAGCGGATCGGGTGCCATCGCGCGCTCAGCTCGATGCCCTGCCGGCGCGAGGGCCGCAGCGAGGGCTCGGTGTTTCCGGCGTCACCGGTGAAGAGAAGCTCCGAATCGAGATCCAGCCGCCAGAGCGCGAGGGAGACTTGCACCTTCGGCAGGATCCCGGAGCGGACGCCGAGCTCTTCGCCACGAGTGCCGGCGAGCGGCGTCGACCGGGATACCGGTGCGCCGGATTTCGGATCGACCGTGGTGGTCACGCCCCGGGCGTCGTTGGAGTGAAAACCGAGCCCGAAGTTGGCGAACAGCTCGGTCCGCGCCCAGGGGCCGAAGATGGCGGAGAGCTTGGGCGAGAGGCGGCCCGCGTCGTCGCGGCCCGATTTCGACGGGTTGTCGCTAGTCACCGAGAAGAAGTAGCGGTCGTAGCGGACGCCGGCGATGGCCCGGAACCATCGCGTGATGCTCGCGCTGGCCTCGGCGAACACGCCCGCGCTGGTCTCACGCGCCAGGTCCCGTCGAACGGTGGCGAGGCGCTGCCGCGCCGCCGTGTGGTACAGGCCGATCGGGTCGATGCGGTCGTAGCGTCCTTCCCAGCCGGCGGACGCGTCCACCGGAATGCCAGCGGGGGTCGCCGTCCAGGTGTACCGGCCGGCCGTGCCCAGCATCCACCGATCATCAGCCTGTTCGAACTGATCGCCGTTGATCGGATCGTCGAGGAAGTAGGTGAAGTTCGAAAAGAGGTTCAGCTTGTAGCGCACGGCGTAGACGTTCGCCTGGAACACGCCGGGGCCCATGTTGCCCTCGTAATTGCCGGATAAGCTGAAGCGAGAGGTGCTACCTCCGTCCGTCGGATCGATGGCGCCGAGTCGACCGATGGCGCCGGCTGTCACCGCTCGCTCCGGGATCTGATCGGTTGCATTCCAGAGGCCGTAGTAGCCCATCGCGGTCACGTCCCAGCGGACGTCCCCGGAGCTCTGCGAGTAGCGCAGGACGCCGTTGACCCGGCGGTAGTCATCGGGATGTTCCCAGGGACCGTCGTCGTGGAAGAGCTCCAGCGCGTAGAGCAGCTTGCCGCCCGCGACCGCGGGCGAACCGGCGAACAGCGCCCGGCCGTACATGAAGCTGCCGCCGCTGAGCTCGAGGAGGTTCTTCGGAAGCGACGTCACGTAGTGGATGTCGGCGGCGCCCGCCGAGGAGAAGTCGCCCTTCGCGGCGGAATAGGGGCCCTTGGAGTAGTCGACCCGCTCGATGAGCTCGGGGATGAGAAAGTTCAGATCGGTATAGCCCTGTCCGTGCGCGTGCGTGCGCAGGTTGAGGGGCGTGCCGTCGAGCGTGGTCGCGAAATCCGTGCCGTGATCGAGGTTGAAGCCGCGCAGGAAGTATTGGTTCGCCTTTCCCGCGCCGCTGTGTTGGGTGATGATCAGCCCCGGCACCAGCTCGAGCACTTCGCCGGGGCGAAGGATGGGGCGGTCCTCGACGAGCTGGCGGGTGATCTTTCCCGCGCTCGCCGCATCGGAAGTTCCGACCGCATCCTCATAGTGCCCGCTCACTTCGATGTCTTCCACGTAGCCGGCGTCGGCCGCGGATTGCGCGCGCGCGAGCGCAGGAACGAGCAGCGCGGAAAGCAGGGCGCACCCGCGCCAGGGCGGGCGAACCCCGAAAGCGGGAACCATGGTGGATCTCCGACAGCGAGGAACGGATGCCAGCGCCTCCGACTCAGCAGCGCGGCGGTGGCCCCTGCGACCACTTCGGAACCAGGTACCCGACCGTGCCGCGAACCTGCGCCGCCAGCGGTTGCGGCGTTTCATGCGCGGGTGGGGAGGTTGCGAGTTGCGGAGCGGGCGATGCGGCCTGGAGCGCGAGCGCGAGGTGCATGAGCGATCCGGAACCGTGCGGCGTTCCGGTCGGGCCGTGCGAATGCTCATGATGCTCGCGGCGCGCGGGACCCGGGGGGTGCGACTGGTGCACACGCCGCAGGGCGGAAGCGAGCACATCGAAGGGGTCGGGCGATCCCGCCTCCCATTCCTCGACGAGCGCCGCAAGCTCTTCCTCGTCCGGGTGGGTGTCGCGGTAGTGCTCCTCCGCATGAAGGAGCGGCAGCGCCATCAGGCCGAGCACGGCGACGGCGACGAGCAGTCCCGCGCCGCCCTGGCGGAAGTGCTCGCAGTGGCTGCGCTGCCGGCGCCGGTCCATCGCGATGCGCAGCTTTCCGGAGTCGGGGGAGGAGTGCAAGGCTCGTTAACCCCGAGAGGTTCCGCGATCGAAATCCGCGGTGGCGCATGACCCACCCGCGGCAAGCTCTGCTAGGCTGACCCCCTTTCTTCGGTCTGCGACCTCGGTCGCAGCGGGCTGAGGACGACATGGGCCGACAGGATTTCTCATCAGGCATCACCGACCGCCGATACGAGAGGCGGCTGATGGGTGCGTGGGAGCGCTTCGTCCACGGTGACGGATTGGCCCCTGGCGTGGTCCGGGACGTGGTCGAGCAATCCTGGTTGCGCTGCCGTTGCGCGAGCGTCGACCCCGCTCTCGAGCACGCGCCGGATCCGCTCGCCGAAACGGCGCTCATGGCCTTGCGGCAGCGGCATCGCGACCTGATCGATGCGAGCCGGCCGAGCATGGTTCAGGCGCACGATCTTTTGGCGGACTCCGGCACGATGATGATCCTGACCGATCCGGCCGGCGTGATCCTCCAGACCGAAGGCGACCCGGCCACGCTGGAAGCTGCGCACGACGTGCGCCTCATCACCGGCGCGAACTGGAGCGAGCAGCTCAGCGGCACGAACGCGATCGGTGCGGCGGTCTCCGTCGGCCGGCCGGTACGAGTGCATGGGGCGGAGCACTTCTGCGCCGGCATCAAGCCCTGGACCTGTTCGGCCACGCCGGTGCGTGATCCAACGAGCGGCGAATTGCTCGGCGTGGTGGACATCTCGGGGATGCGAGAAACCTTCAACCGGCACTGGTTGGCGCTGGCGGTGTCGGCGGCGGGCCGCATCGAAGAGCGGCTGAGGGCCCGCGAATTCGAGCTGCGGCAGCGGCTTTTGGAGTGGGGACTCGGGCACCTGTCGAGGACGGCGTGCGGAGGTCTCCTTTTCTTCGACCGGAAGGGGCGCTTGACTGCGGCGGACGCGCGGGCCCGCGCTTCGCTTGGTGACATGGGACTGGATCCGGATCTGAGGGGCCACGGCCCGATCGCCGCCTTTGGCACTCAGTCCGCACCCGACCTCAGCGAGGCTCCGTTGCCCGGATGGCTGCGCGCCGAATGGATCGAGCCGGTCGTCGTGCAGGGCGAGCGCCTGGGCGTCGTCGTGGTGTTGCCGCACCCGTCCGTTGCGACCGTCCTGGCCGAGCAGGTCGCGGGTGACAGCTTTGCCGTCGCTTCCATCGCACACGAGGTGAAGCAGCCGCTCGCGGCGCTGGTGGCCAACGCGGGGGCGTCGTTGAGATGGCTCGAGCACGAGCCGCCGAATCTCGCCGAGGCGCGAGTGGCGCTCGAGCGGATCATCCAGGAGGGAAAGCGGGCCGGCGACATCGTCAGCCGCGTCCGGGGACTGGTCAAGAAGTCTCCGCCGCAAAAGGAACCGCTCGACCTGAACGAGACGATCCTCGGGGTCGTCGCGCTGGCGCGAAGCGAGATGCAAAAGCAGCGCGTCTCGCTGGAGACACGGCTGTCGCCGCATCTTCCCACCGTGCTGGCCGACCGGATCCAGCTGCAGCAGGTCATCCTCAACCTGATCAGGAACGCTCTGGACTCGGTGAGCGGTTCCGATGGCCCCCGGGAGCTCTCGATCGGCTCTCGCGCAGTGCCGGGCTGCCAGGTCGTCGTCGACGTGAAAGACACCGGGAAGGGGCTCGATGCCGCCACCGCGGAGCACATGTTCGATCCCTTCTACACCACCAAACCGGAAGGGATGGGCATCGGCCTCGCGATCAGCCGCTCGATGATCGAAGCCCACGGCGGGAAGCTGTGGGCGGCGCAAAACTCGCCGCGCGGCGCGATCTTCCTGTTCAGCCTGCCGGCGCAGTGAAGCGATCCCTGTTTCTCGCACCCCGCGCGCGGGTGACGAGGGTCACTCCGGGTTGAGGTAGTCCCAGATCGAGCGCACCGCGATGGCGCCGTCGGCCACCGCGGCGGCGACGCGCCTGGTCGAGCGGTAGCGGACGTCCCCGGCCGCGAACACGCCGGGCAAGCTGGTCTCGAGAGGATAGGGGGGCCGGGTCAAACGCCAGGACGACTCGCCCGGCGCGTCGCGGACGACGTTCGGTCCCGTGAGGATGTAGCCCTGCGGATCCCGCTGGAGCGGCGTCGGTAGCCAGGCGGTGTGCGGTCCGGCGCCGATCATGACGAAGAGCGCGCCCGCGCGCATGCGGTCGCTGGTCTCCTTCCCCTTCTCCCGGAGCTCGACGGCCTCCAGACGGAGCCGCCCGTGCGCCCGCACCAGCGCGGTGTCGAGGCGGATGCGGATGTTGTTGGTCCGTCCGATCTGCTTGACGAGGTAGTCCGACATGCTGAGGGACGCGCTGCGCACGAGCAGCGTCACCGTCGCCGCGTACCGCGCCAGATACGCGGCCGCCTGTCCGGCGGAGTTGCCGGCTCCGACGAGGAAGACGTCCTGACCGGCGAGCGCGGGCGCTTCCGCGGTGGCCGCGCCGTAGAACACGCCTTTTCCCACCAGCGCGTCGAGGCCGTCGATCTGCAGGCGATAGTAGGAAACGCCGGTGGCGACGAGGACGGTCCGGGCCCGGACCCCGGTGCTGCCCGCCAGCGCGACGCTCCATTCGTCGCCTTGGCGCGTGAGATCCGCGACCTCACGCATGATCAAGAATTCGGCGCCGAGCCCGATCGCCTGGTCTTGCGCCCTCAGCGCCAGGTCGGCCCCGCTGATCCCACGCGGGAACCCGAGATAGTTCCGGATCATCGAGCTCGTCCCCGCCTGTCCGCCCGGCGCCTTCGACTCGATGACCAGCGTGCGCAGCCCGTCCGCCGCGGCGTACACGGCGGCCGCGAGGCCGGCGGGGCCCGCGCCGACGATGACCAGGTCGTAGAGCCCGCCGTCGGGCTCGATGTGCCCGCCGAGCATCTCGGCGATCTCGGCGTTCGTCGGGTCGCCGAGCACCTGGTCGCGGAAGATGACGGCGGGCAGCCGGTCCGGGTGTCCCAACTCGTCCAGCAGCCGCCGGCCCTCGTCGGAATCGTGGGGCAAGAACTCGCAGGCGACGGAATTGCGCGCGGCCAGATCGCGAAGCTCGGCGCAGCGCGACGACCAGCGCTCGCAGACGATACGAACGATCGCCGGCTGGGACAGCGCCGTCCTCGCCCAGTTCCCCAGGATCTCGCCGACGAGGGGATAGAGGCGCTCCTCCGGATTGCCCCACGGGTTGAGCAGGTACGCGTCAGCCTGGCCGAGGGCGAGCGCCCGGCGCATCACCGGGTTGGCCCTGGCATCACCGATGTGAACGAGGACGCAGCGGCCGGCTCCCGGGCAGAGCTCGCGGACTCGGGCGAGCCACTCCGGACCGCCGTCCCCGGAGCACCACACGTTCGCCACCACCAGCGCGACCTTCTCGCCGCGTTCGCATGCCTGCTCGATGCGGGCGAGGGCGGAAGCCGGCGAAGCATGGGTGAGGACCTGGTAGTCCGCGCCGAAGCGCCTCTCGAGCACCGCCTTGAGCGACTCCAGCGTAGCGGGGTCGTCGTCGACCAGGAACAGGATGGGCTGCGTCATGGAGCGCTCCTCTCGTCGCCGGATGCGGAATTGTCATCGCAGGGTGCGGGGCAGGAAGTCCACCTCTCGTGAAGCGAAGCGGTCGCGCGCGCACGGGTGACCTTCGAAGCGTATTTTTCGATCGGCGCAATCACCGCGGTCCGTTCAGCTGCAACGGTGAATTGCTGTCGCGTCTCGGATCATCGGGCAGGGGCCCGACAACAACTTCCTCGTGCACGAGACGTTTCACGTCACCTTCAACAACAACGGCGAGCTGACCGCGTTCCAGGACAACTTCAGCGTCGATTGCAAGTGATCGATCCGCCGGGCGGCTCCGCCGAACGCCATGCGTCTCGGCGCGATCGGCGGAGCCGCTTCCCCGAGCATCGCGGTCTGCCTTCCGCAGTACGTTCATCGTCGGGCAGATCCTGCCCGCGATCCGGTAGAAGCCCGGTTGCCGAAGTCCGCGCAGCGCCTACTTGTGGGCGACGAACGCCGCCTTCGCTTCAGGGAGCTCGCGCTTGATGTCCGCGATCCGCTGCTCGCTGGAGGGATGGTCCGAGAGGAACGCCGGCGGTTCCTTGCCCTTGGAGTACACCAGCATCCGCTGCCAGAAGTCGACCGCCATCGCCGGGTCGTAACCGGCCTTGGCCATGAGCACGAGGCCGATGTGGTCCGCCTCGCTCTCCTGCTCTCGCGAGAACGGCAGCTCGACGCCGATCTGGGCCCCGAGCCCGAGCGCCGCTCCTGCCACCTTCGTCGCCTCGGGCTTGCCGGCCTGGACGGCGGCGAGCAGACCCGCTTCGCCCAGCTGCATCAACTCCGAGCGGGAGAGGCGCTCCGCCCCGTGGTGCGCCAGGGCGTGGGAGATCTCGTGGGCGAGCACGACCGCCATCCCGTTCTCGTCCTGGGTGATGGGAAAGATGCCGCTGTAGACGGCGATCTTGCCGCCCGGCATGCACCAGGCGTTGACGGTCTTCGGATCGTCGATGACCTTCGTCTCCCACTGGTAGCCAGGATGGAACTGCGTCTCGGCGGTGTCCGACAGCCGCCTGGCCACTCGCTGGACGAGCTCGACGTGGGCCGGGTTGGTGTCGATCTTCGCCTTGGCGATCTCCTGCTGGTACGACTGCATCCCCAGCTGGTTGATGGTGGAGTCGCCGACGAGGTTGAGCTGCTTGCGTCCGGTGACCGGCGCGGTCGTGCACGCCGTGAGGGCCGCTGCCACGATGAGGAGGGTTTTCACACCGGGAATCTGGACACAACCGGTCCGTCTGCCTAGCGCCCGTCTTCTCAAGTCAGGGCTGCGCCACCGGGACTGCTTTCGAGCCCGGCCTCGACCTCGTCGCTCAAGATCGCCTGTCCCTTGACCAGCCAGGAGATGCCGAACGCCCAGAGACAGATCGTCTCCACGACCAGGAGCAGATGCGGTGGCGCCGCGTGCTCGAGCATCGGCAGTGAAAAGACGCCGCCGAGGAGCAAAGCGGCGAACATGATTCCCCCGCACACCCTGTAGACGTGGTTGCGCGCCTTCTTTTGCTTCGTCATCGTCCGCGGATCCGCCGTCCGGGTGAAGAGGAAGGTGGAGATCGAGGCGAGCAAGACGAAGAGCAGGGCGGCGCAGGTGTAGTGGACGAAGCTGGAGACGAAGTCGTTCAGCTGGAAGATGCCGACGGCGAACGGGACGGTCTCTCCGCTCCGCGTCGGGAACAGCGCCACCCCCAGGGCCAGAAGGCCGCTGAGGCTGGTGAGGAGATCGTCGATCCAGTCGTATCCTTTGTACGAGTAGAGGAACACGCCGACCATGCAGAGCAACCCGACGAAGAGATCGCGCATGTTGGAGTAGTAGTAGGCGCTGATCGAATCGCGGACGTCGCGCGCCGGCATGAGCTCTCCGCCGGCCACCACCAGCACGGGCAGGAGGATGCCGAGATAGCCGACCATCTTCCGCAGGGTCATGTAGGAGATGACGAGGCTGTTGTCGGGCATCCAGGCCCTCCCTTCGACAGTCGACGAAGGTAGCACGTCACCCCGGGGTGACTGGCGGGCCCCGCACTCAATTCCCGCTTGCGGCATCGGAGCCTTCTGGGGGTGTGCGGAACAGCCACCCTCGGAGGGACTCCCGGGTGGAGACCAGGTGGCCCATGGTATGCGCGACCAGGGCTTTCGGTTTTCTCGTGTGCTTCCTCGCCGTGAGCCCTGCCTGGGGACTCGATCCACACAGGCGCATCTCCCAGTACGGTCATACGGCGTGGCGAGGTCAGGATGGCTTCGTGAACCAGCCGAACGCCATCGCCCAGACCAAGGACGGCTATCTCTGGGTTGGAGCGCGGACCGGATTGATGCGCTTCGATGGCGTGAGGTTCACCCGCTGGATTTCGCCGAAGGGTGAGGCGCTGCCCGGCAGGAGCCTCGGGGCGCTGCTCGGGGCCCAGGATGGCAGCTTGTGGATCGGGGGCTCCGGAGGCCTGAGCCGCCTGAAAGACGATGAGCTGTCGAGCTACATGCTGCAGCCCGCGGGCGCGGGAGTGGGCGCCATCCTCGAGGATCCCGCCGGGACGATCTGGGTCACCCGCTATCACATCACCGACGGAAAAGGGCCGCTCTGCCGGGTCACCGGGCCGGACGTCCAGTGCTTCGGCAAGACGGAGGGCCTGCCGGCTCCGTATGCTCTTGGCTTCGCGAAAGACGGCGCCGGCAACTTCTGGATCGGATCCACCGCGCTCTACCGCTGGACGCCGGCTTCATCGAACGTCTACTTCGCGGAGGACTTGAAGCACACCGGAGGCGACGGCGTCATCGATGTCGCGACCGGACCCGGCGACTCGGTCTGGGCAGCGCTGGATGGGATCGGACCCGATCTCGGCGTGCGCCATTTCTCCGGCGGGAAATGGACCAGCTACAGAGTGCCAGGGTTCGATGGCGCCACGGTGCGGTCGCATACCTTGTTCACCGATCGGAACGACGCGCTCTGGATCGGAACGGAGTCCCAAGGCGTCTACCGCATCCATGACGGCGTTGCCGATCACTACGGTCCTGCCAACGGCCTGTCCGGCAAGTCCGTGAATCACATCTACGAGGATCGAGAGGGAAACATCTGGGTCTCGACGGATGTCGGCCTCGACATGTTCCGGGACACTCCGGTGTCGACCATCTCCACGAACGAAGGACTGACCTCGGCGGGCATCCGATCCGTCCTTGCGTTGAGGAACGGCTCGGTGTGGGCCGGCAACCAGGGAGCCGTCGATGTTCTCGAGGGAAGCCGCGTCTCGTCCATCACCACGGGCCATGGCCTGCCGGGGCAGGACGTCGGAGCGATGCTCGAGGATCACGATGGACGAATCTGGCTCGGCGTCGACGATCGCCTGATGACGTACCAGAACGGTCGATTCCTCGAGGTGAAGAAGCCGGATGGCAGCCCTCTGGGGCACGTCGGGTTCGCCACGGCCCTCAGCGAGGACGCGGCCGCGAACGTCTGGGTCCTGCTGAATACGACCGGCGAACGCCGCCTCCTTCGCATCAAGGACCAGGTCGTCGAAGAGAACATCCTCTTGGAAGAGCCTTTGCGTCGCGCCCGATATCTCGCGGCGGACCAGGGATCGGGCGTCTTCATCAGCTCCGCGACGGACAAGCTGGGTCGCTACCGCAAGGGGAAGATGGAGATCATCTCCTTGGCGAACGGCGACAAGGCGTTCACGACCTTTGGGCTCTTCGCCGATTCCGACAGCGCGCTCTGGGCGTCGACCACCCACGGCCTCTACCGGTGGAAGGATGGACGCTTGAACATCTTGGATTCCCGCAACGGGCTTCCCTGCCCATCCATCTTCGCCGCGATCAAGGATGACTCCGGCTCCCTCTGGCTCTACGCGGAATGCGGTCTCGTCAGGATCCCCGCGTCGGACGTGGCCACCTGGCTGGAGGTCCCGGAGACAAGACCATCCCTCAAGACCTTCGATGTGTTCGACGGAGTCCTGACCGGGCTCGCGGACGTCAGCCAGCCGCGCGCCTCCAGGTCACCGGACGGACGCCTGTGGTTCACCAATGGCAGCGCCGTGCAGATGATCGATCCTGCGCGATTGCATACGAACGGGCACCCGCCTGCGGTGCACGTCGAGGAATTGGTCGCGGATCGCGAGCGCTACCGGCCCCAGGGGCGTCTCTCCCTTCCGCCCTTGAGGCGGGAGCTCGAGATCGCCTACACGGCGCCGAGCCTCACGGTCCCGCGCAAGGTGAGCTTCCGCTACAAGCTCGAGGGCCACGATCCGGACTGGCAGGAGGCCGGGATCCGGCGCCAGGCGTACTACAACGCTCTTGGACCCGGCGATTACCGGTTCCGCGTGATCGCCAGCAACAACGACGGCGTCTGGAACGAGGAGGGCGCGACGCTGGACTTCAGCATCGCGCCGGCCTGGTACCAGACGGCCTGGTTCCGTTTGCTCTGCGCCGCCTCTGGCATCGCCATCGTCTGGTCCCTCTATGATCTGAGGGTCCGCCAGATCAAACGCTCGCAAGAGGCCGTGCAGCACGCCCAGGCGGCACTCGCCGACTTGAGCCGGGTGGCAAGCCTGGGAGAAATGGCTGCCGCCATCGCTCACGAAGTCAACCAGCCGCTCGCCGGCATCAGCATGAATGCCGGCACCGTTCTGCGCTACCTCCGTCAGGAGCCGCTCAACCTCGAAGAAGCGCGGAATGCCGCGAGCAGGATCGCGCGCGACGTCGGGCGCGCGACCGACGTCGTCAAGCGGGTCCGCGAGCTGTTCAGCAAGGCCGGCGCGACGAAAGCGCCCGTCGACATGAACGAGACCATCCACGAAGTCATCGCCCTGACGCGGAGCCAGGTGCAGAGGAACGGCGCGGCGATTCGCACCGAGCTCTCCGAGGAGATCCCGCCGGTGATGGGCGACCGCGTCCAGCTCCAGCAGGTGATGGTGAACCTGGTGGTCAACGCCGCGGAGGCGATGAAGGACGTCCAGGATCGGCCGCGGGAGATCCTGGTGCGGACGCGGCGGGAGACGGACCGCGTCCGCATCGAGGTGCGCGACACCGGCATGGGCGTGGCTCCCGAGCAGAGGGAGCGCATCTTCGCCCCCTTCCACACCACCAAGCAGGGCGGGATGGGGATGGGCCTCTCGATCTCCAAGACCATCGTCGAGAGCCACGGCGGCAGGCTCAGCGTCGTAAGCAACGAGGGTCCGGGGTCCACCTTCCACTTCACGATTCCGCTGGACCGCCCGTCCTAGTCTACTCGTGTCGCAGGGCCGCGATGGGATCGAGGCGCGCCGCCCTGCGGGCCGGGTAGAACCCGAAGAAGATTCCCACGACGGTGGAGACGAGAGGAGCGATGGCGAAGGCGTCGGGCGGTACCGCCATCGGCCAGTCCAACACGTGCCCGAGGACGATGCACGCGCCTGCGCCGAGCAGGAGGCCGAGGAGGCCGCCGAACAGGGTCAACATCACCGCCTCGCCGAGGAATTGCACCTGCACCGCGCCCTCCGTGGCGCCGACCGCGAGCCGGATCCCGATCTCGCGCGTCCGCTCAGTGACCGAGACGAGCATCACGTTCATGACCCCGATTCCGCCGACGACGAGAGCGATGGAGGCGATGCTGATCAGCAACATCTCGAGGGTGTGGCTGGTCTCGATCTGGGCCTTGATGATCTCGTCCGGCCTGCGGATGTTGAAGTCGTCCTCCTGACCCGGCTGGATGCGATGCCGCTGCCGCAAGAGCGCGGTGATCTCGTCGATGGCCGGGTTCACCGCCTCCTGGGAGATGGCCGAGCAGAGGATGTCGTCCAGCCAGGCCGCGTTTCGTCCCCGCAGCTTCATCTGCGCGGTGGTCCAGGGGAGGATCAGGGTGTCGTCCTGATCAGATCCGGACACGCTGGGCCCCCTGCGCGCCAGCACGCCCACCACCTGGAACAGCTGCTCGTTGATCCGGATCACCTGCCCGACCGGATCGGCGCCGCTGAAGAGCTGCTCGCGGACGGTCTCCCCGACCAGGACGACGCTGCGCGCGGAGAACACGTCGGTCTCCAGGAAATGCGCGCCGGCCGAGACGTCCCATCCCTTGATGTCGAAGTACGTCACGTCGATGCCGCGCCAGTGCGTCTGCCAGTTGCGGTTGCCGAAGACCACGTGGGCGGTGCCGTCCACGTTGGGGGTCATGCGCTTGATCAGCCGCTCCCGGCCGATCGCTTCCGCATCGCCGAGGGTCAGGCGCGTGGTGCCGTGCGAGCCGGTGCGGACTCCGTTGGGGGCGCGGGAGCCCGCCTCGATCCAGACGAAGTTCTCGCCGAGGTTCCGCAGGTGCTCCTCGGCTCGAGCGGACCCTGCGCGGCCGATGGCGACCACGCAGACCACCGCGCCGATCCCGATCATGATCGCCACGGCCGCGAGGATGCTGCGCAGCTTGTTGCGCGATAGCGCCCGGACTGCCTCGCCGACGAACAGCTCCGCCGATGCGCGCCAGTTCATCGTTCCGGCGCCGCACCTGGTTCGGCGAGGCTGGGCGCCGCGTCCAACAGCTCGACGCCGCGCATCTCCAGCCCCGCCTCCGAAAGGACGCGCAGAAGGCTCTCGCGCGGAGGTCCGTCGTCGGGGGCCGGGAGCGGCCAGATCTCCCAGGTGCCGTCGCCCCGCGAGATCCGGTAGCGGAGGCTGGGCAGGACGATCTCCTGGGTGGCGAATGCCGCGGGCTTCGTCACCGGGAAATTCGCGAAGCGCTCGCCGGTCGCGCTGTCCAGGAGCGAGGTGCCCAGCGAATCGTAGAGGACGAGCAGCGCGGAATCATCGCTCGACCAGTACACTTCCTGCTGCACGGGGGAGAAATTGCGGACTTGCCAGAGTGGCCGCAACCGATCGGCGGCCCACACGCCGATCCCCGCCGGGGTGACGACGGCGATCCGCCTGCCGTCATTGCTGAGCCTCGCCCCTTCGATCTCGTCGTCCAGGCGGAGCTCTGCATCGTCGTTCCCGGCGATCCGATGGATGAAGGCGGACGAGCCCTTCGTCCACATCACCTGCTGGCCATCGCCGGAAACGTCGATGCTGTCCCTCGCCTTGCCCTGGCGCGACGACTCGTTCCAGATGGACGTCTTCCCTGCCACGTCCCACAGCTCGAGACGCTTCTCGTTCCAGGTGAGGAGGCGCGCCCCGTCGCTCGAGAGCCGGATGCGAAAACACCCCTCGCATTCGAAATGCCAGAGCTGCGCACCGCTGTCGACGTCGAGGACGCCGACACCGCTGGAATCCGTCACCGCGATCCGCCGGCCGTCCGGGGACAGGTTCGCGTTCGCGCGCGCGCCCAGGGATCCGGAGCGGAGCTGCGACCCGTTCTCGTCCCAAACCTCGTATCGGGACGAACCGAACGCGTAGTGCAGCACGTCGAAACGGTCTCCGTCGCGAGAGGTCTGGAAGGCCATCACGCGGCTTCCGCCGACGGAGCGTGCCGGCGCAAGCGGGCGGATGTCCCAGGTGGCCAGGCTCGAGCCGTGCAACAGTCCGGAGACGATCAGCCGGTCGCTCGAAGGCGAAAAAGTGAAGTTCGGCGCACCCGGCGCGTAGCTGAACGAGGAGACGACGGTCCGCGTGCGCAGGTCGACCAGATCCGCCTGATTCGACGTCAGCCTCGCGGTGACGATCAGGTTCCCATCGGGCGAGACGGCGTTTCCCCTGCCGCGGACCGGCATGATGCCGTTGCCGCCTCTTCCAGGAATGTCGACGGCGAAGTCGCCGCCGGGTCCGCCGAAGACCTGGATGGACCCCGCGCGGATGACGGCCACTCCGTGCGCGGTGAACATCAGCTCCCTGGCATCCGGCACGTTGCGGCTGGCGATCTCCGTTCGCCCGCCGAGGTCCCAGAGATGCGCGACCCCGCCGCTGTCGTGAAACGCGACCCGTTTCCCGTCGCCGGAAACGGCGCAAGGAGCGCGCGGGTCGAGCTTCGGCGAAAGCAGGACGGTCTCGCCCGACGGCCCGGGGGTGACCAGGCCTTTGGCCGTGATCACCACGGACGCCGGCACGGATTCGGACCAGCAAGGAGAGTCCTTCCCCTGCGTGAACGAACCGAGCAGACGCCCGGTCGCGGCGTCGAGGTAGACCAGCTTGTCGCCGATCGAGAGCCACAACTGGCCGGTGGGAAGCATGACCACGCTTTGTGGCGGCGCCGCGGGCTGGAACCGCCACAATTCGCGCCGGGTCTCCAGCTCCCGTCCGACGACGAACGGAGCTTCGACCGCGAGGGACACGGCCCGCCCGCCGGGCAGAAAGCCCACGTCCATCACCGACTGGATCGGGCCGCGCCAGGCGGACAGCCGGTGCGGCGCCCGCTGCCGGGCGAGGGCGTACCCCCAACGCGACTCGCGCGAGTCGCGTTCGATGCGGGAAGCGGCATGGTACGCGGCAGCCCGGCCCCAATCGAAGCTTCGTTCCGCCGCTCGCGCCCGTTCCAGGAGCGAGGCTGCGAGATTCACGTGCGCGACGTGCAGTTGGTACCCGATGGCCACCGAGGAAGCGGCCAGGACCAGCAGCGCGGTCCCGACACCCGCCGCGAGCGCGCGATGGCCGGCGACGAATTTCCCCAGCAGCTCCCAGGCTCCGTACTGGTAGACGGCGACGCGGCCGCCGGCGCGGTATGCGCTCAACTCCCTGGAGAGGAGATCCGCGTTGGGATACCGGTCGGCCGGGTTGCGGGAAAGGGCATGCTCGCAGACGGCGGCCAGCTCCACCGGCGCTTCTGGACAAACGGCGCGCGCCGGGCGAAAGCTCCCGCCGACGACTTTCTCCATCAGCTCCTGGGACGTGTTTCCCTGGAAGGGGACGTGGCCGGTGAGCACCTCGTACAGGATCACGCCCAGGTTGAAGACGTCGCTGCGCTCGTCGATCTCGGCGAGCGCTCCGCGCGCTTGCTCCGGGCTCATGTAGGCCGGGGTTCCCAACGCCACCCCGTGGATGGTGAGGTCCGGCTCGAAGGAGGAGGTGGCGGCATCCGGCTCTTCGATCTCGCCCCGCTTCTTGGCAAGACCCCAATCGAGCACCACCGTCTCGCCGAAGGCGCCGATCATGATGTTGGAAGGCTTGAGGTCGCGATGGATCACGCCGCGCGAATGCGCATACGCGACCGCCTGGCAGGTATCGATCAGGTGGGGAAGCAGCTCGAGGCGCTGTTGGAGCGACTGGCAGCGCGCGAGCCGCGCCTTCAGCGTCTCGCCCCGGATCAGCTTCTGCGAGCAGAAGAGGGTCCCGTCGGCCCGGCGGGCGAGCTCGTGCACCGCCACGATTCCCGGATGGTCGAGCTGGGCAGTCAGCCGCGCTTCCCGGAGGAACCGTCTCCAGGCGCTGCTGGCGTCCGGGTCGGTGGACGCTCCGGAAGAGAGCTCCTTGAGCGCCACCTCGCGGCCCACGAACTCGTCCACCGCCCGCCGCACGACGGATTGTCCGCCGCGGCCCAGCTCGTCGAGCCGGGTGTACTGCCCTTCGCGCTCCACCGGAACTCGTCTGCTCTCGTCCGGCATCTCGGCGCGGTCCTGATCGCACGGACTGTCCGTGGGACCCATCGTTCGAGACCGGGTGGAGTCGCCATCCCGCATGCCGGGGCGGATACTGCCACATCCGCCCCGGTCAGCCGGAGCGATAGACCGTGGCGTCGAGCCCGTACCGGCTGACCCAGCGCACCACTTGCGTCCTGCCCTTTCCCGCCGCGCGCGCCACCGCGCTCAAGTTGCCCCGGTGCTCGCGCAGGAGCGCGATCAGCTCGTCGCGATGGCGCATCTGCTCGTCGGTGAGGCACGGGGTCACTGGGCCCGGCGCCTCGTGCAGCGCGGGCGGAAGATGTTCCAGCAGGATGGGGGCCGTCCCCGAGAGCGCCAGCGCGCCGCCCAGCGCCTGCTCCAGCTCGCGGACGTTCAGAGGCCAGTCGTGCTCGAGCAGCGCGCGCGCCGCCTCCGGCGACAGCTTCACGTCGGCGCGTTCGGGAGCCAGTTTGCGCAAGGCGGCCGCGATCAGCAGGGGGACGTCTTCTGGCCTCTCGCGCAATGGGATCAAGTCCAGGACCACGCCGCGAAGCCGCGCCAGCAGATCATGCCGGAAGGTCCCGTCCGCGACCATCCGCTCGATGTCCCGGTGGGTCGCCGCCAGCACCCGCAGATCGACGCGCTCCGGGCGCGTTCCGCCCACCGGCAAGACTTCGCTCTCCTGCAGGGTGCGGAGCAGCGCGGATTGCGCGGTCAGGGGGAGATCGCCGATCTCGTCGAGAAAGAGGGTTCCACCGTCCGAGCTGCGGATCAGGCCCGGCTGATCGCGCTCCGCGCCGGAGAAGGCGCCTTTGCGATGGCCAAACAGCTCGGACTCGACCAGGTTTTGCGGGATGGCCCCGCAGTTCACCGCCACGAAATCGCCGCTCCGGCCGGACCAGGTGTGGATGGCCTGCGCCAGGACCTCCTTGCCGCTGCCGCTTTCTCCCCGCAGCAGGACGGGCACGCGACTCGGGGCCACCGAGCGGCTCCGGACGAGCACTTCCTGGAAGGGAAAGGAAAGAGTCGCCAGGCCGCCCGGACCGCGAGGCAGGTCGTCCGCTTCCAGATTGGCGGCTCCCCAGACCGGAAGCTTGCCGCGGAAGCTGAAAAAAGTCCGCCCCAGCTGCACCAGGGTCTGATCGGGCAGGTCCGCGGTCTCGATGCGCTCGCCGTCGACCAGCGTGCCGTTCTTGGACCCGAGGTCGCGGATCGTCCAGCCGTCCTTTTCGCGGAGGATCTCGGCGTGCGCCTTGGACATCCAGCCGTCCGGCAGCTCGACCTCGAGGACTCCATCGCGGGACCTTCGCGCCATCCTCTGCGGACCACGCCCCAGCCGCACGCGCTCGACGTCGGCGAGCAAGTGACGTCCCGGGCCGAGCAGCGGCCGCTCGCACTCGATCTCGAGAAAAAGGTACGGCGCGAACCTGGGCTTCTTCGCCTCCTGCCCGTCGCTTTGCGAAAGCGTGTCGCTCGGCCCCGCCACCTCCCGAGCATAACGCTCGCTGTGTCATCACATCAAAGCTGTGTGAGGGAGGTGTGATGATCGGCAGCCGTCCGGCCGCTGGAGCCGCTGTTCACCCATCGGCGGATGGCATGGCCGTTGCTGTCCCTGGGGGCATGAAGAGCCCGACTCGCATCATTGCTGGCGTCACCGTGCCCGATACGGAGCTCGTCTCACGCGCCCTGCAGTACGTTCGTTCCGACTCGAATCCCTTCCTCTTCAACCACGTCGTGCGTTCCTGGCTCTTCGCCGTCAGGCTCGGACAGCTGCAGAACCTGTCGTACGACCCGGAGGTGGTCGCGGTCGGCACGCTGTTCCACGACATCGGCCGCTTCGTGCTGGAGGCAGCGGACCTGGCATCCGAGTTCGCGCGTTCAACGGGGATGGGGGCAACGCGCGCGCGGCTGGTCTGGCATTGCGTGGCGTTGAACTCCTCGCGGTGCCTGGCGCTCTCACGGGAGGTCGAGTCGGTCCTCTGCTCCGAAGGAACCAGCGTGGACATGGAGGGCGAGGTCTCCCGGCGGATTCCGCGCGCCGAGATCGAGCTCATCCAGAATGAGTTCCCGCGGCTTCTCCAGGAACCCAATCTGCGGGAGTTCTGCGGTGGCTGGCCGGTGAAGGGCGGCGTTCGGGAAGCGCGGACGTTCTGGGGATCGTAAGCCGCCCGTCAGCGCAAGGCAGCGGCCGCGGCGAAGGAGTGTCAACGATTTCTCGGCGACCCGAGAAGCTCTTCGCCATAGGCGAAGAGCGCCGGCGTCCCGCCCGTGTGCCAGAAGAGGATCGTCTCGCCCGCGCCGATCTCGCGGCGGCGGATGAGATCGATGAGCCCCGCCATGGCGCGTCCGGTGTACACCGGGTCGAGGAGGATGCCCTCGTGGCGGGCCGCGAGCTCGATCGCCTCGCGCTCCGGTGGACCCAGGACCGCGTAGCCGCCGCCGACGTACGCGTCGTAGCCGACCACCTCTTCCGGAGTCACGGAATCGTCGAGGCCGATGCGCGCGGCCAGCCGCGCGGCGATTCCCGCGACCGCGGCCTGCAGCTCGGCGCGCGTGCTGTCGATGGCGATCCCCGCGAGCTGCGGCTCGAAGCCGAGCTCCTTGGCGGCGACACAAAGGCCGGCCTGGGTCCCGAACGAGCTGCTCGCGAACACCACGCGATCGATCCTGAGCCGGAGCTCGTCGAGCTGTCCCTTCAGCTCCTCCAGGGCTGCCACGAACCCAGCCGCTCCCACCTCGTCGGATGCGCCGACCGGGATGAGATAGGGCCTATGGCCTTCGGCCGTCTGCGCAGCCACGACTTCTCCGGCCACCTCTTCGCGTGTGCGGCCGCCCGAGAACACGACTCGCGCCCCGAGCAGATGATCGAGGAGCAGGTTGCCCGCCGCCACTTGGGGAGCCTGGCCGCTCAAGACGAGAACGCACCGCAGCCCGCACGCGGCCGCGGCGGCGGCCGTCTGCCGGGCATGGTTCGACTGCACGGCGCCGAGGGTGATCAACGTGTCGGCGCCCCGCCGCAGCGCCTCGGCGACGCTGAACTCGAGCTTGCGGGTCTTGTTGCCGCCCGTAGCCAGCCCGGTCTGATCGTCCCGCTTCACGAAGAGTCGCGGGCCACCGAGCGCGCGAGACAGGCGCGGAAGCTCGTGGAGCGGTGTGGGCAGGGAGCCGAGGCGGACGCGCGGGAGCCGGTCGGTGAGCATGCGACATCCTACACGCCGCGCGGAGCGGCGGCCGCAGTGGATGCCGGCCGCCGCTCCCAGTTCCCTCCCGACTACTGCGTCACGGTGAGCGACGTGTCGTCGATGAAGAAGCTCGTCTGCAGGGACACGTCCTCGGTGCCGTGGAACTGGATGCGCACCGTCTGGCCCTTGAAGCTCGTCAGATCGAACGTTTTCTGTAGGTAGACGCTGCTCTTGTTCAAGTTGCTGTACGTCGCCAGCGTCGCGAGCACCGTCCCCGCGGTGTTGCGCACCGTCACCGTCAGCTTGTCGAAGGCGGTGGTGGTGGTCGTCTCCGCGGTCGTGATCTTCAGCCAGAACGACAGCGTCGCCGAGCATGCGCCGGCCGGGATGGTGACGTTCTGGTACAGGTCGTCGGTGTGCGTCGTGCCATAGCCGTCCAGCCAGGCCTTGAAGGTCCCGGTCCGCGGCGCCGAGCCGTTGGTGGTCCCGTCGATGACCGCCGGCGTCGACGTCCAGCCCGTGTTGCCGGACTCGAAGCCGGGGTTGGCGAAGAGCTGTGTGGTCGTCGCGCATCCGGCCGGCGCGGTGATGGTGACCGAAACGGACGTCGTGTGCGAGCCGGACGGAGCCGTGCCCGTGATCGTCAACGTGAACGTCCCCGCGGCCGCCGCGGTGGTAGTGGAGACCGTGAGCGTGGCGCTGCCGCCCGAGGTGACCGAGGCGGGAGAGATCGAGGCGCTCACGCCGGCCGGCGTTGCCGAGGCGGAGAGCGACACCGTCTGCGCGCTGCCCGAGGTCGTGGCGGTGCTGATGGTGCTGGTCGCCGAGTTGCCGGCGACGATGCTCAGGCTCGACGGGCTCGCCGAGATGGAGAAGTCGTTGGCCGGCGGGGGCGTCCCCGCGCTCATGGCGGCCCCGTTGGGGCTGCCGATCCCGGTAGGGCCGTCGTAGCCGGACACCGCGGTGCACAGGTAGCTCGGGCTGCAGGTCCCGTTGCTGCCGCCGACCGCGTCGAAGAACTGGCTCGAATTGGCGTAGGGGTACTGCGGCGTGGCGCTGGCGTGTCCCGTGAGCGCGAACACCGAGGCCACCACCGGAGCGGCGACGCTGGTGCCGCCGAAGACGAGCCAGCCGGTCTGGCCCGCCGGCCCGAAGCTGTCGAACACGGCGACGCCGGTATTGGGATCCGCCACCGCGGAGGCGTCGGCCACCGTGCGGCGCGCGCAGCCGGTGTCATGCTGCCACGCCGGCTTGGTCTCCACGGCGCTGCAGCCGCTGCCCGCGCCGCTCCACGCCGTCTCCGTCCAGCCGCGCGCGCTGGCGTCGCGCACGAGGTGCGTGCCGCCCACCGCGAGCACCGTGGTGGCGGCCGCCGGATACTCGACGCCGAAGCCGCTGTCGCCGCTGCTGGCGGTGATGAGGACTCCGGGATGGTTGTAGAACTGGCTCGTGGTGCTGGGATCGGTCGAGCTTTCGCCACCGCCGTAGCTGTTGCTCACCACGTTGGCGCCCAAGGCAACTGCCGTGTTCACCGCGGTGCCCAGGTTGCCGATGGTGGGGCTGCTCGCCTCCACCAGCAGGATCTTGCAGCTGGGGCAGATGGCGCTGGCCATGTCGAGATCGAGCGCGATCTCCTGGCCCCAGCCCACGTCGGAGGCGGGCAGGGGAGAAGCCGCGCCGTTCTGGTTGACCTTACGGAAGCAGCCGTTGGCGGTGGTGCAGGGCGGCAGGCCGAATTGGGAGCGGTAGGTGGCGAGGTCGGATTCCGCGTTGGGATTGTCCATCGCGTCGACGATGGCGATGGTGATGCCCGCTCCGCCGCTGGCCGGCAGGGTGTACGCGCTGGCCAGATCCGCGGGACCGAAGCCGGCCGGCGTCACGAACGGCTGCACGTCGCCGGTGACGTCATTGACCCGCACCAAGGAATGGCATCGCAAATGGCCCGGAGCCGCGGTGGCGCACACCTTCTTGTGCCGGTGAGAAGCCGCGGTCGCGAGCGAGCTGCCATCCTTGAATTCAGCGCTGGGCGATTCGGTGCCCCCGCAGCCTGCCGCGAGCAGGGCGAGCGTGACCAGCGAATGCACGAGCCCGGAGCGCGCTCCAGGCGTTCTCTTCTCGATCATGTATGGACCCCTCCCAGGGTGCTGCGGGAAGCTACGTGTCAGCTTCGAGCGGCGTCAGCCTGCGATGCGCATGCGGCTCGATGCATGAGACGTTGGCCTTAGATCGAATGATTTGTGCCGCAAAAGCATCGAATCCACCATTTGACGTATATGAATTTTTAAAACTGCTTTCCGGCTTCTTGGCGCGTGTCCGGCGGGCGCATCGGTTGACAGCCACCCGGGCAGCGCGTGACACGTCCTGCGCATGGCCAAGCTCGAGACAGGACTGCGGCGCGCGCGCTTGAAGAGCGGCCTCAAGCAGGCCGAGCTCGCGGAGCGCGCGGGCATCAGCCGGCAGACTCTCAGCGTGCTGGAGTCCGGCCGCGGCCAGCCCTCGACGGCTGTCGCGCTCCAGCTGGCCCGCGTCCTTGGATGCCGCGTGGAGGAGCTGTTCTGGTTGCGGGATGAGGGGGGCGATCTGATCGCCGAGCTCGCTGGCGGGAACGAGCTCCACGGCGCGAAACCGGAACGCGCGCTGATCGGGTCCGTGGCGGGCCGCTGGGTGGCGCACCCGCTGCCTCGTGAGGATCCCCTGGGCCTGACCACGGCGGCCGATGCGCTGTTCGTCCGATCGCCTCGAGCAGGTCACACGGTCAAGCTGCACCCGCTTCGTCCCTCCGAAGCGCTGGAGGCAAACGTCCTCCTGGCGGGATGCGACCCGGCGCTCGCGGTGCTGGCGGGGCGCGTGGAGGACCGCTGGCCGGGGCAGCGCTTGCATTGGATCCCGGTCTCCAGCGACGCGGCCCTGAAGATGCTGGGCCGCGGACACGCGCACGTCGCCGGCGCCCACCTCTTCGACGAGGAGGCCGGCGAGTACAACCTTCCCTTCGTGCGCCGGGCCTTCGGCGGCCGCCCCATGGTGGTGGTCACCTTCGCCCACCTGGAAGAGGGCTTCGCGGTCGCGAAGGGGAATCCGCGGCACATCCGCAAGCCGGAAGACATCGCGCGGCCCGAAGTCCGCTTCGTCAACCGGGAGCCGGGAGCCGGAGCGCGACGTCTGCTCGACCGGCTCCTGCGAAAGGCCCGCGTGCCGTCGTCCGCGGTGGAAGGCTACGAGCGGCTCCTCGGCGGTCACTTGCAAGTCGCCCAGGCGGTCGCCATGGGCGCCGCCGACGCGGGAATCGTCGCGCGCAGCGCGGCCATCGCGCACGGGCTCGACTTCGTTCCCTTGTCCGAGGAACGGTTCGACCTGGTGTTCCCGAAGGAGTGGAGCGCTGACACCAGGGCTGGCTGGATCGTCGAGACCCTCGAGAGCCGCGCTTTCCGCCGGGAGCTGGCGAGCCTCGGCGGCTACGATACGCGGGAGTCGGGCCACGTCGTGACCGAGCTGAAGCTCAAGTAGGTCACGGCGGGTTGACATCCTGTCTAATTTACATGACATCCTTTTCTCTTTTCCGGAGAAGGCGTCATGCGCTCACTCTGCGCGAGGTTGGCCGGCCTGCTCCTCGCCCTCGCGTTGCCGGCGCGGTCCGAGGAGGTCATCGTGTTCGCCGCCGCCTCGCTTCGCGAGGCCTTCGCGTTGCTGGGGGAGCGATTCGAGCAGTCGCACCCGGGGACCAAGGTCGTCTTCAATTTCGCCGGCTCGCAGGAGCTGCGCACCCAGATCGAAAACGGAGCGCCGGCCGACGTCTTCGCAAGCGCCGATCAGAAGCACATGAAGGCGCTCGTCGACGGGAGGTCAGCGGCGGGTCAGAAGATCTTCGCGCGCAACGAGCCGGTGCTGGTGGTGCCCAAGGGCAATCCGGCCGGGATCCGCGGCTTGAAGGATCTGCCCCAGGCAAAGCGCATCGTCCTGGGCGTGCCGGAAGTGCCGATCGGCGCCTATAGCGAGCGAATCCTCGATGCGGCGTCGAAGCAATACGGAAGCGACTTTCGCGCGAAGGTGGAGGCGCGGGTCGTGTCGCGCGAGCTGAACGTGCGGCAGGTGCTCACCAAGGTGACGTTGGGCGAGGCGGACGCCGCCATCGTCTACCGGACGGATACCGCGACGGCAAAACAGAACGTGGAAGCGATCCCGATCCCCGCGGACCTCAACGTCGTGGCCGAGTATCCCATCGCCGTCCTCACCCGGGCAAAGCACGCTGCGCTGGCCCGCCAGTTCGTGGGAGCGGTGCTCGCACCGGCAGGCCGCTACGTCCTTGCCCTGTTCGGGTTCCGGCCGGGGAGCAGCGAATGAAGCGGCTCGCGGCGAGCAGCTGGCACGCAGCGCAACTTGCCGGCTCGGCGCTGCTGGGTCTGTTCCTCCTGATTCCCATCGTGGCGCTGGTCGCCACGCTGAGCTGGGACGATTTCCTCGGAGGCCTGCGCAACCCGCTCCTCGTCCCCGCCCTGCGCCTCTCGCTCGTGACCACGGCGAGCAGCCTTGCTCTGGTCGTCGTGCTCGGCTCGCTGCTCGCGTGGCGGGTGGCGCGAAACCCCGGCCGGGTGTCCCGTTGGCTGGAGGCGGTGGCGCAGCTTCCGGCGGTGATCCCGCCCGCGGTTGCCGGAGTAGGGCTGCTGCTCGCGTTCGGCCGGCGGGGGCTGCTCGGCGCCTGGCTGGATCGCCATGGCATCGCGCTGGCCTTCACCACTCCGGCAGTGGTCCTTGCCGAGGCGTTCGTCTCGGCGCCCTTCTTCGTGCAGGCGGCCATCGCGGCCTTCCGCCACCTGGATGAGAACCTCCTGGTGGTCTCGCGCACGCTGGGCGCCTCGCCGTTCCGCACGTTCGTGCGCGTCGGGCTGCCACTGGCGGCGCCGGGCCTGGTCGCGGGTGCGGCGATGAGCTGGGCACGCGCCGTGGGCGAGTTCGGAGCGACGCTGCTCTTCGCGGGCAACCTGACCGGGCGGACGCAGACGATGCCGCTCGCCGTCTACACGGCCATGGAATCCGACCTGCGGGCAGCGCAAGCGCTCTCGCTCATCCTGGTCGCGATCGCGTTCGCCCTTCTCTTCGTCCTGCGGCGGGTGGGGCCCGGCGTGGCGCTGCCGGGGACGGAAGCGCGCCGTGCTTGAGATCGGCGTCGCGCGCAAGCTCGGACCGCTCGATCTGCGGATCGACCTTTCGCTGAACCGCGAGGCAGTGCTGGTCGCGGGCCCCAACGGCGCCGGGAAATCGACCTTGCTGCGCATTCTTCTCGGCGTGGTGTCTCCGGATGCGGGACGGATCACTCTGGACCAACGGGTCCTCTTCGATGCGGAGAAGGGGATCGACGTGGCGACCGAGGAACGCGAGCTGGGATACCTCCCGCAGGACTATGCCCTCTTTCCTCATCTCGACGTGATGGGAAACGTGACCTTCGGACTCGCCCGGTTGAAGCGCGTCGAGCGGCTGCGCCGGGCCGGCGAATGGCTCGAGCGGCTGGGAGTGGCGCAGTTTGCCCGGCGGTTTCCGGCGGAATTGTCGGGAGGGGAGCGGCAGCGGGTGGCACTGGCGCGATCGCTGGCGCGCAATCCACGTGCGCTCCTGCTCGACGAGCCGTTCGCATCGCTCGATCCGGTCGCGCGGCGCGAGCTGCGGGCGTCGCTGCGCGGCTGGCTTCGGGAATGGCGGCTGCCGGCGCTGATCGTCTCGCACGACCCGGCGGACGCCGTGCTGGCGGATCGCATTGCCGTGGTCGAGCGGGGGCGCATCGTCCAGCAGGGGACCATCGACCAGCTGCGTGGAACGGCCGTCTCCAGCTTCGTCGCCGGTTTCACCGATGAGAGCGGCTAGAGAACACATCTCATGCCGGATGATCATTCTCAGGCGTACCCCTATGCCGCCTGCAGCGGCCGGGGCTAGTCGTCGATAGACGACAGAATGTCATCCGCGCTTGGCGCGCTCGCTCAGAGCAGCTCCGCCAGGCGGTCCCTGTACATGCGCGAGAGCTTGAGCTGCGTTCCGTCGCGCAGGACCAGATCGCGCTCGCCGTGGGTGGCGGGCCGCAGCGACTGGATGCGGGCCACGTTGACGATGGCGGAGCGGTGGACGCGGACGAAGCGGCGCGGATCGAGCCGCTCCTCGAGCTGCAGCTGCTTGAGCGACCGGCGCAAGAGGTACCCGCGCCCGCCGCTGTGCACCTCCGCGTAGTAGTCCTGCGCCTCGATCCAGTCGACCTCCTCGATGGGCAGTACGCGGACGCCCTCGCGATCGGGGATGGCGATGCGCTCCAGGTAACGAGGAGCTTCGGGCGTCGTGCCGGACACCTCGGCGGAGAGCCGCGCCGCGAGCGCCAGCGTTCGGTCCGCCCGCGCAGCCGCCTTGGCGCGGCCGAGAGCGCGGGCGAAGCGGTCGTCGTCGAACGGCTTGAGCACGTAGTCCACGGCCTCGGCGTCGAAGGCCTCGAGCGCCGTGTGCAAGGCGTCGGCAGCGAGCAGCGCGTCGCGGCCGCTGGCGGTCTGGGTGAGCGCGGAATCTTCGGCGGCGGCGCTCTGGCGTTCGGTCGCGTCGACGCCGCACGCCACCGCGGCGGTGATGCAGGTCAGGCTGAGGATGCGATTCATGTTTGGTCGTCCCTCGGGGCGCGGCCTTTTCCGCGCGGGGACGCAAGCTAGAAGGGGACTTGGTGCCGTTGGCGGGAAGAGCAGCGAGCCGGACTGCCGCAGCCGTGAGCCGGTCCCTGACTGCAGCGAGTTCTCAGCGACGCGGGTGCTCCCTTGACGCCCGCGCCGTTCCTCATGGCATCTGATACGCCGTGAAGAGATCGGGCGCCATTCGAAGAGGGCGCTGGCTGCGGCCAGTCGGCGTGATCCGGTCCGCGCTCAAAGCGCTGGACAAGGCGCCCAAACAGGGGCCAGAGGGCGCACCGGATGCCTGGCTCGAGGTCCTGCCGTGGGCCGAGAAAGGACTGCAGGGGCTGGTCGCCGGCGACGAGATCATCGTCATCACCTGGCTTCACCGAGGCCGCCGCAACGTCTTGCGGGTTCATCCGCGATCCGACCCGCGCAATCCCCTCACGGGTGTGTTCGCGACGCGATCTCCCGACAGACCGAATCCGCTGGGTCTTCACCCGGTGATCGTGCGCGCCATCGAGGGCCGGCGCCTGCGCGTCGGACCGATCGAAGCCGTCGACGGGACGCCGGTGGTCGACATCAAGCCGGTGCTCAGGTGAAGGAATCCGCCGGGACACTGCTGTATCGGCAAAGCGCCGCTCGCGTCGAAGTGCTGATCATCAAGCCGGGTGGATTCGCCGCGAAGTACGGATGGAGCATTCCCAAAGGGCTGGTCGAGGCGGGCGAGGATGCCGAGACGGCCGCGCGCCGGGAGACGCGAGAGGAAACCGGCATCGATCCAGGCCCGCTCGAGCTGCTCGGACGCATCGAGTACACGAAGTCGAAGAAGCGCATCGACTGCTTCTTCGGTCCGGCGCCGGAGGGGGCGGAGCCGAGGCAGACGCGCGACCTCGAGGTGGCCGACGTGCGCTTCGTCGAGAAGGACGAGGCGCGGCGGCTGCTCCATCGCGATCAGCAGGCCTTCATCGACATGCTCGAAGCCCGTCTCACCCGGCAGCTTTGATCATTTCAATTTGTTGCCCGGCGTCCATTGGTCGACACGTCCGCCGGAAGTCGCGGAAGGGCGCGCGCACGGGTCCGGGTAGTTGATCCTCCCTCGGTCATGCGACCGGGCAGGGTTCCCGGACCCTGTGACCGCCCATCAGGGGGGATCAAACTGTGAATCTCAAAGTCACCATGGTCGCCGCGTCCGCGGCGCTCATCGCCACTCTTCCATCCTTTGCAGGACAGCATTCACCAGGAGCCATCGTCTTCGAGCGGACCCAGCCGCTCGAGCAGCCCGCGGCGTCCAATGCGGTCTTCGGCTGCGAGTTGCGCTTCTTCGACAGGAGCAAAAACGCCAATGGGAGAGTAGCCTGCTACGCTCCGGCGACGATCCGTGCAGCCTACCGCTTGACGGACCTGATCGCGAGCGGGTCCGACGGCCGCGGCCGCACCATCGTCATCCTCGACGCTTTCGGCAGCCCGACCGCCAAGGCTGACCTGCAGGCCTTCGACGCCGTGTTCGGACTGCCCGATCCGCCGTCGTTCACGATCAAGACCATGCCGGGCACGCCAGCCTTCGATCCCAACGACGGCAACATGGTGGGCTGGGCCGAGGAGACGTCGCTGGACGTGCAATGGTCGCATGCGGTCGCGCCGGGCGCGAACATCGTGCTGGTGGCGGCGAAGAGCAACAGCGACGAGGACCTGATCGACGGCCTGAACTTCGCGGTGCAGAACCGCCTCGGCGACGTGATCTCGATGAGCTTCGGCGAGTCCGAGGCGTTTCTCACCGACGCGCAGGGACGCGCGATCGTCAAGGCCTGGGAGCGCGGCTTCAAGGACGCGCGCAACCGGCGGGTCACGCTCTTCGTCTCCTCAGGAGACGAGGGCAGCACCAACACCGCCGACGGCCAGGGCGACGTCTTTCCCTTTCCCAACGTCAGCTTCCCCGCGTCGTCGCCCCACGTGACTGGCGTGGGCGGCACCAACCTCTTCTTCGGCGTGGGCGATCCCGCAACGGGCCACGCCGCGCCTGCCGGCGATCCCGGCTCGGCGTACATCCGCGAGCGGACCTGGAACGATGAGCCGCAGGACATCGCGGCGGCCGGCGGCGGAGGCGTCAGCGTCCTGTTCGAGGAGCCCGGCTATCAGCACGACGCGCTGCCGAAGTCGCTCGAAGCCACCCTGCACAGTCGCCGCGGCGTTCCAGACGTGGCGTACAACGCCGGGGTGGTCGGCGGCGTGATCGTGCACCTGAGTGAGGCGATCACAGGGATCAAGGGCGGAGCCTTCTTCATCTTCGGCGGCACCAGCGCCGGCGCGCCGCAGTGGTCGGGGATCGTCGCCGACATCAACTCCGCGCTGGGAAAGCCGGTGGGATTCATCAATCCTCAGCTCTACAAGCTGGGGAAGTTCGGCGTCACCGCGGGCCTGTTCCACGACATCACAGGGCCCGGGGCGAGCCTGACCACCACCGACAACGGGTTCTGCTTCTTTACGGTGCCGAATCCGCCGGGAGCGTTCCTCTGCGTGCCTGGCTTCAACGCGACGGCCGGCTTCGACCTGACCACCGGGTGGGGAACACCGAACTTCGGACGCCTCGGCGCGCTGCTCTCGGCGCCGGACGGCGATCGCGACGGCGACGACGTGGACTGAGCTGTCGACGGCGGCCCCTGGCATGCGCGTCAGGGGCCGCGTGGACCTCGATCAGTCGAGCACCGCCAGATCGAGCTGGCGGACGCGCTCCGGGTCGGCGATCGCTTCCATCTCGACGATCTTGCCGCCGGTGATCGTGAACCGCAGGACCATGAGCAGCCGTCCCCGCGGAGCAACCACGACTCCCACCGATCCGTCAACCAGCGCCGGTTGCGCAGCCCGGGCGCCGCCCTTGACGGCCCGCTTCGCCACCGCCACCGCGCCGCGGGTCTCCGTCGCCGCGCCCGGAGGCACGGCGGCGCGATCCATGCGAAGCACGACGTCCGGATCGAGCACCGCGAGAAGCGCGTCGAAGTCGCCGCGGCGCGAGGCAGCCAGGAAGGCGTCGATGACCTCGCGCTGCCGCTTGAAGTCCGGATCCTGAACGGCGCCCGCTCCCTGCACCCGGCGCCGGGCCCGGCTCGCGAGCTGCCTGGCGGCGGCGGGCGAACGATCCACGATGGGAGCGATCTCCTCGAACGGCATGGCGAACAGATCGTGCAGCACGAACGCGAGCCGCTCGGCGGGCGCGAGCGTGTCGAGCACGACCAGCAGCGCGAGCCCGACCGAATCGGCCAGCGCCGCTTCCTGCTCGGGATCGCCGCCGGCCTCGCGTCCGGCGACTGGCTCCGGCGCATGCTCGCCCACGGGCTCTTCGCGCCGTGACTCGCGAGAGCGCAACATGTCCAGGCACACTCGCGCGACCACCGTGGTCAACCACCCGCCCAGGTTCTCGATGTCCTCCGCGCCGGAGCGGCTGAGCCGGAGCCAGGCTTGCTGAACCGCGTCCTCCGCTTCGGGGAGCGAGCCCAGCATCCGGTACGCGACCCCGCGCAGGTGGGTCCGGTTCGCCTCGAATCGCTCTGCCAGCCAGCCTGTTTCGTCCATCCGTCACATTCCTTCTTCGCGGTCCGTCAGGGCTGTGACGAACCAAACCTAGCCGATGTGACAAAGCACTCGAAGGAGAGGAGTCATGCAAGCACGGATGAAGCACCCGGTGTTCGTCGTGCCCGGCGCCATGCAGGCCCTGCAGGGCCTGGCCGCGGCGGTGGAAAAAGGCGGAGTGCCGCGGCGGACGCTGGAGCTCGTCCACCTGCGGGCCAGCCAGATCAATGGCTGCAGCCTCTGCGTGGACATGCACGCCCGCGATCTCAAGAAGGGGGGCGAGACGGACGAGCGCCTCTTCGCGGTAGCGGCCTGGCGGGAGGCGCCGTACTTCGACGACGCCGAGCGCGCGGCGCTGGCGCTCACCGAGGCTGTCACCCGGCTGAGCGATCGCGCGGACCCGGTGCCGGACGAGATCTGGAAGGAGGCGGCCCGGCACTTCGACGAGCGCGCGCTTGCGGTCCTGACCCTCGCCATCGCCAGCGTCAACGTCTGGAACCGGCTCAACGTGGCCACCCGGCAAGTAGCAGGCTCGATCCCGCGCTGACAGGGACTCGGGGACACCTTACGTAACGTTGCGTATGGTGTCCCCAAAACTCAGACTTGAGCGAAGCCGCCGTCGACGAAGAGCTCGGTGCCGGTGATGTAGCTGCTGTCGTCGGAAGCGAGGAACGAGACGGCGTTGGCGATGTCCTCGGGCCGGCCCAGGCGGCCGAGCGGGATCCGTTCACGGTAGAGGTTGTTCAGGCCGTCGCTGTCGGTGTGCCGCAGGCCGCGGAGGCCTTCCGTATCGATCGCGCCCGGGCTGACGACGTTCACGCGGATCTTGCGGTCCTTCAGGTCGGCGGTGAAGGTGCGGGCGAACGATCGGAGCGCCGCCTTGGTGGCGCTGTACACGCTCACGCCGGGATTTCCCTTCGACCCGACGATCGATGATGTGAAGATCACCGACGCCCCGTCGCGCAACAGCGGCAGCGCTTTCTGGACGGTGAAGAGCGCGCCCTTGACGTTCGCGCCGAAGTGCCGGTCGAACTGCTCCTCTGTGATGGCGCCCAGCGGGGCGGCCTCGGCGATGCCGGCATTGGCGAAGAGGATGTCGATGCGCCCCTTGGTCTCCTTGACCGTCGCGAACAGGCGGTCGAGGTCCGCGAGCTTCGAGACGTCGCCCTGGACGCCTGTGACGTTCCGGCCGATCTCGGCGACGGCCTCGTCGAGCTCGGTCTTTCGCCGGCCGGTGATGAAGACGTACGCGCCGTCCGCGACCAGCCGCTTTGCCGCTCCGAAGCCGATGCCGCTGCTCCCGCCGGTCACGACCGCGACTTTCCCATCCAGCTTGCCCATGACAGCCCCTTGGAGGTGGAACCCCGTATTACGGCCATACGATGAGCGGACCGGCGGCAGGATTCGCCCTCGAAGCGGAGCATCCCTGCCTCGCGAGCGACATCACGACGTGGTAGCTTCCGCGACCCTCCGCTCCGGCGGCTTGCAGAGAGGTCACCACGTCATGATCCGTTGGCTCGCTCCGCTGCTGATCCCGCTTCTCGCATTCCCCACCTTCGCCGCGGACAGCATCAAGCTCGCCATCACCGGCCCCTTCACCGGCGGCTCGGCTCCGATGGGCGCCTCGATGCGCGACGGCGCGAAGCTCGCCATCTCCGAGATCAACAACGCCGGCGGAGTGCAGGTGGGCGCCGCCAAGATGAAGATCGAGGTGATCGAGCGCGACGACGAGGCCAAGAACGAGCGCGGCGCCTTGATCGCCCAGGAGCTGGCCTCCACGGCCGGTCTCTGCGGCGTGATCGGGTCCGTGAATACCGGCGTGGTCCTCGCCGGCGACCGGCACCTCCAGGAGAAGGGCATCACCAAGATCATCACGCCCGCCGCGGGGTCCGCGTCGATGACGCAGTGGGTCGGCAAGGCGCCCGAGCTCTCCATCTTCCGCTTCGCCGCCCACGACGGTATCCAGGCCGCGATGGTGGTCGAGGAAGCGATCAACCGGAAGTTCACCAAGGTCGCCATCTTCCACGATGCCACCAACTACGGCGTCTCCGGGCGCGACGACCTGCAGCGGGAGATCAAGAAGCAAGGGGACAAGCTGCAGGTGGTCGCCACCGAGAAGTTCAACATCGGCGACAAGGACATGACCGCCCAGCTCTTGCGCGCGAAGTCGGGCGGCGCCCAGGCGATCCTCATCTGGGCGATCGGTCCCGAGCTGGCCGCGGTCGCGAACGGCAAGGCGAAGATGGGGATGGCGGCGCCCTTGATCGGCGGTTGGACGCTGTCGATGTCCAACTTCATCGACAACGCGGGCAAGAACGGCAACGGCGCCTTGATGCCGCAGACGTTCATCGAGGAGCCCATCACGCCCAAGGCCAAGGCGTTCATCGACGCCTACCACAAGGCGTACGGCGTGAACCGGATCCCCTCCGCCGTCTCGGCCGCGCAGGGGTACGACGCCGTCTACATCTTCGCCGCAGCGGTCAAGCAGGCCGGAAGCGCCGACACCTCGAAGATCAAGGCTGCGCTGGAAGATCTCAAGGAGCCGGTCCGGGGAGTCATCGCCACCTGGAAGCACCCGTACACGAAGTGGGATATCAAGGACGTCGAAACGCACGAGGCCTTCCGGCGCGAGCACGGCGTGATGGGCATGGTGCAGGACGGCAAGGTGGTCTTCGCGCACGACGAGGACAAGCAGCGGCTCGCGGCGCTGGCGAAGGCCCCGTAAACCCGGGAGCGCGGCCGTGACGTTCTCGATCGTCACCCAGCTGGTGGTCAGCGGCGCGCTGATCGGGCTCGTCTACGCGTTGATCGCCTACGGGTTCCAGCTCACCTTCGCGACCAGCAAGAGCATCAACTTCGGGCAGGGTGAGCTGGTGATGGTCTCCGCCTTCTTCAGCCTGACCCTGATCACGCTGGGGCTGCCGTACTGGCTGGTGCTGCCCGGCGGGCTTCTCTTCGGCGCCGCGCTGGGCCTGTTCGTCGAGCGCGCCGCGGTGCGCCTGGCGCTGGAGCAGAAGAGCGAAGGGTGGATCCTGCTCACCATCATCCTCGGGCTCTTCTTGTTCTCGGTGGCGGAGAACGTCTGGGGCCGGGACGATCGCCCCTTCCCCACGCCGATCTCGCAAACGCCCCTGAACGTGCTGGGCGTGGACGTCACCCCGGTCGAGCTGTCGGTCGCCGTCGGCGTCTTCGCCATCATGGGGCTGGTCGAGGTCTTCAAGCGGCAGACGCTCCTGGGCAAGGCGTTCGAGGCGGTCTCGGCCGATCGGGACGCGGGCGAGCTGATGGGGATCTCCGCCACGCATACGGTGATGCTCTCGTACGCGCTCTCCGGCGTCGTGGCGGCGCTGGCCGGCATCCTGGTCTCGCCGATCACGACGGTGGGACCCACCATGGCCTCCGCGCTCATCCTCAAGGCATTCTCGGTGGCGGTCGTCGCTGGGCTCGAGTCCGGTTTCGGCGTGGTGATCGTCGGGATGTTCCTCGGCGCGCTGGAGGGCATCGCCAGCTTCACCCTCGGGAGCGGCTGGCGCGAGGTGCCCGGCCTCCTCCTCCTCATTCTCGCCCTCGCCGTCCGGCCCACCGGCGTCTTCGGCAAGGCGATCATCCGCAAGGTCTAGGGAGCGAACGGCGATGTGGAAGAGGCTTCTCTTGATCCGCGGCGCCGAGCTCCTGATGTTCGCGGTGCTGGCCGCGATCCCCGTCGCCGTGCACAACCCGTATGCGCTCGGCCTGCTCACGCTCCTGGCGATCTACGGCATCCTCCTCATCGGCCTGGACGTCACCGTGGGCTATCTGGGCCAGGTCAATCTCGCCCAGGCCGCGTTCCTCGGGCTGGGCGCGTACACGGCGGCCCTCTGCGTCACCAAGCTCGGCTGGTTGATGCTGGTCTCGACGCTGGCCGCGATCGCCGTCTGCACCGTGCTCGGGGCGCTGCTCGCGCTCCCCGCGCTGCGTCTGGAAGGACCGCAGTTCGCGCTCGCCACCTTGAGCTTCACCGCCCTGACCGTGATCGCGCTGAACGAGCTCGAGTGGCTGACCGGCGGCGCGCAGGGACTGAGCCTGACGCGGCCTCCGATCCTCGGACATGCCCTGACGGCGCCCGAGTTCTACTGGCTCTGCATGGCGCTGCTCGCGCTGGTCTGGCTGGCGATGCGCAACCTGCTCGCGTCGCAATGGGGCCGCGCCTTCGAGGCGCTGCGCGACAGCCCCATCGCCACCGACGCGATGGGGGTGGGAACCTACCGGCACAAAGTGGCGGCGTTCGCGCTCGGTTCCGCCCTGGGCGGGCTGGCCGGCGCGCTCTACGCGTTCAACTTCCAGTACCTGCAGCCGCAGGTCTTCACGTACGAGCTCACCGTCATCCTGCTGCTCGGCGTCGTGCTGGGTGGGCGCAAGAGCCTGTGGGGCGCGTTCGTCGGCGCATCTC